>Ga0228703_1002322_pt1 | contig 10700 bp, 10 predicted proteins | sample McNCre217_Aug_MG_3_FD_178020 | JGI IMG/M metagenome (GOLD analysis project Ga0228703, IMG submission 178020) | Freshwater microbial communities from McNutts Creek, Athens, Georgia, United States - 29-17_Aug_MG | ecosystem: Environmental > Aquatic > Freshwater > Creek | place: USA: Georgia... | reverse complement strand
ATCTGCATCTCCTGAAGTGATAAATCTCTTTGTTCCAGTGATATGCCAAGTTCCATCAGGTTGCTGCACCGCTTTGCTGCGACCTGCACCGACATCTGAACCTGCATCGGGTTCAGTAAGTTGCATCGTTGCGCCCCAGTGGCGGTCGACCATGTGCTTTGCCATCTTCTTCTGCACATCAGTTCCGAGTACATAGGCAACATGAGCAAATGCATAACCAGATGCATAGATGTGAATTGCAGGGTTTGAACCAAGAACCATTTCAGCAATTGCCCAACGAACAGATGCAGGAACTTTCATTCCACCTAATTCGACAGGTGCATCAAGGCGCCACCATTCACCATCGACATATGCTTTGTAAGATTTTTTGAAACTCTCGGGAAGTTTGATATCTCCAGTTGCTTTATTGAAATCTGTACCTTTGCGATCGCCTTCAACAAATGAAGCAGCAAGATCGTTCTCGGTAAGGCGCTTCATCTCTTCAAGCATTCCCATCGCAGTGTCGCGATCAATCTCAGAGTAGATAGAAGTACCGAGCACCTTTTCGCGACCGAGAAGATCGAAGAGGCAGAATTCAATGTCACGGAGATTGGCGTTGTAATGGCTCATGGGGCAATGGTGCTACCCGCCAGTAACTTACGCAAGCGCGGGAGAGAGCTTTTTTCCAACCATTTGCTCAAGTGATGTCAGGCGTTCACGTTGATATTGGAGACTCCCCTCGTGAAGATCTTGGTTATCGGTGGCGGAATCATCGGTACCACGCATGCCCGCGCTGCCCTTAAAGCTGGTCATGAAGTAGTCCACTTAGAACGCGATCTCACTCCCCAGAGCGCATCCGTGAGAAATTTCGGATTGGTCTGGGTGAGTGGGCGCAAGAGTGGCGAAGAGCTTGAAGTTGCAATTCGTGCCCGAGATCTCTGGGAAGAGATTCATCAAGAGAATCCGGTACTTACCTTTAGGGGCAACGGTTCACTCACCCTTGCAAAGAATGAAGCAGAGCTTCGTGTAATGGAAGAGTCTCTAGATAAAAGCGATGCACACCTTCGTAAGTGGGAGATCCTTGGTAAAAAGGAAACGCAAAGAATTAACCCTACGCTTAACGGAAATTACTTAGCTTCGCTCTGGTGTCCTCTCGATGCAACAGTTGAACCACATTCAGTTTTAACTTCTTTAAGAGCTCAGTTAGCGAAGGACAGCAAATACATCTGGAGAAATTCAGTCGAGATTATTGATGTGAAATCCGCTGGCGACCGCGTTACAGCGGTGGCAAAGAGCGGAGAAGTTTTTGAAGGAGATTTTCTTATTCTCTGTCCTGGAGCTGATCATGAATCACTCTTCAAGGAACAGTTCGATACCGCACCAATTCGTAAAGTCTATTTGCAGATGATGAGCACAGCGCCATTCGAGGGCGATATCACAACCTCAGTCGCTGATGGCGACTCTATGCGTTACTACCCTGGATACGACGTTCCCAGCTTGGAACATTTACCTGCTCAACATCCGATTGCCGCCGAAAACCATATGCAACTGCTTCTAGTGCAGCGAAAAGATGGAACAATTACCATGGGAGACACTCACGCCTACGACGAACCATTCCCATTTAAACTTGAAGAACCTCCCTATCAATACCTCCACGATATTGCGAGTGAGTTATTTGGCGTAAAACTTCCTCCGATTACTCATCGATGGAGTGGTGTGTATAGCCAAAGAACTGACGGAGCAGTCTGTGATCGTCGCCGAATCGCAACAAATATTATTTCGGTCACTGGTCCTGGCGGACGGGGAAACTCACTCGCACCCGCGATTGCCGAAGCCACATTGAAGGAGATTCAATGAACCTTGAGATGGCCGCTTTCGATGTTGCAGGAACAACCGTAAAGGACGACGGCATTGTTGTTGAAGCTTTTAAGGCCGCATTTGAAATGACTCAGCCAGATTTATGGCCTACGAAAGGCGATGCATGGACTCAGTATGCAATCGACACCATGGGCCAATCAAAAATTGAAGTCTTCACTGCACTTTTAGGAGATAAAGAGAAGGCATATCAAGCAAATATCGCTTTTGAGGAAGCATATGTGAATGAGATTGCTGAGCAGGGGGTTTCTCCCATTCCCGGAACACTTGAATTATTTGCTCACTTACAAGAACAAAGAATTCCCATAGTTCTAACAACAGGGTTTAGTAGAGCCACACTTAATGTTTTATTGACAGAACTTGGGTGGTTTGATCTGATAGATCTCTCGGTCACTCCTGAAGAAGGTGGAAGAGGCAGACCGCACCCTGATATGTTGCAGCACGCTGTGACAAAATTAGGTATTCAAAACCCCCAGCACTCCCTTGTTGTAGGCGACACAGCATCAGATATGAAAGCAGGAATAGCTTTTGGAGCAACAGATGTAGTTGGAGTACTCAGTGGTGCTCACTCGAAAGAAATGCTTGTCGACGCCGGTGCGACATCTGTTGTTAACTCTGTTGTAGATATCTTGACACTTATTTGATACCAATCATCCCCCAATCATTCAACTAAATAACAAGAACTGGTAACCAATTGAGCTCCCTAAATTAGGAATTGGTACCGATACTCCTTCCACAATCCTTAGGAAGGGATCACACATATGCGCGCAAAGCGTCTAGTAGTTGCTGCAACATCTGCAGCAATTTTGGTATCAGGTCTTGTTGTTGCAACATCACCTGCGCAAGCAGCAGTTAACTACTGCAAAGTTCAAAACCTCCAGCAAGCTGGCGGAATGGATGCACTCGTCAAGGCAGCTAAGGCTGAAGGCGAACTTAACGTCATCACATTGCCTCGCGACTGGGCTAACTATGGCGAAGCCATGGATATTTTCTCAAAGGCTTTCGGAATCAAGATCAACTCTGACAACCCAGAAGGCTCATCAGCTTATGAAATCCAAACAATCAAGACTGTCAAGGATCCTGCAAAGCAACCAGATGTTGTAGATATTGGTATCTCAGTACTCCCAGATGCTCTCGGTATTGGACGTAAGTCACTCTTTACTCCATACAAGGTTGCTAACTGGAATGACATTCCTGCTATCTGGAAAGATGAAACAGGACTTTGGTACGGCGATTACTACGGCGTTCTAGCAATTTCTTACGATGCTTCACTTACAAAGGAACCAAAGACAATTAAGGAACTCATCACAGATCCTGCATACAAGGGTGCCTTGGCACTGTCAGGTGACCCAACCGCGTCACAGCAGGCGCTTATGTCGATGTTCGCATTTGCAGCAGCTAACGGTGGAAGCGTCAACAACATCATGCCTGGTATCGATGCAATCAAGACAGCAAAGGCAAACGGAAACTTTGTCTCTGTAATTGGTAACAACGCTAACTACGCAGCAGGCGCATACAAGGTCTCACTCAACTGGGACTTCAACGGTCCTGGCGGAATCGCATCTGCTAAGACAATCGGCAAGGATCTCAAGTTCGTAATGCCTTCAGACATTGCACTTCAGGGAACTCCTTACCTCCAAGCAATTAACGCAAAGGCTCCACACTGTGCAGCTGCACGTCTGTGGGAGGAATACCTCTACTCACAGAAAATCGGCAAGCTCTCAAAGGAAATCACAGCTGCTGACAAGAAGTTGTCAGGTTCAAAGTTGTTCAACCTTCTCATGGGTGGACAGAACATCTGGCGATCAGGTGCTGCGCACCCAATCACAGAAGCTGCAATGATCAAGAAGAAGACAATCATCGCTGCACCTGAAGGATTTGAAATCCCTAAGAGTGCAAAGATTGTTGCTCCAGATCCAGATCAGCAGACAACTCAGAAGGCTGTAGTTGTCACTGAATGGCCAAAGATCTAATTTTGGCTCAATCACTCCTAGAAGCGGAGGGAACCGGTGCGAGAAATCGCACCGGTTTCTCCGGTCTGGGGCTAAAGAAGGTCTTCCCACTATTTCCTCTCACAATTTTTATCTCTGTATTTTTCTTTTGGCCGATTGGTGCCGTTTTTATCAATGCTTTTAAAAATAATGATGGTTCATTTACTTGGGCCAACTACCAACTTCTTTTCCAAGAGCCCTACAACAAAGCTTTCTACAACAGCGTTAAATTAGGCTTGATATCAGCGCTTACAGGTGCAATCCCCGGTACTCTCGTTGCTATTGCAATTGCACAAAACGGAAGCGTTCGACTGAGAAAATTCATTGCTTCCATAAGTGGAGTATTGGCAAATACGGGCGGAGTGCCTCTTGCATTTATGTTCCTCGCAGCCTTTGGGCCCGAAGGTCTTGCAACTCTAGCTTTTAAAGCGATAGGTCTAGATCTTTACGGCTTGGGATTTACCTTATTCTCATTTTGGGGACTAGTAATTATTTACTCTTACTTCCAAATTCCGATCATGGTTATTGTCTTTATGCCCGCACTAGATTCGTTGCGAAAGGAATGGAGAGATGCGGCTTATAACTTGGGAGCATCGAATACCCAGTATTGGCTTCGAGTTGGTATCCCACTATTGACACCATCTTTTGTAGCTTCTTTCTTACTTCTCTTCGCAAGCGGGTTCTCTGCATTTGCTACAGCTCGTGCAATGACCGTCGGAAATATTTCACTTGTCCCGCTGATTATCGGAACACTCCTTGATGGAAACGTGACTGTCAATCAATTTAATCTCGGATATGCGCTAGCCATGGGAATGATTGTCGTTGCATTACTTGCCATGATTCCGTACTTGTTGATTCAAGCGAGGACTTCAAAGTGGCAGCGCTAAAGAATAGATCTCTTACGCAGTCAATCTCGGGACTTTTGTTACTCCTCATAGGAGTTCTCATTGCATTGCCTTTGGTTGGGGCTGCAGAATTCTCTTTGCGCGATGGTGGTCGTGATAAGCACAGTTTTAAGTCTTATGCCTGGATCTTCCAACAAGAGGATTTCATTACCAATGCGGTGACTACCATTGAGATTGCAGTCGTTGCGGTTTTGGTGACATTCATTCTGATGGTTCCAACAGTGGCTTGGTTACATATTTATGGAAAGAAATACATCAAGTTCGTAGAAGTGTTAACAGTACTTCCACTCATCATTCCCGTGGTTGCTCTGGCAACTGGTGCAGCGCTTGCACTTCCTGCATGGTTGCAATCAACGAAATATGTACTGTCAATGATGTATGTAGTTTTGGCGATGCCATTTACTTTTAGAGCACTTGATATAGGTATGCGTGGTGTGCAACTGGAAATCTTGGTTTCTGCGGGAAGAAACCTCGGAGCGCCATGGAGAGCAGTCATACTTAAAGTCATTACTCCGGTAATTCTTCCATCTATCTTTGCAGCGCTTTTTCTTACAGTTGCACTCTCGCTGGGCGAATTCACTCTGGCACAACTTCTGCACTGGACCACCTTCCCAACGTGGGTCGCCGTAGCTGCGCAAGGAAATATTCTGGGTGCTACAGCGCTTTCTGTCGGTTCTTTATTGACTGCATGGGTCCTTCTCTTCTCATTTACATTCTTTGACCGCAAGAAGACCAATCATCAGGAGGAAGAATGAGTTCAAATACATTGCAACTGAAAGGGCTCTCGCGACGATTTGGAAACGTCCTTGCCCTCGATGATTTTCACCTTTCTCTTGGAGTCGGCGAGTTAGTAGCTCTCCTTGGCCCATCAGGTTGCGGAAAGACGACCGCTCTTCGAATTGTTGCAGGACTAGAAAAAGAAGATTCAGGACAAGTAATTCTGGGTGATAGAGATATAACAAATGTTCCAGCCCACCAAAGAAATATGGGGATGGTTTTTCAGGCTTACTCACTCTTTCCAAACCTGACGGTTGAAGAGAATGTCGCTTTTGGCTTGCAGATGAGAAAAGTTGATAAGGAGAAGCGATTGAAAAAGGCCCATGAACTTCTCGATCTCGTCGGTCTAGATTCGCAGAGCAAGCGTTATCCACATCAACTATCGGGTGGACAACAGCAGAGAGTTGCCCTTGCCCGCGCCCTTGCCTTCCAACCTGATGTTCTGCTCTTAGATGAACCCCTGTCAGCGTTGGATGCACAGGTACGAACCAACCTTCGCGAAGAAATTCGCCGATTACAGCTTTCGCTCGGAACAACAACGCTCTTTGTAACCCATGACCAAGAGGAAGCTATGGCAATCTCCGATCGCGTGGGCGTTATGAGTCATGGAAAACTTGAACAGATAGCGTCTCCAGATACTCTCTATAACGAGCCCGCAACAGCCTTTGTAGCCGGATTTGTTGGCACCATGAATAGAGTCATTACACAATTGAAGAACGGCAAAGTTTCAATTTTTGGCCAGGCAGTTTCTGCTAAACCATCTGATGTAACAGAAGGTGAAGTAATTGCTCTCATTCGCCCAGAGAAAGTTTCTGTTAAGACATCTGGCGCTGGTGCCAATGCAACTGTTCTCACTCGGTCTTTCCTCGGGGCTTCATCTCAGATAACGTGTCGAACCATTGATGGATCCATCATTCAGGCATTGACGGGAAGTCATGAAAGTGGAGAGCTACATCCTGGTTCACAAGTAATGTTGGAAGTTACAAGCGATGAGGTATTAATTTCACATGTCTAATTCACTTGACGGAAAGATTGTTCGTTCTAAAACACAAGCACACTCTGCGTGGACGGATCTCGTTATGGATAAGGGCGAGATTGCGGTAGGCGCTGAACCTCGCGAGAGAAAACCACTTGCAACTTTTATTCATATGAGTGACTTACACATCTGTGATGCAGCATCGCCCGCTCGCTTGGAGTTCCTCGATCGTTTTGCTGATCCAGACCATCCACTATCAGCGCTCATTCCTTATGTTGGTACTTATAGAGCACAAGAATTTTTGACAACACAAGTTCTTGAAGCGATGGTGAAAGCGGTCAATGTGATTACTCATGCACCAATGACTGGTGCATCAATTGATGCAGTCGTCGTGACTGGGGATGTAACTGATAATGCCCAGAGCAACGAGCTTCACTGGTACAAGACAATTCTTGAGGGTGGGACGGTAAATCCTAAGAGCGGCCACGCCGAGAAGTCAGAAGCTGCACACTCATCAAATCCTGAAACTTACGATATTCGTTTTTATCATCCTGATGGCCCACCTGCAGGAATGGATGCCGATCGTCCTCACACAGTTCACGGATTTCCCCACTTTAAAGGCCTTTTAGCTGCATCCGAAAAGGAATTCACGGCAGAAGGAGTAAAACATAAGTGGCTAGCAGTGCATGGAAATCACGATGCGCTTTTACAAGGAACGGCTGTGCCAACTTCCGAACTTAATGATTTAGTACAAGGAAGCTCGAAACTTTCAGGGCTTAACAGTATGGATGATTTAGCAACCCTCTTTGAAGGTTTTGGTCAGGTTGGACCAGCGGTGTATCCGGGCGTTGATCATCTCAACACAGTTGAGGTAACAGCAGATCCTCGACGGAAATTGGTTGAGATGAAAGATTGGGTTGATATTCATACCAACTGTGGACACGATCACGGCCTAGATCACGAACAACCCGAAACCGCGTATTGGTATCGCAATATCGGTTCCCGAGTTCGTTTGATCGGGCTAGATACAGTTAATCGCTACGGCGGATGGCAAGGTTGCATTCATCGCGAGCAATTTGAATGGCTAGCAGAGCTTCTGGAATCCTCAAAAGATAAGTATGTTGTTTTGTCATCACACCATCCATTGGAAAATCTATTTAATGGATACGTTCCAGATGAAATCGCACCTCCAGCGTTGGAAAAAGAAGTTCTTGCATTACTTGAAAAGTATCCGAATGTAATCCTTTGGTTCTCTGGTCACGTACATGATCACAAAATCCAGCAACGCATGAAGAGCGATGGAGCCCCTGCGTTTTGGGAGATTCGTACTGGCTCACATATAGATTGGCCACAACAATCTCGAATTATCGAAATTATGAAGGCTGAAAATGACCAGATTGTTATCGGTACTTCGATGATCGATCATGCAGGGCCACTTCTCTTCAAAGGAACCGAGCAGGAATTCAATGATCCGATTGCGCTTGCTGGATTCGCAAGGCTTTTGGCTGCAAATGATTGGCAGCGTCACCGCGAGGGCGTCAACTCCTTTGAATCACTGGAAGGCACCCCCGAAGATAGAAATATTTGGCTGTGGGCGAACGATCCGCTTGATTAGCCAGAAGGCGTTATAGGCTCTCGCCGTGCTACTCAGTGATCGCGATATTCGCTCCGAAATTACCAATGGCCGCGTTGCGGTCGAGCCTTTTGACGAGGCGATGATCCAGCCTTCATCAGTTGATGTCCGTCTCGATAAGTTTTTCCGCGTCTTTGAGAACCACAAGTACTCAGTGATCGACCCATCGATCGAACAAGCCGAGCTCACACGCGAAGTCATCGCTGAAGATGGCGAGGCATTTATCTTGCACCCAGGCGAATTCGTCCTGGCCTCTACCTACGAGATCATCACGCTTCCCGATGACATCGCAGGTCGCCTTGAAGGAAAGTCTTCACTCGGACGCCTTGGCTTACTTACTCACTCCACTGCCGGATTTATTGATCCTGGATTTTCTGGCCACATCACGCTCGAACTTTCTAACGTTGCAAACCTGCCAGTGAAGTTATTCCCAGGTATGAAAATTGGTCAGCTCTGTCTGATTAAACTCTCATCACCTGCTGAACATCCATATGGATCAGCGATCTACTCATCACGTTACCAAGGACAGCGCGGGCCTACCCCAAGCCGCTCCTTCATGAATTTCCACCAAAGTAAAATCAAATAGCTCTCCTGGGAATACAACCCAGGCGTAAGGGGTTGAAGTAAGTATGGAATTAATTCTTATCGGTGCAGTCGTACTTCTCGTTATCTTTGTCATCGCTCAATACAACCGCCTCATTCGACTCAACATCACTGTTGATGAAGCCTTCGCGCAGATTGAGGTCCAACTCAAGCGCCGCGCTGATTTAATCCCTAACCTTGTTGAAACTGTAAAGGGATATGCAAAGCACGAACAAGGAACCTTCGATGCAGTAGTTGCAGCGCGCGCTAAGGCAACCAGCGCATCAACTGTGGCCGATGTTGCAGCAGCAGATGGTGCGCTCACACATGCGCTCCGCGGATTACTTGCAGTTGCCGAGGCATATCCAGATCTCAAAGCATCTGCAAACTTCTTATCACTACAAGAAGAGCTATCCACCACTGAAAATAAAGTTTCCTTTGCGCGCCAGTTCTATAACGACAATGTGCGCTCGCTCAACACTGCAGTCAAAACCATTCCTACCAGCTTCTTTGCAGGGCTTGCAAAGGTGGGCGCTCGCGAATTCTATGAAGTAGAAAACGCAGCAGATCGAAACGTTCCTAACGTTAAGTTCTAAATTCATCCATGGCTGAAAACAACTTTCGCGCACTGCAATCTGCCAATAAAGGAAAGACATATTTCCTTCTGGCATCAATGGGTGTGCTGACCTGGCTTGTTGCATATGCAGCGCTGACATATTTTGGCGTTGGCACAGCATCAACAATGGTGCCGCTCGCAGTTGGCTTTGCACTCATTGGCGTGTGGGGTTCGTATTACGGCTCAGATAAATTGGTTCTGACCATGACCGGTGCAAAGCTAGTTACACGCGAGCAAGCACCCGAACTCTTTAATGTCATCGAAGAAGTTGTGATTGCAAGTGGTCTACCGATGCCCAAGGTAGCAATCGTTGAAGATACCGCTCCCAATGCATTTGCTACTGGGCGCAATCCTGACCATGCGCTCATTGCATTTACAACGCGCATCCTTGAAGTGATGGATCGTGAAGAGTTGCAAGGGGTAATTGCTCACGAAATGTCACACGTTGCTAACCGCGACACATTGGTATCAGCTGTTGCTGCAACTACTGCCGGAGCTATTGCAATCTTGAGCGATTTCCTTACTCGCATGATGTGGTTTGGTGGTGGCCGAAATCGCGACCGAGATAACAACTCAAATCCACTTGCACTTGTATTTTCATTAGTTATTTTGATTCTTGCACCACTTGCTGCGATGCTGTTGAAATCTGCTATTTCACGTAAGCGTGAATCACTAGCGGATGCAACGGCAGTTTCATTCACTCGCAATCCTGCAGGTCTTCGTAAAGCGCTCGAAGTTTTGGCGGCAGATACAACTGTGGTGCGCCAAAAATCAAACGCTGTTGCACATATTTGGATTGAATCACCACTTGATGGAAGTTCAGTCTCCAAATTATTTAGTACGCATCCACCGATTCAAGAACGCATCGCCACCTTACGAGCGATGGAATCACTCGGTCCCGAAAGTTCGAATTAATTACTTCGATTTGGAAAGAACAAGGTAAATACAGCGCCTTCACCAGGCGCAGATTGCACCGAGACGCTACCTCCGTGGGCGCGCATTACTGCATCGACAATCGATAGCCCCAAGCCACTTCCATCTTCGCCCGTACGAACACGCGATGAATCTGCACGATAGAAGCGTTCAAAAATTCGCTTCTGATCTTCAACGCTGAGTCCAGGTCCTTTATCAGCTACAGAGATTTCAACTCCTGCATCGGTTGAATGAATTGAGACAGTAATTGGAGTGCCGCTAGGTGTGTGTGAACGTGCGTTGGCAAGTAAATTGGCAACTACTTGATGGATGCGAACTTCATCGCCCAAGGTAAAGATTTCATCGCCTGATGTATTAAATGTGACGGGATGGTCTGGGCCAGCAGCGCGCGCAGAAATCACCGCATCTTCGACTACTTTATTGATATCTACTG
>Ga0228703_1002320_pt1 | contig 10703 bp, 8 predicted proteins | sample McNCre217_Aug_MG_3_FD_178020 | JGI IMG/M metagenome (GOLD analysis project Ga0228703, IMG submission 178020) | Freshwater microbial communities from McNutts Creek, Athens, Georgia, United States - 29-17_Aug_MG | ecosystem: Environmental > Aquatic > Freshwater > Creek | place: USA: Georgia... | reverse complement strand
TTGGCCAAGTCTGCGGGTGTTTTAGGTGTGCCAAATTTTTTAAGGTACGCAGGCGAGGCCACCACCACGCGTTGGTTGGCTGCAATGAAGCGTGCAATCGACCGCGAGTCGGGTGGGTTGCCAAAGCGAAAGCAAATGTCAAACGCATCGTCGCCACTGGGCGGTGGTTTGACGGAGAGTTGCAACTGCACATCCACTTTGGGGTGCAAGCGGGTGAATTGCGAAATCAGCGGCGCAATGTGGCTGCGTCCAAACCCCAGTGTGGCGTTGACACGCAACAAACCTTGTGGAGCTGCGGTGGCGCCAAGCAGCTGAGTTTCTAAGCCTTCAATGTCACCCATGATTTTGCGGGCGTAGTCCAAATACACCTCACCTTCAGGCGTGAGCCCCATGCGCCGTGTGGTGCGGTTCACCAACGGAATGCCTAAGCGTGATTCCATCAATCCCAAATGACGACTCACGGCCGCCGTGGAAATTCCCTGCTCTCGCGCCGCTGCACTGAGCGAGCCTGCATTGGATAGCGCAATGAAAAAACCTAAGTCTGCGGGGCTGATGAGCTTGGACATATCTTTAATTTATTGTTAACAATGCTTTGAATATAGCGCTGATTTTTTCAATCGACAAAACCTACAGTTGTTTCCAAGCCGGCACGCAAAGCATGGCAAAACCTAAAAAGGAGACAAGATGTTGCGTTCGTTGAAAAAATCAATACTCATGACTGCGCTGTGTGGTGCGATGGGTGTTGCGTATGCGCAAGCATGGCCTAGCAAGACCATCACCATCGTGGTGCCATTCCCTCCGGGTGGCACCACTGATGTGTTGGCACGTGCCGTGTCGACCAAGCTCTCGGCCAATTTAGGCCAAACCGTCATCGTTGATAACAAACCTGGTGCAGGTGCCACGCTAGGGGCAGCCCAAGTCGCCAAAGCGAATGCCGATGGTTACACCTTGCTTATGGGGGCGGTGCATCACACCATCGCCACCAGCGTCTACAAGGGGTTGACGTACAGTCTTGAAAAAGACTTTGCGCCCATCACCACCGTGGCCATGGTGCCCAACGTGTTGGTGGTGAATGCCAAGTCGCCTTACAACAGCGTCAAAGACCTCGTGGCTGCAGGCAAAGCCACACCTGATAAGTTGGCGTATGGCTCGAATGGCAATGGCACTGCGCAGCACATGATTGGCACGCAGTTTCAAATCGTGTCTGGCGCACAAATTTTGCACGTGCCCTACAAAGGCAGCGCCCCGTTGACCACCGATTTGTTGGGTGGACAAGTGGACATGTCGTTTGACACCGTCACGCCTGTGTTGCCTTTTATTAAAGAGGGCAAGCTCAAACCATTGGCTGTGACCACAGCCAAGCGCTCTTCCACATTGCCGAATGTCCCCACGTTGCAAGAAGCAGGTGTGCCAGGCATTGCCATCGGCACATGGTTTGGTTTGCTCGCACCGGCGGCAACACCGAAAGATGTGGTGGCCAAGCTCAATGCCGAAGTGGTGAAGATCATCAACACGCCCGAATTTAAAAAGCAAATGTTTGACATCGGTGCAGAGCCCATTGGCAACAAGCCTGATGAGATGGCCAAGCAAATCAAAGAAGAAACCGAAAAGTTTGCTGCGCTTGTCAAAGCAGGCAAGGTCACGCTCGACTGATTGGGAATGATTTTTAAAAGGAGTTCTCTGTGAACAAAGAAGCTGCAGTTGCAAACTTAACCGAGGTGATGGCCAAGTTCACTTCGTACATTGGCAAACGCCTGCCCACGGACGTGACTGAAAAACTCGGTGAACTGCGTGAAAAGGAGGTCAACTTTTTGGCCAAAGAGGTGTATGAATCGATGCGCCAGAACCAAGAAGCGGCAGACAAGTTGGATCGTCCTAGCTGTCAAGACACGGGCGTGATTCAATACTTTCTCACTGCAGGTGCGAACTTCCCATTGCTCGGTGAGTTAGAAGAAATTTTGTTGGGTGCCACACAGGGTGCGACCCAACAAGGCCCCTTGCGACACAACGCGGTGGAGACCTTTGTTGAGAAAAACACAGGCACCAACACGGGTTCCAAAATTCCATGGCTCGATTGGGAAATCGTGCCCGGTGACGACAGCGTCATCATCGATGTCTACATGGCCGGTGGCGGTTGCACACTGCCCGGCGCAGCCAAGGTGTTGATGCCCGGCCAAGGCTACGAGGGCGTGGCCGAGTTTGTGTTTGACGTCATCACCTCACGCGGGGTCAATGCGTGCCCACCTTTGTTGGTGGGGGTGGGGGTGTCTACCTCGGCAGAAACTGCTGCACGTTTGTCCAAAAAAGCGATTCTTCGTCCCGTCGGTTCGCACCATAGCAACGACAACGCGGCTTTGATGGAAGACCTGTTGACGGAAGGTCTCAATGAGTTGGGGCTCGGTCCACAAGGTTTGACCGGCAACAACAGCGTGATGGGCGTGAACATCGAATCATCTGCGCGTCACCCATCCACCATCGGCGTGGCGGTGTCCACCGGTTGCTGGGCACACCGTCGCGGCAAGATCAAGATCAATGCTGACTTGTCGTATGAAGTCATCTCGCACAAAGGATTCAAGCTGTGAAAAAAATTCTGACCACACCCATCAAAGACGAAGACCTTGAATCACTCAACATCGGTGACGTGGTGTACCTCACCGGCACGTTGGTCACATGCCGCGATGTGGCACATCGCCGATTGATTGAGCTGGGTCGCGAGTTGCCCGTCAACTTAGAAGGCGGCGCGATTTTTCATGCAGGCCCTATCGTGCGTCAAAAAGAAAATGGTGAGTACGAAATGGTGTCGATTGGCCCGACCACCAGCATGCGCATGGAAAAATTTGAAAAAGAATTCATCAAGCGCACCGGTGTGAAGTTGATTGTGGGTAAGGGCGGCATGGGGCCTGAAACACAAGAAGGCTGCGTGGAAAACAAAGCCGTGCATGCCATCTTCCCTGGTGGTTGTGCCGTGCTAGCCGCGACACAAGTTGAGAAAATCGAAGGCGCTGAGTGGAAAGATTTAGGCATGCCTGAGACTTTGTGGATCAACCGTGTGAAAGAGTTTGGCCCGCTCATCATCTCGATTGACACCAAAGGTAAGAACCTGATTGAAGAAAACAAAAAAGTGTTCAACGAAAAGAAAAAGCCAGTGCTTGAGCGTATCAACCAGCAAATTCGCTTCATCAAATAAGCGATCTGATCGCCAAACAAAAAGCCACCTAGCGGTGGCTTTTTGTTTCAAATACCTTCTGGCTTGATTTGCGCCCGTGCAATCACAGGCTTCCATCGCGCTTGTTCGAGTTTGATGAAGGCTTCAAACTCAGCACGTGTGTTGCCCACCGCCAGAGCAGTGTCTTGACTGAGTTTGTCGTGCACCACACGGCCGCGAGCTGCTGCAATGGCTTCTTTCTCCAATCGGTCGATGTGGGACTTTGGCATTTTGCTCGGAGCCATCAGTCCATACCACTGGGTCATTTCAAAACCTTTGAACCCTTGCTCGGCCACGGTGGGCACATCGGGCAGTTGAGGCAAACGTGTGCTGGTCCCGGTGGCAATGCAGCGCAGCTTGCCTGCTTTGATGAACTGCAACAAAGCGGGGGCGCCCACAGCCGCTGCATCTAAGCGGCCCGCCATCAGGTCGGTCAGCATCGGACCGGTGCCACGGTAGGGCACGTGCAAGATGAAGGTGTCTGACACCATTTTCAAATACTCAAACGCCAAGTGGCCTGCACTGCCGTTGCCCGCTGATCCGTAGTTGAGTTTGCCGGGGTTGGCTTTGGCGTACGCGACAAACTCTTTGAGATTCTTCACCGGCAAATCAGGGTGCACCACATAGAGACTGGGCACTTTTGAAATCAGTGTGATGGGCGTGAAATCTTTGTTCACGTCATAGGACAGCTTGGGGAAGATGTAGGGGTTCACCGCCAGCGTGCCAATATGGCCCAAGATGAGCGTGTGGTCATCGGTGGCATTGGCCACTTCTTGCATGGCAATATTGCCGGCACCACCTGGCTTGTTGTCAACGAACACGTTTTGACCGATGGTCTTGGCCATCTCACCGGCTAAGGCGCGCGCCACAATTTCGCTGCTGCCGCCTGGGGCAAATGGCACGACCAAGCGCAAAGGTTTGGTGGGCCATGCCGCTTGGGCCAACGAGAGTGCGGGTGACAAGCTCAGTGCAGAGGCCGCAGTGCGGTTGATCAGTTGGCGGCGGGTGAGGTTCGAGTTCATGTGGCAGTCCTTGGGTGTTCGATATTATGAGCAGGTGGCATGCATGTCGTTTGTTCAGCCACGGATATTTTTGGAGTTGGATGATGAAACGATTGATGTTCCTGATCACCTTGGCCGCTTGTATGGCTACGTCAGCATGGGCTGAGCCAACGTACCCTCATAAACCCATTCGCATCATCGTCCCATTCACACCCGGGGGTAGCCCCGATGTGTTGGCACGCACCCTTGGTCAAAAAATCACAGAAAGCACAGGCGCCCCTGTGGTGATTGAGAACGTGGCCGGTGCCGGCGGCACGATAGGTGCTGACCGTGTGGCCAAAGCCCCTGCCGATGGCTACACCTTGCTCATGGGCCATGTGGGCACACTGGCTGTGGCCCCTGCGGTGTATCCCAATTTGCCGTATGACCCTGTCAAGTCATTTGCGCCTGTGGCATGGGTGGCCAAGGTGCCTAATGTGTTGGCGGTTCATCCGGCTCTGCCTGTCAACAACGTGGCTGAGTTGGTGAAGTACCTCAAAGCCAATCCGGGCAAGGTTAACTACGGTTCGGGCGGCAACGGCAGCGCAGCCCATTTGGCGATGGAGTATTTCAAGCTGGCGACACAAACCTTTGTGGTTCACGTGCCTTACCGAGGCACCGCACCCTCTGTGAGTGATGCGGTGGCAGGGCAAATTCAAATGGTGTTCACGGGGGCGCCGGCTTTGGTGCCGATGGTCAAGGCAGGCAAGTTGCGAGCCATTGCAGTCTCCAGTTCCAAGCGTTTGGATTTGTTACCGGATGTGCCCACATTGACTGAATCAGGCGTGAAAGGCCTAGAGGGCTTTGAAGCCGATCAGTGGTATGGCTTGGTGGCACCGGCCGGCACGCCGGCTGCGGTGGTGCAAAAACTCAACCAAGTCATCAACGCCAATCTATCGGCTCCAGATTTGGTTGCACGTCTCAAGACGGAAGGCGCATCGGCCATGCCCTCAACCTCCGAAGCATTTGGGCAACTCATCCAGCGTGAAATCAAGCGTTGGCGACCTGTGGTGGCCAACGCCAAGATCACGGCGGATTAAGCGGCTTTGTCTTTGTGTGGCGTGGAGAACCACGACACATAGAGCGCAGGTAACACCACCAACGTCAGCAAAGTGGCGGTGACCAAGCCACCAATCACCACAATGGCGAGTGGGCGCTGCGTCTCTGAGCCAATGTCGTGGCTCAAGGCCATGGGCAATAGGCCGAGTGCCGCCAACATGGCGGTCATCAACACGGTGCGCAGACGTTGCAGGGCGCCTTCTTTGACCGCGTCAATCACGGTGTAGCCCGCGTTGCGCAACTGCTGGAACACCGACAGCATCACCACCCCGTTGAGCACGGCTTGGCCTGACAACGCGATAAAACCAATGGCTGCAGACACCGACAGCGGAATGCTGAAAATCCACAGCGCTACAAAACCACCAATCAAGGCCAAAGGCACGTTGATGAGAATCAAGCCTGCGGTTTTGAAGGAGCCAAATGCATCAAAGAGCAACACGAAGATGAGCAAGAGCGAAATGGGCACCACCACGCCCAAGCGTTGCATGGCGCGTTCTTGGTTTTCAAACTCGCCCGACCAAGTCACGGCATAGCTGTCAGCGATCTTCACATTTTTAGCCACGCGTGCTTTCATGTCGGCCACGACCGAACCCATGTCACGGCCCTTCACAAAAATACCAATCGCCATGGTGCGGCGGCCCGCTTCGCGTGCAATGTTCATCGCGCCACTGCCTTGGCGAATGGTGGCGACGTTTTCTAGCGTGGCATAGCCTCCGCTGGGCAGAGCGATAGGCGTGGCGGGTAGGTTGATGACCGAGCGTCGATCGCCTGACAAACGCAGCACCACTGAGAACTTGCGCTCACCTTCCCAAATTTGGGTGGTGGCACGGCCAGCCAAAGCGGATTCGATCACGTCTTGAATGTCACCCACGTTCAACCCTAAGCGTGCGGCACGGTCACGGTCGATGTCGATGATGAGTTGCGGCACTTCGCCCAAACGGTCAATTTCGGCGCGCTGTACACCGACCACTTGCTTGAACTCGCGTTGCATGGCTTCGGTGGTGGTGCGCAGCACATCGAGGTCATCTCCCGACACCTTCACCACAATTTGGCCTTTGATTTGCGAGATCGATTCGAGCACGTTGTCTCGGATGGGCATTGAGAACGCAGGGTCTACGCCGGGGATGATGGCCAGCTTTTGGTCCATCTCTTCAATCAATAAATCCCGCGTCATGCCTTTGCGCCATTCTTCGACGGGTTTCACGTCCACAAACACTTCGGCCATGCTGAGGGTTTTGGGATCGGTGCCGTCTTCGGGCTGACCCGCTTTGGACACGACGGTGCGCACTTCAGGAATGGTGAGCAGTTGCAAGCGCGCTTTGCGCAACACCTTGGCGGCTTCTTCTTGCGACACGCTGGCAGGCATGTCCCAGTTGACCCAGAATGTGCCTTCATTCAATTCGGGTAAAAACTCTGAGCCCAAACTCGCTGCAGCCAAGATGGAGGCGGCAAAGCAACCGAGCGCAATCTTCACCACTTTACGTGGTTGGTCGAGTGCCCAGTTCAGCACAGGTTCGTACACACGTTTGGCCCACGACACCAAGTTGTTGTCGCCATGTGGCACGCCTTTGCGCAACATCCAATACGCCAACAACGGCACAAGGGTGAGCGAGAAGATGAGTGAGCCAACCAAAGCCGTGGTCACCGACAAGGCCATGGGTTGGAAGATGCGGCCTTCGTGGCGTTGCAACGCAAAAATAGGAATGTGCGCGGCAATGATGATGAGCATCGAGAACAACGTCGGCCGTCCCACTTCGTTGGCGGCGTTGGTGATGAGCGTGCGACGCTCTTTGTCGTTCATGCCTTCACCGCGCTCAGCCAAACGATGCATGATGTTTTCAATCACGATCACCGCGCCGTCTACGATGATGCCGAAGTCCATCGCGCCCAAGCTCAGCAAGTTGGCGGGTACGCCCAAAATTTTCAAACCCAAGAACGTCGAGAGCAAGGCGAGCGGAATGACCACCACCACAGCCAGCGAGGCACGCATGTTTGACAAAAACAAGTACAGCACCAGCGATACCAGCAAAGCACCTTCGACCAAGTTTTTAAACACGGTGGTGAGGGTCTTGCCCATTAACCACGTGCGGTCATAAAACGGCACCACCTGTACGCCTTTGGGTAGGACACGGTCATTGAGGTCGGTCAGCTTTTCTTTGACACCTTTCAAAACCACACTGGGGTTTTCGCCTTTGCGCATGATGACGATGCCCGTCACCACATCGTCATCCAAATCTTGACCGACAGTGCCTAAACGAGGCACCGCACCAATGGTGACGTTGCCCACGTCTTTGACGAGCACGGGCGTGTTGCCACGTGCCGTCACCACGATGTTGCCAATGTCTTGTGCCGAGTGCAGCAAGCCAATGCCACGAATGGCAAACTGTTGCGTGCCTTGTGCCACGTAGCTGCCACCTGCGTTGGCATTGCCGCGTCCCATGGCGTCTTGCAAATCTTGCAGGGTGAGCTTGTAGGCGCGCAGCTTTTGCATGTCGGGCTGCACTTCGTATTGCTTGATGTAGCCGCCCATGCCCACCACATCGGCCACACCTGGCACTTGGCGCAGTGCACGTTCGACGGTCCAGTCTTGGATGGTGCGCAACTCGGTCGACGTCTTGCCATCACCCTTAAGTCGGTAGCGCATGACCTCGCCCACAGGCGTGGCGTTGGGCATGACGTTGGCTTGCACACCGGGTGGCAAGTCGACACCGCTCAAGCGTTCGTTGACTTGCTGGCGCGCCAAGTTGACTTCAGCCTTGTCGTCATAAGTGACCACCGTGAATGACAAACCAAATTGCGTGTGAGAGAACACGCGAATTGAATTGGGCAAGCCAGACAAGGCCACTTCAATGGGCAACGAGACTTCTTTTTCCACCTCTTCGGCAGCGCGACCGGGGTAGAGGGCAATCACCGTCACTTGTGTGTCGGTGACGTCTGGGAAGGCTTCGACGGATAAGTTCTTGAAGGCGAACACGCCCGCCATCACAAACAGCAGGGTGCCCAGCAGGATGAACAGCGGCTGGTTCAGCGCATAGTCAATCAGACGCTTCATTTTTGACCTGCGTTGCTAGCGGGAGAGGCTGCACCTGGGGCTGAGGTGTGAGGCTTGGCATCGTCTTGTGCGTTACGGAATTCGCGGGCTAAGAGCAAGCTGTTGTCTTTCACCACCCACTCGTTGGCTTGCACGCCGTCGACGATGAGCACTTCTTGCAAGCCTTCGTAGCCCAGCTTGACACGACGAGGCTCAAATACTCCGGGCTCTGTTTGCACATAAGCCCAGTGTTCGGTGCCACGCAGTTGCACTGCGCTCGCCGGCACCAATACGCCCGCGCTGAGTTTGCGTTCAATGCGTGCGGTGCCCAGCATTTCGGCTTTGAGCAAGCGTTGGGCGTTGTCGATCACGGCACGTACTTTGATGGATCGCGTGTTGCTGTCGATGAAGTCGCCGGTGGCCGTGATCTTGGCGTCAAAGGTTTGGCCAGGGAAGTTGGGCAGGGTGAGGGTGATTTTGGTGCCGGGCTTGAGCGAAGCGGTGTCGGCTTCGCGTGCGTCAATTTGCACCCACAGCACGCTGGGGTCGCTCACCACAAACAGCGCCAGGTTGCCGGGGCCGCCTTGGTCGGGGCGCACCTCTTGGCCTGCGCTCAAGTTGCGCTCGACGACCACACCTTTGACGGTGGCGGCTAAGCCGAGTTGTTGGTTGACGGTGTTGGCGCTGCTGCCATACATGCGGGTGCGCGCTTGCGCACGGGCCAACTCGGCACGGGCGCGCAGGGCATCGGCTTCTGTCAGGTCGAGTTCTTTGCGTGAAATTACATCGGCTTCAAACAATGTTTGGTGACGCGCCAGTGCGCGGTCAGCCACTTGGGCATCGGCCATGGCTTTGGCGGTGTCGGCTTGGGCAGCGCCAAATTCGGGCGAGGCCAAGGTGGCCAATACTTGGCCTGCGTTCACGCTTTGGCCAATATCGGCATTGAGTGTGAGCACGCGGCCTGCAAATGCAGGGTAGATGCGTTGGGTGCGTTCTTCGTTCCACACCAAGCGTGCAGGCAATTCGAGGGTGATGCTTTCAGCCGCTTTGGCTTCGGCGGTGCCCAACAGGGCCAGCTGAGGGTGGCCCGCCGGAAAGCGCAGTTGTTGGCCTTGCACGATGGGTTGAGGGGCTGGGGGTTTGATGGGCGCTTCTTGGCTCATCACGGCGTAGACCAGTACTGCCATGGCCAAGACACTGCCACCTGCCACATAGCGTTTGGTGGGGGTGTTCAGCAAGTCACGCGCGGTCTCGCGCAAGCGTTCTGGAAGGTTATGTCGTATGCTCATGCCACGTTTATCGTGGATCTTGACTGACCAGTGCCTGACCTGCAGTTCAGGTTTGATTTCTCCTAATACTTTTGTGCGAATTTTATTAATTGAAGACGATGCCGTGTTGCAAACGGTGATGCTGCGCAGCCTGAGCGATGCAGGCCATCGCGTGGACGCGGCCAGCCACTTAGAAGAAGGCGCACATTTTTGGCAGGTGCAGGCGTATGACGCTGTGCTGCTAGATTTGAATTTGCCACTCAATGGCCAACCCCATGCGGCACAGGGCAGCGGCTTGCAACTCTTGCGCGCAGCCCGTGCGCGTGGTGACCGCACGCCTGTGTTGGTGCTCACCGCTCGCAACCGCACCGACGAACGTATTGCAGGCTTAGATGCCGGCGCTGACGATTACTTGGGCAAACCGTTTGACTTGGAAGAGGTCGAAGCCCGTTTGCGCGCCTTGGTGCGCCGCACCCAAGGCGTGAGTGATGAGGTGCAAGTGGGGCGTTTGCGTTTGAACCGTCAGCTGCGCCGCATCTTTTTGGGCGAGGCCGATTTGGCTTTGCCTGCCCGTGAGTTTGAAGTGCTGTACGAGTTGATGACGCCGCCAGGCCGGGCCGTGAGCAAGCGTGTGTTGTCCGACAAGTTGTCAGACTTTGACGAAGCCTTGGGCGACAACGCGTTGGAAGCCTTCATCTCGCGTTTGCGTAAAAAGCTGACCGACAGTGGCGCCAAGATTCGCACACTGCGTGGCATTGGCTATGTTTTAGAGGAGCAGGTATGAGCGACATTCACACCAAGCCTTCGTTGCGCAACCGCTTGATGCGCCATGTGTTGGTGCCACTTGCCACCACGTGGTTGGTGGGGGCTGCGCTGGTGGTAGGCATTGCATCGTATTTTGCTCAGCAGGCGTTTGACCGCGCGTTGCTGGACGATGCGTATTTGGTCGCCAGCCACGTGAAACGCTTGGCCGATGACGATGGCACTTTAGATTTGAGCCTCTCTGCGCAAGAAATGAGCACGGTGCTGTTTGACCAAAGCGAGTCGTTGTACTTTGCGGTGTTGGGGCCGAGCGGCAATTTGCTGGCTGGACATGCGGG
>Ga0228703_1002316_pt1 | contig 10719 bp, 9 predicted proteins | sample McNCre217_Aug_MG_3_FD_178020 | JGI IMG/M metagenome (GOLD analysis project Ga0228703, IMG submission 178020) | Freshwater microbial communities from McNutts Creek, Athens, Georgia, United States - 29-17_Aug_MG | ecosystem: Environmental > Aquatic > Freshwater > Creek | place: USA: Georgia... | reverse complement strand
AAGGCACCCTTCGGATCAGAGAAGCCAATGGCTGCCAAACGATCTTGAGCCTGTGCGGTGGAAAGCTCGAGAGTAGAGTCCTCGAGTTTTGCTACCGCACTCAAAAGTGGACGATAGAACAGGCGCTGATGCAGTCCCCTTACTTCAAGCTTTACTGCTTCCCAGCGAGCTAAAAGTACCTCGGCAGTGTTCTTCGGATTAACTGCACGAGCCAAAGCTCGTTGGGCATTCTCTGAGGTCGGCATCAAATGCGTGCGTCGCATTTGCGACATTTGAATTCTGTGTTCCAACAATCTTAGGAATCGGTAGTCAGATGCAAAGGTGTTGGCCTCGCTGCGGCCAATATAACCACCTACCGAAAGTGCCTGAATTGCACTCATGGTGTCTCGATGTCTTAGTGTTTCATCGGTTCTTCCATGCACCAGCTGTAGCAACTGCACTGTGAATTCAATATCGCGCAAACCACCAGGACCAAGTTTGATTTGCAAATCCACTTCGTTACTAGGGATGAACTCGGTAACTCGTTCACGCATTTTCTGCGCCGATTCGACGAAGCTATCGCGTGACGCTGAAGCCCAAACCTTTGGAGCCAAAGCTGCAACGTATCGCTGCCCCAAATCCAAATCGCCGGCAATAGGACGAGCTTTCAAAAGCGCCTGGAATTCCCAACTCTGTGCCCAACGATCGTAATAGGCAATATGAGATTCAAGCGTGCGAACGAGAGCTCCGCTCTTGCCCTCTGGCCTCAAATTGGGATCTACCTGCCAGAGCATCGCTTCCGGCGCATTTCCGTCCATGGCGCGCATCATTCGAGTGGCTAACTTGGTTGCCACCTCTACTGCGCGATCATTAGTCACATCCTCTGAGCCTTCGGCCACAAAGATTACATCGACGTCACTTATGTAATTGAGTTCCCGAGCCCCACATTTTCCCATGGCCATCACAGCCAACTTGGTTTTGGCCACTTCTTCAACTGTGAAAGTTCCGAACTCAGTTGAGCGAGTTAACTCCAAACGCGCAATCTGCAATCCGGTTTCCAACGCAGCTCCAGCCAAATCGGCAAGACCTGCTGCCACCAGTGGCAAACCGGCTTCGACATCCCTTTGACAAAGGTCAAAAATCGCAATTTGCAAAAGCTCTTCGCGATATTTCATACGAACGACCGACCAAATTTCCGTGATTGGAATATCCGACTTGCCCATATCCACAATTGACTTCGAAAGAGAATCTACGAGAGCAGTAACTGTTTTGAGCTCACTAACCGGCTTATCAAAATGCACCAGGAACTCTGGCTTGCGACGCAACAAATCGGCTAGAGCTTCAGATGCACCAAGCAATAAACAAAGACGCGTAGCCGACTCTTCTTTATTCAGCAGCTTCTTGATTTTGCCTTTGTCGAGTTCGGCAAGCGTCAGAAGGTAGTTCAATGCCTGATCAGGATTTGCCGATTTTGACAAGCTGGCAAGTGCGGCTCTGGCTGAATCACCTACTAGTTTGACGAGTTGATCGAGCTTGTTTAGGGTTCCAGATAAATCCGTGAACCCATAGCGCGCGAGTTCTGAAAGGCCGGACAATTCGATTTATAGAACTTCGAAGTTTTGCTTCAGCTCGTAAGGAGTAACTTGTGAGCGGTACTCCGCCCATTCGCGTCGCTTATTCGCCAATACATAACTGAATACTTCTTCGCCAAGAGTTTCGGCTGCAAGTTCGGATTCTTCAAGCTTTCGAATTGCGTGCTCGAGGTTTTGAGGCAGTGCCTGAATTCCCATCGCACGACGCTCTGCTTCGCTTAGCGACCAAACATCATCTTCGGTTTCGGCAGGTAGCTCGTATTCTTCTTCAATACCCTTCATGCCGGCAGATAGCACCAACGCGTAAGCCAGGTATGGGTTCGCTGCCGAGTCGATGGCACGGTACTCAATACGCGACGAGTTGCCCTTGTTCGGCTTGTACAGCGGAACTCGAATTAGCGCCGAGCGGTTGTTGTGACCCCAACAAACGAATGAAGGCGCCTCGCCTCCACCCCAAAGTCGCTTATAGGAGTTCACGTACTGGTTGGTAACCGCAGTGATTTCTGGTGCGTGGCGCAGCAAACCGGCAATGAAGTGCTTAGCGGTTTTACTTAGGTGATACTGAGATCCAGGTTCGAAGAATGCATTGGTGTCACCTTCAAAGAGCGACATGTGAGTGTGCATTCCAGAACCAGGGTGCTCGGTGAATGGCTTAGGCATGAAGCTCGCGTAAACGCCTTGCTCAATCGCAACCTCTTTGATTACAGTGCGGAAAGTCATGATGTTGTCCGCCATAGTGAGCGCATCGGCATAACGCAGATCAATCTCGTTTTGACCAGGACCACCCTCGTGGTGACTGAACTCAACTGAGATTCCAAGCTGCTCGAGCATTGAAACTGCGCGACGACGGAAATCATGCGCTGTTCCACCCGGAACATTGTCGAAGTAACCAGCTTTATCAACCGGAATTGGACCTTCCGGACCAATCTGTGACGACTTCAGAAGGTAAAACTCAATCTCAGGGTGAATGTAGAACGAGAAACCCTTATCTGAAGCTTTCGCGAGAGCGCGTCGAAGTACATTTCGCGGATCTGCAGCTGCTGGAGCGCCATCCGGGGTCTGAATGTCGCAGAACATGCGAGCGGTTGGGTCAATTTCCCCGCGCCAAGGCAAAATCTGAAAGGTACTTGGATCCGGCATTGCAAGCATGTCTGCTTCGTAGGTACGGGCCAAGCCTTCGATGGCTGAACCGTCAAAACCAAGACCTTCGGCAAACGCACCCTCAACCTCCGCAGGGGCAATCGCCACTGATTTTAGGGTGCCAGCAACGTCGGTGAACCAAAGTCGAATGAACTTGACGCCGCGTTCCTCGATAGTTCTAAGCACAAATTCCGTCTGCTTATCCATCGGGTTTTCCTCTCTCTGCCTGCTATTAGGCTAGTCGCTATGGCTCCAATTCGCATTGCCCTAGCGCAAACCAACCCCGTTGTTGGCGACATTCAGGGCAACTTGCGGCAGTGCGCCGACGCAGTTGCCAATGCTGCCGAACATGGTGCGGCCATCGTGGTTTTTGGAGAAATGGCTACCTCCGGCTATCCAATCGAAGACCTCGCCGCACGGCCGTCCTTCCTAAACGATTGCGTGCAGGCGGTAAAGGATTTTGCTACCGAACTTGAGCAAAATGGCCTCGGTGGCATCGTGGTGGTACTTGGGACTCCCGCAATCGTTGCGGAAGAACACCGCAAACATTGGGCAATTGCCCAGAACGCGGCAGTACTAATTCGTGAAGGCAAAGTCTGGGCCGGTTATGCCAAGCACCATTTACCGAACTATTCGGTGTTCGACGAGTATCGAAACTTTGTTCCTGGTGATCAGAGCATCAATTTTGAGTTGGAGGATTTGAAATTCTCTATCCTGATTTGCGAAGACATCTGGCAATCAGGAGGACCAGTCGCTCGCCTCAGTGAAGATCAAGTGGATATTGCTCTGGTTTTGAATGGCTCCCCCTTCGAAATCGACAAAGACGACCGACGAGTAGAACTCGTTCAAGGATTGGCCAAATCGCAAAATGTTGCTGTCGCTTATGTGAACCTCATTGGTGGTCAAGACGATCTAGTCTTCGACGGAGACAGCTTCTTCGTTGACGCAAATCAAAAACTCATTGGCCGCGGAGCTCAATTCGAAACGGCACTGTCACTTTTTGACATAGTCTCAAGAACTGAAATTGTGCCCGTGACACCAAGCGCCCAGCATAAGCACGATGATCTATGGCAAATCTGGAATGCGCTCACTCTTGGATTGCGGGATTACGTGAACAAGAACGGTTTCAAATCGGTGATACTCGGCTTGAGCGGTGGAATTGATTCAGCGGTGTGTGCAGCTCTTGCTGTGGATGCGATCGGTGCGCATCGAGTCTTCGGCGTCTCAATGCCAAGTAAGTATTCTTCCGACCATTCAAAAAGTGATGCGTTCGACTTGGCTAAACGACTCGGTATCAACATTAGAACTGAACCAATCAAAGGTGCAGTCAAAGAACTAGAGAAGCAACTGAAACTCAAAGACCTCTCTGCCGAGAATCTGCAAGCTCGTGTGCGTGGCACCATCTTGATGTCTTTGAGCAACCAAGAAGGACACCTAACCCTCACCACCGGAAATAAGACCGAGCTGGCAGTTGGTTACAGCACAATTTACGGTGACTCCGTGGGTGGCTTTGCCCCAATCAAAGATGTGGCCAAAACCTTGGTTTGGCAGCTGGCAACCTGGCGCAATCTTCAAGCAACAAATAATGGTGCCACTCCACCAATCCCGGAGAATTCGATAACCAAGCCACCTTCAGCGGAGCTCCGTCCGGGGCAGGTAGACCAAGACAGTCTCCCGGAGTACGACGTGCTGGACGAGATACTGGCCGCCTATTTAGAACGGCGCCTGAGCGGCAATGAAATTAAGTCCTTGGGCTTCGATGGTGCGACCGTTGATCGCGTTATTTCCCTGGTTGATCGCGCAGAGTGGAAGCGACGACAGGGTGCCATCGGGCCAAAAATCACCGGTATGGCATTTGGCCGAGACCGAAGACTTCCAATCACCAATCAGTACAAGTAAGGAATAGACATGGCAGCAGACAAATTGATTTCATCGGGTGGACCATGGGAAGCGAAGATTGGCTACTCTCGCGCCACTGTCGCCGGCGACTACGTGCATGTTTCTGGTTCAACTGCAACCGTTGATGGCAAATTGCAGCACGAAGGCGATGTATACGGGCAGGTCAAAACGGCACTTGAAGTTGTGATCGCTAGTGCCTTAGCTCAGGTTGGTTATTCACTAGCTGACGTAGTCAGGTCTCGCGTCTATTTGACTAATGCGGAAGACATGGACGAGGCAGGCCGTGCGCACGGCGAAATTTTTGGCGAAATCAGACCTGCACTAACTATTCTTGCGGGAGTCAATTTCATCAACCCGGCAATGCTGGTTGAGATTGAAGTGGACGCCTGGAAACGAAACTAGCATGGCAAAAATTCCTCGCATCTCACACATACAGGAGTTCAAGGATTCCGGGAAAAAATTCGCCTGCCTAACTTCGTACGACGAAATGACAGCAGCCATTTTTGACGAAGCGGGAATTTCGATGATTCTGGTTGGCGATTCCGCTGCAGAGAACCATCTCGGACACGACAGCGTTCTTACTATTACCTTGGATGAAATCATTTCGCTAGGCAATGCGGTTTCCAAATCGGTACAAAGTGCATTGGTTGTGGTCGACATGCCATTTGGTAGTTATGAAGCATCCACCGAAGACGCTGTTAGAGCTGCCGTGCGCATCATGAAGGAAACCGGTGCCGAGGCAGTAAAGCTTGAAGGCGGAGTTCGCAGTCAATCTCAGATCAGCGCGATTGTAGAGGCCGGCATTCCAGTAGTTGGGCACATCGGCTTCACCCCGCAAAGCGTGCACGCACTGGGCGGGTTTAAGGTTCAGGGTCGCGGTGATGCTGCCGAGCAACTTGTTGCCGATGCGCTTGCTGTTCAGTCAGCGGGAGCTTTTGCGGTTGTGCTAGAGCTAGTGCCCGCCGAACTAGCTGCTTCGGTTACCAAGCAGTTGGCGATACCGACCATAGGCATCGGCGCTGGAAACGGTACCGACGGGCAGATATTGGTCTGGACAGATTTCGCCGGTATGAGCCCAGCTAAACCGCGAAAGTTTGTGCGGCAGTATGTGAATCTGCGCGAGCAACTTTTGGTGGCTACCAAAAACTATGTGGCAGATGTGGCCGCCGGGACTTTCCCTAATGAGAGTGAATCTTTCGAGGATTAGTCCTCGCGATCTAGCTCTTCCTTCCACTTGGTTGCCTTGTTGGCAACTATTTGCAAAGCATTCTCGGCTTCAGCACGGGATTTGAATGGACCAATCCGATAGACGGCAAAGGATTGTTTGCCTACCTCAACAGAATTGGTTTTGGTATTGAACCAGTACTCGGTTTCACTCCCCGTCATCGCGCAATCACTCTCCTAGACTAGAGCCATGCCTCGCGACTCAAAGACTGGAATTCTTACAGCGGGAGTCGTGTCACCGTTGAGGTCGGTTCCAAACCACATTGTGAAACCCGAATATGTGGGAAAAGCAGCCCCAGCCAAATACACCGAAGGTGACATCTGGGGTTCCGTGGAGATTACAAAAATCAGAGCCGCGGGCAAAATTGCAGCTCAGGCTATCGAATTAGTCGGTACACATTGCAAGCCGGGGGTAACCACGGACGAACTTGACCGCATTGGCCATGAATTCCTACTGGCCAACGATGCCTATCCATCCGCTCTGCTCTACCGTGGGTTTCCAAAATCTATCTGCACTTCTGTCAATGAAGTTATCTGCCATGGCATTCCTGACAACACAGTCTTGATGGAAGGTGACATTGTCAACATTGACATCACCGCATTCAAGGATGGCTTTCACGGAGATAGCAACCAAACATTTTTGGTCGGCGAAGTGAAAGAAGATATTAGGTTGCTGGTGGAACGCACCAGGGAGTCTCTGAATCGAGCCATCGCGGTAGTTGCGCCAGGACGACAGATCAATATCATCGGCCGCACTATCGAGGCCTACGCCAAACGATTTAATTACGGAGTGGTGAGAGACTTCACCGGGCACGGCATTGGCAAGGCTTTCCATAGTGGATTGGTAATCCCGCACTATGACGCAGCTCCGCACTACGCCACGGAGATGCAGGTTGGCATGGTCTTTACAATCGAACCGATGCTGACGCTAGGTAGCTATCAGTGGGACTTGTGGCCCGACAACTGGACAGTCACTACGCGCGATAAAAGCATCACCGCACAATTTGAACACACGTTGGTAGTCACCGAAACCGGTGCGGAAATCCTTACCCTTCCATAGAAAAAAGGACTCAATGGCAAAATTAGCAATCGGAATCGACATCGGCGGCACTGGCATTAAGGGGGCTTTAGTTGATGTTAAGAATGGCGAGATGATCGGTGATCGCGTTCGCGTTGAGACACCAGCTGGCGGTTCCACCGATGACATCATCAGCACCGTCAAGAATCTCATCAAAAAACTTCCCGAAGCCGAAAGAGAAACACCAATCGGCATTTGCTTTCCGGCAGTGGTGCAACATGGTGTCACTAAATCTGCCGCAAACATTTCCAAAAAATGGATTGGCTTCGATGCCGATCGTGCCTTTACCAAAGCACTTGGTCGCGAAGTTCATTTGGTCAACGATGCCGACGCAGCAGGACTAGCTGAAATGCGCTTCGGTGCCGGACGTGCCGAGCGCGGTTTGGTGATTATGACCACATTGGGCACCGGAATCGGTACTGCCATTTTTTATGACCAAAAACTAGTACCAAACGCTGAACTCGGACATCTAGAGATTGATGGCGTCGACTACGAAACCAAAGCGGCATTCTCTGCCAAGGAACGTGAAAATCTAACCTGGGAAGAGTGGGCTCAGCGCCTGCAAAAGTACTATTCGACCTTGCAGCGACTATTCTCGCCTGACATGATTATCGTTGGCGGCGGCGTTTCAAAGGAACACAAAAACTTTCTCCCGCTGCTAGACATCGACTGCGAAATCGTGCCAGCTGAAATGCGAAACAATGCAGGAATTCTTGGCGCGGCCAGATTGGCCTATCGCTTGGCACACAAGGAGTAATTGGACGGGTCGGCCGATACGCCGGGTTTTGTCCCCTTGCGGGTGACGATCATCTATCTAGGGTTGCCGTTACCGACAACCTCAAGCAACCTACCCGAGTGCTAAATCGAGCCGATTCATGCGCACTCTATCTGGTCTTGCTCCAGGTGAGGTTTACCTAGCCAGCGCGCTCACACGCACTGCTGGTGGTCTCTTACACCACCGTTTCAGCCTTACCACTTGCGTGGCGGTCTACTCTCTGTTGCACTTTCTCGCGGGTTTCCCCGGGTGGGTGTTACCCACCACCTTGCTCTGTGGAGCCCGGACGTTCCTCGTCGCTTTCGCGCCGCGATCGCCTGGCCGACCCATCCATCAACAAGGTTAGCTTCGGTTAGCTTCGATGGAAAGACCTAAAGGTGAGATGTGATGTTGGTTGCCAAGACTTCGGCTGCCTGGCTTCCCCAAACGCGGATGATAGTAATTGAACACGGGGCCACCTGAGGGCGCCAGTAGGCCGACTCCCCTGCATCAAGTGCCCACTTGATGAATCCTCGAATCGGCATCACGTGAGCGACGGCAACGACAGTTTTGCCAGCAAACTGCGCGACTATCTGTTCACGTGCACGATTAATTCGCACGTCGAAAACTTCTAGGGATTCCCCATTTGGAGGCGACACGGTGTAAGAACCTTGCCAGGCCAACAACGCATCTGGAGTTTCGGCAGCAACTTCCTCATTGGTTTTGCCATCCCAATCGCCAAAACCAATTTCGCGAAGATTCTCGTTCAACTCAACTGTGAGACCGAGCTGCGCGGCAATGATTTGTGCCGTCTCGAGAGTGCGATTCATTGGTGATGCGACTATTGCCGAAACCGGCGGAATGTGTTTCCATCTTCCATCGCGGCCTAGTTGCGAAATTACGCGTGCGGCTGCAGCGGCATCTGCTCGGCCAGCTGCACTAAGTTCCGGATCATCACCATCTCCGCCAGATATTTTGTGAGATTCGGTAAGCGCTGTTCTGCCATGACGAACTAGCACCAAGGTAGTTAGAGGCTCATCGGAAACTTTAGGAGCACGGATTGAAGTTGGTCCGGCAAGATTGAATTCGGTTGTGAAGGCACTTGGCTTTGCAGAGTGACCGGAGTCGTAATCTGCTAGCTCATCCATGGCACGATTGGCTAACGCATCGGCCAAAACATTTTGTTCGCGTGGAATCCATGTCCAAGAAATCTTCTTGTCGCGTGCCAGTTCTTGAACCTGAGCACCCAGTGCGATCATGTCGGGATGCTTGATTTTCCACCCACCGGACATTTGCTCAATTACCAATTTGCTGTCCATCCGAACGGCAAACTCGGCTTCTCGATCAATTTCAATTGCGGCCTGCAACCCAGCGAGTAACGCGATGTATTCGGCAACGTTATTGGTAGCTACACCCACGTATCGGGCGATTTCGCGAATTACCTGGCCGGTAGCAGCGTCAATAACCACAGCTCCGGAACCGGCAGTCCCAGGATTTCCGCGGCTTCCACCGTCGGCTTCAATGATGAGTAGGGCAGGCAATTAGCGAACCAGAATTCCGCTGCACTCTGAGCAGTGCGCTAATTCGTCCATAGGAGTTGAACGAATTTCGTCCAATCCGCTTCCAGTAAGAGTCATTCCGCAAACACCGCAAGAGATGCCACTGAATCTAGCCACTCCTACCCCTCGTGCTTTGAGTTTCTCGTAGTGATCGGCAAGCTCGGCAGGCAAATTGGCCTTAGCTCGATTGCGATCTTCCACTAGCAGAGCAGAACCTGATTTCAGTTTGGCGATTTCCGCGGACTGTTCATGCTCGAGTTTGTCTAAGTCACGTTGAACGTCGTCGCGAGATTTTGCAATTGCCGCGAGTTCATTCTTGCCCGCTTCGACTTTCTCGAGCAGCACTATTTCAGCATCTTCAAGAGTGTCTTTGCGTTTTGCTAGCGACACCAGTTCATGCTGTAACCCCTGAATGTCCTTCGGATTACTGCTCTGATCAAGAGTCGCTTTATCTTTTTCGATGCGAACTTCAACTAGCTCTAAATCCTGAGCAGCACGACTCAGATCGAGCTCAAGCGCATCAAGCGCATTTCGTTGTACCAGTAATGCTTCTGAATGCTGCATGAGCGCAGCGCGAACATTTTGAATCTCATCGGAATTAGAGATTGCCTCAAGTGCTAAATGATTTCTTCGAATTTGTAAATCGATTTGACTAAGGTCTAGAAGAGTCTCTTGTTGCTGCTGACTTGCCTTCATGAAAATCTGCCTAATCTATTGAGTTACTGCGAAATCCCAAGGATCTGTTCTCAGGTCGCTAACTACAAACTTAACACCGGGTACCGCTTTTGATAGTTCTTTAGCGGCAACATTTAGCCAAAGTGACTCGGCAGCCCAATGAGAAATGTCGATGACAGCAAATTCTTTTCCTGCGGCGCGCGCAGACTCCATGGCGTCCTGAGTTGGATGGTGTCGCAAATCGGAAGTGACAAAGACATTTGCATCCGAATCTAGGGCTGCATTTAGGAAGCTGTCGCCCGCACCACCGCAAAGCGCAACGGTTTGCACCTTTAGATCCGCAGCGCCGGCAACGCGCACACCACCGGCGGTGGCTGGCAAAGCTTTGGCGATCAACCTAGCAAAATCAACCAGAGACAAGGGGCTAGCCAGGCGACCGATACGACCGTGCCCCACTGTTGCATCCTTTGGCACCAAGGGTGTCATGCCCTGTAGGCCTAGGGCATTCGCCAGTGTGGCCGAAACGCCGGTCTCAGTGATGTCGGCGTTGGTATGCGCAGCGAATAGCGACAAATTGGCTCTAATCGCGGCAGCCAGAACCGAGCCTTTACCGGTGTCCTCAGCCACCGAATTAACGCCACGGAGTAAATAAGGATGATGCGAAATAACCAGGTCAAAGCCCTGGGCAATCGCCTCGTCAACCAACTCCTGAGTTACATCAACGGATAGCAGCACACTTGAAACTGTGGCATTTGAAGAACCACAAACTAGACCGGGCTTATCCCATTCTTCAGCGGCATCGCTTGGCCACAGTCGTTC
>Ga0228703_1002312_pt1 | contig 10724 bp, 9 predicted proteins | sample McNCre217_Aug_MG_3_FD_178020 | JGI IMG/M metagenome (GOLD analysis project Ga0228703, IMG submission 178020) | Freshwater microbial communities from McNutts Creek, Athens, Georgia, United States - 29-17_Aug_MG | ecosystem: Environmental > Aquatic > Freshwater > Creek | place: USA: Georgia... | reverse complement strand
CCTATAAAACGGGCTCAGCATTTTTCTTATTATCTCGCACCATTGGCTCGGCTGCACGCTTGTATTTAGCTGTTAATGTGCTCCAAATCGCCATTTTCGAGCCGATTGGCGTACCCTTTGTCTTAACCGTTTTCATATCCATTGCGCTTATATGGTTGTATACACATCGCGGAGGAGTAAAAACGATTATTTGGACGGACACCTTGCAGACCTTGTTTTTGTTGGTGGCGCTTTTCATTACGATCGTATTGGTAGGCCAACAAATGCACATGGGCATTGGGGACATGATTCAGACCATCCAAAAAAGCCCTTATTCACACATGTTTGAATGGGATTGGAAGAATCCACATTTCTTTGGGAAAGACTTCTTAGCTGGGGTGTTTATTGCGATCGTGATGACAGGCTTGGATCAGGATTTGATGCAAAAGAATTTAACCTGTAAATCCATTGGTGAGGCGCAGAAAAACATGTTCTGGTTCTACTGGGTGCTCTTGTTTATCAATCTCTTATTCTTGGCTTTAGGTGCTTTATTGTACATCTATGCCCAGGCAAATCAGATTGCGATTCCTACGAAAACTGACGAATTATATCCATTGCTGGCCTTAGGAGGCAACTTTGGAACCTTAGCGGCCGTGACCTTTTTATTGGGCATCATTGCGGCATCCTATGCGAGCTCAGATTCAGCGTTAACGGCACTTACAACCTCATTTTGCATCGATTTCTTACGGATTGAGAAATTTCAAGAGGCCAAACGAGAGAAAATTAAACACCGCGTTCACATTGGATTTTCGGTCTTATTTTTCATTGTGATTGGGCTATTCCATGTATTTAATAATCAGGAATTGATTGGGGCAGTATTCAATTTGGCTGGCTATACCTATGGACCTTTGTTGGGCCTCTTTGCCTTTGGATTATTCACCAAAACAGCCATTAAAGATCGCTATGTGCCTTTTGTCTGTGTAGCATCTCCCATTATCACATTTGTACTGGAAACACAATCGCAGGCTTTGTTTGGCGGATTTGGTTTTGCCAAACTGATACTCAATGGAGCGATTTGCTATTTATTGTTGTGGAGTATTCGAGATAAGGCTAAAATTTAATCGCATTCCGAATCGCGAAATAAACGACATTCTTGCCGGGACCTGAGTCTTTCAGGTAGGTTCCGGCTTGACAAAATCCCAATTCAGCCTGAAAGAAATAATGTTTCGTAGGAACATAATTAACTTCCAGCGCATAGATGTCACAAATACCCAATTTAGACGAAACTCCTTGAGCTTCCAAAGGCCTCAATGGCGACATATTAGGAGTGAAAATTCCATCCGCTGTACTTGCTCGCGTTACCAAAGATGCTCTTGCTGTGGCCAACCATTTTGTCCCCGCTTGATAACGAAGATAGGGACTTAAGTTCAAGGTATTCGTGATATTCAAGGCAACTGTTTGGCCAAAAGGTGGGCGGGCGAATAAGGTATTAAATGTATTTAATTGTCCATCCGTCGCCGACTCATCGCCTGGAACATAATTCCCACTAAAGCCGATGAAGCTATGTTTCAAGGCTTCTACATTAAAATCCCACACAAACATCCAAGCCGAAATTTCGAGTGCATTAAACTGTCCCCATTGATGGGCGATTTCCACGTCGTAGTTCACCGAAAGAAGCGGGGAATAAAACCGAATTCCGGCCGTATGACGCTGCTCTAAGCCCTTTTTGAATACATATTCTCGTTGGGTACTTTCCAAAAAGAAATAATAGGCATCCATATTCAATTTCCGCTTTTTATCCGTTTTGACTGCATATATCCCGCCAAATTCCTCGGACATTAGGCCATCGTCAAATACACCAGGGTTCATTTTGACCGGTTTTACATAAAAAGCATTTAATCGATAACCGGGATATTTACCTTCAGCAGTTACACCCAAAAAGCTCTGACGCGTATTGGGCCCTTCCTTCGTCGCCACAAAGCGCTCTTGACCGAACTGCATTTCTTGTCGGCCAGCCCGCAACAACCAATGCTTACTCACATTCGTTTCTAAAAACCATTGATGTACGGCCAATTGGTTTTCATCCAGTTGCGACGTAATGGGATTGGGATTCAGTGATCGGGTTGTGTTGTTTAATTGGACGAACAGGCGCAAGGAATTTCGATAATGTAAATCACCATGCAACATCATGCGGTGCATCCATTGATGCGGGCTAGGTTCCGTAAAGGACGCGGGGAATTGCCCAAAATTAGCATTCGTATAATTCTGGTATTGTTCTCGCCACTCGCCACCTACACTGAGATTTAGGTCTTTTGTTAAGGACATAAACTTCAATCGTTCATCCCAAGATTTAGCGGAAGTATCCGTTTTTAAATAGGAGAAATCATCTTCAAAGCGAAGTCGGGCAATGTGCTGAGCTTGAGCACAAAAAAATGTTAAAATAAAAAAGCTAAATAAAAGAATACGACCGTACAAAATTCAAGAATTGAATGAATCGCTAAAGGTACCGACAAAAGCCCTAAAATAAAAAAGAGCTTAAGTGGCTCTATCCTGCTTAATGAATATAAGTAACTGATAATCAGAATTATCATACAATATTCACCTAGAATAATCAGATATATTTGATTAATGCCGAATCATTAAGCTCATGACCTATTTTGGTCCAAATTTCCAAAATGGTACAAGAGCCACACTTATCAGGATAGAAATTCAATATTATTAAGCTAAATTGTTGATAACTCTGTGTTCTACTTGATGAAAAGATTATTATTACTACTAATTTGGATACTATTTGTATCTAATTTCCTATTTGCGTGGGCAGTCTGGCATATTATGGCCGGTGGCCAACGAATCGAAAAAAGCACGGCTGATATAATCATTAAAATAGCCAAAGTTCCGAGCGTTTTTTTCCACGAATTAATTGTGTATACCGGCTTGGGGCCTTCTCAATTGGCAATCCCCAATCAAATAGATCAATATCGGACCAAAAATATGTCTGGATATTTACTTATATCAACGCTAAGCTCAGAAAACCAGTTGGCAGAGATTCAACTTTTGGATCTAGGAAAAAAGAAGGTTGTACAACGCTGGCAACCCAATTTTGATGACCTTGAGTTAAAAAATATCTCCAAGTTCAACCTTCGTATGACTCATCCACTTTTATTAAAAAAGGATTTGATCACCATTGCGGATGGAATTTTATATCGATTCGACAAAAACTCAATGGTAAAATGGAAAAATGATGGAAATTTTCATCACTCCATTGAATTAGATGCGGAGAATTCCATTTGGGTTTGCGGTACTATTAATCGAGCCGTGAATGGACATTCTATTCATTCAACTATTTGGGATGATGGAATTTTCAAACTAAATCCTGATAATGGCAAAACCATTTTCAAAAAGTCCATTTACGATATACTTATCGAAAACAATTACCAATACATCCTTTTCAACACAGGCCCAAATACGCAGGACCTTATTCATGTCAATGATATTCAACCCGCTTTCAAAACGACTAAATATTGGCAAAAAGGCGATTTGTTGATTAGTATGCGAAACCGTAGTTCCGTGTTTTTATATCGTCCATCTACCAACAAAATTATTTGGTTCAAAACGGGTCCTTGGAATTTCCAACATGATTGTGATTTCTTGAATGATACAGAAATCGGCGTTTTTGGTAATGATGTAACAGATTTTAATGGCAAATCTTATTTAATACATGGGCACAACAATCAATATGTTTACAATTTCAAGTCGGGCAAGGTAAGCACACCTTATACCCAAATGTTTAAGAACGGAAAGATCAAAACATTGACAGAAGGCCGCTCACGCATTTTACCTGATGGGCAGCTATTTGTCGAGGAAACCAATTTTGGTCGCATCCTCTTTGGAGATTCCAAGGGGGTCAATGGAACTTATGTAAATCGTATAAATGATGATTACATAGGGATGTTAGGCTGGAGCCGTTATTACACAAAGGAAGAATATAAACTCTCAACTCAATAATGATGTCAATTTACTTGTATATAGGTCCGGGAATGGGCGGAGGGCTTTTTGCTGCCGTATTGGGAATTATTATTTCGCTGATCATGTCCTTGTTTGCCATCCTTTGGTATCCCTTTAAGAAGCTTTATCGAAAATTCAGAAAAAAAGAAGAGGAGGTATAACACATGATTTATTGTATCGCTGGCTTGATTGGATTTGTGTCGAGCATAATCTTCTTGCGGCTAGATTTTATGCCCAAATTGAAAACTATTTTGCATTTGAATCATGCTATGCTCGCCTTAATTCAATCGGACAGTTCGGATGATATCAAACAGCAAGGAATACTCGAGCATTCACGGAATCTTTTCAAGGCTTCATTGGGGCTATTTCTTATCGCCTTCTTGACTTTGGTGCCACTTGGATTCTTTGGTTGGATCTTTTGGAATGAAATTCAATTGATGAATATTATGCTGCTTTCGAGCGTTATTAATCTTATTGGATTTCTCGTTGGGCTACTCCTTTTTCATCACAAATATGAAAAATAATTACTCGCTTTTTGAGCAGTACTTGCACCGGATCAGCGTGGGAAATCCCATGTTTAACGAGATAAGCTTTGACTTAGAAAAAAGTCTATTTCTAGCCAAATCTTCTTCCATTAACCCTCGGACCATTTTCATATCGGGATTAGCTCGTTCAGGCACAACTGCTTTACTCAATCATTTAGTCAATTTCAGAATTGGCCATTCCCTGTCCTATCAAGATCTCCCCTTTCTTTTTATGCCCAATGTAGCATCGAATATGCGAGGAAATAAAAAGGTATCAGAACCCAAAGAGCGCGCCCATGGAGATAATATTTTAATCAATGAAGAAAGCCCGGAGGCGATTGATGAAATTTTCTGGAAAAATCAAATAGGTGAAAAATACATACTTGATAAGCAAATGGCCCTACATGAACCAAGCAAATCCGACCTAAGGGAATACAAAAAGTTCATTCAACTGCATTTATTTAAGGCGAAGCAAAGTACATATTTAACCAAAAACAACAATTCCATTCTGCGCATGCAAGCGTTCATGAACCAAACTATCTTGGAGGCGCATTTTCTCTTTGCCATCCGTGAACCTTTTGCGCATGCTTCTTCCTTGTTGAAACAACATATCCGATTTGTAGACATGCATCAAAAAGAGGCCTTTAGTCGGACCTATTTTGACAGCTTAGGACATCATGAATTTGGTATGCATCTCAAATCATTCGATTTAAAAGATGAGGCCTTAAATGCCGAATTAAACTGCCTAAACCCATTGCACTTGGAGTATTGGTTGGTCACTTGGCTGAACTACTACCAATATTTAATGTCCCACTTCTCCCCCGATTGGATTTTGGTCGATTTCAACGATCTCTGTGGGCGACCCAATGAAGTCATGACACAAATAGCCAAAATGTGGGACTTTGAAGTCCAACCAGTGAATATATCGGCCTATCAAGCCCCTATTTATCAGAGCAACGAAGAAGTTTTTTCTGAGAGTTTATTGATCAGATGCCAACAACTTTATCAAAAACTAAAATCCTTATGTTTAGCAATCCCTTCGAAAGAATAAAGAATAAGGTCAACTACGCGGTATTTAAGACGATTAGCTATCGGGTCATCTCGTCTACATTGACATTTATTTTCGTCTATATAAACACAGGGCAAATGGCTATGGGCTTTACCTTGAGCCTATTTGAATTCTTCTTTAAACCATTTTTGTATTTCTTTCATGAAATTATCTGGATCAATGTAGAAGCAGGTATCCGACGAAAATCGAAGAGCTTGGTAATTCATCATCTGAAAGAGGAAATGATGCCAATTAGTAAGGAAGAAAAAGAGCAAGCATTTAATCAGCGAGGGATAAATATCTGGTTTAGTGGGCTTTCGGGATCGGGAAAGTCGACACTCTCTAAAATGTTGGAGAAGCATTTATTCGAACTGGGCTATAAAACTGTGCTCTTGGATGGAGATAACACCCGCATGCATTTAAACCGTGATTTAGGATTTTCACTCGAAGACCGCATGGAAAATATTCGTCGGATTGCTGAGTTAAGTAAATTGCTCAATGACGCGGGTTTAATTACCTTATCCTGTTTCATTTCGCCTACTGAGGAAATCCGTGATTTGGCAGAGTCAATCATTGGTCCATCAAACTTTTATTTAGTTTATACCAATAGCAGTGTGGAAACCTGTATTCAACGGGATCCCAAAGGATTATATAAGAAAGCTATAGAAAATAAAATCCCAGATTTCACGGGAATAAGCAGTCCCTTTGAAGTACCAAAGAATTATTTCATTGAAATTTCAACGGAATTATCCGTAGAAGAATCCTTTGAGCGGCTGTTGGAGGCTATATTGCCTGAAATTAAGCGCTAATGCCTTGAAAACAAAAAAACCACTCGCCGACTACACTGAGATTTAGAACATTTGCTATGAACTTAAACTTCAATCGTTCATCCCAAGATTTGGAGGAGCTATCAGTTTTTAGATAGAAAAAATCACCTTCAAAGCGAATTCGGGCAATGTGCTAAGCATTTGATGTTTGAAAAAATCCCAAACTCAAGCCTAATAACAAACCACAAAATAGGTAAAATTTCAAATTCTTCGAAAACAATTCTTGTGCAAAAAGCTAAAGATAAGTTTTTCTATTGAGGAGTTTGTCCTAAAATAAATGGTGGAAAAATATCAAAACATTAAATAGACATTTTAACTAAAGTGAAAGATTTAAAATTCTAAATTAATTCAATTTTCAAATGCAATCTTTAAAATTTTTAGATATAACAAGCATTTATATTAAAATGCTTTAAATTTATTTTTCAATAAAATTTTTCTCTATGAAATTTATAATTTGTTTTTTTTCAATTTCATTCTTCTTTATATCATGTAAAAAAGATGCCATTTTAGATAGTCAATCAAATATGGATAATCCTATTATTTCAAATTTGCAAGCTTCTGAAATACATTTAAGTTCAGCTAAATTAAACGCTTCAATCCTTTCAGAAGGCTCAACACCTACACAAACAAGAGGATTTTATTACAGTTCCGAAAAAGAGATAGCAGCCAAACCAATAAATATGTCAGGAATTTCACAAGTTGCGGAACAATCTAAAGGAAAAGGTGATTATTCTTTAACAATTCAAAATCTTAAACCAAATACAAGCTATTATTTCAATTGTTTTACGTTCAACTCAGCTAGTTCTGAAGTTTTTGGCAAACAATTAACTTTTAAAACAAATTCACTTCTTACTAAAACCACTTTAAATAAAGTATATGGTGGACTTGGATATGATGGGTTTTATAAGTTAATAAAAACTAAAGATGGAAATTTACTAGCAATCGGAGAAAGTAACTCTTCAAAATCTGGTAACAAAATCACTGGAGATAATGGGAAAGGTGATGGATGGGTATCAAAATTAGATCTGAATGGAAATATAATTTGGGAAAAAAACTTCGGAGGAAATAATCGTGATTATTTTATTGATGGATGCAACTCTATTGATGGAGGATTTTTATTAGCAGGTGGGAGCGCGTCAACAACTGGAATTGACATAACAGGTTACGGGCAAATTTATTTAGTTAAAATTGACAATAACGGTAATAAAATATGGGCAAAAAATTTAAACATTGGAACATATAATTATTTCGAATCAATATTCCCAGTTTTGGGAGGGGGGTATTTACTTACTTCAACTGCAGGCCAATCTTGCTCTTTTACAAAAATCGAAGAAAATGGAAACGTTTCTTGGACAAAAAAATTAAACTTTGACTTCTACTCTGGCTTAGCAAGTTTTGAAATTTCTACCACAAAATCAAACGATGGGAATCTCCTAATTTTAGGATATAATGGGAACAATAATGCTTTAGTGATTTTTAAAATAAATAATAATGGTGAAATTATTAAACAACTAGAGATCCCGCATACTTCATTAAATAATATTGAGTATCTATCCTCAAGCAAGATTATAGAAAATACAAATGGTGATTTGATATTGGCTATTACCAATGGCGGAAGTGCTCCGAATCAAACAATATATTCGATAAATCCTAGCGGTAAAATAGTATGGAATTTACGAATTGGCGATTCCATTTTTTTAGAAATTTATGATTTGGTGCAATCTATTACAAACAATCAATATTATATTGTAGGAACTTCAAATCAAAATATCATAAAGTATAAAACAGAAATTTCTAGAGGAAATAATGATGGTTTTTTAATGGCCATAGACGAAAATGGAAATTATCTATTTGACAAAACTTTCGGAGGTAACGATCAGGACGAATTTAGATCTGCAATTTTCATCAATAATGATATATTTATTCTAGGCAACTCTAATTCAAATGCAGGCATTGAAAAGAATACCACTTCATTTGGCCTAAATGATGGTTGGCTAATCAAAACATCATTTTCTGAAGAATCAAAATAAAATTTTAAATCACGACCAAATGATGAGTTTAGAAAATTTAGTTATAAATGAAAATAATATTGAAATTTCTAATCCGTTCATCGAAGGAATAATTGCAAGTATAATAGCAAGTGTATTTGTGTATTTATTTCAGTTCACCACAAATAAAATAAATCATTTTTTTGTAAATAAAAGGTTTAAAAATATATTTGGACACCTAAATAAACATCCTATTTATTTAGTAATACCAGAATTAAAAATCAGAAATGATATTTTAGATTTAGTCAAAAATTCTTTTTTACCCGATTTAGATCACTTTTACAATAATCAAGAAGGCAATAACATCTCTAGTGAAAGAATTTTCCCGTTTACAGACACAAAATCATTAATATATATTTTAGGCATAATAGCAAAAAACTCGAATTTCCACAGTTATAAAGTCCAATCATCAAATGAGCTTAACAATAAATTAGATATAAGTTTTATCTCATTTGGAGGAAGTACATTTTACTCCAAATACTTATTAAATGATGAAATAAATTCATATTTTAATATAAAAAATAATTCCATTGAAGTAAAAGGAAAAGAGGAAGCCGTTTATAAAATCGATTCAAAAAATGATTTCGGAATAATTATTAAAGTTATACCCAAAAATTTCCCAAATAGAATTTGGATTGTAATAGCAGGTATAGGGGAAAGTGGAACTAGTGGGGCAAGTTGGTATTTTAGAAAACATTGGAAAAGTTTATCAAAAACACATAGAAATAACCCATTCGGAATAATTGTTAAAGTAAATAATGGCATAGATGAATCAGCAATTCAAGTATATCCTTAAACAAAATTGTTCACAATCAGATTTGCTATTTTATTTTCGATATAATTCGGGAATAAATTGAAAACAAAAAAACCACTCGCCTGAGTGGTTTTTTGCCTACCGAAGTAGTCCGTACGGGCGTATTTGGGGCATATTTGCATTTTAATGCATTTTATGTTTAGTCAGTATTTTTGCCTCAAATGAGCATTAGGCATTAAATATTGCTCAAACACCCCAATTAATTACGAGGTAACACTCGTCGATTAATGTTGCTAAATGTCACATTTTGTGACAGTAGCGACACACCAATTATTGCTAAAAATTGATTGATTTCGAGACGTCTGGCTTTTAAAAACCAAACACAAATGTTATGAAAATCAATTCAAATCTAACAATCTCCTTTTGGCTTAGAGGGATCAAAAATCCAAAAATCAAAAACACCAAAACAATTTATTGCCGAGTTTTAATTAATAATGAGCGTCTTGATTTTAGTACTAATCAAAAAGTTTTAGAGAAAAACTTTTGTATGATAACGGAAAGAATTAAAGACAAATCATTAGATGTAACTCAAGCCAATAACGTTTTAAATACAATTAGCAATGACATAATTGAATATTATAGTCAATCATTAAAAACAGATGAAAGTATTACAATTCAAAACCTAAAGCGACATTTAACTAAACTATATAAACCCAATGAGTATATAGCAGAAAAAGAAACAAATGACGAAAAGGGCTTAATTTTCCTGTTAGGGAAATATAAAGATTACATTGATCAGAGATATAGAAACAAATTAATCGCTGAGCGAACAATGGTAACCTACAAATCAACTGTAAATCATTTGATTGACTATCTAAAGAGAATGGGAATTTCGGGTGAATTCGAATTAAAAAACCTGAATAGGGTGTTTTTCTATGAATACGAAAAATACCTTCTTGGAGAAAAGAGATTAATCCAAAATACAGCATTTAAGTACTTAAAACAAACCAGACAACTGTTTGACTTTGCCTTTGAAAATGGATGGATTACAGAGAAGATATCTGTTCGATACAATGTTAAATACACCAATCCTCCACGAGAAATATTAAATATAGAAGAGATAAAAACTCTACATAGACTTGAATTAAAAGAGACTAAAAATGATGAAACAAGAGATGCTTTTTTATTTCAATGCTACACAGGCTTTGCTTATAATGAACTTCAGAGATTATCAATTTCGAATTTAAAGGAAATGTACTAACCCCCTAATAGACTGGACTAAATTTTAAAAAGAGTTTAGAACCAATTAAATTAGGGAACTATGAAAAGAGAAAGAAGAGTATTCAGTCCAGAAGATCGTCTAGCTATTATTCAAGAAGGTCAAAGAGAAGGAACAACGGTTACTTGCCGGAAGTATAATTTAGCACCTAGTCTATATGCTAAGTGGAAGAATAAATACCTTTCAAAAGGAGTTGAAGGTTTAAAGCCTGCTTACAAGCGAATAGATCCAGAGCTTAGGGCTTTAGAGGAAGAAAATGA
>Ga0228703_1002311_pt1 | contig 10735 bp, 6 predicted proteins | sample McNCre217_Aug_MG_3_FD_178020 | JGI IMG/M metagenome (GOLD analysis project Ga0228703, IMG submission 178020) | Freshwater microbial communities from McNutts Creek, Athens, Georgia, United States - 29-17_Aug_MG | ecosystem: Environmental > Aquatic > Freshwater > Creek | place: USA: Georgia... | reverse complement strand
TTTTGAGACATCAATCACCCCGCCCTGAAAAAAAGGACCACGATCATTCACCTTGACAATCGTCTTCTTCCCTGTTTTGAGTAATTCAACCTCTACCCAAGTTCCAAAGGGAAGCGTTCGATGAGCCGCGGAATAGACAAAAGGATGATAAACTTCTCCAGAACTCGTCCGAATCCCCCAGAAACGCTCATGATAATAGGTTCCCACACCCTCTTGACGCTGTGCCCAAAGCAAAGCATTACTGGTTATTAGCGCTATCCCTATGAATATTTTTTGAATCATACGTTTCAAAATTAGGCCGATTAGATCGATAAAACAAAAAAGCCCTCCAGTTGGAGAGCTTTTTCAATGTACTAATTTTTAAACTTATCGCTGATTGATATCCACAAAAGCACGTGGAGTAGCTCCTACGTAAATTTGACGTGGACGACCGATAGGTTCTTTATTTGTCATCATTTCTTGATGCTGCGCAATCCAACCCGGAAGACGACCAATCGCGAAAAGAATCGTAAACATATTGGTTGGGATACCTAAAGCACGGTAAATAATCCCTGAATAGAAATCGACGTTTGGATATAATTTACGAGCCACAAAGTACTCATCACTCAAAGCTGCAGCTTCCAATTCCTGTGCGATCTTTAAAATTGGATCTTGAACGCCCAAAGCCGTTAGAACATCATCCGCTGCTTTCTTGATAATACGAGCACGTGGATCAAAGTTCTTATAAACACGGTGACCAAAGCCCATCAAACGGAAACCCGAATTTTTGTCTTTCGCCATGGCGATAAATTTCGCCGTGTCGCCACCTGCTTGCTTAATTTCCTCCAACATCTCAATTACCGCTTGATTAGCTCCACCATGAAGCGGACCAAATAAAGCCATAATACCTCCTGAGATACTAGAGAACAAACTTGCGTGTGATGAACCAATCAAACGAACCGTCGAAGTCGAACAGTTTTGCTCATGATCCGCATGCAATATCAATAATTTATTCATCGCCTTTGAAACGATGCTATTTACTTGATATGCCTCACCTGGCTTCGCAAACATCATTTTCAAGAAGTTAGAGCAATAATCCAAAGATTGATCTGGGGCAACAATCGCCTCGCCAATACTCTTCTTATAATTCCAAGCTGCGAAAATTGGCAAAGCAGCCAATAAACGTAAAATATTATCTTCTTTCTCGTCGGTCGAATATTGACCTTCCATCAAACCCACCAAAGCAGACAATTCGCTCATCGGATGCGTGCTCGTTGGGATAACTTGCGCAATATTCAACAAAGCTTGATTCGAAACCGTGTATTTCTGAACAGCCGACTCAAATGCATCCAATTGAGTTTGCGTAGGCAATTCGCCGTGCAACAACAGATAGGCTACTTCTAAGAAACTCGCTTTGTCGGCCAACTCCTCTATGCTGTACCCACAATGTCTTAAAATTCCCTCTTCTCCATCTAAAAAAGTAATTGCACTCTTCGTTGCGCCTGTGTTCTTGTAACCTGGATCATAGGTGATGTATCCTGTTAAATCACGTAATTTGGCGATATCGATAGCTTTTTCGTTTTCAGTACCCACTAACGTAGGCAATTCAAAACTTTTACCATCCACATTGATCACTGCATTTTGAGACATAATCTTTATAAATATAAGGTATAAGGTCTAGCAATTCAGAGACAGTTTAGAACTGTGGGCTAAATTGAAGCCTCTAAGATAATACGATATTTTGAAAGGTTGATTACCTTTATTAATCCAATTCAAATAAATTTATTTAACACAATTTTTTCTTCGCATATTTCAAAAAATATTGATTTTATGGCTCTCATCTCTCAATTGTTCCAAAACTACTCCTTTAGTTCACAAGAGCGATTTCTTCAATACGTACAAATTGATACCCAATCTGATCCGCTTTCAAATTCAAGCCCCACGACAGAAAAACAAAAAAATCTCGGAAAGGTTTTGGTGAACGAATTACGCGCATTAGGAATCTACAATGCCGAACTTGACGAACATGGCTATGTATACGCTTCCCTACCCAGTAACGTAGAACACGAAGTGCCTGGTATCTTTTTCTGCTCCCACATGGATACGTCGCCCGATTGCAGTGGTGCCAACGTGAAACCCATCGTCCACCCAAATTACCAAGGCCATGACATGATCCTACCCGATGATCCACAAGTTGTGATCCGACTGGCGGAACATCCCGATTTGGTGGAACAATTTGGAAATGATATCATTACTGCAAGTGGCTTGACTTTATTGGGGGCCGACAACAAAGCGGGTGTGGCCGAAATCATGGATGCCGTATCATTTTGGACCCAACATCCCGAGGTGCCTCATGGCCCTATCACCATTGTATTTACCCCCGACGAGGAAGTAGGCCGGGGAACCGACCACATCAATTTAGCCAAAATAAAGGCTGAATTCGGATATACCTTGGATGGGGAAAAGCGAGGTCACCTGGAGAATGAAACCTTTTCCGCTGATTATTTTCGAATCGACATCCAAGGGGTGTCTCAACACCCCGGTTTCGCCAAAGGGCGTATGGAAAGTGCATTAAAAATTGCCTCGGAGATTATCGAAAGTCTCCCAAAAGACCATTGCAGCCCAGAAACGACGGAGGAAAAAGAAGGCTTCATCCATCCAACTGACATGCGTGGTTCTGTGGAAGAAGCTCAAATCGAATTCATATTACGTGCCTTTGAAACCGAAAAACTGATTGAATATGGGAATCTATTGAAACAAATCAGCGAAGACGTCCTTCGAAAATACCCAAATTCCCGAGTACAATTCGAACAAAAGGAGCAATATCGAAACATGTTTGAAGTGCTCAAAGATCATCCTGCTTGTATGGACTTGGCTATGGAAGCGATGCGTTTGGCCGGCCTTCAGCCGGAAACCAGATCGATTCGTGGAGGGACCGATGGATCACGCCTGACGTTCATGGGCCTACCCTGCCCCAATATCTTTGCCGGCGAACACGCCTTCCACAGCAAACAAGAATGGGTTTCCGTCCAAGACATGCAGAAAGCGACGGAGACAGTGGTGTATTTAGCGAGTTTAGCTACGCAACAGGTAAGAGGTAAGAGGTTAGAGGTAATTTGACATAAAAAAAGCCCGGGCGGTTGCCCAGGCTTTTTTTGTTACTCCCACTCAATCGTCGCAGGTGGTTTTGACGAGATGTCATAAACAACTCGGTTAACTCCTTTAACTTGATTGATAATTTCATTCGAAATACGACCTAAGAACTCGTAAGGTAAATGACACCAGTCGGCCGTCATACCATCCACACTCGTTACCGCACGTAAGGCAACTACCTGCTCGTAGGTACGCTCATCGCCCATGACACCCACCGACTGCACCGGTAACAAGATAGCACCTGCCTGCCAAACTTGATCATATAAACCTTCCGATTTCAAACCATTGATAAATATGGCATCCACCTTCTGCAAAATATCAACTTTCTCGGGCGTAATATCGCCCAGAATACGAATACCTAATCCCGGACCCGGGAAGGGATGACGTCCCAATATCTCTTGGGGAATGCCCAAAGTCTTACCCACTAAACGCACCTCATCTTTGAACAAGGCATCCAAAGGCTCCACAATCTTCAACTTCATGAAATCCGGAAGACCACCCACATTGTGGTGAGATTTAATCGTTGCACTCGGTCCCTTTAAGGAAACAGATTCAATCTTATCCGGATAAATCGTCCCTTGGCCCAACCAAGAAACTCCCTCAATTAAATGCGCCTCCTCATCAAAAACCTCAATAAATGTCTTGCCGATGGCCTTACGCTTCAATTCCGGATCTGAAAGGCCCTTCAAGGCATCGTAGAAACGCTGTTTGGCATTCACCCCCTTCACATTCAATCCCAAGGAATGATACGATTCCAACACCTGCTCAAACTCATCTTTGCGCAACAAACCATTGTCCACAAAAATGCAATACAAATTCTTTCCAATCGCATGGTGTAACAACACCGCTGCCACCGAACTATCTACCCCACCCGATAAACCTAAAACTACTTTATCCGAGCCTAGTTTCTCTTTCAATTCAGCCACCGTACGATCCACAAAGGAATCCGACGTCCACGTAGGGGCACACCCACAAATTCCCAATACAAAGTTTTGAATCAAAATACTTCCCTCCGTGGAATGCGTTACCTCCGGATGAAACTGAATACCAAATATTGGCTTCGAAACATGGGCGAATGCTGCCACTCGAACCGTTTCGGTTGAACCGATTAATTCATACTCCGACGGCAATTCCATGATCGTATCACCATGTGACATCCAAACCTGACCCGTTGCCGATAATCCCTTCAACAAAGGACTTTCTTTGACACTTGTCATGTGCGCCCGACCATACTCACGATGTCCCGAATTTTGCACAGAACCTCCACCCTGATGTGCAAGTAATTGTGCACCATAGCAAATTCCCAAAATAGGTAAGCTTCCAAAAAGACTCAAATCCACACGGGGCGAATCTGCATCACGAACAGAACATGGACTTCCCGACAAAATAATTCCCTTCACCGACTCATCGATGCTTGGAATGTGATTGAAAGGGTGGATTTCACAATATACTTGTGCCTCACGAATGCGACGCGCAATTAATTGCGTCACTTGAGAACCAAAGTCGAGGATAATAATTTTTTCCGCCATACAGCCTTTTGCTTAAAAATAAACGGCAAAGGTCGCAATTTCTAGGCAAATTCCGAAAACTAATCCTGATAAATTAAGTAGCGCCTCCGCATTTCTTTGTAGCGATCCAAGGCAGGCTTCCAGCTCGCACGTATTTCTTGTTCCGATTTTCCTGCCAATAGGCCTAAGCGGATGCTGTCCGTGCCGGCCAACTTATCAAAAAATGCCGGCGAAGTAAAAAAGGTCTCTTTCCTTCCCGTCTTTTCGAACATCTCAATTAAATAGCTCAAGCTAAATCCAAGTTGACGCGTATTCACTTGTCGCAAATCCAAGCCATAACATAACTGTCCTTTTAAAGGGGGATCCATGGCACCGGGTGTCGGAACCGGCGTAAAAGTGTAGTTACCAGCTGCGGGATTAGGGGTTCCAACTACCTGAAACTGCATTTGGGTTCCGCGGCCCACACTCACGATAGTAGGTTCCAACAAACACAAGGATGGATAAAGGCCTATGGATTGATCATTGGGCAAGTTGGGGGAAGGAGCAATTGGTACATGATAGATTGCCTTGTGATTGTAATTTTTGACAGGTATTACTTGAAGATCACTAACAACTTTGTTCGCTAACCAACCTTCCCCATTCAACATTTGAGCATACTCCCCCATCGTTAGGCCATGAACGACCGGAATGGCGGTCAAGCCCACAAAGGAAGCATATTTGGTAGGATCTAAAACCGGGCCATCGACGTAATGTCCATTGGGATTGGGACGATCGAAGACCAATAATTTGACCTTATTCTCCGCACAGGCCTCCTGAACATAGAGCAAAGTAGAACTGTAGGTATAGAAACGAGTACCCACATCCTGAATATCAAAAATCACTACATCGATCCCCGACAAATCCTCTGGCGACGGTTTCTTGTGTTTACCATACAAGGATACCAAAGGCAATCCCGTTTTCGCGTCTACTTCATTATCGATATGTGCCCCCGCATCCGCAGTACCTCGAAAGCCGTGTTCGGGAGCAAAAATCCGTTTTACTTGAATGCCTAAGGCCAACAAACTATCTGCCAGATGCGTTTTACTGATGACAGACGTGTGGTTCACAACGAGGGCAACTTGTTTTCCTTTGAGTAGCGGAAGGTATTTCTGGGTTTGATAGGCCCCTGGAATGACTTGACCGACAGCCCTTAGGCTAATCATAAAAAACAATACGAGGATAAGTTTGTAGTTTCGAAGCAATCCCATTTTCTTTGCGCGTTGGTTTAGACTGACCAAATATCCGATAAAAATTAGAAATAAGAAACCGGTGAAATTCCCTTTGTTCATCGCACGGCGAATCCGAAACACCCAAGACACCTCCTTTTCCAAGACGGTGACCTACGTGGGCATTGGAACCATTGCCATGGGTGCAGGAATTATCTTGATCGCCTTCTCCATCCTCTTCGGATTTAAACAGGCCATTCTAAACAAAATGCTTCGTTTTTCAGGCGATATTCGCATTAGTCAAATCTCTGAAAATCACTCCTTAGCGGAATCTCCAATGACCCGCAACCTTGCCTGGGAAAAAGCAACCGACCAACTCCCTGAGGTCGATCACGTGCAAGCCCATGTCCAAAAACCCGCTATACTTGTGGGCAAAGAAAATATGTCGGGCGTGGTTGTCAAAGGAATCGGCTCCGACATGCCTCCGCAACAATTAGCTGAAAACATGCGAGAAGGCTCATCCCAACTAAAAAACGCACAAGATATCATCCTGAGTAAGAGCCTTTCCAAACAGTTAAACGTCAAACTGAACGAATCACTTATTCTCTATTTCCTAAGCCAACCCGAAAGACCCCGCAAAGTAAAAATAACGGGGATCTATGAAACCGGTTTGGAAGAAATGGACAAACTCATTGTACTGGCAGATCGCAGTTGGGTCCAAAAAATGAGCGGCTGGACGAATGATTCGTTAGGCACCTATGAGATTCACCTAAAATCCAAAATCGACCCGAACAGCCTTTTAAAAACGCTTCCCCACGAATGGAAATTAGAAACCAGTGAAGAGCTTTACCCGGCATTGTATGATTGGATGAAAATGCTTGATCGCAATATCATCATCTTCATCAGCCTCTTGATGCTTGTAGCTTGCTTTAATCTTATTGCGACGCTTTGGGTCTTAATCATGGAACGTGTCCCCATGATCGGTTTGTTAACGGCATTAGGAAGTACGCATGCACAAATTCGGCGTATATTTTGGTGGAATGGTTTCTTCATTATGCTGCGAGGATTAGCCATTGCCAATGTTTTTGCCGCGACGTTTTGTTGGGTACAAGCTACCTACCAACTCATCCCACTCGATCCTGAAAATTATTATATGTCGGCCGTCCCCATTCTATGGGATGGACTCACTTGGGTATTGGTCAACCTAGCCACGGTTATTTTAGTGAGCATTATGATCTTCATCCCCACACAATTGATTCAAAAGATAGACCCGAAAGATGCGATTAATTATAAAAATTAGCCTCCTTTGCCTGATTGTTTCAGGTGCCTGGGGGCAAACAATTCAATACAAGGTAGACCTGCAGCATGTCTCAAATGACCGTGTTCGCGTCCAGGTTGTGCTTCCCAAACAGTCCACAAACAGTATTGTATTTAGCTTTCCCAAGCAGGTACCCGGCACCTATGCGAATTATGATTTTGGAAGATACATTCAAGGATTCAAGGCACTCGATAAATCGGGGAAAGCACTTCCTGTCCAACAGAAGAATATCAACCAATATCAAATCGCACAGGTACAATCCCTCGACCACTTGGAATATGAGGTCAATGATACCTGGGATAGTCCCGAAATTAAAGGGGAATACATCTTCGAACCCGCAGGCACAAATATTCAGCAGGATAGCCTGATTGCCTTTAACGTCCACGGCTTCTTGGGGTTTGTTGAGGGGCTCGAGAAAAACCCAGTTCAAGTTTCTATTCAGAAACCCAGCATACTATACGGGAGCTCGTCCCTGTTAAACGTCGGAAAAGGGAATCTCGACATTTTCACAAGCCCCAATTACCAAAGTCTAGTTGACGCACCTATCATGTACTGCGAGGCTGACACTGCGAGTATTCAATTTCCGGAATCCAATATTTTGGTTTCCGTGTATTCTCCAAATAAATCCATCAATGCCGCGGAAATTGCGGAGAACATCCGACCGCTCTTAGTCGCTCAGCGCAATTACCTAGGCGGAAAATTACCCGTTAAACGTTATGCGTTTTTAATAGTTCTCTCGAGTGAATTGAAAGGGGGAAGCTTTGGCGCCTTAGAACATACGCAATCCTCCTTTTATTATTTACCTGAAGGGGGAATCGATCAATTGGGCCAAACGATTCGGGACGTCTGTGCCCATGAATTTTTCCATATCGTAACGCCCCTGTCCATACACTCGGAAGAAATTGGGAATTTCAATTTTATGAACCCACAGATGTCGGAGCATCTATGGCTATACGAAGGACTTACCGAATACGCAGCGCATCACATGCAGCTAAAAGGAGGTTTAATCGACGATCACAAATTCTTCCAAACCATTCAGGAGAAAAAGGAAACCATGGAGCTGCAATTTGATTCCAAGGTTCCATTTACAACCATGAGCAAACAAGTACTTGGTAAATACAAGGACCAATATGCCAACGTCTACCAAAAAGGCGCACTCATCGGTTTTGGCTTAGATATCACCTTGCGCAGGTTGAGTCAAGGGAAATGGAATAATCAATTGCTTCTACAGGCCTTATCCAAAGAATTTGGGCCTAGCAAATCATTTCAAGATAACCAGCTTTTTGATAAGATTATTCAGATAACACATTTGCCGGCTCTACGTGATTTCTTTCAAGATTATGTAGCGGGTGCCAAAGCCTTGCCCATACAAATGTGGTTAAATCAAATCGGGTATACCTGGGATGAAAACCAACAGGAAGAGGCGAAGACCTTAGGATTTGATATTCAGGGTTTATCCATCAATGAGACGACCAAACGGGCTACCTTACAATCTTCATCGGCGATTAATGCATTAGGCCAACAAATGGGAATGCATGAAAAAGATGAATTAGTTTCGATCAATGGCTTGCCAACTGACTTGGAGAACTTTGTGAAAAACACACAGAAAATACTTCAAATCATTCAGCCGGGAGATACGCTCGCCTGGGATGTGGCACGAAAAAAAGAGGACGGAACCTATCAAATCTATCATTTGAAGGCGCCTTATTTTATGGTCCAACAAGCCAGTAGGCAAGCAATCCGCGAGGTAAAATTGCCAAGCAAGGAGCAATTGGAATTAAGGAATAACTGGATGAAATAAAAAAAATCCCCAGCCATTCGGTTGGGGATTTTAGTTTTTAGGCCTTTGACTGTGCTTCGACGACTGCAATCGCGACCATGTTGACGATTTCTCGAACCGATGCTCCCAATTGTAAGATGTGTGTCGGCTTACCCAAGCCTAATAAAATCGGCCCCACGTATTCAATATCCGCAGCTTCTTTTAATAAGTTATATGCAATGTTTGCGGCAGACAGGTTAGGGAAAATTAAGGTATTCGCCATTTCGTTTCCTAGGGCAGCGAACGGATAATTTTGTTGGCGCAATTCCTTATCGAAAGCTAAGTGGGCTTGCATCTCTCCCTCGATGATCCAGTCGGGATGCTTCTCTTGTAATATCTGCGTTGCCTCGCGCATTTTAATGGCATCGGATCCATCAGCAGAACCGAAGTTCGAATAACTTAATAAGGCAATTCGTGGGATGATGTTAAAGCGCTTCACGGCTTTGGCGGTCAACTCGGTGATTTCGACGATATCTTCTACGGTAGGGTCAAAATTGACGGTAGTATCGGAGAAGAACAAAGGTCCTTTTTGCGATAATAATAAATACATACCCGAAACCTTCTTCACTCCTTTTTGCTTTCCAATAATCTGTAAAGCTGGACGAATTGATTCTGGATAGTTTTTCGTCAAACCTGAAATAACGCCATCTGCGCGATCCGTCTCGAGCATCATAGCGGCGAAATAATTACTCTTGCGCACTTGCTTGTTGGCCTCCCAGCGAGTCACCCCGCGACGCTTACGTTTCTCATAGAACAGGTCGGCAAACTCAGCCACCAGCCCCGCATTATCTGCATGTTTGAAATCCAAGATTTCCGTCTTACCGAGATCCAAATGATTTTCGTCGCAAATGGCTTGGATCTTCGCTCGGTTACCCAACAAAATCGGTTTCGCGATACCCTCATCGAGCACTTCGCGTACGGCTTTTAAAACTTTTAAATTCTCCGCATCCGCAAATAAAATACGCTTCGGTTTACTCTTCGCACGTTTTAGAATAAACTTCATCACCTGGTTGTCAAGACCTAGGCGTTTCGCTAATTGCAATTCATACGCCTCCCAATCGGCAATCGGTTTCGTCGCTACTCCCGAATCCATCGCAGCTTTCGCTACGGCCATGGAAACGGTGGTAATCAAACGTGGATCGACCGGCTTTGGAATAATGTAATCCGGTCCAAAACTTAAACTCTTTTCATTATAGGCCAAATTCACGATATCGGGAACAGGCTTCTTTGCTAAAGAAGCGAGTGCCTTCGCGGCGGCCAACTTCATTTCATCGTTGATTTCGGTGGCACGAACGTCTAAAGCTCCCCGGAAAATGAAGGGGAATCCCAATACATTGTTGACTTGATTGGGAAAATCGGAGCGTCCGGTGGCCATGATCAAATCATCACGAACGGCTTTGGCTTCTTCATACCCAATCTCGGGTGTCGGATTAGCCATGGCGAAAACGATGGGATTGGCGGACATGGAGGCAATCATTTCCGGCATTAAGATATTGCCGACGGACAAACCCAGGAAGACATCTGCGCCTTGCATGGCTTGAGCTAACGAAACTTGTTTACCTGCAGGACCGGCTAGCGGAGCTAAGTAGATGTTCAGATCATTCCGGTCTTTGGAAACCAAACCGTCTTTATCAAAAATATAGAAATTCTCAATGCGAGCACCGAGTTTTAGGTAAAGCTTAATGCAGGAAATCGCCGCAGCACCAGCACCGGAAATAACAAAACGAGCATCCTCAATTTTCTTCCCTACGAT
>Ga0228703_1002309_pt1 | contig 10738 bp, 8 predicted proteins | sample McNCre217_Aug_MG_3_FD_178020 | JGI IMG/M metagenome (GOLD analysis project Ga0228703, IMG submission 178020) | Freshwater microbial communities from McNutts Creek, Athens, Georgia, United States - 29-17_Aug_MG | ecosystem: Environmental > Aquatic > Freshwater > Creek | place: USA: Georgia... | reverse complement strand
TGCCCAAAATGCTGTCTGGATTGCTGGAGACATGGTGGAACTCGTCAATGGCAATCAGGCGGTCGTCAAACGACTGGATACCAAGCTCGTCAACTGCAAAGCGAAAGGTGGCGTGGGTGCAGACCAGCACTTTGTCGTCTGAGCTCAAAAACTTGCGAACGGCATCCACCTTGGATTTGGCCACTTTGGCATCGTCGGCACCTGGCGCGTTGCACAAATTCCACTGTGGCGCGACCTGCCAGTCCCAGTAAAAGCCAAACTGGGTCAAAGGTTCATCGGCAAAGCTGCTGCCGATGGAGCGCTCTGGCACCACGACAATGGCCTGCTTCAACCCTTGGTTGTTCAGCTTGTCCAAGGCAATGAACATCAGCGCACGTGACTTCCCAGAAGCTGGGGGCGACTTGATCAACAGGTATTGTTCGCCACGCTTGGCATAGGCGCGTTCCTGCATCGTGCGCATGCCCAGTTCATTGGCCTTATTAGATGCCCCTGTGTGCGCTGTCTTGATGGAGACCGATGGCACCGTGTAGGTGTTGGTCGGGTTGCCCGTGTGCTTCGTCATTTCTTCTTCCCTTTTTTGGCGCTGCCTGCGGTGGCAGTCATCTTGGTGTACATGTCAAAGAGCTTTTCCAAGCGCTCAGTGTCGTTCTTGAACCGGCGCCCGATGTAAATGCGCTCCAGCACCTCATCGTTGCGTTCATGCGCCATGCGGAGATTTTCAGGCATGGTCTCTGGGTCGTAGAGGTCCGCAATCGTGGCAGGGAAGTGCGCCTCTCGCGCCAGCAAAATCGCCTCTGCGCATACTGTCAGGTCGGCCTTGTTCTGCTCCGTCAGCGTGGGTATGGGGAATGTGTTCCAACCTAGAGTATTGGAATACCGAAGTCGTGTTTCCAGTTGCCCGCAGACTGTGGAAACCCAAATGCGGTGGAGCTTTGAGGCTATGAGCGCCATGTTCCATAGGGGCGCATCATAGAGAGCGAAGGCGAGATTGGTAACGATTGTTCCTTGCTCCGCATAGCCTACAGGCAGATATTCCCGTGATTCCGAAGAAACGCTAGGAACGATGATTACGGTTTCATTGCCCTGCTGCCGAACTTCACCGAACTTGTGCGCAAAATGCGCAGCTTCCACCGTTGCAACCTTGGGGCTCGCGGCGCGCATACTGCGCACACCTTGGATGCGCTTTGCGATTGGCTCAATTGTCAGTGCTTCGTCCAAATGATCGTCATTGATCCACACACAGTAACGATTTTGGCCACGGATGAACTCTGCTGAACCGTAAATGCGGCGTATGAACCGTTCTTGCTGATCAGAGTCAAGTTGCATCGCTTCTACTTCATCACCACTTAACAGCAGGTGTCCGCCATCAACCGGTTTGTTGCCGAAGAGCATTTCTGCTTGTCTGCTCAATGGTGATGATGCCTTGGAAACAACCACATCAAATCCAGGGACCAGATACGCATTGATGTGTCCCACTTCCTTGACTGCGGTTTCTCCGCTCTCAGTCAGTGAAAAAATTTTACGAACCTTGGGCTTACTGCTTGAGATCCCTACTATGGCCACAGTCACGCCTGCGTTGTGGCTGGCCAAGTTGGTCCATTTGAACGAGGTGTGAGCAAAAGCAATTTCGTGACCACTGGAAAAAATCATCGGCCACAGAATGGGGACTTGCTGCCCTTGACAGATGGAATTTGTTGATACGAACGCCGTAGTGCAAGGAGAGTGGGTGCCATAGTCCGCCGCTTTCATGAACCAGCCAGCCACGTAGTCCAGAGACTTCCATGTCTTGCAGCGGTGGTCAAAGATAGCCCGGAGGTCGTCTTTCTGTTCTGCTGACTGCCATGTGCTTCCGAGATATGGGGGGTTGCCACAGATGTAGGTTTCCCCTCCTTCGTTTTCAAAGTCAATCTCTGTTTGGTCAAGTGGTGTGTTGAACAAGTCGTCACCAACGACTTTCACGCCAGTACCGGTTGGAGGGCAAATGCTTAACCAGTCAAGGCGTAGGGCGTTGCCGCTGACGATCCAGTTTTCTGTGTTCAGTGGCAAAAACTCGGCGAGCGCATCTTGCTGACCACGATAAAGAACATCGCACTGGAATTCTGCAATGATGAGTGCCAGTCGTGCGATTTCTGCTGGGAAGTCGCGCAGTTCAATGCCTCTGAAGTTGGTTAGCGGTATGTCACTGCGCAGGTGTTCTTCACCCCGTCTGCGGTTGATTTCAGCCTCAATTTCCCGCATCTGCTTGTAGGCGATGACCAGAAAATTTCCTGAACCGCATGCGGGGTCAAACACACGAATGCGGGCCATGCGCTTGCGCAGGTTGAGAAGCTTGGCCTTGTTGTCCCCAGCGGTTTCAAGCTGTGCGCGAAGGTCATCCAAAAACAGGGGATTCAACACCTTCAGGATGTTGGGCACGCTGGTGTAGTGCATGCCCAGTGCGCCTCGTTCCTCGTCGTCTGCAACGGCCTGAATCATGCTCCCGAAAATATCGGGGTTGATTTCTTTCCAGTTCAGGTTTGCTGCATGGCTGAGGTAGGTTCGTGCAATGCGTGTGAAGCGTGGAACCTCTGTGCTGCCAGAGAAAAGTCCGCCGTTCACATAGGGAAAGACAGCGGCCCAGTTGGGCAGTCGTGGCAGGGCATTGGCTCTGTCATTGAACTTGATGTTCATGGCACGGAATATGACCTCCAGCACCTCATGGGTGTTGGAGCCATCACGCTCGCTCATTTGCTCCACTGTCTGGGTGAATACACTTGAACGGTTGAAGATGCCCGTGTCTTCTGCGAAGAAGCAGAAGATCAGCCGCGCCATGAAGTGGTTCATGTCACTGCGGCGGTCCTCCTTGGCCCATGCAGGGTTTTCGCGTAGCAGTTCAACGTACAGCTTGTTGAGACGCCCCGTGGCCCGAACATCAATCGGGTTGTCCTTGATTTCCCGAACGGTGGAGATGCCTGCCAGTGGCAGGAAAAGCCCGAAGTGGTTGGGGAAGTCCTGGTAGGCGCATGCCACCAGCTCATCACTCACTAAGTCTTTGGCTTCAAAGTCTTTGCCATCGGTGGCCAATACGAACTTGGCTTTGGCCTTGGTGGTGGCTGGGCTGGCAAGCAACGCTGTGAGCGTCTCACGGACGTTGCCTTCATCACACACGGCGATGTGGATGTTGTTGCGCTGGAGAACGCCACCGGGGAAGTCCGAAGCGTTGCTGTTGCCCGTGCGCAGCTTCTTCAGGGTGGTTTCTTTGTTTCCGAACGCGGCCAGAAAGGCATACGGAAACTCCCCGGCATTGAAGGGCTCAACGGCTAAGTCCGATACGGCTGCTTCTATCTCAACTGCATTCATTCAATCTTCTGCCTGTATGTGTGACTGTTGTTGGCGTAGCGTCTGTGGCTCACTTGAACGAGAAGTAGTGCTCGGCTGTGATCCGTGAGTTACTGTGTCCGATTTGCTTGAGAAGCTGCTGCTGTGTCAGTGTAGGTGCACCAGGGTAGATTGCCTCAAGCCGTTCAATGGCTCTTGGTGTTTTGTGCCCCAGCAGTTGGCTCACCAAAATGCTGTTTGACAGACCAATCTGTTCAATCAGCCGTGAGATGTAGTCTTTGCGGAAGGAGTGCTGGTCTATGCCGTGTGGCTTGAACGGTTTGACAAAAGACCCGTCAAATCCGAGCACCTTGTAAGAAAACAGTCGCTCTTGATCGGGCTTGATGAACGGCTTGATCAACCGAAGCGCTCGTTCGTTCAGGTAAACCCTGCGCTCATGATTTTTGGACTGGATGTAGATGCTGGGCGTGGGTTTCTCGGAAATCTGGTTTTTCTCCAGCAAGATGGCTTCCTGACGGCGCAGGCCGAGCTTGTACATCAGGTGGATGATCGCCTTGAACTCTGGATTACCGTTCCTCTTGATAACTGCTGCAACGGTCCTGAGTTTGTCTGGGGTGAATCGGAACGGTTTCTTCTGGAAACGCTTTTGACCATGGGTGACAAGGTCTTTGTCATAGATAAGGAATGGGTTGGGTACGCCTTCCAACTTCTTGTCAAAGCTCTTGAGCTTTTTCCAGAAGACAGACATGCGGCTCAGGTAGTCGCTCACAGAAATCGGCTTCAGCCCCTGCTTTTTCAGCGCCAGAATCAACTGATGGGCGTCGTCAACAGTGATGTCCTTGGGCTTCAGGTTCCCAAGCTTGGTGGGGGTTCTCGCAGTGAAGACAAGCTCGTTTAACGCCCAGTCGTTCTGGTCTTTGTGGTTGATTTCGGTGGCCAGAATCCGATTCAAGGTGTTAATCAACCCGTCCCGCTGGCGAAGCTTGTAGATGTCTTTTTCAACGGTAGGGTTCAGGTGCTCGTACTTCGGGGTGATGTGGACCCGGATGTACTCCTTCAAGTATTCGGAGAGTGGGGGATTTTGCAAGTAATCAGAAATGAGTTTCATTTCTTTTGCTTCAATCTCCAGCATGGTTTTGACATGCTTGGTGGCCAGCTTGTTCTCGCACGCATCCAAGAACTCCACTGCGTGTCCGTAGTCGGTGAAGGTCTTGTTGACCTTCAGCCCCAGCTTCAACTTGTTGATCTGAACCCTAAAATAGGTTTTCCCGCCTTTTTCAATCACCGTCAGGTGCTTGCGCTTGGGGTGTTTAGTGGTCACCATGGTGGATGAAAGTGGTTAAAAAAGTTAGGATGTTTTGACGATTTTAACCACAAAAACAGAAACAGCCTAGAGAAAAGATTGTTGATTTATAAGGATTTTTTCAAATGGATAAAACTCAAACGATAGTCTTAGGTGGTGGTTGTTTTTGGTGCACCGAGGCCGTTTATGTGAAAGTGCGCGGCGTGAGCGATGTCGAGTCGGGTTACAGCAATGGCCAGACCGTGGCGCCGACTTACGAGCAGGTGTGCACCGGCCGCACCGGCCACAACGAAGTGGTCAAACTGGTGTACGACCCGGCGCAGATCAGCACCCGCGAGCTGCTGGAAATCTTCTTTGTGATCCACGACCCGACCACGCTCAACCGCCAGGGCCACGATGTGGGCACGCAGTACCGCAGCGGCATCTACTTCACCACGCCCAAGCAAGCCGATCTGGCCAAGGCCTTGATCGCCGAGCTGAATGCGGCGCAAGCCTTTGACGCGCCCATCGTCACCGAGGTGCAAGCCCTGAGCAACTACAGCGCTGCAGAGGACTATCACCAGGATTTCTTTGAGCGCAACCCTTACCAAGGCTATTGCCTGGCGGTGGCTGCGCCCAAGGTGGCCAAGTTCCGCCAGACCTTTGCACGCCTAGCGCGCGATTGAGCTGCGGTGTTCTGGTTCACGGTGCTGTCACGGTTTTGATGTTCCAATAAGCGCCATGTCGTTTCCCGCCACATTCCGCAGTCGCGCCGCACTGACCCTTGGGCTGGTCGTGGCTTTGCTGTGGGCGCCCATCTGGGGCCAGTGGCACGGCATCGCCCACCAGGTGCAACAAGCGGTGGTGGCGCCTTCAATGGACACCGCAGCCGATCAGGACGAAGGCCATGCGCTGGGCTCGGCGCTGTGTCAGGTGCTGGACCATTTGGGCCATGCCAGTGCGCTGGCTTCCTGGCCTGTGGTCGCCAGCCGGGTGCATTTGCCTCAAGCCCTGCCTGTGCGGCAGAGCGCCAGTGCCAACGCTTTGCGGCCGTGGTGGTCTGTTTTGGCGCGGGCACCTCCTGCTGAATGGGAATCCTTGACCGCCGTCTGAAGTGCCCGACAGGAACTTCAGACCCGTTCCTGTTTTTCATGTTCAGACCATGCATCCCATTTTCAAAATGTCGGCACTCGCAGGGGCTTGTGCCCTGTGCTCGGCCATGGCGCAAAACGCGCCCACTGAAATCGTCATCACCGGCAACCCTTTAGGGCGTGAGCAAGCCACGGCGCCTGTCAGCGCCATGGGCAGCACCGATTTGCTGGAACGCGGGCAAAGCAGCTTGGGCGAGACGCTGAACGGTTTGCCCGGTGTCTCCAGCACCTACTTTGGGCCTAATGCCAGCCGTCCCATCATCCGGGGGCTGGACGGTGACCGCATCCGGGTGTTGAGCAACAGCGCATCGAGCGTGGACGTGTCGGCGCTCAGTTACGACCATGCGGTGCCGCTGGACGTGTTGTCCACCGAGCGCATCGAGGTCTTGCGCGGTTCGGCCGCTTTGCAATACGGCGGCAGCGCCGTGGGCGGGGTGGTCAATGTGATCGACAACCGCCTCCCACGTGAAGCCATCTCGGGCGTGCTGGGCAAGGCCCAGATGCAGGGCGCCACCGGCAATGACGAGCGCAGCGTGGCGGGCCTGGTCGAAGCGGGCAACGAACGCTGGGCTGTGCATGTGGACGGTTTTGACCGGCGCACGGGCGATGTGCGCGTGCCCGTGTCGTTGGCGTGCGATCAAACCGGCGAGACCCGCTATGCCCGGCGCATCTGCAATTCGGCCAGCCAGTCGCAAGGCGGTGCCATCGGCGCCAGCACCTTCTGGGACGACGGCTACCTGGGCGCTTCGGTCAACAGCTACCAAAGCGACTACGGCACTGTGGCCGAAGACCGGGTCACGATCGGCATGAAGACCACGCGCTATGCGCTCGAAGGCCAGGTGCGCCATTTGCCGGGGGTGTGGGACAGCGTCAAGGTCCGCATGGGCCACACCGATTACCGGCACACCGAATTTGACGGGGGCAATCCGGGCACCGTGTTCGCCAGCCAAGGGCAAGACCTGCGGGTGGAGGCACGTCACCGAGCGCTGGCCGGTTGGCAAGGTGTGCTGGGTGCACAAGTGGAGTCGGGACGTTTTTCTGCGGTGGGCGATGAGGCATTCGCGCCGTTCAGCCGCACCCGCAGTCAGGCGCTGTTCGTGCACGAAGAGCTGCCCACCGCCTGGGGGCAGGTCAATGCGGGTGCGCGTTGGGAATCGGTGCGTGTGCAGTCTTTGGGCAATCCGGATTTGAGCCGTTTTGAAGTGGGCACCCGGGACTTCACGCCTTTCAGTGTGGCCGCTGGCGCAGCGTTCAAGCTCTCGCCGACATGGCGTTTGACCAGCAACGCCGCCTTCACGCAGCGTGCGCCCAAAGACTATGAGCTGTTTGCCAATGGGCCGCATCTGGCCACCCATGCGTGGGAGTTGGGCAACAGCGGCCTGGGGCTTGAAAAGGCGAAGAGTTTGGACTTGGGACTGGACTGGAAGGCTGGACCTCAGCGCATGACGGTGACCGCCTTTGCCAGCCAGTTTGCCAACTACATCGGATTGATGGGCACCGGTGAGTTCAGAAACAAAGAGGGACAAACCGTTCTGCAAAGTGATGTTGGTGCGCTTCCCGTGCAGAACTACCAAGGCGTCCCGGCCAGCTTTCGCGGGCTGGAGGTCAATGGCCGCCAGCGTTTGTGGCAGGGGCCCTCGACACTCGATCTGGACTGGCGCGCCGACAGCGTGCGTGCGACGAACGACAGCACAGGCGAGCCCTTGCCCCGCATCGCCCCGCTGCGATTGGGCTCGACGCTGGCCTATGCCCAAGGCCCTTGGAGCGCCAAGCTCGGTGCCGACTGGCATGCCGCGCAAAACCGGGTGCCCGCAGGCAGCGTGGCCACCGGGGCTTACACCCTGGTCAACGCCAGCGTGTCTTACCGCCAGAAGCTGGACACGGCGGTGCTGCACTGGTTTGTTCGGCTCGACAACCTGACTGACCAGCTGGCCTACAGCGCCACATCCATCTTGACCAGCACCGCGTTTGGCAAGTCCCCCTTGCCAGGCCGATCACTCAAGCTGGGCGTGCAAGCGAGCTTTTGAGCGCGGGCATCAGGCCAGCGCTGCAGGCCGTTCTACGTGGTTTCCGTGGCGTCCCTGGGTTGCCTGCCCGGGATAATCACCGGCATGAACCTTGACCACCCCGTCCTTTCTTCGCTGCTGCCTGTGGTCTTGCTGATCTTCATCGGCTTCGTGTCAGGGTGGGCCAAGCTGATTCGTGCCGAGGCGGTGCGCGATTTGTCCAATCTGGTGTTTTTGGTGCTCACGCAGGCCATGCTGTTTCGCACCATGAGCTCGGTGCACCTGGAGCTGCTGGAGTTGCGTCCGGTGTTTCAATATTTCGCGGTGGCCGCAGGCTTGTTTTTTGCCATGCTGCTGGCTTATGGCCGCGATTCGCGGGCCTCGGTGCTGGCGCTGGCCGGCATTTTCAGCAACACCTTGATGATCGGTGTGCCCCTGATCGGCCTGGCCTACGGGCAAGAAGGCCTGGTCTTGCTGTTCACCTTGATCTCCTTGCATGCGCTGGTGCTCTTGACTTTGGCCACCTTGGTGCTGGAGCTGCAAATGGCGCATGAGCAGGCGGCGCAAAGCGGCGAGCGCCGCCACATGCTGCGCACTTTGGGGCAGGCGGTGCGCAGTGCCATCGTGCACCCGGTGCCGATGCCCATCATTGCCGGTTTGCTGTATGCCCAGACGGGCTGGGGCTTGCACCCCGTGGTGGACAAACCCTTGCAATTGCTGGGCAGTGCCTTTGGCCCGGTGGCCTTGGTGCTGGTGGGCGTGACCTTGTCGCAAACCGCGATCGGCGCCAAGCTCAAGGAAGCGGTGCGCCTGTCCTTGGTCAAGACCGTGGTGCACCCGCTGCTCATGGCAGGCGTGGGTTGGGCGCTGGGCATGCGCGGTCTGCACCTCTCTGTCATGGTGGTGGTGGCCGCTTTGCCCATTGGGGCCAATGTGTTTTTGTTCTCGCAGCGTTACCGCAAGGAAGAGGAAACCGTCACCGCCGCGGTGGCAGTGTCCACCACGATGGCTTTGGTCAGCGTGTCGGTGGTGATGGCGGTGCTGCCTTGGTTACCGGCTTGACTTCGTCACGGCGAAGTACAGAGCCCCGTCTTCATGGGGCCAGTCGTTCACGCAGCCACTGATCGCCCGTTGGCGTGTAACGCAAACGGTCATGCAGGCGGCTTTTGCGGCCTTGCCAGAACTGCCATTCATCGGGCACCAGCCGGTAGCCGCCCCAGTGCGGTGGGCGAGGCGGCTTGAGCATGAACTGCGCGGCGTATTTGGCGGCATTGGTCACCAGCACGGTGCGGCTGTCGATCACCTGGCTTTGTGGTGAGGCCCAGGCCCCGATGCGCGAGTCCAGCGGGCGGCTGTTGAAATAGGCATCGCTTTCTTCGTCGCTGACTTTTTCCACCCGGCCTTCGATGCGCACCACGCGTTCGAGCTCGACCCAGTGAAACTGCAGCGCTGCAAACGGGTTGCCCGCCAGCTCGCGGCCTTTTTGGCTCTCGTAGTTGGTGTACCAGACGATGCCGCGCTCGTCGTAACCCTTGATCAGGACGACACGGGTGCTGGGGCGCATGTCGCTGCCCACGGTGGCCACGGTCATGGCGTTGGGCTCGGGCACTTCAGACGCAATGGCTTCTTGCAGCCATTGCTCAAATTGTTTCAACGGGTCGGCGTGCGAGGCGTTTTCGTTGAGTTCGGCTTTTTCGTAGCTCTTGCGCAGGTCGGCGATGTTCATGCGTTCAAGTATAGGCAGTGGCCAGTGGGTGCGTCTTGATGGGCGTCAGTCTGGTGCGATGGTGCATCGTTACAATGCGCATACTTTTTTAGGAGTAAATACCCATGTCTGATGATAAAGATGACAACCAAACCGTGGTTTGGGCTGTTTTGGTTTCTGTGGTCGTGCTGGCCGTGAGTCTGGCCATCGGTTTCGGTATCGCCAAAAGCAAAAAAGCCCCTTCGACGGCCCCTGTGGTGACTGCAGCGGCACCCGCCGAAGCCGCCTCTGAAGCCGCAGCCCAGGCATCGGCACCTGCGGTTGAGGCCTCTGTTCCTTCCGTGGCCCCTGTGCTGGCCGCCAACGAGAGCGCCGTGCGCGTTGAAAATGGGGTGGTCAAGTTCTACTTTGCCTCTGGCAAAGCGACCCTGGCCGCTGGGGCCAAAGAAGCTTTGGCAGAAGTGGTTCAAGCGGCCGCACAAGGCAAAAAACTGGTGCTCAGTGGTTTCCATGACAGCACCGGGTCTCCTGAGATGAATGCTCAGCTGGCCAAGCAGCGCGCCCTGTCCGTCAAGGCCGCCTTGACAGGTCTGGGTGTGAAAGATGCGCAGATGACCTTGAAAAACGCTGAAAGCGTGGTGACATCAGCCGGTGCAGATGCACAGGCGCGTCGCGTGGAGGTCTCGATCGAGTGATCGTACTTTGAGTTGCAAAACTCCCCAAAAGGACCTTCGGGTCCTTTTTTCATGGCAGCGTCGGTTGCAGATGCGGGTCATATGAGAGGGCGGTACTGTCTTGGAAGCCGAGCCCGGGAGGGTTTGTCTTGCGTTCGGAACCTGTTGGTAACTTTAACCGTACCGCAAGAGGGTGTTCCCGGTTACCATTGGTGATGTAATTTTGTTACCAAGCCTTTCAAGGCCCAAGTTCATGACACTTCACCCGACATTGGCGGCCGTCACAGCCCGCATCATTGAACGCAGCCGCCCGACCCGCCAGGCCTATTTGCAGCAGGTCGATGCCGCTGCCCAGCGCGAAGCTGGTGCTCGGCGCCTGGGCTGCGCCAACGTGGCCCACGCCTTTGCGGCCATGCCCGAGGACGACAAGGGCCGCGCCACGGCGCTCGACAAAATCAAGGTGGTGGCCCCGCGTGCGCCCAACATCGGCATCGTCAATGCCTACAACGACCTGTTGTCGGCCCACGCGCCCCTGCAGCACTATCCCGATGTCATCAAGGACGAAGCCCGCAAGCTGGGTGCCACCGCGCAGGTGGCCGGGG
>Ga0228703_1002308_pt1 | contig 10739 bp, 10 predicted proteins | sample McNCre217_Aug_MG_3_FD_178020 | JGI IMG/M metagenome (GOLD analysis project Ga0228703, IMG submission 178020) | Freshwater microbial communities from McNutts Creek, Athens, Georgia, United States - 29-17_Aug_MG | ecosystem: Environmental > Aquatic > Freshwater > Creek | place: USA: Georgia... | reverse complement strand
ATCTAGATGCCCTTCTGAAGCGCTGCGATACTGCCATGTACCAAGCTAAAAACAGCGGCCGCAACTGCGTAGTTCCATTTTCTGAATCACCCGCTCAAACTATTTGACGTTTACGCCCCCACAGGGCTGAAATACAGTGACATCGATCTTTGAATCTGGCTGGTACCCAATTACCACGACATCGATCAGGTCATTCGTTGCTTCTCTGAATTTTTCGCCCTACATTGCCCATTGCATCGGTATTCTCTGGTGCATCGGTCGCCGCGGGTGCGCGGCAACGACGGCCGATCTCTCATCTGCTGCGCAGTGAGGAGACTGTTATGTCTCGCAATCTTTCCTCCATTTCGGCATGCGTGTTGCTTGCCTCTCTAACCGCCCTGTCGTCTCCTGCGTGGTCCATGCATCCCACGGAAGGGTATGCCTGGACCGATGCCCCCCCTGTACTCAACAAAGGCGCCAAGCTCGCTGTTCTTCAAGGTGATCCAGGCAAGGCCGAGCCCTACACCATCCGTTTGTCATTGCCCGCCGGTTACCGCATCGCACCGCACTCGCACACACAAACCGAAAACGTCACCGTGGTCTCTGGCACCTTGCTGGTCGGGATGGGCGACAACTTCGAGACAAAAGGCATGAAAACCTTCAAGCCCGGCGGTTTCGGTTCGATCCCTGGCGGCGTCCACCATTACGCACAAGCCAAAGGTGCAACGGTTGTTCAGATTCACGGGATGGGTCCGTTTGATCTGATCTATGTGAACGCAGCAGATGATCCGCAAAAGGCCACAACCGGCAAATGAGTCATCCAAGCGGCTGCACAGCCAGCCGACGAGCAGGGCCTCGATCCGATCGCGCTGCAATCACTTGTCCGGGTGAGGCCCTGACGGTTTCCAGCCTGACAAACAGACAGGCGTGAATGGCCCGAGTTCCTTCTCAAGGTGAACATCATGAACAAATTGAGTTTCCGATTTTTTCGTTTGGCCGTTTTGTATTTCGTAGCCGGCATCTCACTGGGCCTGTACATGGCGGCCAGCCATGACCACGGGATGTACCCGGTGCATGCCCATCTGAACCTTTTGGGCTGGGTCACGCTGAGCCTGTTCGGTCTTTACTACCACGCCATGCCAGCCATGGCTGAAACCCGTCTGGCTCAAATCCATTTCTGGATTTATGTCCCGGCACATCTGGTGCAAATGGTTCTTCTGTTCATTCTCTTCAGAGGGCATCCTGAAGTTGAACCCCCACTGGCTGTTGCATCAATGTTGGTCGGCGTTGGCGTGTTATGTTTCGCAGCCGTTGTCTGGCGAGGCACATGCCAAGCTGAATAAAGAGATCAGATAAGAAATAGCCTTGGGTGGCCTGTCAATTGTTGGCTTGCGTGATGCGGAAAGAAGTAAGTTACATCTCGTTTCTTGACAGGATGCCCAGAAGGTGAAAAATCGCCCGCTCAGTCGCTGCCCATGAAGGAGCTCGCCATGTCAAACGATCCGTTTGCCCAGCTCAAGGCCATCCAGCGAGAAGGATGGTCACTCTTCGCGCCACTCGAAGCCGTCACGACAGCCACGGCCGCAGAACTCGTCAGGCATGCACGCATACGTTCAGGGCAGTCCGTGCTCGATGTCGGCTGTGGCACGGGCGTGGCCGCACTGACGGCAGCGCGCGCAGGCGCGAAGGTCAGCGCGCTCGACCTTTCTCCTGTTCTGATTGAACACGGCAGGCGGCATGCTGCGCTTGCAGACGTCGAGATTGAGTTCTACGAGGGCGATGTCGAGGCCTTGCCGTTCAGGGACTCGACGTTTGATGTGGTGATCAGTCAGTTTGGGCACATGTTTGCGCCCAGGCCTGAGATCGCGATTGCAGAGATGTTGCGTGTACTCAAGCCAGGCGGCACCATTGCTTTTTCCACATGGCCGCCTGAACACTATGTGGGGCAGATGTTCGCTCTGGTTGGGAAGTTTGTTCCTCCACCTGCAGGTGCAGCCCCTTCGCCGCAATGGGGTGACCCAAACATCATCCGCCAGCGGCTCGGCGATGCCGTGACCGACATTGTTTTTGATCGCTCCATCATGTTGTTTCCTGCCTTGAGTCCACAGCACTACCGCAAAGGCATTGAGGAAACGCTCGGTCCAGTCGTGAAACTGGTTGCCACCTTGAAGGACGAGCCAGCCAAACTCAAGGCCTTCAGGGACGAGTTGGACGGATTTGTCGCACGCTACTTTGAGGACAACGTGGTCCGCCAGCACTACTTGATGACTCGAGCCACAAAAAAATAGAACCCATCTAAGCTTGCATCCTGTTCAGTGGACGATCATTGAACCGATGGAGCCAACGGCTCTAGCAGTCATCCACTCAAACTCATTGACGTTTTTCCGCACAGGTTCAAGGAAAACAGCCCCGAAGGGCTGTTGTTCATGGCGTGGTCCAGTTCATTTGGGCAATGCTGGTCGCCTTGCCAAACCCTCAGGTGTGCAGTGAAGGCAGATGCAAATCACGCCTTAGAGACGTCGATATGGTAGAGCGCCCAAGGACAAAGGGCGAAACGCTCAGTGACCTTTTTCGCAACCATTTCGGGGAAGCGGTCTGCATCATAGATGGCCCATAGCGGACCCAGCCCACCCAGCGGCATGGGTTTTCCATCGAGATGCGTGGCCACTATGAAGCGGTACTTTCGCACATCCGCCATTGTGATCGTGGGCGAATAGCCATCCACCGCACGCATCGTCAGTGTGACACCATCCGCAGGGTTCGCCCCAGCTGCCTTGAGCACATCAGACAGCAGAGGACCCCTGAGCACGTGGACCTTGTTGTCATACTCCAGCGTCGGCTTGATGGTCACCGCAGGCAAAGCCGTCAAAGCGCCGAAGCCGAAGGTATGCGCTCTGTCAAATGCAATCTTCTGCTTGACCATCATCTGGTCCAGGGCGGTATCGAGCGGGCCGCGATTGCCTTTGCCTATTGCTCCTGTAACAGTCAAGAGCGCAGGTGATGTCACATTTGCGGCCTCCGCTTGCGTCGACAAAGAAAAGCCGGCGCCGCCCAAGGCTGCAACAGAGAGAAAATGACGTTTGTTCATGGTTTTCTATTAGTTTTTCGGTGGATTGAAGATGTCAGCGGCCACTAGAACAGCAGGCTCATTGCTGTCATTTTTCCACCAATGAACGGTGTCGACGTCTGCGATCATGGCATCCCCTTCTTTGTATTCTTTCGGGATGTTGTGGCGGTACTCAGTAGCAGTGCCTTTGACCAACATTTCAACCGAAGGACGATCCTTGTGGTCATGCAAGGCGAGAACGCCGCCAGGCGCAATGGTGACCAGACGCAAACGCAGCTGACGAGCTCCGATCTCTGAAAGTTGTCCATGCAGGTTGAGGGCACCGATCAGTTTGACGGCAATGCCCTGATTGCTGGTAGGCGGTGCCAACTGAGCAATGGCGACTTGAGTGGTCAAAGCAGCAATGGTGATGACGGCAGTGCTGAGAACAGCAATTTTCCAGACTTTCATGGAGTGTTTCTTGTTCAAGGTGATGAACATATAGATTCTGGCGAGTTTTGTGTCATTGGTATGACGCACACCTCAGGTCAATCAGACTTGTGGGCAATTGATGATGCTGGCCACACACGTGTTCGACTTATGAGCCGACTGCTATACCAGTCGTCCACTCAAACTATTTGATGTTTTGCCGCATAAAACCGCGGGTCGGGTGCGGTTCGCAGCGGAGGGTCGAGCAAAAAAAGCCCCACAGGGAGATGTTCTCACGCATCCCCTACAGGTGCTGACTTGATACAGTTCCGACCGCTTTCTTTCGCTTCGTACAGCGCTCGATCAACTCGGCCAATCCATACATCCAGTGACTGTTTAAATTCGTAAGTCGCTACACCGAAGCTGGCCGTGACTGGCCCAATCCCTGACATGGAATGGCTGGCGAAAGCAGATCACTTACATATAGACACGATAGAAGGGCTGACTTAGGTTCAGAATGAAATGGCGTCACTTTCCCGCTTCAAGAGGATTCAGTGCCGCAAGGAGGTCTGTCATGGACAACACCAGGACCGAAGCCGCTATCAATTCACTCAATCGGATCATGGAGCTGGAATTGGCGGGGGTGGTCAAGTACACCCATTACGCCTTGATGGTGTATGGCTACAACCGCCTCCCCATTGTGTCCTGGCTTCAAAGCAATGCCGACGAGAGCTTGGTCCATGCGCGCCGAGCTGGCAACCTGGTGACTTTGCTTGGCGGTCACCCCTCGCTGAAAATTGGCCCTTTGCTTGAAACCTCTCAACACGACGTGGGAGACATCTTGCGGGAAAGTCTTTTGCATGAAAAGACGACCCTTAATGCGTACTACGAATTGCTCGAAATCGCTGAGGGCCGTTCCGTGTCACTCGTGGAATATGCGCGAGAGCTGATCGTGCTGGAAGAACAGCATTTAGACGAAGTCAACAAGATGCTTCGAAAACCTGGCGACATTCAAGCGTTCCAATCCTGAGGCAGGTCGAAACGCTGTACACCCGCAGCGGCTGATGGACAGCCAAGCGGAACTTAAGGCCTGGCGGGTGCCCAGTGACATCCACCAGAGCTGGATGCCATTCACACCAAGGAGCTGTCACCATGTCCAAAGTACTTGTCCTCTATTACTCGACCTACGGCCACATTGAAGCCATGGCTCAGGCCGTTGCTGAAGGTGCCCGCTCTACGGGAGCCTCTGTTGATGTGAAACGGGTGCCAGAGACCGTGCCTGACGCGATCGCCAAATCGGCACATTTCAAGCTTGATCAGACTGCCCCGATCGCGACGGTGGATGAGTTGGTGCAATATGACGCCATTGTGGTCGGGGCCCCTACTCGCTTTGGCCGAATGCCAGGGCAAATGGCGAGCTTCCTGGATCAGGCTGGCGGCTTGTGGGTACGTGGCGCATTGAACGGGAAGGTGGGCGGTGCGTTCACGTCCACTGCCACTCAACATGGCGGGCAAGAAGTCACGCTGTTCTCCATCATCACCAACCTCATGCATTTCGGCATGATCATCGTTGGCCTGCCATACAGCCATGCGGGTCAGATGACTCTGGACGAGATCGTGGGTGGCAGCCCATATGGCGCCACCACCATCGCGGGTGGCCAGGGTCAGCGTTTGCCCAGTCCGATTGAACTCGAAGGCGCGCGTCATCAAGGCATGTTGGTGGCGCAAACCGCCAACCAGTTATTTGACCGCTGATCGTCAGGCACGGCGTGTCAACGGGCACTGTCATGGAAGGTTTTCGCGAAGAGTTCGATAGCCTGGGGGTAGTGGCGGTGGCTGACCAGGCTTTGTGGGGCGCGCAAACCCAACGCGCTTTGGAACATTTCGGCATTTCGACCGAGCGCATGCCGCAGGCACTGATTCACGCACTGGCTTCGATCAAGCTCGCTTGTGCTCAAGTCAATGCCGATCTGGGCTTGTTGCCCGCCAGCAAGGCCGAAGGCATCGTGGTTGCAGCGCAAGAGGTGCTCAACGGGCAGCACGACGATGCCTTTGTGCTCTCGGTCTGGCAAAGCGGCTCGGGCACCCAGACCCACATGAACATGAACGAGGTGCTGGCCAACCTTGGCTCCGAACGCATGGGTGGATCTCGAGGCACACAACGCTGGTTGCACCCCAACGATGACGTGAACCTGGGACAGTCTTCCAACGACGTGTTCCCAAGTGCGATGCACGTCGCCGCAGCCATCGAAGTCTCTGGGCAGCTGCTGCCCGCACTCGACGTCTTGCACGCCTGTGTGCAGCGCAAAGCGCATGCTTTTGCCGACATCATCAAGATCGGACGCACCCACCTGCAGGACGCCACTCCGCTCACACTGGGCCAGGAGTTTTCAGGCCATGCGACGCAACTGGCGCAAGCCCGCCAAGGTGTGCAGGCAGCGATGGCGGGCATCTGGCCGCTGGCCATCGGTGGCACAGCGGTGGGGACAGGCCTGAACACGCACCCCGAATTTGGCGCCCGCGTGGCCGCCAGGCTGTCGCGCCTGCACGGTTTGCCGTTTTTTTCTGCCGACAACAAATTTTCCGCACTGGCAGCGCACGATGGCCTGGTGGCCTTGCATGGCGCGCTCAAAACCCTGGCCGTGGCACTCATGAAAATTGCCAACGACATCCGCTGGCTGGGTGCCGGTCCGCGCTCGGGCCTGGGTGAATTGCGCCTGCCCGCTAATGAACCGGGCAGTTCCATCATGCCGGGCAAAGTCAACCCTACCCAGTGCGAAGCATTGACCATGCTTTGCACCCAGGTCATGGGCAACGATGTGGCGATCACGGTCGGTGGGGCTTCGGGCAATTTCGAGCTGAATGCCTTCAAACCCCTGATCGTGCACAACCTGTTGCAAAGCATCCGTTTGCTTGCGGACGGCATGCGCAGTTTCGAGCAACACTGCGTGTCGGGCATCGAGCCTGATCGTGCACGCATCGCGCAACACCTTCAGAAATCTTTGATGCTTGTAACAGCGCTGGTGCCACACATCGGCTACGACCGTGCCGCGAAAATTGCCCGGCACGCACATGCACAGGGGTGCTCGATTTCCGAAGCCGCATTGGCTTTGGACCTCGCCACGCCAACGCAGCTTTCCCAATGGCTACGGCCCGAAGCCATGCTGCAACCGGGTGTTGAATCCGGATCTGATGGAGGTACCAGCTTGTGAACGATGGTTGCCCCACATTTCAATGTGGCCTTCATTGCATCAATCCATGCCTCATTTCACAATGAAATCAGCGTCACGTTGGTGTTCTTATGTCATTAAAGGACGAATCATGCACAAACTATCCCATACCCGCCAGGCAGCTCTCACCCTCGTCGCAGGGGTGTTGACTACTGGATGGGTGCAAGCCCAGATCACGCCCGCATCCCAAACTCGGTTCGCGGCCGACAGCAAGCAGGCCACGGCACGTTACAAGGAAGATCAGAAGCTTTGCGACACTGAACCGACGGCTGCCAGCCGCATGCAGTGCAAGCGCGATGCCAAGACCGAATACGACAACGCCATGGCAAGCGCCAAGGCGCGCATGGGCAGCAGTGCATCCACGGCCAAAACAGGTGCCAGTTGCCCGGATTGCGCGCAGGTCGTTGCGGTGAGTCAGACCGAAAAGGCAGGCGAAGGCAGCGCCGTGGGCATGATCACCGGTGGCGTAGTTGGAGCGGTACTTGGCCATCAACTGGGTGGCGGGTTTGGCAAGGACTTAGCCACTGTGGCCGGGGCTGCAGGAGGAGCATATGCCGGAAAAGAAATCGAAAAACGTACCAATACCCACAAGGTGTGGACCGTCACGGTCAAAATGCCCAATGGTCATACGTCGAACTTTGAATACACCAGCCATCCTGGATACCAGGTGGGTGACATGGTTAGGGTGGAAAACAACCGACTCTCTCGGCCATGAACTGCAGCACTGTGCAATACACGTGCATGGTGTTTCAGGTTAAACACTCAACTCAAGGAGCGTGAAATGGAAAACACGGGCGCAATTTCTTCTGAAAAATGCCCAGTCGTGCACGGTGGAGCCACATCTACCAGCATGCAACCCATGGCGTGGTGGCCCAAGGCATTGAACCTGGACATTCTCCACCAGCATGACAGCAAGACCAACCCACTGGGCACGTCTTTCAACTACCGTGAAGAACTTAAAAAGCTCGATGTCGGGGCTCTGAAGAACGACCTCAAGACCTTGATGACTGACAGCCAAGCCTGGTGGCCTGCAGACTGGGGGCATTACGGTGGTCTGATGATCCGTATGGCATGGCACTCGGCAGGTACCTACCGCATTGCTGATGGCCGTGGCGGTGGCGGTACTGGCAATCAGCGCTTCGCGCCGCTCAATTCCTGGCCGGACAACACCAACCTTGACAAAGCCCGTCGCTTGCTGTGGCCGATCAAGAAAAAGTACGGCAATAAGATCAGCTGGGCAGACCTGATGATTCTTGCAGGCAATATGGCATATGAATCGATGGGGTTAAAGACTTTCGGATTTGCTTTCGGTCGAGAAGATATCTGGCACCCGGAAAAGGACATTTATTGGGGTTCTGAAAAGCAATGGCTGGCCCCCACCGGTAGCGCAGGTAGCCGCTACTCTGGCGAGCGCGATCTGGAAAACCCACTCGCCGCCGTGATGATGGGTCTGATCTACGTGAACCCGGAAGGCGTGGACGGACAACCCGATCCGCTCAAAACGGCCAATGACATGCGTACAACTTTTGCCCGCATGGCAATGAATGACGAGGAAACAGTGGCATTGACTGCTGGTGGTCACACCGTCGGCAAAGCACACGGCAATGGAAGTGCTGCCAATCTAGGGCCCGCCCCTGAGGCTGCAGACGTTCAAGAGCAGGGCTTGGGCTGGAACAACCATACTGGCCGAGGCGTGGGCCGTAACACCGTCACCAGCGGCATCGAAGGTGCCTGGACCACCCATCCCACGAAGTGGGACAACGGCTATTTCGATATGCTGTTCAAGTACGACTGGGCCTTGCAGAAATCCCCTGCAGGTGCTCACCAGTGGTCACCCATCAATATGGCTCAAGAAGACATGCCAGTCGATGTGGAAGACCCGTCTATTCACTGCAAACCCATGATGACCGACGCCGACATGGCGCTGAAGTTTGATCCGAAATACCGCAAGATTGCCGACCGCTTCTACAAGGACCCTGCCTATTTCTCGGAAACCTTCGCCCGCGCCTGGTTCAAGCTGACGCACCGCGACATGGGGCCGAAGTCCCGTTACATCGGCCCCGACGTGCCGAAAGAAGACCTGATCTGGCAGGACCCAATACCTACAGGCCGCAAGGACTACGACGTGTCTGCTGTCAAAGCCAAGATCGCAGCCAGCGGTCTGAGCATTTCTGAAATGATCAGCACAGCCTGGGACAGCGCCCGTACCTTCCGTGGGTCGGACAAACGCGGTGGCGCGAACGGCGCACGCATCCGTTTGGCCCCACAAAAGGATTGGGAGGGTAACGAGCCGGTCAGGTTAGCCAAGGTGTTGTCCGTCCTAGAGCGAATCGCTGCTGGATCCGGTGCCAGCATCGCTGATGTGATCGTATTGGCTGGCAATGTCGGCGTCGAGCAAGCCGCCAAAGCTGCTGGCTTTGACACATTGGTTCCATTCACCCCGGGCCGTGGGGATGCCCGGCAGGAGCAAACCGACATTGAGTCGTTCGCAGTGCTAGAGCCATTGGCCGATGGCTTCCGCAACTGGCTAAAGCAAGATTACGCGGTCACCGCTGAAGAATTGCTGCTGGACCGCGCACAATTGCTGCGCTTGACAGCTTGTGAGATGACCGCGTTGGTCGGCGGCATGCGCGTTCTGGGGACCAACTACGGCGGCACCCAGCACGGCGTGTTCACCGATCGCGTTGGCGCACTGACGACCGACTTCTTCGTTAACCTGACTGACATGAATTACAGCTGGAAACCGACGGGCCGAAACAGTTATGCCATTGTGGACCGCAAGTCCGGTGCTACAAAGTGGACGGCCACCCGTGTCGATCTGGTCTTTGGCTCCAACGCTGTGCTGCGGGCTTATGCAGAAGTCTATGCTCAAGACGACAACCAAGCCAAGTTCGTCAACGATTTTGTGGCTGCTTGGACCAAGGTGATGAACGCGGACCGCTTCGATTTGACTTGACCGGTATGGCAGGAGTCCGGGCTATTCTTACCTGATCAGTGAGCGATCGAAAAATCAATGAACCCACGCTCCACAGAGGTAGAAACGAGCTTGACTTGCAAGGTCTGACCCACCTTGAGTTCAGGCATATCGCCAATGAGTCGCCCCTCTGCTGGCGGCGCAAAAATCCGAACCCAGGTACCACTGGGATTGATACCTGTGACCAGCGCATCGAAGCGTTGGCCAATGCGGTTATGCAACAGCAAAGCCGCTTCTGATTTTCGAACCTGACGCTCCACTTTCTGCGCCGCATCTTCCTGCGCAGTGCAGTGGTAAGCCAATTCGATCAACTCGGCTTTGGTATAGGGAGGCTTTGAACCGATCAACGCAGCTTTGATCAGGCGCTGGGTAATGAGGTCGGGATAGCGGCGGTTCGGCGCTGTGGAATGCATGTAGTCCTGCACAGCCAGGCCGAAGTGGCCAATCTGTTCGCCCTGTGGCTCCTCTACGACATATTCACCAGAGCCCATGAGCTTGACGATGATGAGTGAGAGATCAGGAAAGCGCAGTGGATCCAGTCTGTGCTGCTGCGCAAGAAATGCCTCCAGTGCTCTTGCATCTGGCGTATTCGGCAGAGTCACTCCGTAACCCTGTGCGACTTCTACGATGCGCAACCAGCGCTCGGGCGAGCGCACTACACGCCGCAACGACGCCGTACCCTGCTCAGCGAGGAAACGTGCGGTACAGCCGTTAGTGGCGATCATGAATTCTTCAATCAACTGGCGCGCGCGGTTGTGCGCCTGAAGCTGGATGTCGCTGATTCGCTCGCCTTCGAATAGCGCGTGCGGCTGAAAGGTTTCAAGCTCCAGCGAGCCCTGCGCGCGACGCAATGCTCGCAACTTTTGGGCAAGTGTGTCCTGCAAATGCAATTGCGCATCCATTCCGGCAATGCGCGAAGCCGCCACAGGTAACTCGCCTTGGTTCTCAATCCAAGCTGACACGGCATCGTAGGCCAACTTTGCCTTGTTGCGCACGCGGGCGCGATAAAGCATGAAACCCGTCAGCAGTCCATCGTCCGAAAAATCCATCTCACAGACCACCGCCAAGCGATCCGTATCGG
>Ga0228703_1002307_pt1 | contig 10750 bp, 13 predicted proteins | sample McNCre217_Aug_MG_3_FD_178020 | JGI IMG/M metagenome (GOLD analysis project Ga0228703, IMG submission 178020) | Freshwater microbial communities from McNutts Creek, Athens, Georgia, United States - 29-17_Aug_MG | ecosystem: Environmental > Aquatic > Freshwater > Creek | place: USA: Georgia... | reverse complement strand
ATTGGCTGGCGCGGTGTTCATTGGCAACTCCAGCATTTTGAAAGCTTCCATTTCGCTGCTGCTGGGCCTGTTGATTGCCTGTATCGGCTTGGAGAACCCGGCTGGGCATCCGCGCTTCACCATGGGTTTGGAGCAGTTGATGAGCGGCGTCGAATTGATTCCCATGATGGTGGGCATGTTTGCCGTCTCGGAACTGTTGCGCTACATCACCAACATGGACCCGCCACCGATGATTGCCACCGAGAAAGTCGGCAATATTTTCTCGGGCATGTGGGCGCTGTTGAAAAAATACCCCTGGCCCTTGGTGCGTGGCAGTGCTTTGGGCACCATCATTGGCATTCAGCCCGGCTCGGGCGCCGACATGGCCTCGTGGATGAGCTATGCCATGAGCAAGAAGTTTTCCAAAGAGCCTGAGAAGTTTGGCACCGGCCACGTCGAAGGCATTGTGGAATCGGGCGCTGCCAACAACTCGTCACTGGCGGGTGCTTGGATTCCCGCCATTGTGTTCGGCATCCCTGGCGACTCCATCACCGCCATTGCCATTGGCGTGCTGTACCTGAAAAACATGAATCCGGGGCCGATGATTTTCGTCAACAACCCGCAGAACATTTACGCTATTTTCCTGGTGTTCATCCTGGCCAACATCATCATGATCCCGCTGGGATGGCTGACCGTGCGCGTGGCTACCAAAATTTTGCGTGTCTCGCGCAATTTGTTGATGCCCACGATTTTGTTGTTCTGCATCGTGGGTTCGTTTGCCATCAACAACTCGGTTTGGGGGGTGGTGCTGATTCTGTTCTTCGGCGTGGCTGCCTTCGTGCTCGAAGAAAATGGCTTCCCGGTGGCGCCCGCGATTTTGGGTGTGGTGCTGGGCACCATGATGGAGGAAAACTTTGTGACCTCCATGATCAAATCCGATGGTGACCCGCTGGTGTTTTTCACCCGCCCCATTGCGATGTGGCTGGCCGCAGGCACCTTCATCATTTTGTTGTGGCCGGTGGGAACCTGGCTGCTGGATCGCTTACGGGGCAAGCCAGCTGCTGGCGTTTGAACCTGCCGGCAAAAGCCCTAGACTTCCTACGGAAAAGACTCCCTGATAGATTACGCCCTTGAAGGGGAGTAGCTCCCGCTGAAGATGGTTCAGGGAGGCGCAAAAGCGTCACCGTCTTTGGCATTAACAGGTCGTCATTACGAAGCAAAAACTTCCGGCCTGTTAGGCATATTTCATCACGCCATGCCGAGCAAGACCTTCGATCCGTTGCCCATAGGGGCACGTCGAAGTGTTCGCTTGAAGGCTGGTCATCGCACCTCCTGAAGTTTCCACTGCACGTGTCCGTTTGGGTTGAGATTGATGTCAACCTGGAGTTTGCTTGTGGAATTCTTATCTGCTTCTTGGTGGTCTGCCTTGCTGGCGATCGTTTTGATCGACCTCGTATTGGCGGGAGACAACGCCATTGTCATTGCGCTGGCTGCGCGAAATCTTTCACCTCAGCTGCAAAAGCGGGCCATCCTGTGGGGAACCATAGGTGCCATCGCCGTGCGAACCGTCATGACCCTGTGCGTGGTCTGGCTGCTCAAAATCCCCGGCCTGATGCTCGTGGGTGGCTTGGGCTTGTTGTGGGTGGCCTACAAGCTGTTGGCCGACACGGGTGATGACGCGCACGATGGCCCCGTGGCAAGCACTTTCTGGGGCGCCATGAAAACCATCGTCGTGGCAGACGCCCTGATGGGCATCGACAATGTCTTGGGCGTTGCAGGGGCCGCACACGGTTCGATGGACCTGGTGATCCTGGGCTTGCTGATCAGCGTGCCCATCATGGTCCTGGGCAGCTCTGTGGTGCTGCGGTTGGTCGAGCGCTTCCCCGTCATCATCACGTTGGGCGCTGCAGTATTGGCGTTCACGGCGGCCAAGATGATCATTGAAGAACCGCTGCTTGACCCGTTGTTTGACGCTTCCGGCTGGATGCCGACGGTGGCGCGCATTGCGACCTATGTCGTGGCAGTCGCAGGCGTTCTGGGATTGGGCTGGTGGACTTTGCGCCGCGAGGCTTCCGCCAAAACCTCTTCTTCTGTTGCTTAAGCCTGTTCACTGACACCTCAAGGAGAAATCAATCATGGAAAAAATGATCGTGGTTCTGGATGATGTAGCGTACGCCTTGCAACAACTGCTCCCCATGCGTGTGAATGGGGTGGCGACCTGCTGGGTGCTGGTGGCTTGCCCGCCGCGCCTGACGCGCCATACCAGCCGTTGGGTGAGCAGGTCGGCGCGTGACGCTTGGCGTGCCAAGTGGTCGCAGGACCTGCTCGACAAAGTGGAAGCCGTTTTGCTGAAACCTGGCGATGCCTCACGCCGTTTCGAGGCGAAGGGAAATTTGGCTGATTTCACCCAGTCGATCCAACGCGAGATAGGGCATGCCAGAGTGCTGGATGCCCGCCGCCCCAAGCTGGGCTACGACGCGCAGCCTGCCACCGCGGGCCAGCCGATACAGCGTGATGGCCGATTGGCTTTGTCGGGGGGGACGGCGGCCATGGGGGCCATGCTGATTCTGGCCGCAGAGTGAAGCGCCAGGACTAGGGTGTGTCTGTAAGGGCACATTCGACCGGTTGTGCGCCCAGCAATTGGGTGCATACCTGGGGGGCCAGGGCTACCAAGAAGCCCCGGCGCCCCCCGTTGATGTAAATGCGGGGCAAGGCCAGGATTGATGACTCGATGTACACCGGCATGGCGCGACGCGTGCCAAAGGGGGAGGTACCTCCCACCAGGTAGCCACTGTGGCGGTTGGCCACTTCGGGTGTGCAAGGGGCGACAGATTTCGCCCCGATCTGGCGTGCCAGGTTTTTGGTGGAAACCTTGCGGTTGCCATGCATCAACACCACCAGGGGTTTGGCATCCTGGTCTTGCATGATCAGCGTCTTCACGACGCTGAAGGGGTCTACCCCCAATTCGCTGGCACTGCGCAAGGCGCCACCGTGGGGCTCGTAGTCGTAGGGATGCTCGGTAAAGTCGATGCCATGGGCCCGCAGCAAAGCGGTGGCAGGGGTTTCGCTGATGCGGTCTTTTTTGGCCATGGCCCCCCGCGGCTTAAGTGCGGCGATCGAGCAATTGTTCAGCCAGGGCCATCAGGGCCTGGCGGTAGGGATTGTCTGGCAGCGTGCTCAGGGCGGCAATGGCACGCTGGGCTTCCATGCTGGCTGCAGCGCGGGTGGCTTGCATGGCGCCAGTTTGCCGAACAATGTTCACAATGGGCTCGAGCTCTTCCGTGTTGCCCTCTTCGATGGCGCGTTGCAATATGGACCGCTCTTGGGGCGAGCAACGTTGCATGGCAATGATCAGGGGCAGGGTGGTTTTGCCTTCGCGCAAATCGTCCCCCAGGTTTTTGCCCAACTCGGCGCTGTCGCCTTCATAGTCCAGCACGTCGTCAATTACCTGGAAGGCGGTGCCCAGGGCCTGGCCATATTGGGCGCAAGCTTCTTCCTGGGCCGCATCGCTGCGGGCCAGCACGGCCGGCAGGCGGGCACTGGCTTCAAACAATTTGGCTGTTTTGGAGCGAATCACCCGCAGGTAGCCGGCCTCGTCCAGGCTGGCATCGTGCATGTTCATCAGCTGCAGGACCTCGCCTTCGGCGATCACGTTCGTGGCGTCAGCCAAGATGTCCATGACGCGCATGATGCCGCAGTCCACCATCATTTGAAAGGCGCGTGAATACAAAAAGTCACCCACCAAGACGCTGGCGGGGTTGCCGAAAGACACGTTGGCGGTGGCGCGGCCGCGGCGCAGGGTGGACTCGTCCACCACGTCGTCGTGCAGCAGGGTGGCGGTGTGGATGAACTCCACCACGGCCGCCATGTTGAAACGCTGCGGGTCAGCGTAGCCAATGGCACCGGACATCAGCAGCAGCAGGGCCGGCCGCAGTCGCTTGCCGCCAGCCGAAATGATGTAGGAAGAGACTTGGCCGACCAGGGGGACGCCGGAATTGAGCCTTTGGGCAATGACGCGGTCCACCTCTGCCATGTCGGGGGCGATCAGGGCAAGGGCTTCAGCGGTGCTGTTGTGGGCGGTGGTCAAGGTCTGGGGCTCAAATGAATGCCAATAGATTATAGGGAGGCGGGCATGCCCACCCCGGGGTTAGGGATGGCTTATTTGCACGGCATCGGAAAAGTGCTAGAATCACGGGTTCTGCGGAAGTTGGTCTGCAGAAATTCAAAGTTTTCTTTGAACTATCCTTCCTAAGAGGTCCTTATGTACGCGGTCATAAAAACCGGTGGCAAACAGTATCGTGTTGCTGCTGGCGAAAAAATTAAAGTAGAACAGATTGCTGCGGACGTTGGCCAAGAGATTGTGATCGACCAGGTTCTGGCCGTCGGAAACGGCGCCGAGATCAAGGTTGGCACCCCCTTGGTGTCCGGTGCATCCGTCAAAGCCACTGTGGTGGCGCATGGCAAGCACGACAAAGTGCGCATTTTCAAAATGCGCCGTCGCAAGCACTATCAAAAACGCCAGGGGCATCGTCAGCAGTTCACCGAACTGCAGATTGCTTCGATCCAAGCCTGATTGAGGAGCATTTGACATGGCACAGAAAAAAGGCGGCGGCTCAACGCGAAACGGTCGTGACTCCAAGCCCAAGATGCTTGGCGTCAAGGCTTTTGGTGGCGAACAGATCAGCGCAGGCTCGATCATCGTGCGCCAACGTGGCACCAAGTTCCATGCAGGCGTGAACGTCGGCATCGGCAAGGACCACACCCTGTTCGCCCTGGTGGACGGCCAGGTGTCCTTTGCTGTCAAAGGCTCGCTGAACAAGCACACGGTCAACGTGACCCCGGTCTGAGGCTGGTTTCACCGACCCGACAAAGCCCCGCAAGTCGGGGCTTTGTTTTTGGATCCCCTTTAAGATACACCCATGAAATTCGTTGACGAAGCCTTTATTGACATCGCCGCAGGTGATGGGGGCAATGGCTGCGTCTCGTTTCGCCATGAGAAGTACAAAGAGTTCGGCGGCCCCAATGGGGGCGACGGCGGCCGCGGTGGCCATGTCTATGCCGTGGCCGACGTGGCCTTGAACACCCTGGTGGACTTCCGCTTTTCACGCCGCCATGAGGCCCGCCGTGGGCAACATGGCATGGGCTCTGACATGTTTGGCGCCGCCGGCGATGACATCACCTTGCGCATGCCCGTGGGCACCATCATTGCCGATGCAGAAACCGGCGAGGTGCTGCACGAGTTGTTGGTGCCCAACGAGCTGGTCATGATCGCCAAGGGCGGCGACGGTGGCTTTGGCAACATGCGCTTCAAGAGCGCCATCAACCGCGCGCCACGCCAAAAAACGCCGGGCCACCCTGGCGAGCGGCGCAGCCTCAAGCTGGAGCTCAAGGTGCTGGCCGATGTCGGCTTGTTGGGCATGCCCAATGCGGGCAAGTCCACCCTGATTTCCGCCATTTCCAACGCCCGCCCCAAAATTGCCGACTACCCCTTCACCACCTTGCACCCCAATTTGGGCGTGGTGCGCGTGGGCCCCAGCCAGAGTTTTGTGGTGGCCGACGTGCCCGGGCTGATTGAAGGCGCTTCCGAAGGTGCGGGCCTGGGTTTGCAATTCCTGCGGCATTTGCAGCGCACCCGCTTGCTTCTGCATTTGGTCGACCTGGCGCCCTTTGACGACAGCGTGGACCCGGCCGCCCAGGCCAAGGCCATCGTGGCCGAATTGAAAAAATACGATGCCGAGCTGTACAACAAGCCGCGTTGGCTGGTGCTGAACAAGCTCGACATGGTGCCAGCCGATGAGCGTGTGGCGCGCGTCAAAGATTTTTTGAAGCGCTACAAGTTCAAAGGTCCGGTGTTCGAAATTTCTGCGTTGACGCGCGAGGGCTGCGAGCCCTTGGTGCAAGCCATCTACCAGCACGTCAAGGCACAGCAGGTGCTCGAACAGCCACCGGTCGACATTGACCCGCGCTTCACCGAGCCGGGCACCTCCTAATTTCTGGCGGATTTCGCATGGGTCACTCCACTGTGTTGCGCGACGCCCGTCGCATCGTCATCAAAGTTGGCTCCAGCCTGGTGACCAACGAAGGCCGAGGCCTGGACGAGGCCGCCATTGGCGAATGGTGCCGCCAGATGGCCCAACTGGTGGCCGGTGTGAATGGCCAGCCGGGGCGCGAGGTCATCATGGTGTCCAGTGGCGCGATTGCCGAGGGCATGAAGCGCCTGGGCTGGCGCACCCGGCCGCATGAAATTCACGCATTGCAAGCCGCTGCAGCGGTCGGCCAGATGGGCCTGGCCCAGATGTACGAGACCAAGCTGCGTGAAAACGGCTTGTGCAGCGCACAGGTCTTGCTCACGCATGCCGACCTGGCCGACCGTGAGCGCTACCTGAATGCCCGCTCCACGTTGTTGACCCTGCTGCAACACGGCGTGCTGCCAGTCATCAATGAAAACGATACCGTGGTCAACGACGAAATCAAGTTCGGAGACAACGACACCCTGGGGGCGCTGGTGGCCAACCTGGTCGAGGCCGACGCCTTGGTCATCCTGACCGACCAAAAAGGTTTGTACAGCGCCGACCCACGCCGTGATCCCAACGCCACCTTTGTTCATGAAGCCCGCGCGGGTGACCCAGCCCTCGAGGCCATGGCCGGTGGCGCCGGCTCCAGTCTGGGCAAAGGCGGCATGATCACCAAGATCTTGGCGGCCAAACGCGCGGCCGGTTCAGGCGCCTCCACGGTGATTGCCTGGGGCCGAGAGCCCGACGCCTTGTTACGCCTGGCGCAAGGCGAAGCCATTGGCACCCTGTTGGTGGCGCCGACGCAAAAGCAGCAGGCCCGCAAGCAATGGATGGCGGATCACTTGCAACTGCGGGGCAGCATTACCCTCGACGAAGGGGCCGTGGCCAAGGTGCGTGACGAGGGCAAAAGCCTGCTGCCCATTGGCATGGTGGCCGTCGAGGGCGAGTTTTCGCGGGGCGAGGTGATTGCCATTCGCGACGCCAGCGGCCAGGAAATTGCACGCGGCCTGGCCAACTACGCCAGCGCCGAGGCGCGATTGCTCTGTCGCAAGCCCTCCACCGAATTCGAAGCCCTGCTGGGCTACGTCGCCGAGCCCGAGATGGTGCACCGCGACAACCTCGTCCTCTCCCGCTGATACCGTCATTGCGAGGCCCGTAGGGCCGCGGCAATCCCTCTCCGGGGAGAGATCGCCGCGCTGCGCTCGCGATGACGTTACCGCGCTCGCAATGGCGCTGTTCAGGGATGTCGAAACGGTGTTTGAGGGTCGGGCTCGAAGCTGGCGCCAGGGGGCAACTCCAGCTCATGGGGCGCACGCACCAGGCCCATGCCAGGCGCGTGATGGCCGGGTTCGGCCTCGGCCTCACGCGAGCGCGGGCCGCCACGCAAATAGCGGTTGCGGTGGTCCTGGCGCGGCAGGTAGCGCGCCAGTTCGGTCAGGGCCATTTCATAGACCCCGCGCTTGAATTCCACCACCACGTCCAGTGGCACCCAGTAGTCGTTCCAACGCCAGGCGTCGAACTCGGGGTGGTTGGTGGCGCGCAGGTTCAAATTCCAGTCCTGCGCCACAAGCTGCAACAGGTACCAGATTTGTTTCTGTCCCTTGTAGTGACCTCGCGCATCCCGTCGGATGTAGCGGTCTGGCACCTCATAGCGCAACCAGTCACGGGTGCGGGCCACAATGCGCACATGCTCCGGCTGGAGCCCCACTTCTTCGTGCAGTTCGCGGTACATCGCTTGCTCCGGGCTTTCGCCCCGGTCGATGCCGCCTTGCGGAAACTGCCAGCTGTGGGTTCGGATGCGCTTGCCCCAGAACACCTGGTTCCTCTGGTTGAGCAAGATGATGCCGACGTTGGGCCGAAAGCCGTCCCGGTCAAGCATAATCAAAACCTCAAATTTTTAAACTGAGTCCATTATGCACAGTCCCTCTGTGCCTTCAAGAGGACTCTCCCAAATTTTCTGCTGCGCACCCCATGAAAGCCTCCCAGTTTCTCGTCTCCACCCTCAAGGAAGCCCCGGCCGATGCCGAAGTGGTGAGCCACAAACTCATGATTCGTGCCGGCATGATCAAAAAGCTGGGCGCAGGCATTTACAACTACATGCCCATGGGCTTGCGCGTGATTCGCAAGGTCGAGGCCATCGTGCGCGAGGAGATGGACCGTGCCGGTGCCATTGAGCTGACCATGCCGGTCGTGCAGCCGGCGGAGCTGTGGCAAGAAACTGGTCGCTTTGGCAAGATGGGCCCCGAGCTGTTGCGCATCAAAGACCGCCACGATCGTGACTTCGTGATCCAGCCCACCAGCGAAGAGGTGGTAACGGACATTGCGCGCCAGGAACTCCGCAGCTACAAGCAGTTGCCAAAGAACCTGTACCAGATCCAGACCAAGTTTCGCGATGAGCGCCGCCCGCGTTTCGGCCTGATGCGGGGGCGCGAGTTCATCATGAAAGACGCCTACAGCTTCGACCGCGACAGCGTGGGCGCCAAAGCCAGCTACCAGGTGATGGCCCAGGCCTACCGCAAAATTTTTGACCGTTTCGGTTTGCAATACCGCGCCGTCGCCGCCGACAGCGGTGCCATTGGGGGCGATTTGAGCGAGGAGTTCCAGGTGATCGCGGCCACCGGCGAAGACGCCATCGTGTATTGCCCCCAGAGCGACTACGCCGCCAACCTTGAAAAAGCCGAGGCCTTGCCGCCGCAGCATCCGCGCGCAGCCCCGACGCAAGCGCTGAGCAAAACGCCCACGCCGGGCCGCAGCACCTGCGAGCAGGTGGCCGAGTTGTTGGGCCTGCCCTTGTCACGCACCGTGAAATCCCTGGTGCTGGCCACCGACGAAGTGGATGGCGAAGGCCACGTGATCAAGAGCCAGGTGTGGCTGCTGCTGGTGCGCGGTGACCACGACATGAACGAAGTCAAGGTCGGAAAAGTGCCGGGCCTGGATGTTGGCTTTCGCTTTGCCACTGTGCCCGAAATCGAGGCCCATTTCGGCTGCAAGCCCGGCTACCTGGGCCCCATTGGCCTGAAGCAGCCCTTGAAGGTGGTGGCCGACAAAGAAGTGGCCGTGATGGCCGATTGGGTCTGCGGTGCCAACGAGGTGGACCATCACCTGACCGGTGTGAACTGGGGGCGCGACCTGCCCGAGCCCGACCTGGTGTGCGACATCCGCAACGTGGTGGCGGGCGATCCCTCGCCCGATGGCAAAGGGCCGCTGGCGATTGAGCGCGGCATCGAGGTGGGCCATGTGTTTTACCTGGGCACCAAGTATTCCAAGGCCATGAACGCCACCTTTCTCGATGAGAACGGCAAGCCGCAAGCCATGGAAATGGGCTGCTATGGCATTGGCATCACGCGCCTGCCGGCTGCGGCCATTGAACAGAACCATGACGAGCGCGGCATCATCTGGCCCGATGCCATCGCCCCTTTCACCGTGGTGGTGTGCCCGATTGGCATGGACCGCAGCGCCGAGGTGAAAGCCGCGGCCGAGCAATTGCACGACCAACTGGCCGCACTCGGCGTAGACGTGATGCTGGACGACCGCGGCGAGCGCCCCGGCGCCATGTTTGCCGACTGGGAGTTGATTGGCGTGCCGCACCGTGTGGTGATTTCTGATCGCGGCTTGAAGGAAGGCCAGCTGGAATACCAGCACCGGCGTGACGCGGCAGCCAGCAAAGTGCCTGCGGCCGAAGTCTTGCGCTTCCTGAAGCAACGCCTGGGACTTTGAAGACCTGAAGGCATGGGCATGCAGCGCCGGCAATGGGCTCAGACCCTGGCATGCGTCGCCCTCACCCAAGCGTTGCCGCAAAACAGTTGGGCGGGTCGACAAGCCGAGGAGGCCCTGGCAGATTCGGTCCGAACCGCGCTGTCTCAAGCCTTGCGAGACGACGCGACCCTGTCAGGCCAAAGCGACCCGGCCTGGCTGGCGCGCCAACAGCCGCGCTTGCTGGCCCATTTGCAGCAGCGCCGCTCTGCCGTGCTGCGCGATGAGTTGGGCAGCGAGAGCCTGCGCCTGGCCTTGTTGCAAACCATTTGGTATGAAAGCAGCCGTGCCGGCTTGGAGCCTGAGTTGGTGCTGGGCTTGATCGAGGTGGAGAGCGGTTTCCGAAAATTCGCCATCAGCAGCGCCGACGCCCGCGGCTACATGCAGGTCATGCCCTTTTGGGTGCGCTTGATTGGCGATGGGGAGGAGGCCAAGCTGTTTCAGCCCGCCACCAACTTGCGTTATGGCTGCGTGATCTTGCGACACTACCTTCGCGTGGAGCGCAGTGACTTGTTTTTGGCGCTGGGGCGCTACAACGGCAGCCGGGGCCAGGACCGCTACCCGGCCGCAGTGCTGGCGGCGCGCCAACGCTGGCGCGCCGACTGAGGCATCAGCCGTTCAGCACCTGCTGAAGCTCGCCCGATTCGTACATTTCCATCATGATGTCCGAGCCGCCAATGAACTCGCCCTTGACGTACAGCTGGGGAATGGTGGGCCAGTTGCTGTATTCCTTGATGCCTTGGCGAATCTCGGGATCGTCCAGCACGTTCACCGTCTTGATGTTTTTGGGCTCGACGCCGCAGGCCTTCAAAATTTGAATGGCACGGCCTGAAAAGCCGCACATGGGGAAGCTGGCACTGCCTTTCATGAACAGCAGTACGTCGCTGCCTTTGACCAATTCATCAATGCGTTGTTGCGAGTCGCTCATGTCAGTCTCCAAATCCAAGAAAGCCAATTATTTCACGCCTGGCCAAGATCCGCCGCTGCAGCGTTCGATGCCCGCA
>Ga0228703_1002305_pt1 | contig 10767 bp, 12 predicted proteins | sample McNCre217_Aug_MG_3_FD_178020 | JGI IMG/M metagenome (GOLD analysis project Ga0228703, IMG submission 178020) | Freshwater microbial communities from McNutts Creek, Athens, Georgia, United States - 29-17_Aug_MG | ecosystem: Environmental > Aquatic > Freshwater > Creek | place: USA: Georgia... | reverse complement strand
TGCTGCTGATTGACGAACCATCCATTGGTTTGTCGCCGATGGTGGTGCAAGACGTGTTCAAACTTTTGCGCAAGCTCGCAGACCAAGGCACCACCGTGCTGATGGTGGAGCAAAACGTGAAGAGTGCTTTGAAGTATTCAGACGATGCGATTGCGCTTGAATCTGGCCGCTTGGTGCTGCACAAGTCGGCAGCTGAAATTTTGGCCGACCCACAAATGGAACGTTTGTTCTTGGGTGGTGCGCACACCACCACGGCTGCGGCAACTGTGTAACCCTCAGTTGCTCCGCCAGACGCCAGCTTGCTTTGCAAGGCTGGCGTTTTTTTATGCCGGCGTCATAGAACAACATCCGCAATGAGCTTGAGAGAAACAACAAACAAGCCGGCTTGCACCAAGCGGTAAAACCAAACGTCAGCAATTTTTCGGGTGATGTAGGCCCCCAACACCGTGCCCACCAAGGCAAATGGCATCAAGTCGGCGGCACGCATCAAGTCGTCGTACGAATAAGGCTGCAACATTTGGTACGGCCAAATTTTGGCGGCGTTGATGACGGCAAAGAGCAACGTGGCCGTGCCCGCAAACTCAAGCTTGGGCAGGCGTTGCGGGATCACATAAATTTGAAACGGTGGGCCGCCCGCATGTGAGATGAAACTCGTGAAGCCCGCCACCGTGCCCCAGAACCAGCCCTTCTTGGTGTTGGCGGGTTGTTTGTCTTGCGGCGTTTTGCGCAGCCAGGTGCTCAAGCAAAAACCCACACCCAAACAACCAATCATCAACTTCACGGCACTGTCAGACGTGACCGATGCAGTGAGCCAGCCAATGCCCACGCCCACAATGCCCGCGGGAATCAAAATTTTCAAATTGGGTGCGCTGAAGTTTTTGCGGTACAGCCACACGCTCACCACATCAGAGAAGATGTAAATCGGCAGCAACAGCACGGCGGCTTTCACGGGCGACATGAACAGCGAGAGCAGCGGCACCGCCAACATGCCCACCGTGGGCAAGCCACCTTTGGACAAACCTACCAAGAGAGAGGCCAAGCCTGCCAGAGCGAAATACGAATCGAAAGCCATGAGTGTGTTGAATTGCGCGAAGCTTGAAGTTTAGAAAGAAATTGAGTTATTTCTTTTTTTCTCGTTTAGAGGATTGGAACAGTTCTGTGCAAATGGCTCTCAACCAACGATTGGCGGGGTCTTGGTGAAAACGTGTGTGCCAATGCTGTTTGACCGTGAAACCATCAATCGGCAGCGGGCATGGCAACACTTTCAGTCCCACAGAGCGGGCCAGTGTTTCACCAATGTGTCTGGGTAAGGTGGCGATCAAATCGCTGCTTAGCAAAATCGCAGACAGTCCTAAAAAACCAGGCAGTGCCAAATGCACGTTGCGTTGTTGACCAATGCGCTGCAGAGCCACATCGAGCAGTTGTGCGCCCGTGCCTGACACGATGCCCACATGCGATTCAGAGAGGTAGTCTTTGAGTGACAACTTTTTGCGAATACGAGGATGATTCGCGTTGGCCAAGCAAATCCAATCTTGGTCAAACAAGGCTTGCTGGTAGAAACCGGCCTCTAGTCCTGGGATCAAACCCAAGGCCAAATCGGCTTGGCCTGATTGAAGGTCTGCTGCCATGTTGGGGCCAATCGTGATGGCCTCTAAGCGAATGCCGGGGGCGAGTGCTCGAACGTGTGCAAACAAACGCGGCATCAAGGTGATGTGGCTGGCATCGGTCATGAAGATGCGAAAGGTTCGCTCGCTGCTGGCTGCATCAAAGTGGCTGACATTCGACAGCAGTTGCGACAGACCGGCGAGCACTTGCCGCACCGATGGCATGAGGTCTTCGGTTCTGGGGGTGGGCTGCATGCCGCCTGAGGTTTTGACAAACAAAGGGTCGCCCAGTGCTTTGCGAAGCTTGGCTAGACCAATGCTGACGGTGGGTTGGCTCAATCCCATTTTCTCGGCAGTACGCGACACACTCTGTGTGGTGTAAATGTGATCGAGCAGTTGCAACAGCTTGAGATCTATGTCGGTAGCGTCCATCTGGGCGTGTTTGCTTTATTTAAATATTCAATACAGTATATTGATTAAATTGAATTTACGTAATTAACTGCAGTCCCTAGTATTCGCCCTGTCGTCTCGAAATGAAGAGACTTAAAAGGGGTATCCATTGAAAATTGCCGTACTAGGTGCAGGCGCGTTGGGTTGTGCGATGGGCAGTTGTTTGAGTGAAGCTGGTCATAACGTGTGGCTGATTAACAGGCGTCAAGACCACGTTCAGGCCATGCGTGAACACGGCTTGATCGTGCGCGTCAACGGTCAAGATCGCACCGTACCTGTGAATGCAGCACAAACCGCCGACGAGATAGCCAAGCAAATGGGTCATGTGGATTTGGTCATCGTATTGGTGAAGTCTTTTCACACACGCGAAGCCATCACTTCAGCTCAATCCATCGTGGGACAAGACACCGTGGTGTTGTCCTTGCAAAACGGCTTGGGTCACGAAGATGTTTTGGCCGAGGTGGTGGGCCGTGACAAAGTGTTGGCCGGTAAAACCTACGCAGGCGGTGTGATGCTGGGTGCCGGACAAGTCATTCGCGGCACCGAAGGCAAGGAGACCTACATCGGTGAATTAAATGGCGACATCACCCCACGCGTGGAGCGCATTGCACATGCGTTCAATGAAGCAGGACTGATCACCCACATCAGCGACAACATCATGGGCACGATGTGGGAGAAGTTGCTGGTCAATGTGGCAACGGGTGCATTGAGCGGCATCACCCACCTCACTTATGGTGATTTGTACCAAGTGCCAGAAGTCAAGGCGTGTGCCGTGGCCGCCGTTCAAGAGGCGATGGCTGTGGCCAAAGCCAATGGCATCCGCTTGAGCACCGATGACCCGGAACAACCTTGGATCAAAGCCGCAGCGGGGTTGCCGCCCGAGTTCAAAGCGTCGATGTTGCAAAGCCTTGAAAAAGGCTCGATCACCGAGGTCGATTACGTCAATGGTTCCGTGGTCCGTTGGGGTCAAAAGTGCGGCGTGCCCGCGCCGGTCAACGCCACTTTGGTGGCTTGCCTCAAAGGCATTGAACGCGGCTTGCCGCATTGAACAAGGACATTGAAATGACAGTCAAAGCTTATGTTGAACATGTGGCCATTCGTGTGAAAGATATTCACTGGCACATCCGATTTTTCTACGAAGTCTTGGGCATGGATGTGCGCGAGATTGACGGCCCCACTGACGACCCCAAGCAATATTGGACGATTGGCGGCATGCAACTCATGGCGTCTCCCGACTTTGAAGCCCCACCGAGCAACGATGCCGGATGGTTGGCGCACTTAGGCGTGATGGTGAATGACCTAGAAGCAGCTCTGCAAGCTGCAGCACCTTGGGGTGTGAAGGCTTTGCCACAAGGGCGCAACTGGCTGCAACTGCCAGATGGTTTGGCGGTGGAGTTGATGCAAGCCGCGCCCGGCACGGTAGAGCAAGCGCTCAAAGTGAATCCACGTGCGAAATGACAGCGAGAGACTTATGAAATTAACACCACCCCAAATCCACTTCACCACGCCCGAGAAATATTGGGACGATGCCCAAGAGGGCGATGTTTGCATCAGCCCCAGCTACGACGTGACCGAAGAACGCATCAACGCCTACGCGGTGTTGACAGGTGACTACACCCCTGTGCACATCGATGAAGACTACGCCAAGACCACGCCCTTTGGCACCCGTGTGGCACACGGCCTGTTTGGCTTGTCGATTGCCGATGGTTTGAAAACCCAATCTGAATATCGTTTTCTGCCGGGCATGTCATTGGGTTGGACTTGGGACTTTTTATTGCCCATCAAGATCAACGACACCTTGCATGTGAAGTTCACGGTCACGGGTTTGCGTGCCAGCAAAAGTCGTCCAGGCTGGGGCATTGTGATCTTGCCTTCTGAGCTGATCAACCAACACGGTGAGGTGGTGCAAAAAGGTGAGCACCGCCTCATGATTCCTCGTCGTCCAGGAGCGAACTGATGCAAGACTTACCACTCAAAGGCATTCGCGTCATTGACTACAGCCACTTCTTAGCCGGGCCCTATGTGGGACGCTGCTTGGCAGCAATGGGTGCCGAGGTGATCAAGGTAGAGCGTCCGGGCTCAGGCGATGCAGGGCGCCAACACGCGCACATCATTGACGACCAACAAAGCGGTTATTTCTTGCAGCTCAACATGGGCAAGCAAGGCGTGAGCGTGAACATGAAAGACCCACGCGGCAAAGCGTTCATGCAAAAGTTGTGCGACAGCGCCGATGTGTTCATTGAAAACTACCGCCCCGGTGCTTTGGACAAATTAGGGCTGGGCTACCAAAAGCTTTCCACCCGCAATCCCAAGCTGGTGTATTGCTCCATCTCGGCTTATGGCCATACTGGGCCAGACTCGCACCGTGCAGGTTTTGGTTTGATTGCCGAAGCGAAGAGCGGCATCATGCAAATGGTGGGGGTGCCCGGCGAAGCGCCGCCCTTGCTACGCATTTCGTTAGGCGATATGTACACCGGCATTCACGCAGTGGCTGCGATCAACGCAGCACTGCTGGGGCGCATGCATTCGGGCAAAGGTCAGCACATTGACATGGCCTTGTACGACACCTTGGTGTCCATGCATGAATACGCGGTGCAGTGCTACACCTTGTCGGGTGAAAAGGTGCTGCCTGTGCAGACAGGGCATGACATGCCCACCTCCACCTTGTATGGCGTGTTCCGCGCCAAAGATGGTGATTTGGTCATTGCTGCGCAAGTCGATGACGCATGGGTTCGATTCGCACGCATGTTGGAACAACACGGTGGACCTGACGGATTCGGTTCAGACACGCGTTTTCACAACCTCAATGGACGCAACGCGCACCGCGAGGAAATTTTGGCTGTGGTGAAGGCGTGGGTGTCGCAACGTGCGGTGGCTGATGTGTTGACGCTGCTCGATGCCATCGATGTCCCAAGCGCCAAAGTGCAGCGCATTGATGAGGTGATCAACGATCCACAAATTCAAGCACGCGACATGATTCTGGAACAAGACCATCCCAGATACGGCAAATTGCGCTTACCAAACTTGCCGTTTCGCTTCTCGGATTGCGACACCAACACACCGATGCAACAAGTGGCGCCCGATATGGGGCAACACAACGTGGCCGTGGCGCAAACACTGGGCTACACCGCAGATGAAATCTCTGCCTTGCAGGCTGAGGGTGTTTTGTTTTCCAAATGAGCGAGGCACGCATGACAGACGCGTATGCCGTGATTGGCAACCCGATTGATTTTTCTAAATCCCCGTTCATTCACATGAGTTTTGCTCAGAGCACGGGACAAGACATCGCGTACACCAAGATCTTGGGCCCGCTCGGTGAGTTCAAAGCAACGGTCGATCAATTTCGAGCCGAAGGTGGTAAGGGCATCAACATCACCGCTCCGTTCAAGTTGGATGCATTTGACTATGCGACCCAACGTTCACCTGCCGCCGAATTGGCGGGTGCAGCCAACGCCTTGCGCTTTGAGGGCAAGGAAGTGATGGCCGAAAACTTTGACGGTGTTGGACTGGTGCGTGATGTGGTGCATAACCTAGGCCATCCGCTCAAAGGCAAGCGTGTGTTGTTGCTCGGCGCAGGCGGCGCTCCACGTGGCGCATTGCTGCCCTTCTTGGCGCAGGAGCCAGCCTTGCTTGTGATTGCCAATCGCACCACATCGAAAGCGGTTCAGTTGGCGACGATTGCCAAGCAACACACAACAGGTCACACGCAAGTGCAAGCCCTTGCCCTGTCAGAACTCGCTGGCTTGCAATTTGATGTGGTGTTCAACGCCACCTCAGCCAGCCTGCGTGGCGAGTTGCCTGCGGTGCCAGCCACTGTGTTTGCGCCGGGCGGATTGGCGTATGAGTTGGCCTATGCCAAAGGATTGACCCCGTTCTTGCGATTGGCTCAAAACGCAGGCGTTCGTCATTTGGCGGATGGTGTGGGCATGTTGGCAGAGCAAGCGGCAGAGGCCTTTGCGTGGTGGCGTGGCGTACGCCCTGACACACGCGCGGTGATTCGTGAGCTCACCGTGCCTTTGACAAGCGGATGAAGGACCTATGACTACAAACCATGTTCCTCTGATCGGTTGGTGTGGTCCGCTAGAGCGCGCCGCAGACATGCACCAAGCTGGACTCAATTACATCGAAGCACAGCTTGTGCCCATGCGCTTAGAAGACGACCGTGCATTTGCAGAGGCGCAAGCCAAAGTGCGTGATGTGCCCTTGCCTGCTTTGGCCATGAGTTATTTGTTTCCGCACGATGTGCGCTTGGTGGGGCCAGAGGTGAATGACACGCGCAACCGAGCTTACTTTGACCGTGTGGTGACGTTACTCGCGCTCGCCAAAAGTCAGGTGGTGGTGTTGGGCAGCGGCTGGACGCGCAACGTGCCCGACGGCTGGACACAAGTTCAAACTGAAGAGGCGTTTTTGCGCGCGTTGTCTTGGTGTGCCGATGCGCTCCAAGGTGTGGGCACCACCTTGGTGATTGAGCCACTCAACACCAAAGAGTCCAACCTTGTGAACAGCGTCGCCGATGGTGTGCGATTGGCCAAACAACTCAATCGCCCCCAAGTGCGTGGTCTGGCGGATTTTTATCACATGGACGAAGAGCACGAACCCTTGACCACTTTGTCGGCTCAGGGGGATTGGGTGCGGCACATCCACTTAGCGGACACCGGACGTTTGAATCCGGGCACGGGCAGCTATGACTACCCACAGTTCTTCAGTCAGTTAAAGCAAAGCGGCTATTGCGGGTTGTTGAGTGCAGAGTGTGGTGTCAAAGGCGACCCCATCGAGGCGATGCGTCACAGTCGCCAGTTTCTGACACAGGCTTGGCAACAAGCCGTCTGAGCATTAGGGTTCTTCTGGTGGTCATGGCCCATGTGTTGCACCCTATACTTTATGAATGAACCAAACAGTACATTCTGCGCGGAAGCCTCCCAAACGCACCAACGATCCCGAGCGGACGATGGCGGGCATCATGGCGGTGGCAACCCAAGAGTTTGCGGCCAAGGGCTTGGCAGGTGGGCGCATCGATGCGATTGCCGAAGCCACGCACACCAGCAAGCGCATGATCTATTACTACTACGGCAGCAAAGAGGGCTTGTACCTCGCCGTGCTGGAAGATGCGTATCGCCGCATCCGTGCCACCGAGGCCGAATTGCATTTGGCCGATTTGTCGCCGGTGGACGCACTCAAGGCCTTGGTGGGTTTCACCTTCGACCACCATCACAGCAACCAAGACTTCATCCGCTTGGTGATGAACGAAAACATCCAGCGCGGCAGCTATTTGGCCCAAAGCAAGTTGATTCAAGACTTGAACGTGTCTGCCATTCAGTCGATTGCCGACCTGTACAAGCGCGGCGTGAAAGAAGGCGTGTTTCGCAAAGGGCTCGATCCCATCGACATCCATGCCTCGATTTCGGCGTTGACGTTTTTCAACGTGTCCAACCGCTACACCTTCGATTTGATCTTCAAGCGCAACGGCCAGACAGCCAAGGCGCTGGCGGCGCGACGCCAAAGCGTGGTGGAGATGGTTCTGCGTTTTGTAAGCTATTCAAATCCGGCATAGCAGGTAGTTTGCTATGTCAGATATCGGTACGGGTTTTCACCAAGTCGCAACAAAGTAACTAGTTTGTACATTTTGTTCAGCCCCAAATTTTTAAGGATTCCCAAATGCTCAATCGTTTACTGGACCGCTACTGTCGGTTTCTCGAACTGCTGATTTCTCTGGCATTGGCTGTGATGGTCGTGCTGGTGTTCGGCAACGTGGTCATGCGCTACGCCTTCAACTCTGGCATCACCTTGTCGGAAGAGTTGTCGCGTTGGCTGTTTGTGTGGGTCACGTTCTTGGGCGCGATCGTGGCCATGAAAGACGGCGCGCATTTGGGCTCGGACACTCTCGTGTCTAAGTTGTCGGTGCGCTGGCAAAAAATCTTTTTGGTGATCGGCCACAGCTTGATGCTGTTTGTGTGCTGGTTGCTGTTCAAAGGCTCTTACGACCAAACCATCATCAACTGGGATTCCACCAGCGCGGTGATGGAAGCCTCAATGGGCATCTTCTACGCCTGCGGCATGGTGCTCGCCGCATCTGGGGCTTTGATTTTGGTGGACCACTTGTTGCGCTTGGTGCGCGGTGAATTGGCCGACAGTGAGTTGATTGGTGTTCGCGAGTCTGAAGAAGAACCCATCGACGTTCCCGCTCCTCTCAAGTAAATCGCAAGGAATTCCATCATGACAATCGCTGTATTTTTGGGCTCTTTGCTCGCTGCCATGGCGCTGGGCGTGCCAATCGCTTTTTCTTTGTTGCTCTGTGGCGCTGCGTTGATGTTCCACATGGACATGTTTGACGCACAAATCTTGGCGCAAAACGTGATCGAAGGCTCTAACAGCTTTCCGCTGTTGGCTGTGCCGTTCTTCATGTTGGCCGGTGAGGTGATGAACACCGGTGGTCTGTCCCGCCGTATCGTGGACTTCGCCATGGCCTTGGTCGGCCACATCCGTGGCGGTTTGGGCTATGTGACCATCGTCGCGGCTTGTTTGTTGTCGGCGCTGTCGGGCTCTGCGGTGGCCGATGCGGCCGCGTTGACGGCGTTGCTCTTGCCCATGATGGTCAAGGCAGGTCACGACAAAGCGCGCAGCGGTGGTTTGATTGCCGCTTGCGGTGTGATCGGCCCGATCATTCCGCCTTCGATTGGTTTTGTGATTTTTGGCGTTGCCGCCAACGTGTCGATCAGCAAATTGTTCTTGGCTGGCATCTTCCCAGGCATCGTGTTGGCTGCTGGTTTGTGGGCCACTTGGTGGTGGTGCACACGCAAGGAAGATTTGACACCTCCCGCACGCAAAACAAGCGCTGAAGTCTTTGCCGCCATGCGTGAAGCAGGCTGGGCTTTGATGTTGCCTTTGATCATCTTGGTTGGCTTGCGCATGGGTGTGTTCACGCCCACAGAAGCCGCCGTGGTGGCTGCGGTGTATGCCTTGTTTGTGGCCGGTGTGATTTACCGCGAACTCACCTGGTCACAGTTGTTTGATGTGTTCCGCATGGCTGCAAAAACCACCTCCGTCATCATGTTCTTGGTGGCTGCGGCGATGGTGTCGGCTTGGTTGATCACCGTGGCCAATTTGCCTGCGCAAGTGGTAAGTTTGTTGGAGCCTTTGTTGGGTAGCCCCACCTTGTTGATGGCCGCCATCATGATTCTCTGCATGATTGTGGGTACGGCCATGGACATGACGCCCACCATTCTGATCTTGACCCCTGTGTTGATGCCCATCGTCAAAGCCGCTGGTATTGACCCGATCTACTTCGGTGTGTTGTTCATCATCAACAACTCCATTGGCTTGGTCACACCGCCTGTGGGCACCGTGCTCAACGTGGTGGCTGGTGTGGGGCGCATGCGCATGGATGACGTGACGCGTGGTGTCATGCCATTCATGGCGGTGCAATTCATCGTCATGTTCTTGATGGTGTTGTTCCCATCCATCGTGATGGTGCCTGCGCGCTGGTTATATTGATTCTTTTTCCGCGGTCTGTCCGGGTACGCCAGACCGTGGAACCCTTCTTTGGCGTACGACCGCAAAAGTTCATCAGGAGACTCTGACATGAAACGTGTATTTATCAAGACCGTGATCGCTACCGTAGCCTTGGCCGCCATGGGCGTGGCTTCGGCACAAGTGAAAACCATCAAGTTCGCCAACCAGAACAATGCGGGTCACCCCATCGTGCAAGGTATGGAGAAGTTCAAAGAGATCGTCGAGAAAAACTCTGGCGGCAAGCTCAAGGTCAACCTGTTCCCAGGCGGCACCTTGGGTAGCGACCAAGCCAACGTGTCGGCCATCCAAGGCGGCTCATTGGAAATGGCGTCGATGAACTCCGGCATCTTCGCCAGCCAAGTCAAAGAGTTTGGCGTGTTCGACTTCCCATTCATGTTCGCCAGCACCAAAGAAGCTGACGCTGTGGTGGATGGCCCCTTCGGCAAGAAGATGCATGCCAAGTTGGAAGAAAAAGGTTTGATCGGTTTGGCCTACTACGAGTTGGGCTTCCGTCACCTCACCAATGGCAAGCGCGCCATCAACAAAGTGTCTGACATTGAAGGCCTGAAGTTGCGCGTCATCCCTAACCCCATCAACGTGGATTGGGTCAAAGCATTGGGCGCTAACCCCACACCCCTGCCATGGCCTGAGGTGTATGCCGCTTTGGAGCAAGGTGCTGTGGACGGTCAAGAAAACCCCATCCCCACCATCAACAGCGCCAAGTTGTACGAAGTGCAAAAGCACATGGCTTTGACGGGCCACCAGTACAACCCACAGTCTGTGATCATCAGCAAAAAGTTCTGGGACACCTTGAGCGCGGCTGAGAAGAAGGTGGTGGCCGATGCCGCCACTGAGTCTGCCAAGTTCCAACGCGAAACCGCACGCAACTTGGAAGCCAGCTTGTTGGCCAACTTGAAGAAGAACGGCATGCAAGTGACCCAGTTGCCAGAGTCTGAAATGGCCATCTTGCGCGACAAGATGCGTCCCGTCACCGCCAAGCATGGCGTGACTGTGGGCCAAGACGTGGTGAAAGAGTTGCAAGCTGAAATCGACAAAGTGCGTTCAGCTGCACCTGCGAAGAAGGCCAAGTAATTGGCTCATGAATGCTTCGCCGCTTGGGTGCGGCGAAGCATTTTTTGTTGAATGAATCGAAATTCTGAAGGGTAGTTATGAAAGTCTTGATGCTCCACGGCGTGAACCACAA
>Ga0228703_1002304_pt1 | contig 10767 bp, 10 predicted proteins | sample McNCre217_Aug_MG_3_FD_178020 | JGI IMG/M metagenome (GOLD analysis project Ga0228703, IMG submission 178020) | Freshwater microbial communities from McNutts Creek, Athens, Georgia, United States - 29-17_Aug_MG | ecosystem: Environmental > Aquatic > Freshwater > Creek | place: USA: Georgia... | reverse complement strand
GCGATTTCTTCGCTGCGCGAATGGATGGCCCAAATCGGTGCCAGCAAGAGCGTGGCCGTGCACATGGTGGGCAAGCTCAAGACCACGGTGCAGATGGTGGCCATTCCGTTTTTGCTCTACGACGGCATGTTGTTTGGCGTGATCGACACCCGCGACTGGGGTGCGGTGCTGATCTTGATCGCCGCCGTGCTGACCATTTGGTCCATGGTCTATTACATGCAAAAGGCCTTGCCTGAGATTCGGGCGCGGGTCAAATGAGCACACCTTCTCAGACCACGGCCTGGATCAAGGCCATGCCGGTGGTGTTTGTGCTCATCTGGAGCACCGGCTTCATCGTCGCGCGTTACGGCATGCCTTATGCCCCGCCATTCAGCTTTTTGCTGGTGCGCTATCTCTTGTCCATCGTGTGCTTCCTCGTCTGGATCGGCCTGGCCCGTGTGAGCTGGCCGCGTGACCGTGCCCAGTGGCTGCATTTGGCGGTCACGGGGGTGCTGATGCATGCCGGTTACTTGGGCGGTGTGTGGGCTGCAGTCAAGGCGGGCATGGGCTCGGGTCTGTCGTCCTTGATCGTGGGTTTTCAGCCGGTGCTGACGGCCATTTGGTTGTCCTGGAGCTTGCGCAGTTCGGGCCAGCCCGGCGTGACACCGCGCCAGTGGGCCGGTCTGCTGCTCGGCTTTGCGGGTTTGATGATGGTGGTTTGGCGCAAGCTGACTTTGGGCTCGGCCATGGACCACGTGACGCCTTTGAACATGGCGTTTGCCGTGGGGGCGATGTTCAGCATCACCATTGGCACGCTTTATCAAAAACGCTTTGTGCAGCCTTGCGATGTGCGTTCGGCCAACACGGTGCAGTTGCTGGCGGCCTTTGTAGTCACCTTGCCCCTGGCCTGGGCGGAGCCTGAAATCATCCAATGGAATGCCGAGTCCATCGGTGCCATGGCCTGGGCGGTGCTCGGCCTGACGCTGGGCGGCAGCTCATTGCTGTACATCCTGATCCAGCGCGGCGCGGCGGCATCCGTCACCAGCTTGATGTACATGGTGCCCCCCACCACGGCCATGATCGCCTGGGTTTTGTTTGGCGAAACCATCACCGCTGCCACGATTGCGGGTACCGCTTTGACCGCTTTGGGTGTGAGTCTGGTGGTGCGCCCCGCCCGGCGCTGAGCACTTTCCAGGGTTCTTGTCGGAACCGATCGGCCAGGAATTCCTGCAGCAGCCGGATGCGCAATGGCATTTGTGCGCGGTAGGGCGCGAGCCAGTGGATGTGCGCATCCTGCATGGCACAGTCTGGCAAAACCCGCACCAGCTGACCAGTCGCCAGCAGCGGCGCAATGTCCCACAAGCTGCGCAGCATGATGCCTTGGCCGGCCAGGCACCAGTCGCGCACCATTTCGCCAGAGTTGCTCGACAGAGGGCCTTTGACCGGTATGTGCAGGGGACGTGCCAAACCTTCGCGCGTCAGCCGCCATTCGTCAAAACGCTGGCCTTGACCTGTTTCCCCGCCGTTCTCACGCACCACCAGGCAGTGGTGCTGTGTGAGTTGTTCAGGTGTGGCTGGCGTGCCGTGTAGTTGCAAGTAGCTGGGCGCAGCCGCCAGCACCCGTTGGTTGGGGGCCATTTTGCGAGAAATCCACTCGGCCGCCACGTGTGCGGGCGGCTTCCACAGCCAGATGGCGGCATCAAAGCCCTCGTTGGCCAAATCGGGCAATCGCTCGGACAGTTGCAATTCAATCTGTACGGCCGGGTAGCGTTGCTGGAATTTGGCCAGCAGCGGCCCCAGCCACAAGCGACCAAAGCCAAAACTACTGACCATGCGGATGGGGCCAGAGGGCTCGCTCTGGCGTTCGCGCAGCTCGTCTTCGATGGCGGCAAATCCTTGCAGCAGTTGGGCGGCGCGGTCGCACAGGGCATGGCCTTCGGTAGTCGGGCTGACGCGGCGGGTGGTGCGCTGAAATAGCCGCACGCCCAGTTTGGCTTCAAGCGCCGAGAGCCGTTTGGTGACCACGGGCGGGGCCAGTTGCAAGGCCCGAGCGGCTTTGCTGAGGCTGCCATGCTGTCTCACAGCCAAGGCCAATTCAAGATCTGAGCGGTCCAATTGTTTTAAATTTGTGAATAATCAATTGCCAGATTATTGCTGTTTTGAACGCTAAGCTCTGTGCATGCTGGAAACTTTCAATTCCCTCACGGTCGAACGACAAGGCGTGCAATTGCACACCCGCGCCGCTGGTCATGGGGCACCGGTTTTGCTGCTGCACGGCCACCCGCAGAGCATGGCGATGTGGCACCGTGTGGCACCTGTGCTGGCCCGCACGCACCGGGTGGTGCTGATGGACTTGCGGGGGTATGGCGATTCATCGCGCCCTGCGGCTGACGCTGCCCATGCCAATCACAGCAAGCGCGAGATGGCTTTGGACGCGTTGTCGGTCATGAAAGCCCACGGCTTTGACCGTTTTGATGTGCTGGCCCACGACCGGGGTGCCCGCGTGGCGCACCGCTTGGCCGCTGACGCCCCAGATGCCGTGCGGCGCATGCTGTTGCTTGACATTGCACCCACGCTGGCCATGTACGAACACACCAGCGAGGCTTTTGCGCGAGCCTATTGGCATTGGTTTTTCATGATCCAGCCTGCGCCGCTGCCCGAAGCACTGATCGAGTCCGACCCGGCTCGTTATGTGCGCAGCGTCATGGGCGGGCGTTTCGCGGGGCTGGCACCGTTCACACCTGAAGCCCTGGCCGAATACGAGCGCTGTGCGGCCTTGCCGGGCACGGCCCAGTCGATTGCCGAAGACTACCGCGCCAGCGCCACGCTGGACCTGGAGCATGACCGCGCCGATGTGGCCGCAGGCTGCCTGTTGCAGCAGCCTTTGCGTGTGCTGTGGGGCGAGCATGGCGCTGTGGGGCGTTGCTTTGATGTGCTGGGCCTGTGGCGCGAACGCGCTACTCAGGTGACAGGGCGTGTTCTGCCATGCGGGCACTATCTGGCCGAAGAAGCGCCTGAGCAGGTTATTTCCGAGGCGCAAGCATTTTTCACCGATTCATTGTCCGATTCTTAAGGAGCATCCCATGAGCAAAAAACACCGCATCGCCGTCATCGCTGGCGACGGCATTGGCAAAGAGGTCATGCCCGAGGGCCTGCGTGTGCTGGAGGCAGCCGCCACCAAGTTTGGCATCGATCTGCAGTTTGACCACTTCGATTTTTCGAGCTGGGACTATTACGAGAAGCACGGCAAGATGCTGCCCGACGACTGGAAAGACCAGATCGGTGGCCACGACGCCATTTACTTTGGCGCGGTGGGCTGGCCCGACAAGATCGCTGACCACGTGTCGCTGTGGGGTTCGCTGCTCTTGTTCCGCCGCGAGTTTGACCAATACATCAACCTGCGACCCGCACGTCTGATGCCGGGCATCATTGCGCCCGTGGTGCGCAAGGACGGCAGCCGCCGTGAGCCGGGCGAGATCGACATGTACATCGTGCGTGAAAACACCGAGGGCGAATACTCGGCTGTGGGCGGCCGCATGTTCCCCGGCACTGAGCGTGAGATCGTGATGCAGGAAACCATCATGAGCCGCATCGGCGTGGACCGCGTGCTCAAGTTCGCTTTTGAGCTGGCGCAGACACGCCCCAAGAAGCACCTGACCAGCGCCACCAAGTCCAACGGCATTGCGATCACCATGCCCTACTGGGACGAGCGCGTGGCCGAGATGGCCAAGGCCTACCCCGGCATCAATGTGGACAAGTTCCACATCGACATCCTGACCGCGCACTTTGTGCAGCGTCCTGACTTTTTTGATGTGGTTGTGGCCAGCAATTTGTTTGGCGACATCCTGTCTGACTTGGGCCCGGCGTGTACCGGCACCATCGGCATTGCGCCCAGCGCCAACCTCAACCCGGACCGCAAGTTCCCGTCCTTGTTTGAGCCCGTGCACGGCTCGGCCCCCGACATTGCGGGCCAAGGCATTGCCAACCCCATCGGCCAAATTTGGTGCGGCGCGATGATGTTGGAGTTCCTGGGTTACAAGGCTGCGCACGATGCCGTGCTGGCTGCGATTGAAAAAGTGTTGGCTCCGGGCAGTGGTGCGCCACGCACGCCTGATTTGGGCGGCACGGCCAAAACTGAAGATGTGGGCAAGGCGATCGCGCAGGCGCTTTGAGCACGGCGTTTCACACCGATGACACGCATGACCTGATTCAAAAAATATCGATCCGAGCGGGATACGGTCGGAATTTCACGGCTAGAATCCCAGCCGCGACGCGGTTTCTTGAACAGGCCTTGATTGACAGTTGCTGATCGGCTGGCTTTAATCAAGCAGGTCATCAACCGCCGGAGACAACGGACAGCCCCTGATGTCCGTCAGATCGCATCCAACGAATAACGCCGAATTGATCGGCATGCTTTTCAAGAGGTTTCTTGTGAACAAAACTGAACTGATCGAACACATTGCGAAACAAGCTGACCTGTCCAAGGCCGCTGCTGGTCGTGCTCTGGAAGCCACCATCGGTGCTGTGCGTACCACTTTGAAAAAAGGCGGTACCGTTTCTTTGGTGGGTTTTGGTACTTTTGCCGTGGGCAAACGTGCTGCACGCACCGGCCGCAATCCACGCACTGGCGCTGCGATTAAAATCAAGTCTGCCAAGGTGCCAAAGTTCCGTCCAGGCAAAGCGCTCAAGGATGCTTTGAACTGATTTAACTTTTTTCAGGTGGGGCGCTTAGCTCAGTTGGTAGAGCGGCTCCTTTACACGGAGTAGGTCGGCGGTTCGAGACCGTCAGCGCCCACCACCACAAAAAGTAAAGGCGAACAGGTTGTTCGCCTTTTTTATTGATAAACCGAGACTTCGATCATGTTCGATTCCATCCGCAATCACTCCAAAATTTTGATGGGATTGCTGTTTTTGCTGGTCATTCCGTCATTCGTCTTGTTTGGCATCGACAGCTATAGCCGCTTTTCCGATCAAGGTGCGGCAGTGGCCAAGGTGGCAGGCAACAAGATCACTCAAGCCGAGTGGGATGCCGCGCATCAACGCGAAGTCGAGCGCATTCGCGCATCGGTGCCCAATCTCGACCCCAAGTTGCTCGATTCGCCAGAGGCTCGTTATGCAACACTTGAGCGTATCGTCAATGATCGCGTGATCGCAGCGGCGGCCGACAAGCAGCTGTTGGTGACCAGTGATCAGCGCTTGGCCCGCTATCTGCAGCAAGACCCTTCGATTGCCGGTTTGCGCGGTGCCGATGGCAAACTCGACATGGACCGTTACCGCCAGCTGGCCGCCAGCCAAGGCATGACACCAGAAATGCTGGAAGCCAAAGTGCGACAGGACCTGTCGGCCCAACAAGTGCTGGGCGGCTTGCAACAATCGGTGTTTGCCTCGCAGCGCCAAACCGATGCGGCCTTGGATGCTTACCTGCAGCGCCGTGAAATTCAGATTCAGAAATGGAATCCTGCTGATTTCGCTGGCAAGGTGCAAGTGTCCGATGCGGATCTGGAAAAGTTCTACCAGGCGCAGTCGGAGCGTTTCCGCTCGGTCGAAAGTGCCGATATTGAATACCTGGTGCTGGACACAGCCGCATTGCAAAACAGCATCAGCTTGCCTGAGCAAGATCTCAAGACTTATTACGAACAGAATGTGCAGCGCTTGTCGGGCAAAGAGGAGCGCCGCGCCAGCCACATCCTGATCAACGCACCCAAGGACGCCCCCGCAGCAGACCGCGCCAAGGCCAAGGCCAAAGCCGATGAGTTGTTGGCTCTGGTGCGCAAGAGCCCCAAATCGTTTGCTGAGGTGGCGCGTAAAAATTCCCAAGACACGGGTTCCGCCAGCAAAGGCGGCGATCTGGACTTCTTTGCCAAAGGCGCGATGGTCAAGGCGTTTGAAGATGCGGCCTTTGCCCTGAAAAAAGGCGACATCAGCGATGTGGTGGAGTCGGAGTTCGGCTTCCACATCATTGAACTTACCGACATCAAGGCTCCCAAGGTGCCCAGCTTTGAGTCCATGCGTGCCCAGCTGGAAGCCGACTTGCGCAAGCAGCAAGCCCAGCGCCTGTTTGCCGAACAAGCTGAAACTTTCAGCAACAGCGTTTACGAGCAGGCTGATAGCTTCAAACCGACCGCGGAGCGCCTGAAGTTGACCGTGCAAAAAGCCCAAGGTCTGAGCCGCAACCCGCAAGCGGGCACACAAGGCGTTTTGGCCAACCCCAAATTGCTGCAAGCCTTGTTTGCCGAAGAGTCGCTGAGCAAGCGCCGCAACACGGCAGCCGTGGAAGTGGCGCCCAACACCCTGGTCTCGGCCCGTGTTGTGGCTTACCGTCCTGCTGCAGTTCGCCCATTTGCCGAAGTCAAAGACGAAGTGCGTCGCCAATTCGTGATCGACAAATCGGCGGAATTGGCCAAAGCCGAAGGCCAAGCCAAGTTGACGGCCTGGAAGGATCAGCCCGCTCAAGCCCAAGTGGGAGCCGCGCAAACCGTGTCGCGCGATCAGACCCAAGGGCAGGCCCAGGCCGTGGTGGATGCCGTGCTGCGTGCAGACCCTGCACGATTGCCTTCCGTGGTGGGCGTCGATCTGGGCGCGCAAGGTTATGTGGTCGCCCGTGTGAACAAATTGGTGCCACGCGATGGTGCATCGGCTCAGCAATTGGCCCAAAGCCGTCAACAAATGGCCCAGCTGTGGGGCCAGGCAGAAAGCCAGGCTTACCTGAGTTACTTGAAGCAACAACTCAAAGCACAAGTGCTGGTTGAAAAACCTGCTGCCAAACCTGCAGACTCAGGCGAAAAACGCTGAAGATCGGGTTATAATTTCGTCTCTACGGTGGCTGTAGCTCAGTTGGTAGAGTCCAGGATTGTGATTCCTGTTGTCGTGGGTTCGAGCCCCATCAGCCACCCCAAATAAAAAAAGCCCTTGCAGCAATGCAAGGGCTTTTTTCTTGGTCTGTGCGCTTCAGTTGACCATCACCAATTTGCCTTTGACACCCCGCGAGCCCATGTGTGCGTAGGCTGCTTTCAGGTCAGACATGGGCATGGTGCGGTCGATCACGGGTTTGATCTTGCCTTGGCCGTACCACTGGGCCAGCTCGGCCATCATGGCGGCATTGGCCTGGGGTTCGCGGCGGGCGAAGTCGCCCCAGAACACGCCGACCAAAGATGCGCCTTTGAGCAGCGGCAAATTCAAGGGCAGGGCAGGGATGGGCCCACCTGCAAAGCCAACCACCAGATAGCGACCGCGCCAGGCAATGGATCGGAATGCAGGCTCCGCAAATTCACCACCCACTGGGTCGTAAATCACGTCCGGACCTTTGCCTTCGGTCAGTGTTTTGAGGGCATCGCGCAGGTTCTCGGTGCTGTAGTTGATGGTGGCATCGGCCCCCAAGCTTTTGCATAAGGCGCATTTTTCATCGGTCGATGCGGCCGCGATCACTTTGGCCCCCATGGCTTTGGCGATCTGGATGGCGGCAGTGCCCACACCGCCGGCAGCGCCCAGCACCAGCACGGTTTCGCCAGCTTTCAGGGCGGCGCGGTCCACCAGTGCATGGTGCGAGGTGGCATAGGTCATGATGAAGGCTGCGGCATCCACGGCGGGAAAGCCTGCGGGCAGGGGCATGCACAATTTGGCAGGGGCCAGGGTGTGCGTGCCAAAGCCGCCGGTGCCCGACAGGCAGGCCACGGTTTGACCGACTTTGAGGTGCGTCACGCCTTCGCCTACAGCTTCGATCACGCCAGCGTATTCGCTGCCGGGCACAAAGGGCAACTCAGGCTTCATCTGGTATTTGTTTTGAACGATCAGAAGGTCTGGAAAGTTCAGGCTGGCGGCCTGAATTTTGAGCAATACCTGGCCTGCCGCAGGCGCGGGAGTGGGCAGTTCTTTCCAGGTCAGCGCGTCAACGCCAACGGGGTTTTCGCAAAGCCATGCGTGCATTCAATGTCTCCTGATGAGCGTATCTGTGATGGGGGATGATGGTAGGCACCGACGGGCTGGATTTATGTCCCCCGAGCGACCAGTATTTCGATGGCTGGGGAGGCTGATGCAAGTGCCCAGCACCCTACAATCAAGGCATACAGGGACACGACATGAAAATTCTCATCTCGAATGACGATGGCTTCCGCGCTGAGGGCATTGTGGCGCTTTACGAGGCGCTCAAAACCATCGCCGATGTGGAGGTGGTCGCGCCTGAGCACAACAACAGCGCCAAGTCGAATGCGCTGACCCTGCACACCCCTTTGTACGTCAACCGTGCTGACAATGGCTTTCGCTATGTCAATGGCACCCCGGCCGACTGTGTCCACATTGCCTTGACGGGTTTGCTGGGGTACCGGCCTGATCTGGTGGTGTCCGGCATCAACAACGGCGCCAATATGGGCGATGACACGCTGTATTCGGGCACGGTGGGCGCGGCCATGGAAGGCTATTTGTTTGGCATTCCAGCCATTGCCGTGTCGCAAATCGACAAGGGCTGGGCCCATGTGGATGCAGCCGCCCAGAAACTCAAACAATTGATTATGCAGATGCAAGCGGGCGACTTGCTCAATGCCCAGCCTTGGTTGCTGAACGTGAACATCCCCAATTTGCCGCTGTCTCAAATCCGTGCGCCGAAGCTCTGCCGCTTGGGCCGACGCCATGCCGCAGAGCCTGTGATCACGCAGGTGGACCCCCGTGGGCAGACCATGTACTGGATCGGCAATGCAGGCCCCGCCATGGACGACAGCGAGGGCACCGACTTTCATGCCGCCAAACAGGGGCACATGGTGGTGACCCCCTTGAAGGTGGACTTGACCGAGCACCATACGCTGGACCGTTGGGCGCAGGCGTTCGACCGTTTGCACGTGACGGAGTCCGCATGAACCAGCGTCCTGGTTTTCCGGCCAAGTTGCCTACTTCGGCTGCGCCGCGCACCGCGCGAACATCCGCTGCCACGGTGGCTGTCACAAAGCCTGCGGTCAAGCCGCTGGCTACCCCGGCGGTTTCGCCGGTGCGCCGTGCCATCACCCCATTGAGTTCCGGGCTGGGTCTGGATTCGGGCGCTGTGCGTGCCCGCATGGTCAGCAAATTGGCAGCGCAAGGTTTGCAAGATCCCATGGTGCTGCAGGCCATGGGCACGGTGGAGCGCCACCGTTTTGTTGAAACCGCTTTGGCCGGGCAGGCTTACGAGGACACCAGCTTGCCCATTGGCTTGGGGCAAACCATCTCCAAGCCCAATGTGGTGGCCCGCATGATCGAGCTGCTGCGTCAGGGGGCTTCGGGCAAATTGGGCCGCATTCTGGAAATTGGCACTGGCTGTGGTTATCAGGCGGCGGTGCTCAGCCATGTGGCGACCGAGGTGTACAGCATCGAGCGTCTGCGCGGGCTGCACGAAAAGGCCCGAGAGAATCTGCGTCCTTTGCGTTTGCACAACGTGCATCTGATTTTTGGGGATGGCATGCTCGGCTATCCCAAAGGTGGGCCCTATGCGGGCATCATCTCGGCAGCCGGTGGTGAGGCCGTGCCGCAAACTTGGCTGGACCAGTTGGCTGTGGGGGGGCGCTTGGTGGCCCCGACGGTCACGCCCGCAGGCCATCAGGCCCTGGTGGTGATTTTGCGAACGGATCAAGGTTTCGAGCGCCAAGTGCTCGAAGCTGTGCACTTTGTGCCTCTAAAATCGGGTGTAGCTTAGATGACTGCTTTCATGTTTCAATTTCAACGCGTTCCCTCTTTCGTTTTATTGGCCAGCACGGTCGTTGTGCTTGCCGCTTGCTCATCTGGTACCCGCGTATTGGCGCCGGTGGAAGACCGCATGGCAGGTTCTCGCGCCGTGACGGGGGCAGCATTTGCTCCCGCAGATGCTGTCAAAGTGCTGCCCGGCGCAGAAAATGCGGGCAAACCTGGCTACTACACCGTGCAACGTGGTGAGACCCTGACCCGCATCGGTTTGGATAATGGTCAGTCCTGGCGTGATTTGGCGCGTTGGAACAACTTGACCAATCCTGACGTGATTGAAACCGGTCAGGTTTTGCGCGTGGCACCACCGGGCGCGTCCGTTGAAGCACAGGGCGTTGTGGTGCGTCCCGTGACGGCCGGAGGCGAGTCCACGGCCACCGTGGCTTCAGCCAAACCAGCACCAGCCAGTGTGACCGCAACTGCGGCTGCAGACGAGGCTTTGGGCTTCATCTGGCCTTCCAACGGCAGCTTGATCGGTGGCTTTGATGAGGCCAAGAACAAGGGCTTGGACTTTTCTGGCAAAGCAGGTGACCCCGTGCTCGCCTCGGCCGATGGCCAGGTGGTGTACGCCGGTGCAGGCTTGCGCGGTTATGGCAACCTGATCATCCTCAAGCACAACAACACCTTTTTGACCGCTTATGCCCACAACCAGAAGTTGCTGGTCAAAGAAGACCAAAAAGTGCGCAAGGGTGACAAGATCGCAGAGATGGGCAGCACCGATGCCGACCGCGTCAAGCTGCACTTTGAGGTGCGCCGTCAGGGCAAGCCGGTCGATCCGGCCAAGTTCTTGCCCGCCCGCTGAAAGCTCTGCATGGCATGGCCTGTCTTGGTCTTTGACATTGAGACCATTCCCGACATGGCCGGCTGGCGGCGCTTGAACGCCGCAGCGCCCGAGCTGACCGATGCCCAGGTGCATGCCCTGTGGAAGGCTGAACGTGCGGCCCATGGGCAAAGCGACTTCATGCCGCTGTACCTGCAAAAAGTGCTGGCCATCAGCTGTGTTTTCCGCAATGCCGAGGGCCTGCGCGTCCATTCCTTTGTAGACCGCGACGGTCAAAGCGAAGGTCGGATCATCCAGACTTTTTTCAA
>Ga0228703_1002303_pt1 | contig 10769 bp, 10 predicted proteins | sample McNCre217_Aug_MG_3_FD_178020 | JGI IMG/M metagenome (GOLD analysis project Ga0228703, IMG submission 178020) | Freshwater microbial communities from McNutts Creek, Athens, Georgia, United States - 29-17_Aug_MG | ecosystem: Environmental > Aquatic > Freshwater > Creek | place: USA: Georgia... | reverse complement strand
CTACATAAATTTGGTGGCCGTGGTACTTTGGTATTTGATTTTATTGAGCGTTTATCACACGTGTTGTTTGATATTGTCGGCATCGTTATGAAGTTTGCGCCGATTGGTGCTTTTGGTGCTATGGCTTTCACGATTGGTAAATATGGTGTTGGTTCTCTATTCTCTTTAGGTAAGTTAATGGGGTCTTTTTATCTCACTTGCTTACTTTTCATATTCATTGTTTTAGGTTTGATTGCAAAGTTCAATGGATTTAGTATTTTTAAATTCATTCGCTACATCAAAGAAGAATTGCTTATCGTCTTAGGTACTTCTTCATCTGAATCTGTTTTGCCACGCATGATGGAAAAAATGGAGAACTTAGGTGCTAAGAAGAGTTGTGTTGGTTTAGTTATTCCAACAGGTTACTCATTTAATTTAGATGGCACCTCTATCTATTTGACGATGGCCGCTGTATTTGTGGCACAGGCAACTGATACGCCGATGACTTTGATGCAACAAATTACTTTGTTATTGGTTTTGTTATTAACGTCAAAGGGTGCTGCGGGTATAACCGGTAGCGGTTTTATCGTATTAGCGGCAACGCTTTCAGCAGTTGGTACGGTTCCTGTTGCAGGCTTAGCGCTTATTTTAGGTATTGATCGATTTATGTCTGAAGCTAGGGCCTTAACTAATTTAGTGGGTAATGGGGTTGCAACGATTGTGGTTGCTAACTGGACTAATGAATTAGATAAGAAGCAACTTCAACATCGTTTAGATAATCCAACCTGGCAAGATTCTCAAGAGCCTGAGATTATTTTGGATCAGAAGCAAGACAAAATGTCTGCTTAAACTGAGTAATCGTTTAAACAAAAGCCACCTAATGTATTAGGTGGCTTTTTTATATTCCCTCACAACCCTATGGCTTATAGCGCCCAGCTTATAGCGCCCAGCTTACAGCGCCCATTATTTTTTATGTAAATTGATGATCGCTGAAAAATCTAATTGGCCATAACCCTGATTGCTAAATAATTGATAGAGTTGTTGAGCCATTGCGCCAAGTACCACGGGTTGCTGTGCTTGTTTAGCCGCTTCGGTAGCTAAACCTAGATCTTTAAGCATTAAATCAACACCGAAGCCCCCAGAGTAGGCTCTACCTGCCGGAGCTGTTTCCACGACACCAGGGAAAGGGTTGTAAATCTCGGAACTCCAACATCTCCCGCTAGAGGTATTAATAATGCCAGCCAGTACTTTTGGGTCGACTCCCAAAGAAACGCCTAAGGACATGGCTTCTGCAGTGGCAATCATCGATATGCCTAGTAGCATATTGTTGGCAACTTTAGCAACTTGACCATTGCCAGAATCTCCGCAGTGAACAATGTTTTTACCCATATCAGATAGAAGGGGTTTAGCTACATTGAACCATTGCACCTGCCCACCCACCATAAATGTTAATGTGCCAGCTTCAGCTCCGCCGGTACCCCCTGATACAGGAGCATCTAACATAGGATTGCCATGTTGTTCAGAGGCTTTCGCGACATCTCGGGCTGTATGTGGGTCAATGGTTGAACAGTCAATTAATAAAACATTTTTAGCAACTGTTGCTAGTATGCCGCCATTGCCTAAATAGACGCTGCGCACATGTTGACTGGCTGGAAGCATCGTAATGATGGCATCCAAATTGGAAGTTTGAGCTACTTCTGTAATAGATCTCGCAACTTGAGCGCCTGATTGTTTGAGATGAGTCAGCGCTGCTTCCGATAAATCAAAGACGATTAATTCGTGTCCGGCTTTTAAGAGATTGCAAGCCATGGGAGCACCCATATTACCTAAACCAATAAAACCGACTTTCATAAATAGCTCACTCGCAAATAGTCATGGAGGGCTATAGATTAAATCAATTATCTAACTTCTGTGTAGTTACATCTCTATATGAGCTCGCAAGCCAATAATGTGTATCGGGCCGCGTGCTGAGTTGTAAGCTGGATTGGCGATGCGTTGGTAATCTAGTGTTAGCGATAGATCTTTGTATATTTGAGCGCTGTAATAAGTCTCAAAAATTTGTTCTGTTTTATAGTTAAGATTGCCATCGCCGATAAAAGCCGTCATGCCACCATTTTTTAAATAACTAATTTGGCTAGCGGAGATACCGTTAATAGCGTATCCAACTCCTACGATATCGTTAGGCCTAGACCATGAAGCACCTTTGATGCTGACGCCGCCAGAGAGAGATCTACTAATGTCTAGCGTTTGAGTTTCTGTTTTTCCAGGGTTTTGACTCCAACGAGCAAAAATACCTACATCACTATTAATAGCCTGTTCTATATTAAGACCATAGCCCCATGATTTAGTGCCGTCTTTTCGAACAGCTGTTAGGTCTGGAGATGAAGAGTTTTGGGTGAGAGCATCTTGGTAAGTCCCCATGAATGCTCGTTGTTCGTAGTAAAGAACGCGAATGGCCCCAGGTTGTTGGTTCAGTTGGTGCGTGTGAGTTACTTCAATTTGATCGCCATAGTTATGGGATAAGCTGTGGTCGAGTAATGATGTATTGGGGATGCTAGGAAGAGCTAAGCGAGCTATTCTGGTAACCCAATCACCTTGATACCATTCCATCACCGCTCCATAGGTAAATCCTTTGGTATCTGCTGCATAGCCATATGCGCCCATGGAGAAAATAGCAAAATTTTGAAATTGCGTACGAGGGTCATGACTGTAAGTATTGTCATCAAAAAAATCTAGGGTATTAAATTTTCCGAAAGAAAATACCAATCTATTTTTGTCGACGCGACTGGCTAATTGGTTAGCTTCGCCTTCTAAAAACTCTTTTTCACCACCTAAGCCAAACGTTTGGCGTAAAAAGGCGCGAGCGTTATAGAAAACAGGGGAGGTGAAGGCGCCTTTTTGAAGTTCGCCATTTTGAAATCCACCCAAGCCGACTAGTTGAGAGCTAAAGGGGACGCCTTGGAACATCTCTCCGTTGTAGTAGGCTTCACCGCCTTCCCATAAACGTGCTCCAAGGAAAGCGGTCGCACTGAAACTGTAACTATTTTTACCGCCACCTTCAGATTTGTTTAATAGGCTATTTGAGCCACGATAAAGTGCGCTGAAGTTATTTTTTTGCTGGTTAAAGTAAGTTGCTTGCGCATGAATACTCCATTGTTCTTCTTCCTCTGCTTTTGGAGCTTCCGCATAGGCATTGGCGGCTAATAACCCATAACCTATCAGCCAGGTTAAGAGAGCCTGTTTTTTTGTTGGTATTAAGCGCATATGGGTTAAGGGCGTTAAGGGAGTCAAGGGCGACAGTTGTTACGGAGTTGCACAATAGGAGGGCGTATCCTAGCATAAGCCTATGAATTTTAGATGACGGTTCTATCAGGGCTGCTATTGGTGCTCATGGCATACTGCCTAAATTCAATACCTAATATTTAATAAAACTAAGGCTTAGCCATGAAGCAACCTGCCATTCTATTGTTAAGGTGTTTACATGCCATGAGGGTTAGGCCGCGACTCCTGTTGGCATTTATCACGGGTTTATTAGCTAGTGTGGCTTTACCAGATTATTTGAATACATCTACGCGATTGCTGTTAACCTGGGACATTGGTGCTGGGTTTTATTTAGTCTTAGCTTTATGGATGATATTTGCTGCTCCGTTGGAAGCTATGCAAAAACGAGCGCGTATGCAAGATGAGGGAGCTTTGGTTGTTTTGGGTATGACCATTATTGCTGCTTCGGCTAGTTTGGCTGCAATTATTTTGGAGCTGTCCGGCTTAAAAGAGAGAAATATTCTGGGGCAAGGTATTCATGTTCTGTTAGTGATTGGAACTTTTGCTATTTCTTGGCTGTTGGTTCATGTCACTTTCGCATTGCATTACGCGCATCTTTATTATTTGAAAAAAGAACAAACGGGGCAGTCTGGCCTTGTTTTCCCAGATGAGAGCTTACCCATCTATACCGATTTCTTATATTTCGCGCTTGTGATTGGTATGACTTCGCAAACAGCTGATGTAGGTATCGCTAGTCCACAAATCAGGCGATTGGTCATGATGCAAGGGTTGATTGCTTTTGTTTTTAATACATCACTGCTAGCGCTAACCATCAATATTGCCGCAGGGCTTATTAATTAAGAGTAGTTAGAAGTGTTTTGCTAATGTGATGCGTATTAGATTTTGAGGCGTGAAGTTCGCTTTGGGGTCGTAGGCGCACTTAATTTGATAGCTGTTCCAATCGTAAGCGACACTTAAACCATAGGCTTGAATGTATTTGTTCTCGATAGTGCCCTGTTTATACAGAACATCGTAAGTTAATTTATGGTTATCCGCTAATGGATATTTATAAATAAGATGAATATTTTGTTGGTCTGGGTTTTGTCGATTATCCCGGATAATTTGTACTGCTAAATAGTGGTTTTCAGACCAGCGGTATCCACCAGTTGCTGACCAAGCGTCATTGGGATCAACATTTAAATTGTAGTAATTTTTTAGATTAGTTCTACCTAAACCCGCGCCTATAAAAAAATCTTTACCTGTTTCCAGGTTAAAGCTACCTCCCAGGAAACCTCCGCTAGCCGCTTGTATGGATGGTGTTAAACGCCAGTCTTGGTTTTCATAAGTTTTATCCCAACCGATTCGTTCTTGGGTAACTTCTTGCCAAGGGGATCTGTAAATTGCTAGCCAAGCATGTCCGATTAAATCCGAGCTCGCTCTGATATTTAAATCACCAGCTTGATGACTTGCTTGGCCCGTATTGGAGAAGTTGTAATAGCCGAGGCTCACCTTGTAGTCAGTATTTTCTTGGGCATAACCATTGATGCTATGACTCCATATAAATAATGAGCCTATCAAGGTGCTGAACAATTTTTGCGATAGCAATGGATTTTTGAGCATAGGTTTTCTTATTTTCTTAAGTGGCTATATTAGCTGAAAGAGTTTTTTATTAAGCAAATCCATTTGGAAAAAGATATAGTTCAACAATGAATAAGGCCCATTAATAATGAGGACAATATGATTATTGAAAATCAAGAAGATGTCACCAAAGCAGTTTTAGCCGAATTAGATCGTGCTACTGATGAGCGATTTAAGGAAATCATGTCGCTTGCTGTTAAGCATTTGCATGCTTTTGTGCGCGAAGCGAAATTAACTGAACCTGAATATCATAAGGCTTGCGGCATTATTGCCAAACTTGGTCAATTAACGACACCATCCCATAACGAAGTTGTCTTATCTGGCGGATCCTTAGGTGTTTCAGCTTTGGTGTGTTTGTTAAATAATGGTGATAAAGGGCAACATCAAACAACTGCCAACTTGATGGGGCCGTTTTGGCGAAGTGATCAGCCCATTGCTGAAAATGGCAGTGGCCTGGTTCGCTCAGATACGCCTGGCTTACCAATTTTTGTGGATGCTTATATTAAAGATCAGCAAGGTAAGCCTGTTGCTGATGCTCGCGTGGATGTCTGGCATTGTTCAACCGAAGGTTATTATGAAAATCAAGATCCAAGCCAGGCGGAAATGAACTTGCGCGCTAGCTTTAAGACGGATGCTGAGGGACATATTTGGTTTAGAAGTGTTAAACCTGTCGGTTACCCCATACCTGTATCGGGACCCGTTGGAGATTTATTGAAGATGCAAGGGCGTCACAACATGAGACCTGCGCATATTCATTTCATGATTAATAAAGAAGGTTATAAAACCCAGTTTTCTCAGGTTTATTCCAATGATGATCCGCACTTAGAGACTGATGTTCAATTTGGCGTCACCAAGGCTCTGATTGCTCAATATATATTGCATGATCAAAAAGAAAAGGCGCCTGATTCAAGCGTTCAGGGCCCCTGGTATTCGATGGAGCACCATTTCGTGATTGAGCCTGGTAGTAATGCTTTACCCGTGCCACCAATTAAATCGAAAAGTCATACAGCTAGACCGGAACTTGTTGTTTTAAAAAGGCGCTAATTTAGATATGGGCTGCTGCCCGATGTAGATGTTTAATAAAGTTTTTAATGGCTGGCGATAAAAATTTATCGTGCCTCACAATAACACCTAGCGTTAATTTGAGTGGGGGTTCCACCGTTTTGATTTGGCACAGGTATTTTTTGGCAATCGGTGACTCCATCAGCTTTTTAGGCATTAAACCAACGTAATTGCCACTGGCTATTAATGAAATTAACCCAAGCGTTGAATTCACAACCGCACCTGGTAGTGGTGGAGTGATATTGTTATTTTCAAATAAGACTTTGGCGTATCCGCTGGTAGGTCTTTTGCTGGTGTAGACCCATTTGAGCTCTTTTAAATCCTCTAAATTGGCAGGAGATTTAATTTTTAAGTTTTTCTTCTTGGCGATGACCATTTCAATAGGAAGAATTTTTTCCACATGGAATTCCCCGGGAATTAAATCTTTGGGAATAGGGCCGATAGCCATATCAATCTCGCCAGATCTCAATTGTTTTAATTGGGCGATATAGAGTTCCTCCATTAATGAAATGGCCACATCAGGAAATTCAGCGCTATAGGTGCGGATAGTTTCCGGTAGGAGTAGTGAGAGTGCCAAAGGCACGACGGCAATCGTGATTTCCTCATTGCTTCTACGGCTAATTTGAGCCACCTCTTTTTCAGCCTTTTCCAATTCTTGGAAAATATTCTGAGCGTACTTATATAGGGTTAACCCTTCTGCGCTGGGGCTAACCCCTGTTTTGGTGCGATTCAGTAAGGTGGTGGATAAATGCTCTTCTAACTCTTGAATAATTTTAGTGATAGCAGGCTGGGAGACCTGCATTTCCTTGGCCGCAGCTCTTAGGCTGCCCAATTCAATGGCGTTAACGAGTGCTTTGAGTGCTTGTATTTTCATGGTTGTGTAATAACTAAAAGTTATCGCCTATGATAATAAATAATCTATTCAAAAGACAGTAAATTGAATATAGTGAGCTCTTGCAACATAAGTTATTCATTTCATTTGCGAGGAGCATCCCATGAAAAAAATATTCAAATATTTAATGCCATTAGCACTAGCTTTTTCTACTGCTTCCTATGGTCAAAACGTTAAGATTTTTGGCTTGGTTGAACTTTCAGGTCCTGGTGTGACCTCTGGGTCAAATTTTGATAATGGCGCTAAATTAGCCATTAAAGAAATTAATGCCGCTGGTGGTATTTTAGGTAAAAAGATTGATTACATTTCACTCGATACGCAATCGAACCCAGGTGTTGCAAAAGGTTTGGCGTTGCAAGCGGTTGATAGTGGCGCTTACGTTGTGATGGGCCCAGTGTTTTCTGGTTCAGTCATGGTGAGTATGAGCGTGACAAGACAAGCTGAGATTCCTAACTTCACAGGTGGTGAAGCTGCTGGTATTACGCAACAAGGTAACCCATATATCTTCAGAACATCGTTTACTCAAGCATCAGCGATGCCAAAGATTGCTAGATATATTAAAGAAAAAGTGAAGGCTAAGACAGTCGACATTATTTTCGTTAATAACGACTTTGGTAAGGGTGGTCGCGATTTAATTATCAAATCATTACAAGATAATGGTGTAAAGATTGGTGCAGACGTATCTACTGAATCAGGTCAAATCGACTTTAGTAGTGCCGTGATTAAAGTGAAACAGTCTTCTAGTGATGCCGTATTTGTGTATACCAATGAAGAAGAGGCTGCTCGTGTTTTACGTGAGTTGAAAAAGCAAGGTTATAACAAGCCTGTTATTGGTGAGACTGTGTTGACTAGCCAAAAAGTTATCGAGTTAGCTGGCGAATTTGCAGATGGCGCTATTGCTCACGTTGGTTTGACAGCTGACGCGCCACAGGCCACTGTGAAGAAGTTTGATGCGGCTTATCAAAAAGAATATAAGACTCGTACTGACCACAATGGCCTTAAAGGTTACACAGGTATTTATATCATCAAGGCTGTGACCGAAAAGATTGGCAAATTTGACTCTAAGGCTTTCGCTGCTGCGATGAAGAATGTTTCACTTTCAGCCAAAACGAATCCAGGTATCTTGTTGGACGTTTCATTTGACGCCAATGGTGACTTAGATCGCGAAAGTTATATGACTAAAGTAGTAGGTAAGAAACAAGTTGTGACAGATATTCTTCCTCCAGTTAATAAGAAGTAATTGATTTAGTAATTAAAGGTAATTTTTAAGGTTTTAATGATGGAAAAGAAATTTGTTTTAGCTGGTGTGATGGGTTGGCCTGTTGAGCAATCCAGATCACCGGTGATTCACAACTATTGGATTAAAAAACACCAATTAAATGGTGTTTACGGTAAGTTTGCAGTGAAGCCTGGTAGTGTTAAAGATGCTATTCGTGGGATGCCAGCGTTAGGTATTGCTGGCTCTAACGTAACGGCGCCATACAAGGTTGAGGCGATGCAGTTAATGGATTATTTGGACCCGATTGCTAAAAAAATGGGGGCCATTAATTGCATCGTTGTGCAGCCAGATGGTTCTTTACATGGCTTTAATAATGACGGTTTTGGTTACATTCAAAGCTTAAGAGATGTGAAGCCGAATTGGCGTGCTGATGAAGGCCCTATCACCATCATTGGTTCAGGTGGCGTATCCAGAGCATTATTGGTTAGCTTGATTGAAGAGGGTGCCCAAGAAATTAGACTCTTTAATAGAAGCAGAGATAAAGCGGATGCATTAGCTGATGAATTTGGTGGTCCGATTAAGGTTTACAACTGGGATGAGCGCCATGATGCAGTCTCTGATGTGGCTTTGCTAGTTAATGCAACGAATCAGGGTATGTATAACCAGCCTGAACTTGATTTGAGATTGGATCAATTGCCAAAGAATGCATTGGTTTCAGATACGATTTACATTCCTCTTGAAACGCCATTCTTAAAGCAGGCACGTGAGCGTGGTAATTTGACCGTGAATGGCTTAGGAATGTTATTGAACCAAGCCATTCCAGCATTCAAGGCGTGGTTTGGTGTGACTCCAGAGATCACTGATGAGCTACGTGCTGAAATTGCTAAAACTTTCTAAGTTGGTCAAAAGTAAAGGTGGTCGGGGGTGGCAATGAGTATTTTTGATGAACCTAAAATCGATACGCATTGCCATTTGCTAGATCCTGATCATTTCCCCTATGCTCCGGATGTTTCTTATAAACCAGCAGGTCAAGAAATAGGTGGCGGAGCTTATTTTTCTCACGTGATGAATACCTATGGAGTTCATCATGCTCTATTGGTGGGCCCCAATTCTGGTTATAACTTAGATAACCGTTGTCTGTTAGATGCGATTGAACAGAGCCATGGAAAATTTAAGGGCATCATTGTTGTTAAAAATGACATATCCAAGGAAGAGTTGGCTAAGTACAAGTCGCAAGGAGTTGTTGGCGTTGCAATGAATGTTGCTTTGAATGGTGTGGACTATTACGCGAACACTCAAGCATTACTGGGGCATCTCGCTGATTTGGATATGTTTATTCAGTATCAGGTCGAGCATGATCAGTTAAATCAGTTTGTGCCGATGGTTTTAAATGCGGGGGTACGGGTGTTGGTGGACCATTGTGGTCGCCCAACCGTTGCAGAAGGCATCTCTCAAGCAGGTTTTCAGGCAATGCTGAAGTTGGCGAAAGAGGGTTTTGCTCACGTGAAGTTATCTGGTTTTTATAAGTTTTCCCAAAAAGGCTACCCTTTCTTAGATACAGATGCGTATCAGGATGCCATTTTGGATGTGTGTGGTTTGGAGCAATGTATTTGGGCTTCGGACTGGCCTTACTTGAAAGCGCCTTATCGTTTGGATTATGGTCCTATGTTGAAATTGGTCGAGCAGAGATTTACCTTGGAGCAGAGAAAAACATTGTTTTGGGATACGCCTAAGAAGCTATTTGGCTTTTAGCTCTCGAAATACGTCGGAAAAATAAAAACTACTCCATCGGTTTTTAACCACCTTCGGGTGGTTTTTTTATGGATTGCTAACAAAGAGCTTATCTAGCACAATGAAAGCCTTCATTCCTTTATAAAAAAGTATGGCCATTCGATCCTCCTTTCGTTTAAGAATCTATGTGGATGATGTACCAGCCATTGGCCCTGGGAAGGTAGCTTTGTTGGAGGCTATTGTTGATACAGGGAGTATTCGGGCAGCCGCTTTAAGCTTAGAGATGTCTTATAACCGTGCTTGGTTGCTCATTAATGAAATGAATACGTATTTTAAAAAGCCTGTAGTGATTGGGGCTTCTGGTGGCGCTAAAGGTGGCGGCGCCATGGTTACAGATATGGGGCGTGAGCTGATCCATGAATATCGCTTGCTAGAAAAAGAGGCTTTAGCCGCGAGCTCAAGCAGGGTTAAATCCTTAAAAGCTATGTTAAAAAAGTGATAAAAATAAATTATTTCGTTATACTTTTGAAAATATAACGAATATTGGGCCCACTATTTAATGATTAAAGTCGTGGTTTTCTTCTTGGGTTCTTTGTTGAGCCTGTCGCAGACTTTTGCAGCTAATCCTGTTGTCATAACTGTTTCGGCAGCTTCTAGCTTAACCAATGCCTTTAAAGAAATGGGCCTTGCTTTTGAAGCCCAAAACAACAACATAAAGATTCAATGGAATTTCGCTGCATCAGGACATCTATTGCAGCAGATTGTCAAAGGTGCACCGGTTGATGTCTTCGCCAGTGCTGATCAAGAAACCATGGATAGGGCTGAGCAACTAGGCTTTATTGAAAAAAAACAAAGAAAGAATTTTGCATCAAATACCTTGGTGTTAATTGTTCCTAAGGGCTCTAAACAAGTACCTGCTAGATTGAACGATTTAACAACAAGTAAGTATCAGCGGATTGCGATGGGCTTGCCCGCTAGTGTGCCTGT
>Ga0228703_1002298_pt1 | contig 10782 bp, 10 predicted proteins | sample McNCre217_Aug_MG_3_FD_178020 | JGI IMG/M metagenome (GOLD analysis project Ga0228703, IMG submission 178020) | Freshwater microbial communities from McNutts Creek, Athens, Georgia, United States - 29-17_Aug_MG | ecosystem: Environmental > Aquatic > Freshwater > Creek | place: USA: Georgia... | reverse complement strand
GCGACCTGATGCAGGACACGCCGTGTTCAATTTCATTTTCGAACAGATAGTCAACGGAATCATCACTGGTTCGCAATACGCACTCATTGCGGCGGGCATGACGATGATCTTCGGGGTGTTGCGGGCGATCAACTTCGCCCACGGCGAGTACTACATGCTGGGCACGTTCGCTGCATGGTATGCCATCGAGAGAATGGAAACCTCATATGCGACGGCCATCATCATTGGGGTTGTCATTGCTGCGTTGATTTCTGCAGTGATTGGCCGACTTGTGATGCAGCGCCTGGTCGGTGCGCCTTTCCAGCAAGGGGTGCTGGCCACTTTGGGTGTTTCGCTCATTCTGCAAAACGCCGTTATTCTGGCTTTCGGAGGGGGCTACAAGGTTTTCAACGGCGGCTGGATCGAGCCGGTAGAAATCCTTGGGGTGGGCATGGCCCAGCAACGCATCCTGCTGATCGTGGTGGCGATCCTGGTCTTCGCCAGCCTGGAGTGGATGGTGCGCAAGACCCGCATGGGCAAGTCCATCCGTGCGGTATCCCAGAACATCGAATGTTGCCAGGTCAACGGCATTGATGTCGAATCGGTGGTCCGCCGCACTTTCCTGCTGGGAACCGCTCTGGCAGCCCTTTCGGGCATCCTCACCGCTCCCGTGAACGTTTCCGTCTACGGCGGCATGGGTGAAGCCATCACCCTCAAGACCTTTGCCGTCATCGTGATGGGGGGCATGGGCAATGTGCGTGGCACTCTGTTCGCAGGGTGCCTTTTAGGCATTGTCGAGAGTTTGGTCTCAGGCCTGGTGGGCCTGCAGTACCGCGACACAGTCGCCTTTGTCGCCCTGTTGGCCATGCTGATGCTGCGGCCCCATGGCTTGTTTTCCCAGCGCGCGCGCTTCTGACGCCTCCACTAAGGCCTGCACTTCCTATGTCCATCACGCTTGATTCGCCGCGCGCGCCCAGCCCCCGCTTGCCTGCGGTTCGCTGGGGCCTCAGCCTTGCCTGTCTGGGCGCCTTGCTGCTCGCGCCGCAGGTCGTCGACAACTACTTTCTACACGCCATGGTGCTGTCGATGATCTTTTTGCTTCCGGCCCATGGCCTGAACCTGATCCTCGGCTACACCGGCATGTTGTCGCTGGCCCAGGGCGTGTTTTTCGGCATCGGGGCTTACGCCTCGGCGCTCATGGGCATCCATTTTGGTACGGGTTTCGTGATCAATTTCCTGTTCGCGGGATTGTTCGCTGCCCTGGTGGCCTTGCCATTGGGTATTCCGGCGCTGCGCCTGCGGGCCACTTCATTTGTGATGTGCACTTTGGGTTTGGTGGTGATCGCCCAAGCGGTGGCTAAAAACTGGGTAGACCTCACGCGCGGCGACATGGGGCTGTCCGGTGTCTCTCGCCCCAAGTTCGGCTTTGGTGACAACGTATTCACTGTGGTCCAGATTCCGCACTACTTCTACCTGATCTTGGGAGTTGCAGTCTTGGCCACCCTGGCCTTCATCGCCCTGGTGCGTTCTCCGGCGGGGCGCTGTATGGTGGCCATCCGCGACAACGAGACCCTGGCGGAATCTCTGGGCATTCCGACCTGGACTTACAAACTGCTGGTGTTCATGCTGAGCGCTGCCTTCGCTGGATTCGGAGGAAGTCTCTATGCCCACTATGAAACAGTGGTCAGCCCGTTGGTGTTTCAGATGTACTACTCGAACACCATTCTCATCATCGTTCTGGGTGGTGGTCTGGGTCGCATGTCGGGTGCCATCATCGGCAGCTTCCTCTTCGTGGCGGTCACCGAGGCCCTGCGCATCACCCCCGAGTTGCGCATGGTGCTCTACGGCGTTGTGCTTCTGATTCTGGTTTTCATGTTCCCGCATGGCATGGCCCCCCTGGTTGAGCGCTTGACCGATTTCCTGTCGCGTGTGGGCCTAAAAAAACCACTTGAGCACAGTGATGCCGGTTCCGTGGGAGGCCCCCATGGGCGATAAGCAAGTCAGCGCGCCCGTGATGCTCAGCGTCCGTGGACTGCGAAAAAACTATGGCGGTGTTCCGGCGCTGCAGGGTGTCGATTTCGATATCCCTACTGGCCAGATTTGCGGCCTGATCGGTCCCAACGGTTCAGGAAAATCCACCCTGTTCGATTGCTGCACAGGCCTGCAGGCCAGCGACGCCGGTCAAGTGCTTCTTGATGGGGTGGACATCAGCGGCTGGCCCATGCATCGGATCGCGCGAGAGGGACGCTTGCTGCGCAGTTTTCAGAAAACAGTTGTTTTCCAGACCATGAACAGCGAGGACAACCTGATCCTGGCTGGACAGATGGCGAGCTTTCCTGGCGTGACCAGCACTTTTTCCTTAGGCGGCGCATCGCGGGCACGGGTGACGGCGCTGCGCGAGCGCGCCCGCGAGTTGATCGAAATCTCCGGTCTCTCGCGGGTGGCTCACTTGGAGGCTGGCCAGATGTCGGGGGGGCAGCAAAAGCTGCTTCAGTTCGCCACCATGCTGATGCCAAACCCCAAGCTCGTGCTCCTCGATGAGCCATTGGCCGGCATCAATCCGGTTTTGATCGAAAAAGTGATTGAAAGTATCCAGGAGGCCAATCGCCGCCTGGGCATCACTTTCCTGGTGATCGAACACAACACCGACGTACTGATGAACCTCAGCCACCGGGTGATCGTGCTTCACCAGGGTCAGAAACTGGCGGACGATACCCCTGAGGCGATCGTGCGCAATTCTGCAGTCGTGGAGGCCTATCTTGGCGGTTGATCCCAAAATCGATGGCGCGGATCTGTGTATCCGCAACTTGTATGCGGGCTATGCTCACTTGGACATTCTCCAGGACGTGTCCCTGGACATTCGTCAGGGCGAATTCGTCACCCTGCTGGGTCCTAATGGTGCCGGCAAATCCACGCTGCTCAAGACCTTGTTCGGAATGACCACCCATAAGGGAGGCTCCATCCAATGGGGTGGCAAAGAAATCGGGGGTGGCAAGCCGGCCGCCTTCCTTTCGCAGGGTTTTGGCTACGTTCCCCAAGGTCGCTGCAACTTCCCGCTGATGACGGTGCACGAGAACTTGGAAATGGCCGCCTTCACCCTGCGCGACGGTGACCTTGTCGCCGAACGTCAGTATGTGTACGACCTCTTTCCCATTTTGGCCAAGCGCCGCAACGAGTACGCAGGCAACATGTCCGGAGGCGAGCAACAGCTATTGGAGATGGCGATGGCAGTGCTGCGCCGGCCAAAGATCCTGCTGGTGGACGAGCCCTCGGTAGGCTTGTCGCCCCAGGCCATCACTCTCGTCTTCAACGAACTCAAGCGACTGCATGCTGGTGGCAGGACCATCCTGCTGGTAGAGCAAAACACCCGCAAGGCCATGGAGGCCGCAGAGCGCGCTGTGGTCCTTCGACTGGGTCGTGTCATCTGGGACAGCCCTACCGCCAACCTCAGCCATGCCGCCCTGGGCGATTTGTTCATGACCGGTCAAGTCCAGGACCCTTCTTCTTCCAAGCATGTCACCGGCATTCACTGAGCCGAGACAGACCAGTACCCTCAAGGAAAACCCATGAAGTTGGCTTTTGATACCGGTGGCACCTTCACCGACTTTGCCTTTTCCGACGACGACGGAAGCATCCTGTTGCACAAGGTTCTTTCGACCCCAGACGCTCCAGCACGGGCCGTGCTTCAGGGTGTTGACGAAATCCTGGTCAAAGTTCGTGGCGGTAATACCCCGCGTCCAGGCGAAGGGCCTTTGCAGATCATGGGGGCTACCACAGTGGTGACCAATGCGGTGCTCGAACGCAAGGGTGTGGACACCGCCTTCATCACCACTGAAGGTTTCCAGGACATGTTGCGCATTCGTACCGAAGGCCGCTACGACCTGTACGACCTGCGTATCCAGTACCCTGATCCCCTTGTTCCGCGCGACCGCTGCTTTGGCGTGTCCGAACGAGTGAGCGCCAAAGGCGAGGTGGTGACCCCCCTGGATGAAAGCGGCGTGCGGAAGATTGCAAATCAACTGCGTGAACAAAGCGTGAAATCGGTCGCAGTTTGCTTGCTGCATGCCTATAAATATCCAGCCCACGAACAGCGCATTGGCGACTTGCTTGCCGAACTGGTCCCTGGCATTTCTGTTTCCCTGTCTTCCAGCGTCTGCCCTGAGGTACGCGAATTCGATCGCGCTTCCACCACCGTAGCCAATGCCTACACCCGCCCGTTGATGGTCCAACACGTAGAACACTTAGAACGTGAGCTGGGTCAACGCGGCGTCCAAAGCCAGCTGCTGTGGATGACTTCCAGTGGAGGGGTTGTACCAAGTTCTGCCGCCGGTCGTACCCCTGTGCGCTTGATCGAGTCCGGTCCCGCAGCTGGCGCGGTGGCCGCCTCTGAATACGCCCGCGCTGCTGGTGAACGCAGCATCCTGTCCTTCGACATGGGTGGCACCACCGCCAAACTGTGCCTGATTGCCGACGGTCAGCCCCAGATCGCCAACGAACTCGAAGTGGCCCGCCACGAGAGATTCCGAAAGGGCAGTGGTTTCCCTCTGAAAATTCAGTCCATCCACATGATTGAGATCGGTGCTGGAGGTGGCAGCATTGCCGCCAGAAGTAAGCTCGGCCTGTTGGCTGTGGGTCCCCGCAGCGCAGGCGCAGCGCCCGGTCCAGCCTGTTATGGGCGTGGCGGCCGCGAACCGACGGTGACCGATGCTGACCTGCTGCTGGGCTATGTAGACGAACACTCCTTTCTGGGGGGGGACTTCGCTCTGGATCGACCTGCTGCACAGAAAGCCATGGCCAATGTGGCCCAAGAGCTGGGCATCACCGTCGAGCGTTGCGCATTCGGCATCCACGATATGGTCAATGAAAGCATGGCCGAGGCTGCTGCGATGCAAGCCACTGACAGCGGTGTCGACCCCCGCACATTGCCCATGATTGCATTCGGTGGTGCTGGCCCGGTCCACGCCTACGGCGTGGCCCGAAAGCTGGGCGTGCGCAAGGTGATCTGCCCCTTGGGTGCCGGAGTGACCTCTGCAGTGGGGCTGCTGGGTGCTCCGGTCGCAGCAGACCTCTCCAGTAGCCTGCCTATGGCCCTGTCGGCTTGGGATGTGCCCAAAGTGAAAGGTGTCCTCGACAGCCTGGCGGACCAGGGCCGCGAAGTGGTGTTGGCCAGTGGTGTTGCTCCCCATGACATTCGCTTCTCTTACACCGTTGACATGCGCCATGTGGGCCAGGGCCACGAGATCTCCGTATCCTTGCCCGAGGGGGACATTGCTGCGCTGGTTTTTCGCAAAGAGCTGATCGAACGCTTCCACGCCACTTACATCAAGCTTTATGGTCGCCAAGTCGCGGGCACCGACGTTGAGGTCATCACCTGGCGCATTCGAGCCAGTGGCCCCAAGGGCGATGTCACGCCGGCCAAGATGCTGGCCTCTTCCAAGGGTGGCCAACACGCCCTCAAGGGACACAGGCCAGTGTTCTTTGCCGAGACGGGCACCTATGTGGAGACCCCCGTCTACGATCACTATGCGTTGAAACCTGGCCAAGAGCACCCTGGCCCTGCCATCGTCGAACAGCGTGAATCCACCGTGGTTGTCGGCCCGAAAGGCCGATTCAGCCTGGATTCGCAATTCAACCTGATCATGAACCTGGACTGAGAGCGCGCGACATGAGCGAGAAAATTGCTGACTTCAACGATCCGATCACACTGCAGGTGATGTGGGACCGGCTGGTCTTCATTGCCGACCAGGCAGACAGTGCGCTTGGGCGTACTGCCTTCTCGCCCATCGTGCGCGAAAACCACGACTATGTGAACGTGGTGCTCGATGCCAAGGGGCGAGCTTTGGCGCAGTGCACCTGGTCTATCCCGGTGTTTATCACTTCGCTGCCCATGGCTGCGCAGAACCACTTTCTACCCGCTTTCCCAGCGCAGACGCTCAAGCCTGGAGACGTGCTGGCCACTAATGACCCGATGATCGGTACGGGTCACTTGCCCGACATGGTGATGCTTACTCCCGTATTCCGGGGCGGCAAGATCGTCGCCTATGCTGGCAGCATCGCTCACCTGCCTGACATCGGTGGTCGCCCCCAATCTCCTGACTCGACCGACATGTTCGAGGAAGGCATCCGCATTCCTATGCTCAAGTTGTACAAGGAAGGGCAACCCAACACCGACGTTTTTGCCGTCATTGAAGCAAGTGTGCGCCTGCCCAACGAGGTGCGCGGTGATATACAAAGCATGGTGGCCTCTAACGAGGTGATGAGCCGTGAGGTGTTGCGCTTCATGGACGAATATGGACTGGATGATCTGGATGGCCTGGCCGACGCCATTCATGGTCGCTCCGAAGCCCACATGCGCAAGGCCATCGCCAGCTGGCCTCAAGGCAGCTACAAGGCCGAGGTCATGCTCGATGGCTTTGAGACCGAGGTCAAGCTCTGTGTCGATGTGCAGGTGCGTAAAGACTCCATCCATGTGGACTACACCGGAACTTCGCCCGAGGTGGCCCGTGGCATCAACGTAGTGCCACATTACCGTGTGGCCCACACGGTCTATGCTCTCAAATGCCTGCTTGATCCCGACACGCCCAATAACGAGGGGTGCATGTTGCCGATTACCGACGATGCGCCCTTGGGCAGCATCCTCAACCCACACCCCCACGCGGCTGGGGCCGCACGCAATCTGATTGGTCATGTCATTCCCAGTCTGATCTTCCGTGCCCTGCAGAAAGTGGTGCCGGACAAGGTCGTGGGTGACAGTGGTGGTGCGCCGATCTGGGGCATCAACTGCCAGGGCCATCATGCCGATGGCAAGGCCTATGGCAGTGCCCAAAATTTTCACGGTGGCATGGGCGGTCGCTCAACAATGGATGGCTTGGATACCCTGAGCTTTCCCTCCAACTGCAAGGTCACGCCGATCGAGATGTATGAGCTGGCAGTGCCAGTACTCACAGAATGCAAAGCGCTCATTCCCGACTCTGGAGGAGCGGGCAAGTTCCGTGGCGGTCTGGGTCAGCGCGGTATTCTGCGCAATATCTCCGATCGACCAATGAACATTTACCTGTCCACTGAGCGCGTGAAGTATCCCTGTTTTGGTGTGGTCGGAGGTCAGGACGGCACGTCCGGCGCTGTCCGTGTCGATGGCAAGGAAGTCTTTGCAAAAGGAAAGCTGGTGCTCAATCCTGGCGAGCGCCTGGAGCTGGAGCTGCCTGGCGGCGGTGGTTGGGGTAATCCAAAGGAGCGTTCACGAGAGCATGTGGAATCCGACCTGCGCGAGGGCCTGGTGACAAAAGCTCAAGCTCGTTCCATCTACGGCTACACAGAGGATGCAGCATGAACGGCGTTCGTGGACAGGTTGCCTTGATCACGGGGGGAGGCTCTGGAATTGGTCGATCCACCGCTTTGCACCTGGCGCGTGAGGGCGCCAAAGTCGTGATCGTTGGTCGGCGCATCGCGCCGCTGGAGGCTGTGGTGTCCGAGATTGAACGCACCGGTGGCCAAGCATGGGCCCGTGTAGCAGATCTGAGCGATCGCGTTCAGCTGCGGTCCATGGTCGAAGACATTGGGCATGAAATTGGAACGATCGGCATCTTGGTGAACAACGCGGGCGCTTCGAGCCGGGTGCGCAATCCGCGCTGGATTGAGGACCAAGACTGGGACAACACCATCGAGGTAAACCTCAATGCGGTGCATGTTTTGATCCAGGCAGTGCTGCCAGGCATGCTGGCCGCTGGTGGCGGTTCTATTGTCACAGTTTCCTCCCTGGCTGCGGTACGGCCCGGCCTACTGGGTGGAGCGCCTTATGGTGCGGCTAAGGCGGCAGTACAGAACTTGATGAAGTTTCTGTACACCACTTTCCGAAATGATGGCATCCGATCCACGACGATCTTGCCAGGCGAGGTGAACACTCCAATCATGGATACCCGGGTCCGACCACCCAGCAGTGACGAGCGTGCAGCCATGGTCGATCCCGACGATGTGGCCCGCGCAATTCTGCTTTGTTGCTCACTGCCGCCACGGGCCACGATCGAAGAGTTGGTGATCAGTCCCACCCACGCACGAGATCAGGGGCCTGATACCGAAATTAGCCGTTGGATGGGTGCACCAGAAGAACTCCTGAAAAACCACAAATAAGAGGTGAGACGACATGAACCAACAAACTCTCAAGCAGCGCTTGGATGCTGGAAGACCGGTGCTGATGGTGAATCCCAACCACATTTCACCCACTCTGTGCGAGAAACTGGTATCCGCTGGTGCTGACTCTGTCTTCATTGACTGCGAGCACGGTCTGGCCAGTTACGAAGACATTCACCACATGGCCAAGGCTGCTCGCTACGCAGGGGGTTGGGGCATCGTACGTCCGCAGAACCAAGATCGTTCGACCATCATTCGTTGCTTGAATGCCGGCGCTGACGGCGTGATGGTGCCCCTGATTCACACCGCTCAAATCGCACGCGATGTTGTCGAGACATTCCGCTATGGCCTGCACGATGATCATCCCAAGCGCTTGCTGATCGGAATGATTGAGTCGACGGAGGCATTGGCCAACCTGGATGAGATCTTGGCGGTCGAGGGTATCGACCTGTTTTTTGTGGGTCCTGGTGATCTATCTCAGTCCATGGGCTACGCACCTAATTTGAAGGCTGGTGAGCGTCGGCCGCCAGCGGTGGTGGAAGCTGTGGACGAGACGCTGCGCCGTATCCGTGCAGCAGGCCGCCGTGCCGGCACATTGGCATTGCGTCAGGACGTGTCGCACTTGGTTTCAGTGGGGGCGCAGTTGATTTACTACCACGCCGACCCATTTTTGGTGGAAGGTGTCAAGCAGATGCGGGCCACCGCAGAAGAGGGGCTAATCAAGCGCTGAGGTTTCAAAGCTTGAGTTGGCCTTGGTGTCGATTGCCTGGATGCCGTAGGCTTGGCCCGAGCTCGCCAACTCTCGCACCAGTTGCGAGAGAATGTCGGCCACGGCCAGAGCGGAATCGGACAGCTGCTTGTTTTCAGAGATGCACAGGTAAACAGTTGCCTCCAGAGTCGGGCTCACCACCCGCCGGATTACCGGTGGGTTGGGACCCGTGAAGGTATTGGCTACCGCCCAAGGCAGAATTGTGGAGCCTATTGCAGCTTCGATCGCATCGCGCAAGGTGCTGGTAGATTCGATCTCGGCCGTCACCCGTGGCTGCAAGCCAGCATCGGCGAAAGCCTTTTCGATCAGCTGGCGTAGCAGGTGGGTTCGACCGGGCAACAGCAGCTCGGTCTGTGTCAGTGAGGCGAGAGGGACTGGATCCAGTCCGAGCCGGCCCTGTTGCGCCTGGGGTGGTTCGATGAAGAATAGCTCTTCAATTAGCAAGGGTTGGACCTTCACCCCGCGCACCGAAGGAGGCCCATAGATCACGGCCATGTCGATGTCGCCGGACAGTACGAGCTCGCTCAGGACAAGGCCGAAGTTGTCATTGATGAAGACGTTGACATGCGGATATTCTTGTCGCACACGCTCCAACAATGGTGTCGCCAGAACTGAGACGCTGCTATAGGTGGCCAGGCCCACTGACACAGTGCCTTGCACGTTGTTGGCGGTGCGTGGCACCTCAAACTCTGCCTGCTCAAGCTGGCGCAGCATCAGGACTGCGTGGCGATAGAGCTCTCGACCGGCATCGGTCGGTGTCACGCCTACGTTGGAGCGAATCAGCAGCTTTTGCTGAAAGTGGGACTCCAGTAAGCTGATCTGCTGACTGAGGGCGGGTTGTGCGATGTGAAGCTGCTGTGCCGCCGAGGACAGACTTTTGCAGTCCACTGCCTTGACGAAACTGTTGAGCGTTTTGAAGTTGACAGTCATGTGTCGGAGAACAATTCGCTGGTTTCGATGGATTGTTGTGCACCTATGGTGGGTGCGAGATCCTCGGCCAAGTCTGTAAGAATCGACTTGACTGCCACTGCAGCAGAGGAGGGCGCCAGGCTGTCCGAAGTGCACAGCGCCAGTGGTACCCGTTTCATCGGGTCGGAGATGCGGGTGAGGGAGGCTCCACAGGCCTGACTCACCAGCCGAGCAGCTGACAGCGGCAAGATAGTGGCACCAATTCCGCTGGTGACCGCATTGACCAATGTGGGAATGGACTCGATCTCGGCCACTACCCGGGGCCTTAACTGTGCGCGCAGGAAGGCGTCGTCCACCAGACGGCGGATCACATTGCTAGGACGCAGCATGAGCAGCCCCAACTTCGCTACCTCGAACAGGGCGGCTTGTGTACCCGGGAAAGGCTGGTGTTGAGGTGTTACCAGTACAAGTTCCTCATGGAGCAGCGGCAGCAGGGACAGGCCTGGAACCGATTTGTTGGCATAGAGAACAGCCATGTCCATGCGCCCGTCCGAGATTTGCTCATTAAGGGTGGTGCCGAAGTTTTCGTTGAGATGCAGCACCACTTCGGGGTGCCGACTGCGTACCGCACGCAGCAGCGGCAATGCAAGTCTGGAAGCGGCAGTGCCTGGCGCAAGGCCAACAGACACCTTGCCCTTGAGGGAAGCGGAGGCACTGCTCACTTCGACTCGAGCCTGCTCCATCTGTTTGAGGATAGATTGGGCATGACGGTAGAGCGTCTTGCCAGCTTCGGTCGGTTTCACGCCCTTAGATGTACGCACAAGCAACTGCTGATTGAACTCGGCCTCCAGCGTGGCTACATGCTGGCTTAGCGCTGGCTGGGCGACATGCAGGACATCCGAGGCCAGCGTGACGCTCCCGACATCGACGATTTTTACAAAATATTTGAGGCGCCTGAGACTCACGGTGAATATTCACTTTCTTTGAACATACTAACA
>Ga0228703_1002296_pt1 | contig 10784 bp, 7 predicted proteins | sample McNCre217_Aug_MG_3_FD_178020 | JGI IMG/M metagenome (GOLD analysis project Ga0228703, IMG submission 178020) | Freshwater microbial communities from McNutts Creek, Athens, Georgia, United States - 29-17_Aug_MG | ecosystem: Environmental > Aquatic > Freshwater > Creek | place: USA: Georgia... | reverse complement strand
TTCATCACCAGCGGCAAAAACGGCCATGTGGCCATCGTCATCGCGGTGACCGACAAAGGCGCAGGCAAAAAAGGCATGAGCGCCTTCATCGTGCCCACCAGCGCAAGCGGCTACCACGTGGCCCGCATTGAAGACAAGCTGGGGCAACACAGCAGCGACACCGCACAAATCAACTTTGACAACTGCCGCATCCCCGCTGAAAACCTGATTGGCGCAGAAGGCGAGGGCTACAAAATTGCCCTGTCTGCTTTGGAAGGCGGCCGCATCGGCATTGCCGCACAAAGCATTGGCATGGCACGCAGTGCATTTGAAGCCGCGCTGCAGTACAGCAAAGAACGCGTGAGCTTTGGCACCGCCATCTTCAACCACCAAGCCGTGGGTTTTCGTTTGGCCGAGTGCGCCACGCAGCTTGAAGCCGCACGTCAGCTCATGTACCACGCCGCCACTTTGCGTGATGCGGGTTTGCCTTGTTTGAAAGAGGCCGCCATGGCCAAGCTCTTTGCCAGTGAAACGGCCGAGAAGGTGTGCAGTGTGGCCATTCAAACCTTGGGCGGCTACGGCGTGGTGAATGACTTCCCCGTCGAGCGCATCTACCGCGACGTGCGCGTGTGCCAAATTTACGAAGGCACCAGCGACGTGCAAAAAATCATCATCCAACGCGCCTTGGCTTGATGGCCGCACACGCTTGTCCTTGCGGGCGTGTCGATGGGAAGAAGCGCGCCGTGGTCTATGCCGATTGCTGCGGCCGTTTCGTCGATCACTTCGACACCGCACCTGCGCCCGATGCCGAGCAGCTCATGCGTTCGCGCTACAGCGCGTTTGTGCGCGAGCAAGCCAACTACTTGCTTGCCACGTGGCACAGCAGCACACGCCCTGCATCGCTCGACTTCGATGCAGGTGCCAAGTGGTTGGGCCTTGAGGTGCGCGAGCACACAGTCACAGGGGTTGACACAGCCGAGGTGGAGTTCGTGGCGCGTTACCGTGTGGCCGGCCAAGCCGTGCGCCTGCACGAGCGCAGTCGCTTTGTGCGCGAAGACGGCCGCTGGTTTTATGTAGATGGTGACCAGCGCGGATAATTCCCGCATGACATTTGAAGCTGTTTTGTTTGATTGCGATGGCGTGCTGGTCGACAGCGAAGCCATCACCTGCGGTGCCTTGCGCGACATGCTGGATGAAAACGGCTGGCGCTTGAGCTTGGCCGAATGCATGGCGCATTTTGTAGGCCACACCGTGCGCAGCCGCGCTGACTTGATTGAACGTCACACAGGCAAGCCACTGACCGACGCCTTCATGGACGAGTTCTATCGCCGCCGCAACATCCGTCTAGAAAGCGACATCACCGCGATTGACGGCATTCACGATGCCGTGCGTCATCTGCATGAACGTTGCGAAGGCCGCATTGCGGTGGCCTCCGGTGCAGACCGCTACAAGGTCGAAATGATGTTGCAACGTGTGGGCTTGGCGCAGTTTTTTGAAGGCCGCATTTTCAGCGGCCATGAAATGCCACGCAGCAAACCACACCCTGATGTGTACTTGGCCGCGGCTGCACATTTGCAAGTCGACCCCGCACGCTGCTTGGTGGTGGAAGACACGCCCATTGGCGTCGCCGCCGGTGTGGCCGCTGGTGCAACGGTGTGGGGCTATGCGCCAGCGGGGACAAACCCCGATGTGTTGCGCGACGCGGGGGCGGTGCATGTGTTTGCACACATGATGGTCCTCAACGCCTCCAACTCGTAAATCGTTGCGATGCGTATGCGTGAGTTGCATGCAGAGTCGCATTTTAATAGTCATAAAGATTTCACATTAATTGATCAAACTAATCCTATAGTTGGATTTTTTGTTTGTTCAGCAGGGTGTGAGCATGGGCGTAGAAACTTGGAACGATGGTTATGTCAATGTATGGGAACCTACATGTGACCGGAAAGTGCATTTGACCGGGTGGGGCAACCATACGGTTCGATCCTCCAACAAGGCGGTGACTTACTTGACCATTTGGGATGGCGCTGGCAACGATGACATTTCTGTTGGCGCGCTCAACACCACCATCTATGCCAGCTCTGGCAGTGATCGTTACTACATCGAATCCGGTATCAACGCCACGATATACAACGGCAGTGGCTATAAAGATGTTGGGTCCAACTATTTGGCTGGTTCTCTAAATATCTACGAGTCAAATTGGTGGAGTCAGCGCAACATACATGTCTCGGCACTAAATTCTTATGTTCAGTCAGGCTACGGCAACGACACCATCAACGTGTTTGGGCTAGCCAGCGCCATTGTTGAGGATGCTGGTGGCAACAACACCATTTCCCTCTGTGGCGCAGGGTACCTGAAGGCGCAGACGGGCAATGGCAATGATGTGGTTCATCTCTATACAGGTTGGAATACCGACCTCATTAAGGTGGGTGGATCTTTATATGTATACGCCCACGGCTATCGCGGCGGAAACACGTCCATTCGAAGCAGAGACGGACACTGGAACTCAAGCCTTGATTACTTCGGTTATTACGATGCTTCGGCTTGGTCTAACAGCGTGGATTTTCGCGTTAACAAATATGCCGACATCAACGCCTATGGCCTAAGCTCGAACTACATCAATTTGTGGGGTTCTGACGGTGGAAGTCGAATGAGTATTTCGTCTCCGGGAACAAACGAAATTTGGGCAACGCGAGGGAATGATGTCATTAATGTTTGGCAAGGCGGGCGATGGACTGAGGTAAACCTTGATCACGGCAACGATGAGCTGCGTATCCATTCTGGTATCAGTGCAAAAGTCACGATGGGCATAGGTAACAAACAAATTGTGACTAACTACCTAGCTGGCAATCTCAATATTTACGAATGGGGATGGTCTGGCAATCGATACATGGATGTACGTGCTGGAAATGTTTATGTTCAGTCGGGTTATGGCAATGACACCATCACGGTGTTCGGACTGTGGGCAGCCAAAGTAGAGGACGCTGGAGGCAACAACAACGTTGACGCCCGTGGCGCAGGAGTAGATGTCAGAACGGGCGATGGCAATGACACCATTTATGTCAGCGGTGTAGCAGCTAAGGTGGCCAGTGGCAACGGTGATGACGCGATCACACTTGATGGCCTGGACGCCCGTTTAAACGATGGAGGCGCGACTGGCAACAAACGTGTGACGGCGAGAGCCGGCGGTGCGTATATCTACACAGGTTCGGGCAATGACACAGTAGATTTTTATGGCTTGGGTTCGCGCATCGAAACAGGCGCTGGAAGCGACACGGTCACAGTGCGTGGTGTAGGCGCCTATGTCGTAACAGGCGATGGCGATGACTCAATTGACATACGGGTTGCCGGTGCCAAGGTGTACGCTGGCAATGGCAATGACAAGGTTTGGAGTCTAGGCGTTGCTGGTCAAGAAATTGATCTAGGTGACGGTGATGACGCGCTAGAGGCATACGGTGGGGCCAACATTATTTATGCAGGGCGCAATGGCAAAAAAACCATCAAAGTTGGTGGAGGACTTAATGTCGTTCAGGTGGGCCATGGTGACAGCTCGGTCGAAGCCTACGGAGGCATGAGCGTTGTATTGACTGGACAAGGTAACAACGTGGTAAACGCCTATGGCGGAGGAAACTTCCTAATCAACGGAAACGGACGCTACACAGCCAATGCTTACGGCGGTTTGAATGTTGTTCTTACAGGAACAGGCCCCGCAGAAATTAACGTCTACGGCAGCACAAACATCGTGATGGCAGGGGATGGTGGTAACACCATCAGAGGTTATGGCGTTGGATACCTGACTGGCATTGGAAATTTGGTGGTTTCAGGCAGTGGTAACGATCGCATCAAAGTGGGTGGTTTGTTAGGTGCTGTCACCACTTTGTTTGGCATCACGGATGATGAATTTGTATTTGACCGTGTTGTCGTTGTTGGCAGTGATGCGGGTGACACTGCCAAACGCACTGCGCTCAATGTCGTGAGCTTGGTTGCCAATGCAGCATTTAATGCGGGAAACATTGTGATTGCTGGCGACGGAAACAATAAAGTCAAAGCTTACGGCCGGTACAACTTTATCCAAACTGGTTCGGGCAATGATGAAGTGTCGATGGTTGGCGGCTTCAATGCCGCCATCGTGGGAAATGGCAACAATCGCATTTTTGCAATTGGCGGGGCCAATATCGTCGTAGCAGGTTCTGGTAACGATGAAATGCAAGCCATTGGCGCTGCAAACGTTTTTTTTGCGAATGCGGGCAACAACCGTATGACCGCAATTGGGTCAAACAATTTGTTTGTCGCATCCGATGGCAACGATGATATGTTGGCCATTGGTGGGGGCAATATTGCCATCATGGGTGGGGGCAAGAATACGGCTTTGTTAGTAGGAGGAAATGCCAATCTTGTACAAGCAGGATCTGGGGATGACCGTGTCATTGCATTGAGTCAATCGAACGTCATGGTGTTGGGGGATGGCAATAACACTGTCGGCGCTTTAGGCGGTGGCGGTAACCTGGTTTGGACCGGCAGCGGCAACGATACCGTGATTTCACTTGGTCTTTATGCTGGCAATATCTTGATGCTCGGTGACGGTAACAATCTTGCGATTTCTGGTGGTCGAGCCAATATCATTTTCTGCGGTAGCGGACGCGACTCGGTTTTATCTGTGGGACAGTACAACTTGGTTAGCACCGCCAATGGCATTGACAACGTCATTAGCATTGGTGAGTACAACCTAGTACATACCGGCGGCGATGACGATATCGCAGCAGTGGTTGGAAAAATTAACTTTCTTGACACCGGATGGGGCAACGACGTTGCGTTGGTAATTGGCAATACCAATATCGTGCTGACCGAAGCGGGCGATGACACTGCTTTGGTAATAGGTCAGAACAACTACGTATTTACTTGCAGCGGCAACGACATGGTGGCCGTCTTTGGCGAAACCAACTACGTACTTACAGGCAGTGGTCACGATCTCGTTGTGGTGTTCGGAAAAAAGAACATGGTGGCCACTGACAACGAAATCGTGTTTAACGATGATGACCTAGGTGCACTCAAAGAATCAAAAAAGGTCAAGAGCTTCAATGACAAAGGAAAGGACTGGTCAGGCAAGACAGGGTTGGACATTTCAACCCAAGCAGAACTCAAAATGTCTGCTGACTTGGCTCTGTATTTTCCAGACATCGAGTTTTCGACACCACAGTCTTCCGATTGGAAATATCCAACGCTAACGCTTCCTTCATACAGTTACCAAATTCCATCTACGCCTGCCCTGCGATCTGCGCCAGGATATGCATACGGCACATTAGGTAGCTGCGGTTTGCCGTCCTTGAGTTTTCCGATGCTTAGTAGCCCGCAGCTTCAATTGCCCAGTATTACGGTTCCGTCTTTCAGCTTGCCCAACTTTTCAGATGTTGGCGTCAAGGTGGATCAAATCAAGCCCAACTTTTTTGTTGACTTCAATGTGGGTTCAGATTGGTTCAACAGATTGTCTTCCGCATTTCAGTTGTTGACGGGTCTTCCTTCACCTAATGGAGGCTCTGGTAACACGATTTTGGGACAGCGCTTGACTGTTCAACCCAAGCTCAGCGGGGATGTGAATTTCAACAAGGCTGACTTGACCGGTAAAGTCACTGGCACATCTCAGACCAGTGTTAATGCCGTCGTCGCAACAGGTGCTGCAAACGCGGATGGAAAGGCCAGTGCAAGTGCAAACGATGGTTCATCAGCTTCTGGCAGTGTGTTTGGCGCCGGTAATGTGTTTGGCGCTCAAGGTTCAAACAGCGTCAGTGGTTCAACATCGGGTGCCAACACCACGACAACATCCTCGGCCACAGAATACGCTTTGCCGACACTCGCGTTTGGTGACATCAAGTTGCCCAATTTGCAACTTAATGGCTTTGACTTCAGTAGGTACTCCAAATTGTTCACGGATCTGTTTTCTGGGCGTGATCTCTATGGTGTGACGTTGCCTAATTTCACATTACCCGAGTTCAAGGTGGACAACTTCAATTTGTCCGATTACGTGGGCGGTACACAGGCTTTAACCATCAAAGGTATGAGTTACACACTGCCGAGCCTTTGCTTGCCAAAAATTGCTGGCATCGATTACCAATCACGCTTACCTAATCTCAAGACCACCTACCAGTTCAACCAAGGTGAAGGGGATGTGGCGGTGGTGGGGGGCGAAGAAAACCGTGTCATGACCGGGAATGGCGACGACCTCTCATTGGTCATGGGAAAAGCCAACGCCTTGTTCATGGGCGATGGCAACGATGCAGGCATCATGATTGGAGAGAAAAACGCTTGGCGCGGTGGAAAAGGGAACGATTTCATTCTGGCCGCAGGCAAAGAAAACGCAGTAAAAGGCAACGAGGACAACGACATTCTTTTCACGCTAGGACAGGCCAATAAGGTTGAAGGGGGCTCCGGTGACGATGTCATGGCGGTGCTCGGTCAAACCAATGATGTTGACGGTGGCGAAGGAAAAGATTTGATGTTGGTGGTTGGGCAGAAGAACAAGATCAACTGCAAAGCCGAAGACAACACTGGCGATGGCAACGACACCGTCCTCGTACTCGGTCAAGAAAACACCATCAAGGGAGGACGTGGAGACGATTGGCTAATTGGCTGCGGTATGTCCAACGAGATAGATGGTGGCCAAGGCAACGATTTGGTCGTCGCCGCTGGCTGGAAAAACACCCTCTATGGGGACTTCAGTGATGCGGATAACGGCAATGACGTTCTGATCTTCATTGGTGGTGCCAATAAAGTGCAAGGAAATGGTGGTAACGACCTCATCATCGGTGCGGGACTCGGCAACACAGTTGAAGGCAATGCTGGCAATGACATCGTACTGGTCGCAGGGCTTGGCCAAGTTGTTGACACAGATGATGGTGATGACATCGCGGTGGCTTTGGGGGGCGGCAACCAAGTGTCTTGTGGGGCGGGTCGTGACACACTTTACGTTGCTGGAGCACTGAGCAATGCTTTTGGTGGCGGCGGCGATGATGTGTTATTCGCTCTGGGTTCGGGCAACTTGCTATGGGGTCAAGAAGGCAACGATGTATTTTTGGCACAAGGCATAGCAAGCCGGTGCCTAAGCTCTAGCGGCAAACTCCCCGCTGCTGTATCTGCAATTGACATGATTTTGGATCGTATCAATAGCATTTCCCAAGGCATCAGTGACGAGTCCATCCCAGGCAAGCTAAGCAACTATACGCAAAGCGACAACACGAACACCTATGCTTACGGTGCCAGTGGCAATGACACCTTTTTCTCCGGTTTTCAGAACTTGGTTGCTGATGGCGGAGATGGTTTGGATACATATCACTATTACCTTGGTGATGGTCGCATGACAGTGCGTGACAGCAGCTCAGACGCAGACAAACTGGTGATTCATACGGAACAATTGGCTACCTTCGGGGGAACAGTTGCTATCACGGCCAGTAATCTCTATTACGACAGCAACAGTAAAACCTTGAGCGTGATCCAAGGCGGGAAAAAGTACGGAGACATTGTGTTTGATGGCTTTGGTACGGGCGGTGATCAAATCGAACTACGTAACGCCAGCGGTGCTAGCGCCGTCACGCTCTCCGGTCTGCCTGCTTGGAGTGGCGCTACACCGGCCAACTGGTCGCCGGTCATTTCCAGTAGCACCCCTTCAGCCGTTGCGAGTGTTGATTTCAGCACCTTGTACGACAGCGCTTGGCGCAGCTTGAGTGTCAACAGCTCAGCGGTGATTGCCGCATGACGACCATGAAGAACAACCAAGCCTTGGGTGTGCTTGGGTGGATGGCCATGATTGGAGATACCCATAACCGTCTCACAGTCACTCAATTTCTTGAAAAACTTCGCATGGCTTTGCAGCAAGGTCATCTTGAGGTGTTGCACCGTCAACATAAACCTGTGGCGTGGTTGATTTGGCAACAACCCAAAGAACAAGCATGGAAACGCCACTTGATGTCATGTGGCGATGCCCGAACAGATCCGCAAGCACTGGAAGGCCAAGTGTGGTTGGACTTCTGGGTGCGCCCCTTTGGGTGTGATACCCATCTGGCGCAGCTGGTTGGCCAATGCTTGCTCAATCGTGGTCTTGCGCATCCCAAACTGTGCTGGCATGACCCCTGTGTAGACGGTGGGCTTGGCAGATTGAATCTGGGTGTTTCTATTGAAAATTTACAAGGGAAGTGAATATGCCTGACATTTTTTATCTAGAAATCATCAATGCCACCATTCCCTATGCTGCTCATGGTCCCCATCGAAGCATTCAACTGACCGACCCCTCAACGAATTTGTTGGAGTCAGGATTGGACAGCATGGATGTCGCAGTGTTGGGGGCTTACTTGTGTGAGTTGTTTGACATTCCTTTTGAGTTGCAAAAGGAGATGCCCAGTGACAATGTTCATGTCATGTTTACATTCCTACGCCAGCATGGTCGACGCATCCTTCATACAGCTGCAGAGGTTGAAGAAATGTTAGGTCCATGCGAATGAGTACAGATATTTATCTGACATGTGGCCTCGTACGATGCACTCAGGAGATACAAGCCATTCGAGACATCGCGTTTCCAACCTCGGTGCATCGATTTCCAGAGACCTATCGACATGCACATATGGGTTTAGTCGCCCCTGTGCAGCGATTGATAGATGACCTCATCAAAGAGGCCATCCAAACGTTAACTTTTGAGTCTCAGTCATTGGCCTCTCGTCAAGCCTTATTGCTGGCTGCGGGGAATACACTTTATGCCGGCACCCAAATTCAGAAAACGCAAGCTGGGGGCTCCTTAGATTTCGCCATGCGATCTCGGTTACTGCAAACCACCCAAATGCAGGCGGGGAAGGTGGCACAAATACTCAACGCGACAGGGCACATAGGTACTGACAGCTCCGCCTGTGCAAGTAGCATGAAATCCCTGATGGATGCGGTGGCCTTGATTCGATTACATGACTTTCAAAGCGTGGCAATCGTTGCGGCCGAGGATCAAGTCAGCCTTGGAATATTGGAGTTTTTTGGTGGTATGGGCATTTGCTTAAGTCAGCATGATTTAGATCAAGGAAAGCATCCCAGCGCATTCGATCGAAACAATCACGGTTTTCTAATTGGGCAAGGTGCGGCCTTTGCAATGCTGGAGTCTGCCGACAGCATGCGAATCAATCATCGACGCCCTTTGGCGCGACTGCTCTCAGCCGTCACGACTGGAGAAAGCTTCCTTAATCCCGTGGGACAAGACCCGCAAGGTTCAGGATACATAAGAGCTATCGAATGGGCCCTGAGACAAGCCAAAATCAAGCCTAAGCAGATCGATCTGGTGAAAACCCACGGAACAGGAACGCCGCTTAACAATCGGTCTGAAGCTAATGCGCTTCGCAGCATTTTTGGCGATCAGTTTCTTGCAACCGCATATAAGCCTAGGATTGGACACACCTTTGGTGTCAGTGGTTTACTCGAGTCGTTGTTGGCAATTCAAGATGCGCACAACGGACTGGTGCGTGGTATTGCAAAACGCACCGAGCAGGATGATGTGTTCCTCAGCCAAGATCGTGCGTTACGTCCCAAAAATATCCTGTCGCTCTCGGCGGGCATGGGAAACGTGTACGGAGCGGCCATTTGGGAGGTTTTATATCCATGACCCACAGCTCGTCATCCATTAAAGAGATGCCAGTTAATCCGCCCCTATTCAATCATTGGATGACAGACCTTGGCGATATTTTGGCGCTGGCAGAACGATCGCCAGTGCAGAGTCAATACCCATTGGCTGTGTTTCGAGTTCGAATTTTTCCATCGCTGTGGAATGGCCAATATCTGTTGCTACGAAAGCAAGGCAAAGCGTGTGCTTTTGTGAATTGGGCTTGGCTAAGCGACAGTCTTTCCGAGCACTATCAAAAAACACAGTGTTATATAGAGCCGCAGCTTTGGTGCAGTGGTAACAATCTTTGGTTCATGGAAATCATGGGGGCCGAATATCTCCAAGACCTAGTTCATCAACTTCGCAATGTCATTCCAGCAGGTACTCTTGCAAAATGGCATGAGGTTCATATGGTGGGAAGTTTGTCTGCTTCCTGTCGGTTAGTTAAATTTCATGGTGCAGATTTTGCGAATGCCACTCATGATGAATGAGGGGCAGCGAAACCGAGCGCAAGGCCCTGTTTTCTCGGTGGGTGTTCAGGTGTTTTGGCGAAACGCTTCTGGCGCTTGGCCCGTCCAAGTTTTGAAGGCGCGAATGAAGCTCTTTTCATTCGAGAATCCCACCTCGTTGGCAATTTGCTTGAGCGGCTTGCGTGTGCGCAGCAGCAGTGTGCGTGCGCGTTGTTCACGCACACTGTCTTTGAGTTGCTGCAAGCTCGCACCTTCTTCTTGCAGTTGGCGGTGTAGGGTGCGAGTCGACATATTGAGCCACGCCGCCAAGTCATCCGCATTGCGGCTGTGCTCGGGGTGTTGGGCCAAGGCTTGGCGCACTTTCTCCACCAACAAACGATCGCGTCGATAGGGACGCACGGTCAGCAGCAGGGCGCGTTCCAGCATCTGTTGCAGCGCGGCTTCGTCGCGGCGCACGGGTAGGGCCAAGTAGCCTGCATCAAATTGCAAACAGTTGGCCGTCGCATGGAAGTGCGTGGGGCCATCAAACAGCACGCGGTAGCTGTCAGCGTGTGCGGGCGGTGCAAAGCGCAGGTGCGTGGCAGTGAGGGGGATGCGTGAATCGGTCAGCCAACACGCCACCCCCAGCGCATTGCGCAGCACTGACACCACGCAAAATTCACGGAACACACCGAGGTCGCGCGCCTCGTCCAGTTGCAAGGTGGCCACGCCGTGGC
>Ga0228703_1002295_pt1 | contig 10789 bp, 12 predicted proteins | sample McNCre217_Aug_MG_3_FD_178020 | JGI IMG/M metagenome (GOLD analysis project Ga0228703, IMG submission 178020) | Freshwater microbial communities from McNutts Creek, Athens, Georgia, United States - 29-17_Aug_MG | ecosystem: Environmental > Aquatic > Freshwater > Creek | place: USA: Georgia... | reverse complement strand
AGCCTCGAGAAGTTCCTAAACGTAATCCGCAACGGCCAGGGTGTCGTTGAGAAGGTTGACGTTTGGGGCCGTCGTCGCCTCTCGTACGAGATCGCGAAGAAGACCGAGGCAATCTACGCCGTAATCAACCTGACTGCAAAGTCGGCAGACGTCGACGAGCTCGACCGCCAGCTGAAGCTGTCGGAAGCCGTTCTTCGCACCAAGGTTCTGCGCGCAGACCAGGCAATCGTCAACATCAAGCCAGTTGAGATCCCAGAGATCACCGCTGCTGAGCTTGCAGACACCAAGCCTGCTCGCAAGCCTTCGAACCGCAACGCTAAGTAAGGCAGAACAACATGGCCGGGGAAGTCAACGTCACGATCGTAGGTAATCTTGCCGCCGATCCTGAACTCCGTTACACCCAGGGTGGCGTAGCCGTCACCTCGCTGCGTGTAGGTTCTACCCCACGTACCTTCAACCGTCAGACCAGCCAGTGGGAAGACGGCGAAACCGTATGGGTTCGCTGCACCGCTTGGCGCGAACTGGCCGAGAACATCGCAAACAGCCTGCACAAGGGCTCGCGCGTTGTTGTCACCGGTCGTCTGAAGGCCCCATCGGCATACCAGGCCGCCAACGGCGAGGCTCGTGCCTCGCTCGAGCTGGAGATTGAGGACATCGGTGCTTCGTTGCTTCGCGCAACCGCCGTTGTAACCAACCGTGCTCGCGAGGCTGGCGCCGTCGGTGGACGAAGCGACAACCCATGGGGCGATGTCCCGGCCACCAACGCTGCTGCACCGCGTGCCGCCGCCGCTTCCGACGACGCCTGGGCAAACCCAGGAACCGCCGGCAGCTTCGACGACACCCCGTTCTAAATCTTTTAAAGATCTATCTAGGAGAAAACAATCATGGCTGCAAAGAGCGACCCACGTCGTAAGCCTCGCAACGCCAAGAACGCCAAGCTTGCCCCAGTAAAGGCAATCAAGGTTGGCGTCATTGACTACAAGGACGTTGCAACCCTTCGTAAGTTCCTGTCGGACCGCGGCAAGATCCGCGCCCGTCGTATCACCGGCGTCTCTGTTCAGGAGCAGCGCCTCATTGCCCGTGCCATCAAGAACGCCCGCGAGGTAGCACTGCTGCCTTACGCAGGCGCTGGCCGCTAAGGAGTAATTGAATGTCGAAGCTCATTCTGACCACCGAGGTAACCGGTCTCGGTTCCGCTGGTGAAGTAGTCGAGGTAAAGAACGGCTACGCACGTAACTACCTGCTGCCACGCGGCTTTGCCGTGCTGTGGAGCAAGGGTGGCGAGAAGCAGGTTGCACAGATTCGTGCCGCTCGCGAGGCTCGCGCCATTGCTACCGCTGAGGAAGCAGTTGCACTCAAGTCGGCTCTCGAGGCCGCAACCATCAAGCTGGTCGTAAAGGCCGGCGTAGGTGGCCGTCTATTCGGCGCCGTCAAGACCGCTGCAGTAGCAGCTGCTGTTGCAGCCGCTGGCCTAGGCGAGATCGACAAGCGCAAGGTGGAGTTCGCTTCCCCGATCCGCACCACCGGCAACCACGTTGCCACCGTGAAGATCGGCGAGCTCACCGCAAAGCTCAACCTTCAGGTTGTAGCCGCCAAGTAAGGCTCAATGTAGAGCGGGCGGCCCTTCGGGGTCGCCCGTTTTCCGTTTGTAAGGGTTTACACGCCACGCCCGAGACTGTAAATGGTCTGTAAATCCACTGGAAAACCCTAGGTTTTCCTCAATGTTATCCACAACCTTGAAGTTGAAGTTTAGAGTTTGTTTAGAAACTTGTGAACAACCCTGAAGCCCTTATAAACAAAGGCATCTAGGCGGATTTCAACAATTCGCTCACAGGCTTATCCACAGGTTGTCAACACGCAAGGCGGCGTGTTTGCACAGTTGTCCACAAAGTTATCCACAGGGGAACTTGAACCTTAAATGTAGGTGCCCCATGCTAACTAAGAAGTATTAGGTCCCCAGGAGGCACTCGGTGAATTTGGCAGCAGTTCCATCGCCCGATTCCGGTATGAACGCGCGCGTTCTACCCAGCGACATGCTGGCGGAGCAGAGCACGCTCGGCGGCATGCTGCTCTCCCAGGAGGCCGTAGCGGAGGTCTTCGAGGTAGCCAAGGCACACGACTTCTATGCGCCAAAGCACGAACTCATCTTCGACGCCATCGTCTCGCTCTACGGCAAGGGCGAACCAACCGACGTAATCACCGTCACCGACGAACTGACGAAGCAGGGAAACCTGGTGCGTGCCGGCGGCGCCGATTACCTGCACACCCTTACCTCCATCGTTCCAACCGCGGCAAGCTCCGCTTACTACGCGGCCATCGTGCGAGACAAGGCCATCCTTCGCCGCCTGGTAGAGGTGGGCACCCGCATCGCCCAGATGGGCTACGCCAACGAGGGCGAGATCGAGGACGTAGTAAACCAGGCCCAGGCCGACGTGTATGCGGTCGCCTCTGCCGGAATGGGCGAGGAGTTCTCCACCCTTGGAGACTCCCTGCAGCACGCGCTAGACGAGATCGAAGCGGCGGGCAACCGTGGCGGCGAGATGGTGGGTGTGCCCACCGGCTTCACCGAGCTGGACGAGCTGACCCACGGCCTACATGGCGGCCAGCTAATCATCGTTGCCGCCCGCCCAGCGGTGGGTAAGTCCACCCTCTGCGTCGACTTCGCACGTAACGCCGCCATTCGCTACAACAAGCCGGCCATCTTGTTCTCCCTAGAAATGGGCCGCGCGGAAATCGCCATGCGCATGCTTTCCGCCGAGACCAACATCCCGTTGCAGAACATGCGCAAGGGAACCCTGGAAAACTCCGACTGGACCAAGATTGTTTCGGTTCGCGCCCAACTAAACGAGGCGCCGCTCTACATCGACGACAGCCCTAACCTGACCCTGGTCGAGATTCGAGCCAAGTGCCGCCGTCTGGTGAAGCAGCACAACCTAAAGCTCATCGTCATCGACTACCTACAGCTGCTAACCAGCGGCAAAAAGGTAGAAAGCCGCCAGCAGGAGGTCTCGGAGTTCTCGCGTGCCCTCAAGCTGATGGCCAAGGAACTCGACGTTCCGGTTATCGCCATCTCCCAGCTAAACCGTAAGTCCGAGGACAGCAAGGACAAGAAGCCCGAGATCTCGCAGCTTCGCGAATCTGGCTCCCTGGAACAGGACGCCGACGTGGTCATCCTGCTCCACCGAGAGGGCATCGGCGAGAAGGACCACCCGCGCGCCGGCGAGGCAGACCTAATCCTGGCCAAGCAGCGAAACGGACCAACCGGTACCGTGACGGTCGCCTTCCAGGGCCGGTACTCGCGCTTTGCCAATATGAAGGCCTAAAGGCTAAATACAATTAGCCCATGCGACTAAACCTGATTCTGCGCACGGCCATCTGCCTCGAGGTCGGCTTGTTCGTAACCTTCTCGCAGAGTCACAACATCGCCATCGGCCTAGAGGCCCTAACCAGCTTCGGTGTTGGCTACGCCATGGTCACGTTGTTTGTGGCGCTGCTGCAGCGCAAGAAACTCGCAAACTACAAGAACCTTCCGGTAACGGCGCTCGCGTTGGTGATTGGCCTAATCGCGGCACAGGCACCCGCCACCGACGGCCTGCTCTGGTTCCGACTGCTGCTTGCCGCCTGGGGACTGCTCTCGGGAGCCTACGAGATCTACCAGGCCAAGGTTGCCGGGTTCAAGACCATGCAGGGCAAAGAACTGCTGGTAAGTGCCAGCCTGGGCGTCATACTCGGCATTCTCTACCTGGCAGTTCCGCTCAGCCCGCTGGACGCAGTCGGCTTCTTCGGTGCCTACATGGTGGTCAGTGCCGTGCACCTGGGAATCGCGGCCGCCTCCGAGCGCGAGGCCCGCGCTTAAGCATCAATTTCGATGCTTTGGCATCAGCGGTTAGGCTTGAATCATGACAAACCCAAACACCAAAATTGGCGTGCGCGTATATCTGACGCTTAGCTTCATTTCCGCTGCCGTAGTGGGCTTCTTCGTTTGGGGCGGAACCCGCCTTTGGGCCATGACCTTCATCTGGGCCGGTGTCACGTTCATCGTCGTGTTGGTGAGCATCGCCACCCTGGCGCTGACCGTCAAGGACGACGAGCACGACCCAAACCAGCCGAGGCTCAAGTAGCAACAGGCAGCCCTAGGGCTTCTAGTCAAATCTTTTAAATAGCAAGAAATCCCGCTCGGCGTCCGAGCGGGATTTCTTTTGTTTAAAGCGGTTTTGCTTACTGGATGCGTCCGGCTAGCTCGGTGGCCACACCGATGTAGGTCTGTGGCTTCAGCTGCAGCAGGCGGTCCTTGGCGGCCTGCTCCAGGGCCAGGCCGTTCACGAAGGCGATGAGGTCCTCGCCGTTGATGCGCTTGCCGCGGGTGAGTTCCTTTAGCAGCTCGTATGGGTTGGAAATGTCGCTGCGTCCGGCGGCCACTTCGGCACGAATCAGGGTCTGGATGGCCTCACCCAGAACCTCCCAGTTGTCCAGCAGGTCGGCAATGAGGACGCCCTCGTTGAGTTCCAGCTGGCCCAGGCCGCGGGTTACGTTGTCCAGTGCCAGCACCGAGTGACCGAAGCCCAGGCCTATGTTGCGCTGCGACGAGGAGTCGGTGAGGTCGCGCTGTAGGCGGCTGGTCACCAGCGTGGCGCTCAGCGAGTCGAGGATTGCATTCGACAGCTCCAGGTTGCTCTCGGCATTCTCGAAGCGAATCGGGTTCACCTTGTGCGGCATGGTCGACGAACCGGTGGCGCCGGCAACCGGAATCTGCTTGAAGTAGTTGAGGCTGATGTAGGTCCAGACATCGGTACACAGGTTGTGCAGAATGCGATTGAACAGGGCCACTGAACCGTAAAGCTCTGCCTGCCAGTCGTGGCTCTCGATCTGGGTGGTAAGCGGGTTCCAGGTGAGTCCTAGCGAGCTAACGAACTGCTCGCTCACGGCCACCCAGTCCACCGATGGCGCGGCAACCACGTGCGCGCTGAAGGTTCCGGTGGCGCCCGAGAACTTGCCCAGGTACTGCTGCGACTCCACGCGCTTGACCTGTCGCTCCAGGCGGTAGATGAAGACGGCGATTTCCTTGCCCATGGTGGTTGGGGTAGCCGGCTGGCCGTGGGTGCGGCTCATCATCGGTACTGCGGCGTACTTGGCGCTCATGTCGCGCAGCTTGGCAAGCAGGGTAGCCACCTTTGGCAGCCAAACCTGAGCAATCGCGTCGCGCACGGTGATGGCGTAGGACAGGTTGTTGATGTCCTCGCTGGTGCAAGCAAAGTGGGTGAGTTCGTGGAGATCGCTGCGGCCGATTGCGGTCAGTCGGTCACGGACGAAGTACTCGACTGCCTTCACGTCGTGCTGGGTAACGGCCTCGGTCTTGGCCAGCTCCGCTACATCGGCGTCACCGAAGTTGGTGACCACGGCGCGAAGGGCAGCGATCTGGTCGTCGGTGAACGGGCGGTTGATACCCAGAACGTCGCGGTTGGCCAGGTGAATCAGCCATTCGACCTCAACCTGGATGCGGGCACGGTTGAGACCGGCCTCCGAGAGGTGGATGCCTAGGTCGGCGACTGCGCCGCGGTAGCGGCCATCGAGTGGGCTGAGGGGCTGCACGGAAAGATTACTCACCCGTCTATTTTGCCAGACCCGTAGTTTTCCACAGATTGGATTGGCGAACCCCACTTGGCCCGGGCGCGCGGGCAGAATCGTGGAATGAGCGCCAATCCCCTCGCATCCATTATCAAAACGGGTGCCACCGAACTGCTGATGCAACTTTTATCCCAGATACCGGGCTGGGAGGGCCCCAGTCGAACCCAGTTCGATAACGAGGTTCGAAGCCTGATTGGCCGCCTAGAGGACGCGGAGGAGAGGATCACCGTGGTCCTGCTGGCCGAGTCTTTACTGAAGCTAGAAACGGGCGGCATTGCATGAGCGCGGCACCAACGCAGTTCGAGGTTGAGCCAATCCACCTGCGCGGCTTCTGTGCGGTATTGATGGCATCGGCGGCCATGGTGGAAGTTAGCCACATGAGTCGAGCCGCATTTCCTGCCGCCTGGATTTACGGCCAAATACTTCTGACCCCGATCATCGCCGATATCACGAAGTTGGCCCAGAGCTGTGCCGCAGCCGCAGCCAACTATGAGGGCTGCGAGGCATCGGTGGGAGTGAGCCTCGGCGCAAGCCTGCAGTCGCTTGAGCCCGTGATGGCCAAGGCCGTGGCCGGGGTCGCACTGGCGGCCGAAAGCCTGGTCAGTGGCGGCGAAACCCGGGTCTTTACCCAATCCACTGGCAGCCATCAGGAAAAGAGTCCGGAAACCATCGATGAACTGCTGGGCCGGCTTCAGGCGGTGGCCGCCGAAAAGCAGATTCGCGTGGAGCAGTCGGGAAGGCACTTCAACCTTTACTTGCCTGGAACGCAGAACTGGTCGCCCATCCCGAATGGCAGCGCCTTCGACCTCACCAGCAACCTAGTGGCCTTCGCCGGCGGCGGCCAGCCCGGACAGCTCTCGGCTCCGGAGCACGCGGCACTTCAGGTGCTCAAGGATTCCGGTTTCGGTTCGCAGCCCGGCGACACCGCCACAATTGTGGGCTATTCGGAGGGGGCTCTGGTGGGCGCCAACCTAATTGCCGGCGGAGCCATTGCCAAGCTAGGCGGCAGGGCAAGCGGACTCATTTCGGTGGGCGGCCCAATCAGTGCCCGGGGCATCGCCCGGGAAATACCGGTGATAAGCCTGGAACACGCAAACGACCTAGTGCCTAAGTTGGATCTGGCCGAGCACAAGCAGACCCATTCCTGGACCACGGTGAAACTGCCCAAAACCGCTGGGCTGGGCCACTCGTTGACAAGTTACCGGCAATCCGTGGCGGAAATGGGCGCGGCAAAATCGGCAGAGTTGAATGACAAAATCGCCGGACTATTGGCGCCCGGCAAGGCGGTTGTGACCGACTATAAGGCGGTGCGAGCCGGTTAGAGCCAGCGCAAAACCTTAAAGATCGAACGCGTAATAAAGGTGGCGATGGACATCACGATCGCGCCAAGGATGGCCCAACCGAGCGACTGCCAGGAGATGCCGCCATCGGTGAAGCCACTGATAACCAGGCCGCCGCCCTGGATTAGGCCCGACAGGTAAGACACGAAGATCAATAGCGCGCCGTTGATGAAGAAGGAAATCAGACCGAACGTCAGCAGGTAAATCGGGAAGCTGAGCACCTTGATTACCGGGGCAACGATGCCGCTCACCAACCCAAAAATCGCGCCAATCAGCAGGAACGAGCCGATCTGCTGCCAGATGCCATCGCCGCCATAAGGGTGCATGACAATTGCCGGCACCAGCGCGGTGGTTAGCCACAGGCCAGCGGCATTTACAACAGTTCCGACTAGAAAACGCTTCATGCTTCGATTGTGCCAGTTCTGAACTAAATTGGTTTTGATGAGCGAGCAAGACTCCGGCAATATCCCGATGGTGCAGTTTCTCTCCCCGGAGGGTGAGTTCAGCGTGCCTTCGCAGTGGGCCGAATACGGAGAGTACCTGAAGCGCCTCACAGAGGCCGACTACCTCAAGTTCTATCGCGACATGGCGCGCATTCGCCGCTTCGACAACGAGGCAACCGCGCTGCAGCGCCAGGGCCAGCTCGGCCTCTGGATTCCGGCCATCGGCCAAGAAGGCGCCCAGATCGGTTCCGGCTACGGCGTTGGCCGCAACGACCACATCTTCCCCAGCTATCGCGAACACGGCGTTGCGCTGACCCACGGCATCGACCTAATGTCCATCCTCAAGATGCTTCGCGGTGTAAACCACGGTGGCTGGAACCCGGATGCGACCCGTTTCCACCTCTATGCCATCGTGCTCGGTTCACAGACCCTGCACGCCACCGGCTATGCCATGGGCATCAAGTTTGACGGCGCCTACGCAACTGGCAACGCCGACCACGACCAGGCGGTCATCTGCTATGTGGGGGACGGCGCAACCGCCGAGGGCGACGTCAGCGAGAGCCTGCTCTTCGCGGCCGTGAACCAGACCCCGCAGGTATTCTTCGTCCAGAACAACCAGTGGGCCATCAGCTCACCGGTTGCCAGCCAGACCAGGGTTCCGCTCTACCGACGCGGCGAAGGCTTCGGTGTTCCGGGCATTCGCATCGATGGAAACGACGTGCTTGCCAGCTACGCGGTTACCGCGAAGCACATGGATGATGCCCGAAACGGCCAGGGTCCGGCGCTCATCGAGGCGCTGACCTACCGCATCGGCGCGCACACCACCAGCGATGACCCAACCAAGTACCGCAGCAACGAGGAGACCGAGCGCTGGAAGGCTCGCGACCCGATCATCCGCCTAGAGAAATTCCTGCGCAACCAGGGAGTGGGCCAGGGCTTCTTCGACGACTGCGCTGCCGACGGCGACAAGCTGGCCGAGGACATTCGCGCTCAGACCTTTGCCCTGCCAATCCCGCCGTTCGAGAACATGTTCAAGTACGTTTATGCGGAGCCACACCCACTGATCGAAGAGCAGATGGCCTGGCTCACCGAGTATGAAGCCAGTTTCGAGGATGAGGCTCATCCATCGACTCAACTGCACAACGTGATCAACGAAGAGGCGCTGCGCGACCACTCGGCGGCGGCCGAGAACCCGGCACGCGACTTCACCCAGTCGCAGGTCGAGAGCTCGGGCAGTTACTACGACGGCATCGACGCTAATGGAGGTTCGAATGTCTAACTTCCAGGAAATGGCGATCGCCCGCGCAATCAACGCCGGTCTGCGCAAGAAAATGCTGGAGAACCCCAAGGTTCTGATGTTCGGCGAGGACGTCGCCGAGCTCGGTGGCGTGTTCCGCGTGACCGAGGGCCTTCACAAGGAATTCGGCGACAAGCAGATCTTCAACACCCCGATTGCCGAATCCGGCATCGTCGGCACCGCCATCGGCTTGGCAATGCGTGGCTACCGTCCGGTAACCGAGATGCAGTTCGACGGCTTCATCTTCCCAGCCTTCGACCAGATCACCACCCAGCTGGCCAAGATGGCAAACCGTTCCGAGGGCCACCACAAGATGCCGGTAGTCATCCGTGTTCCCTACGGTGGCGGCATCGGTGCGGTGGAGCACCACAGCGAGAGCCCGGAGGCGTACTTCGCCCACACCGCGGGTCTGCGCGTGGTTAGCCCTAGCAACCCGAACGACGCCTACTGGATGATCCAGCAGGCCATCGACTCGGACGACCCGGTCATGTTCTTCGAGCCGAAGCGTCGCTACTGGCAGAAGGGTCCGGTCAACCTGGACACTCCGCCGCTGCCGCTTCACTCGGCCCGCGTGTTGCACGAGGGTAACCAGGTGACGATTGCTACCTACGGCCCGATGGTGACCGTGGCTCTGCAGGCCGCCCAAATTGCGGCCGAGGAGGGCGTGAGCATCGAGGTCATCGACCTGCGTTCGCTGAGCCCGATCGATTTCACCAGCATCGTGGAGAGCGTGAAGAAGACCGGCCGACTGGTGATTGCCAGCGAGGCCCCAAACTTCGTCTCTATCTCCTCGGAGGTCGCCGCCCGCGTGGCCGAGCAGGCCTTCTACCACCTGCAGGCCCCGGTCCTGCGCGTTGGAGGATTCGACGTACCGTACCCGGCTGCAAAGCTGGAGGAAATCTTCCTCCCGGACGCCGACCGCATCCTCGAGGCCGTGGACCGAGTGCTGGCCTACTAGCCGAGCGCGCACGAACCCAACCTGCAGACCCAGCCAGACCCGATCCCGAATCAACAAACAGGAGTAACCGCGATGAGTCAGCTAGCGTACTTCAACCTCCCGGACGTGGGCGAAGGCCTCACCGAGGCCGAGATCGTCACCTGGATGGTCAAGCCGGGCGACTCTGTGGGCGTGAACCAGATCATTTGCGAGATCGAGACCGCTAAGTCGCTGGTGGAGCTTCCCTGCCCATTCGCGGGAACCGTGACTCAGCTGCTTGCCTCCGAGGGTGACACCGTCGAGGTGGGCAAGCCGATCATCGCCGTGACCGTCGCCGATGGCGCGGTCGGGGTTATGGGCACCCAGACCGGTTCGGTTCAGCAGCTACACAACATCGTGGCGACCAATGCCCAGCAGGCGGCAGCCCCTGCCGCACCACAAATTTCTGCAGCTCCGGTTGCCGCAGCTCCGGCCCCAATCACCGAGTACGCCGCACCCGTGGCAGCGGCGGTGCCGGCCACTCCGGCGGCCGAAGAGAAGGCCCCGCCCGCGTTGGTGGGCTACGGCGTATCGCACAGCACCGGTGGAACCCGCCGCCGCGGCCGCACCGTTCCCGGCGGCATTCCAGCCCCGGCCGCGGCCACGAGCGCCCTTCCGGTGGCGGCCGCCCAGCAGAACATCGTGGTGGGACTAGGCGAGGAAAACGTGATCGCCAAGCCCCCTACCCGCGCCCTGGCTCGCGAGCTGAACGTGGACATCACCAAGGTGACCCCTAGCGGCCTAGCCGGCGAGGTCACCCGCGAGGACGTGCTGAACGCGGCCCAGCAGGCATCGGTGTTCCGTAACCTGACCACCCCGGAGGCACCTAGCGAGCGCGAAACCCGCATTCCGGTCAAGGGCGTGCGCAAGGCCATCGCCAGCGCGATGGTCACCAGCGCATTCCAGGCCCCGCACGTGAGCATCTTCGTGGACGTCGACGCCACTCGCACCATGGAATACGTGAAGCGCCTAAAGGCCTCCACCGACTTCGCAGGCGTAAAGGTGACCCCGCTGCTGATCATGGCCAAGGCAATGATGTGGGCTGTACGCCGAAACCCGATGGTCAACGCCACCTTCACGGATGAAGAAATCATCGTTCACAACTACG
>Ga0228703_1002293_pt1 | contig 10793 bp, 10 predicted proteins | sample McNCre217_Aug_MG_3_FD_178020 | JGI IMG/M metagenome (GOLD analysis project Ga0228703, IMG submission 178020) | Freshwater microbial communities from McNutts Creek, Athens, Georgia, United States - 29-17_Aug_MG | ecosystem: Environmental > Aquatic > Freshwater > Creek | place: USA: Georgia... | reverse complement strand
CCCGCCGTGAAGGCGCCAATTCGACCAAAGTGGCCAACAGCGTGGTCGCTGGTCTGCAAGCCAAACACGCCCATGCCCAGCTCACGCTGCGCGATCTGGCCGCCAACCCTGTGACGGTGCTGGATGAGGCCGCCCTGGGGGCCTTGTTCACCCCGGCCGAGCAACGCAGCGCCGAGCAAAGCGCTGTGGTGGCCGAATACGATGCCCTGATTGCCGAAGTGCAGGCGCACGATGTGATCGTGCTGGGGGTGCCGATGTACAACTTTGGCGTGACGGTGCAGCTCAAGAGCTGGATCGATGCCATTGCCCGTGCCGGCGTGACCTTCCGTTACACCGCCACGGGCCCCGAAGGGCTGCTCAAGGACAAGACCGTGTACGTGGCCCTGGCCCGTGGCGGCTTGTACCGCGACAGCGCCAACGACAGCCAGGTGCCTTACCTGAAGTCGGTGCTGGGCTTCCTGGGCCTGACCGATGTCCGCTTCATCTACGCCGAAGGCCTGAACATGGGCCCCGACGCTGCAGCCAAAGGTTTTGCCCAGGCCGAGGCCGATCTGGCCGCTGCACTGGCCTGAACCAGGTCTAACTCACTGCCGGGCGCCTGTGCGCCTGGCCACTGAAGAAAGGTCCCACCATGAACCGCGCCACCTCTTCTGCCATCACCCGCGAAGCTGTGACCCGCTCACGCCGCGTAGAACACCTGATTGCCGGCCAGCCCACCTCGGATGGCGCAGGCGTCAAGCTGACCCGGGTGCTCACACAGAACCTGCAGCGGCGGCTGGACCCTTTCCTGATGCTCGATGCTTTTGGCAGTGACAACCCGCACGATTACATTGCCGGCTTTCCTGACCACCCGCACCGTGGCTTCGAAACGGTGACCTACATGATTGCCGGACGCATGCTGCACCGCGACAGTGCCGGTCACGAGGGTTTGCTGGAAAACGGGGGCGTGCAGTGGATGACGGCCGGCCGAGGTGTCATCCACTCCGAAATCCCGCAGCAAGAAGACGGGGTCATGGAGGGCTTCCAGCTTTGGCTGAACCTGCCGGGGCGGGAGAAGATGAATGCGCCCTGGTACCGCGACTTCACGAACGCGGACCTGCCGCAGTTCACCACGCCCGCCGGGGTGGCGGTGACGGTGATTGCTGGCGCCAGCCATGGTGTGGCGGGTGCTGTGACACGCGAGGCCACCGCACCGCTGTACCTGGACCTGCACCTGGGGGCAGGCAGCCGCTTCGAGCAGCCCCTGCCTGCTGGCCACAACGCCTTTGTGTACGTGTACCGAGGCGAGGTGCGCATTCAGGGGCAGGCGGTGCCGGTGCAGCGCATGGCCCTGCTGGCCAATGAGGCAGAAGCCGACGGGGTGGTGATCGAGGCCAGTGCCGATGCCAAAGCCTTGCTGATCGCCGGGCAGCCGCTGGGTGAGCCGATCGCCCAATATGGGCCCTTCGTGATGAACACGCAGCAGGAGATTTACCAGGCGATCAGCGACTTCCGGGACGGGCGGCTGGCCTGACCGCTGTTTGCCAGCTGGGCGGCCCTACAAGGTGCGAGCCTGCACCTTGATGCGAATGCCGGACACCGGCAAGCCGCGTGCCTGCAGGTGCAGCTGCAGGGCCGGCAGCAATTGCCGCAATTTGGCGGCCACGGCATTGGAGCTGACCAGCAGGCACCACTGCCCGTCTTCAATGGGGCCGGCTTGCACGGCCTGGCGAAGGGGGGCGGGCAGCAGGGTGCGAACCGCCTCCAGGCGACTGCTGGAAGCGCGCATGCGGCTCACCAGGCTGGACAGCGTGGGAGACTCTTCGGCCGCCTGGATCAGCGGGATGGCGTAGTGGCGGCGTTGGGCTTCGGACACGGTCTGGCGATTATCCTGCAGTCGGCAGGCCCATCCTCAAACCGACATGACCAGCCGGTAAAATGCCCGGTTGGTCAGGGTGGCGCAGAGCGCTGTGCTGGCCGACCGATTCAATAACCTGACAGGACAACGGTTGCCCCGCGCGAAAGGGTTTTGCGCAACAGGCAGCCGTGCAGACATGGCGATCCAATTCCTCACCAAAATTTTCGGCAGCCGCAACGACCGTTTGCTCAAGCAATACCGCAAGGTGGTTGATCGCATCAATGCACTTGAACCCAGCCTGGAGGGTCTGAACGACGAAGCCCTGAAAGCCAAGACTGAAGCATTCCGCCAGCGGCTGGCTGCTGGTGAAACCCTCGATGCCCTTTTGCCTGAGGCCTTTGCTGTGGTGCGCGAGGCCTCCAAGCGCGTCATGAAGATGCGCCACTTTGACGTGCAGATGGTGGGGGGCATTGCCTTGCACAACGGCAAGATTGCCGAAATGCGCACCGGCGAAGGCAAGACGCTGACAGCCACGCTGCCGGTCTACCTCAATGCGCTGACCGGCAAGGGCGTGCATGTGGTGACCGTCAACGACTATCTGGCCAACCGCGACGCCCAGTGGATGGCGCGCCTGTACAACTTCCTGGGTCTGACGGTGGGCATCAACCTGCCGCAGCTGCCGCGTGACGAGAAGCAGGCGGCTTACCAGGCCGACATCACCTACGGCACCAACAACGAATACGGTTTTGACTATTTGCGTGACAACATGGTCTATGAGCCGCAGGACCGTGTGCAACGTCAACTCAACTTCGCCATCGTGGACGAGGTGGACTCGATCCTGATCGATGAGGCGCGCACACCGCTGATCATCAGTGGTCAGGCCGAAGACCACACGGCCATGTACATGGCCATGCGCGATGTGGTGCCGCAGCTGACCTTGCAAGTGGGTGAGGAAGATCCACGCACCGGTGAAGGCATTGTCACCCCCGGTGATTTCACGCTTGACGAGAAGTCGCGGCAGGTGTTCCTGACCGAACAAGGCCACGAAAAGGCCGAGCAGGTGCTGGCCCGCATGGGCCTGATCCCGGAAGGGGCCAGCCTGTACGACCCGGCCAACATCACGCTGATGCACCACCTCAATGCCGCCTTGCGCGCGCAGCATCTCTACCACCGTGACCAGCACTATGTGCTGCAAAACGGCGAAATCGTCATCGTGGACGAGTTCACAGGGCGCCTGATGGCGGGCCGCCGCTGGAGCGATGGCCTGCACCAGGCGGTCGAGGCCAAAGAGGGCGTGCAGATCCAGGCCGAAAACCAGACCCTGGCGTCCATCACCTTCCAGAACTATTTCCGCCTTTACAGCAAACTGGGTGGCATGACCGGCACGGCCGACACCGAGGCCTACGAATTCCAGGAAATCTATGGCCTGGAAACCGTGGTGATTCCGCCCAACCGCAAAAGCCAGCGCGACGACCAGCTCGACCGTGTCTACAAAACGGCGCAAGAGAAGTACACCGCCGCCATTGCCGACATCCGCGAATGCCACGAGCGGGGCCAGCCGGTGCTGGTGGGCACCAGCTCGATTGAAAACTCAGAGCTGATCTCGCAATTGCTCACCCAGGCCAAGCTGGAACACCAGGTGCTCAACGCCAAGCAGCACGCGCGCGAAGCCGACATCGTGGCCCAGGCCGGTCGCCCCGGCATGATCACCATCGCCACCAACATGGCCGGTCGTGGCACCGACATCGTGCTGGGCGGTAACGTTGAAAAAGAAGTCGTGGTCATCGAAGCCGACGGGTCTTTGCCGCAAGAACAGCGCGAAGCCAAGATTGCCGCCCTGCGCGAGGCCTGGAAGCAAACCCACGAACAAGTCAAGGCAGCAGGTGGTTTGCGCATCATTGCCACCGAGCGCCACGAGTCGCGGCGCATCGACAACCAGCTGCGTGGCCGTTCGGGCCGTCAGGGGGACCCGGGTTCTTCGCGCTTCTATTTGAGCCTGGACGACCCGCTCATGCGCATCTTTGCGGGCGACCGCGTGCGGGCCATCATGGACCGCCTGAAGATGCCCGAGGGGGAGGCCATCGAAGCCGGCATCGTCACGCGCAGCATTGAAAGTGCACAGCGCAAGGTCGAGGCCCGCAACTTTGACATCCGCAAGCAGCTGCTCGAATACGACGATGTGTCCAACGACCAGCGCAAGGTGATTTACCAGCAGCGCAACGACATCCTGGACGCGCAAGACCTGGATGCCCAGATCGCTTCGCTGCGTGAAGGCTGTTTCACCGATCTGGTGCGCCAGCATGTGCCTGAAGAATCGGTGGAAGAGCAGTGGGATCTGGCTGGCTTGCAGGCGGTGCTCAAGAACGACTGGCAGATTGACCTCGACCTGCAGGCCAAGGTGCAGTCGTCCAGCGCCATCAGCGACGAAGATGTGCTGGAAGCCGTGGTGGCCGCTGCACATGTCCACTTCAAGACCAAGCTGGACCTGGTGGGGTCGGAGAATTTTGTGCCCTTCGAGCGCATGGTGCTGCTGCAAAGCATTGACACCCACTGGCGCGAGCACTTGAGTTCGTTGGATTACCTGCGCCAGGGCATTCACCTGCGCGGCTATGCGCAGAAGCAGCCCAAGCAGGAGTACAAGCGCGAAGCCTTTGAACTGTTTGGCCAGCTGCTGGATTCAGTCAAGAATGAAGTGACCCGCATCTTGATGACGGTGCAGATCCAGAGTGGCGAACAGATGCAGGAAGCCGCGCACGCCATCGAAGAAAAGGCAGAGCACATCGACAACGTGACTTACAGTGCACCCGACGAATCCGGCGAACAGCAGGTCACAACGGCCGATGGGTTTGATCTGAGCCAGTTTGCCGGCGTGGGCCGCAATGACCCCTGTCCCTGTGGCTCGGGCAAGAAGTTCAAGGCCTGCCACGGCAAACTGAGCTGAGTTGCCATTCCTTCATGCAACGGGCTTCGGCCCGTTTTTCTTGACTTCCCGATCTCTCGAAACGAAAGCCTGCCATGCCCGTCAATCTGCCTCCTCTTGATCCCGCGCAACTGCATGCCGTGGCCGGCGTGCGCTGGGGCGTCACCGAAGCCGGTGTGCGCAAAGCCAACCGCAAGGATGTGAGCGTCATGTTGCTGGATGAGGGCGCCAGCGTGGCAGGGGTGTTCACCCAAAACCGTTTTTGTGCCGCGCCGGTGCAGGTTTGTCGCGAGCATCTGCAAGGCGCGCTGGGCATCCGTGCCATGGTGATCAATACCGGCAACGCCAACGCGGGCACCGGCGCACCGGGCCTGGCCCACGCGCGCCAGACCTGCGCAGCCATGGCCGACCTGCTGCAATGCGCGCCGGCGCAGGTGCTGCCGTTCTCGACCGGCGTCATCATGGAGCCGCTGCCGGTGGACCGCATCGTGGCGGGCTTGCCTGCTGCCATCGGGGACGCTTCTGCCGCCCATTGGGCGAGGGCCGCCGAAGGCATCATGACCACCGACACCGTGCCCAAGGCGGCCAGTGTGCAGCTGCGCGTCGGCGGCAAGACCGTCAACATCACGGGCATCAGCAAGGGCGCCGGCATGATCCGTCCCAATATGGCCACCATGCTGGGCTTTTTGGCGACCGATGCGGCCATCGCCCCCGAGTTGCTGCCTGCACTGGCGCGAGAATTGGCCGATGGCTCCTTCAACCGCATCACCATCGATGGGGACACCTCGACCAACGATTCGTTTGTGGTGGTGGCCACGCACCAGGCCGGCCACGCACCGGTCACTTCGTGGAGCACGCCCGAAGGCCAAGCCCTGAAAGCGGCCATGCTGCAGGTGGCGCGCCAGCTGGCCCACGCCATCGTGCGCGACGGCGAAGGCGCGACCAAGTTCCTGACCATCCAGGTGGACGGCGGCAAGAGTGCCGCCGAGTGCCGCCAGGTGGCGTATGCGATTGCACATTCACCGCTGGTCAAGACCGCCATGTACGCCAGCGACCCCAACCTGGGCCGCATTCTGGCCGCTGTGGGCTATGCCGGCATTGAAGACCTGGACCAAAGCCTGATCGAGTTGCACCTGGACGATGTGCATGTGGCCACGCAAGGTGGTCGCCACCCGGCTTACCAGGAAGAGGACGGCCAGCGCGTCATGAAGCAAGCCGAAATCACCGTGCGCGTGGGTTTGGGCCGCGGCACAGCCAGCGACACGGTCTGGACCTGTGACCTGAGCCATGACTATGTGTCCATCAACGCCGACTACAGAAGCTGATCCCGATGAACGAGAAGTTTGAACGCCTGATCGACCGTGCAGAGCAGCTGTTCGCGCGCATTGAGTCGGTCCTGCCTCAACCCCTGTCCGCACCCGATTGGAGCCAGGCCGTGGCCTGGCGCTACCGCAAGCGCGCATCGGGCCATGGCGTGCTGGAGCCGGTGCGCCATGTGGCGAGCCTGTGCCTCGATGACCTCAAGGAAATCGACGACCAAAAAGAGAAGATGCAGCGCAACATCGAGCAGTTTGTGCAGGGTCGGCCAGCCAACAACGTGCTGCTGACGGGCGCGCGCGGCACCGGCAAGTCTTCGCTCATCAAGGCCAGCCTGAACCAGTTTGCACCCCAGGGCCTGCGCCTGATCGAGGTGGACAAGGACGACCTGACCGATCTGCCAGACATCATCGAAGTGGTGGCCGACCGCCCTGAAAAATTCATGGTCTATTGCGATGACCTGAGTTTCGAGGATGGCGAACCCGGCTACAAGGCGCTCAAATCCATTCTGGATGGTTCGGTGGCGGCGTCCACGCCCAATGTGTTGGTGTGCGCCACCAGCAACCGTCGTCACCTGTTGCCCGAGTACATGAGCGAGAACCTCACCTACAAGCACACGCCCGATGGCGAGGTGCATCCGGGTGAAGGGGTCGAGGAAAAAATCTCCCTGTCTGAACGCTTTGGCCTGTGGATCAGCTTCTACCCCTTTTCGCAGGATGAATACCTGGCGATTGCCGCCCAATGGCTGGCAGCGCTGGGCGCCACGCCTGCGCAGATCGAGCAAGCGCGACCGGCGGCATTGTTGTGGGCATTGGAGCGCACCTCGCGCAGCGGCCGTGTGGCCTACCAGTTCGCCCGCGACCACATGGGGCGTCTGGCCTGAACATGGGCAGCACGCTGGTGGCCGATGGTGACCGTGCCCGTGAGGGCGGCGCTGACCGCCCAGTGACCGATGTGGCGGTGGGTGTTCTGTTGCAGCCCAACGGTGCTTTCCTGCTGACTTCCCGCCCCGAGGGCAAGGTCTATGCGGGGTACTGGGAGTTTCCGGGCGGCAAGCTGGAAGCCGGGGAAACGGTGGAGCAGGCCTTGCGCCGTGAGCTGCACGAAGAACTGGGCATCACGATTGGCGCAGCCCAGCTCTGGAAAACCCAGATGGTGGATTACCCCCATGCGCTGGTGCGCTTGCACTTTTGCAAGGTACGCGAATGGGTGGGGCAGTTGCAAATGCGCGAAGCGCAGACGTTTGCATGGCAGCAATTGCCGGTGTCTGTGGTGCCCGTGCTGCCCGGAACCGTGCCGGTGCTGGCCTGGCTGGCCGAAGAGCGCAGGTTTTCAGGCGCGACGCACGCCTGAATTCACTGCAACTGCCGGGGATCGCCGAACTCACCGTCGGGCGGCGTGTCTTCGGGCACCCGAAAACTCTCACTGGCCCAGGCGCCCAGGTCCAGCCCTTTGCAGGCGGCTGAACAAAACGGGCGGTAGGGGTTGCGCTGGCTGAAGATGCACCATTGCTGACAGGCTGGGCAGCGCACGCGGCGTTCCACCTCGGGCATGGGATCGGTCCCGCTCATGCGCAGAGGGTCATCTCGAAGGGCACGTCGTCGGTGCTGGCGCTGAGTTTGCCATCGGCCTGTTGTTGCATCAGCCGGATCACCACCAACATGCGGTTGCAACTGATTTCAGGCGTCAACCCGAGGCTGGGGTCGATGCGCAGACGCAGCAGCTGGAAGGTGCGACCTTGCGGCAGGTTTTGCTGCAGCTGACCCCCTGTGGCCATGACTTTTTGTGTCATGCCCGACTCGCGCAGCATCTGCATCAGCAGGCCAATGGCCTGTGCCAACGGAGCAAACGGTGCTGTCCATTGGGTCAGATCGGCCTGACGCACCCTTGGGTCCTGGTGTTTCCAGGCATGGTAGGTCGGCAAGTCGAATTCGCAGGTGCCGCCAGGAATCACAGAGCGGCTGCGCAATGCAGTCAGAAACTCGTGGTCGGTGAGTTCATTGCCGAGGCGACCTGTTTGGGCGTTGAGCTGTTCAAAGTGACCGTCGAGCTGGGCGATCACGGCATCCAGCGCTTTTTCGGAGATGGCGGGGTTGCCGCGGTAGCTGTTGTAGAGCTGCTTCTGGCGCTCCAGGTCTTTGAGCACGTCGGCCTTGAGTTCGGGCCTGGCCGCGACTTCGAGCAGTTCAAACAGGGTGGTGAGCGCAAAGTGGTGGTCGATGGCGTCCGGACGGCCAATCAGCACACCCAGGCGTTCGAACAGCTGTTGCAACCGCAGGTAGGTGCGGATGCGCTCATTGAAGGGGTATTCGTACAGTATCACGCGGTGATCTTCCAATCGCCCGATCATAGCCCGAAGTGCAGGGCTGCCTCCTGGACCTGCTGGCGCAGGTTTTCGAGGCTCAGCCCCTGGTTGAAGATCACCAGGTCGGCACAGGCCAAGCGCTGTGCACGGCTGGCCTGCTGGGCCATGATGCGGTCCACTTCTTGTTCGGTCAGTCCACTGCGGGCCACCACGCGCGCGCATTGCGTATGGGTTTCGCAATCGACCACCCATACCCGGTCCACCTGTGTGCGCCAGCGCGTGCCGGACTCGACCAGCAAGGGGACGTCATGCACCAGACAGCGCTTGCCGGCTTGCAAGGCGGCTTCGGTTTGTTCGCGGCTGATCTGGCCGACCAGTGGGTGGATGATCGCTTCCAGTTGCTGGCGGGCCTGTGCGTCACTGAACACGCGGGCACGCATGGCCTGGCGGTCCATGGCGCCTTGGGCATCCACCATGTGCGAACCAAATTGCTGGCGAATGGCATCGATGGCGCGACCACCCGGTGCGGTCAGACTGCGGGAAATGGCGTCGGCATCGATGACAGCTGCGCCAAGCTCTGCCAGCATGCTGGCCACAGTGCTCTTGCCGCTGCCAATGCCGCCGGTCAGTCCCAGACGCCAGATGCGCAAAGTGTTCATGGCTTGTTCAACCCGGGTCAGACCATCAACAGACGAGGCGGTCCGAGGAACAGCAACCAAGCTCCCGCCAAGGCCAGGAACGGACCAAAAGGAATTTGGCGGTTCTCGGCCAGTTGTTTGCGCCACATCATGACCACAGCCACCAACAGGGCAGAGACCGAAGCGATCAGCACGATGGCCAGCAACGATGGCCAGCCAAACCAGGCCCCGAGTGCCGCGAGCAGCTTGAAGTCACCGTAACCCATGCCTTCCTTGCCGGTGAGCAGGCGAAATCCCCAGTACACCGTCCACAGTGACAAATAACCGGCCACTGCGCCGGCCAGGGCGGTGTGCAGTGGCACGCCAGTCCAGCCCATGGCGGCCGCGATCAAGCCGCCCCAGGTCAGGGGTTGGGTGATGGTGTCGGGCAGCCAGGTGGTGCGCGCATCGATCACGGCCAGTGCGAGCAAGGCAGCAGCAAACCCCGCCCACGCCAAGGCGGCGCCCATGTCTGTGTGCGTCAGCAGGCTCCAGACAAACAAGGCAGCGGTGAGCAGTTCGATCAAGGGGTATTGCCACGAGATGCGGCTGTGGCAGTGACGGCACCGTCCACGCAGCAACACAAAGCCCAGAAGCGGCAGGTTGTCGTACCAGGCGATGGGGTGTCGGCAGATGGGGCAATGCGAACTTGGAAAGGCCAGGTCCATGGCCGGTTCGGTGGGGGTGCCTGGCGCCTGCCAGGATTGCTCGATCATGATCGGCAGCCGGTGGATCAGCACATTCAGAAAACTGCCAATGGCCAAGCCCAGCGCCGTTGTGAGCGCAAGGGTCAAATAGTCGTGCGCCATGTTCAAAAAACCTGACCGAGTCGAAAAATGGGAAGGTACATGGCCATAAGGATAACGCCGATTGCCCCGCCCAAGACGACGATGATCAAGGGCTCAACCATGCTGGACAGCGCATGGACTCTGGCATCGAGTTCTTCGGTCATCAACCGTGCCGCTCTGTCCAGCAAGGTCTCGAGTGTGCCGGTGTCTTCGCCTGTGGCGCACAGCTGAACCAGCATGTCCGGGAAGCGCCCGGTGTGGGCCATGCCTTCGCTCAGACGACCTCCTTGCGCGACGCGGCGCTGCAAATGTTCATTGATGCGTTCGTAGATGGGATGTGCGCTGGCCTTGCCAGCGACGGGCAGGGCCTCGGTCAGCGGAACGCCTGCAGCCAGCAAGGCCGACAGGGTGTGTGCCCAACGCGCCAGCACCGAAGTGCGCACCATGGGGCCAATGCCTGGCCAATCCAGTACACGACGATGCCACTGCCGTCGCCAGGATGCCTGCCGCCACTGTCTGCGCAGCAACACCACCAGCGCAGGCAGCAGCAGGGCCATCCACAGCGCGCCATCGCTGATGGCCCGGCTGAGGGCCAGCACCATTTGCGTGCTCCAGGGCAGTTGCGCACCGAATGACTTGAACACGTCTTCAAAAACCGGCACCACGAACACCAGCATGAGCAGCAGGACCGACAGGGCGATGGCGATCACCGTGCATGGGTAGGTCAAAGCAGCACGCACACGGGCGCGCAGTGCCTCTGTTTTTTCGAGGGTGTGGGCCAGCCGGTCCAGCATGGTGTCGAGGATGCCGGCAGTTTCTCCTGCGTGCACCATGCTGATGTAGAGCGGGCCGAACGCTTGTGGGTGCTTGGCCAGGGCTTGAGACAAGGGCGTGCCGCCTTCGACATCTTGCTGGATTTTTTGCAGCACCGTGGCCAGAGCGGGTGTGG
>Ga0228703_1002291_pt1 | contig 10809 bp, 10 predicted proteins | sample McNCre217_Aug_MG_3_FD_178020 | JGI IMG/M metagenome (GOLD analysis project Ga0228703, IMG submission 178020) | Freshwater microbial communities from McNutts Creek, Athens, Georgia, United States - 29-17_Aug_MG | ecosystem: Environmental > Aquatic > Freshwater > Creek | place: USA: Georgia... | reverse complement strand
GTGGCGCCCGAGTACTCCTTGGAGTTCTCCGGACGACTACTGCCGGCCGCTGTGGCCAAGTCGATGCGGGCGCCCTTTACCTGGCCCAGGTAGTGCTCGCTGATTCCGCTGGGGTGAATAATGCTGGCTTCAATGTCAAAGCCGCCGTCTGTGTTGCGGAGTTTCTCTAGGTCATCGTGAGTGCGAATGGCGTTTTCGCCAACCCCAGGCAACAGTCCGGGTCCGTGATCGGCGTCTTCTGCGGGGCGTGCAAGCTTCCAGTAGCCGAGTTCGCTAGGGAGGATGGTGCCGGATTCGTCCAGCAGCTTTGCAGTGGACTGGTAGGTCAGATAGTTCTCGCCGTTGTGGAAAAACACCACGCGCTGACTGAACTCGTATTCAATGGGGAGGTCGTTTTCGTTGCGGCGGTGCGAATAAGAGATAACACCGGTACCCTCCCAGGTGCCAACCACAAACGCCAGTGGCGTGAGCTCAACCGGCAGGTTATCTGGGAGAACGAACAACTACTTCTGGCCCTTGAAAAGCTTGTAAAGCACCAAAATCGAAACACCCGCAATGGCGAGTGCTGCAAGCACTAGAAGGCCGGTGAAGAGCATGTCCCATGGAAGATTCATGCCTAAAGTTTATCCGCTAGGCGGCAACCACCCAAGCCGCGAAAGGCAGCAAAGCTATCCCCGCAGGAACAGGTACACGCTGGCCACGGCCAGAATCAGATAACTTCCGCCACCCACGTAAATCAGTTCGCGCACAAATCCGGCGGGGCTCGCTTTAATCAAATGGATCAGCGAAACGGTTGCCACCGACCCGGCCAGAATGGCGCCGAACCAAGCAAAGGCGTGCTCGGCAGGCGCAACCGTAACGGTGACCACCGCCAAAATCGCGGTAGCACCCCAGAGGGCCCAGATTGGGAACCAACGAGCATCCATGCCTTAATAATGCCAAATACCGGGGGTTCGCTGGGTGCTGTGGCCAAGAAACCACCATCGATGCCCGGAACAACGCCTAAACTTGAGGTAAACGGGAGAACTTATGGCGCAGATTCTGGTTTTGGCGGCCACGGCCACCACAGACGTTCTGCCCGCGCTTGGCCTCTTGAGTCACAAAGTGCGCACCATTCCCGCGGAGCCAGCCTCACTGGTTAGTGCACCGGTTGCAGACATTGTTTTCCTAGACGCCCGCAAAGATCTGGTTGCCGCCAAGAGCCTGGTTAAAGTCCTTCTCACCACGGGAATGAGCGCTCCCCTCGTTTTGGTTCTTACCGAAGCTGGTTTGCCTGCGATTAATGCCGAATGGGGCGCCGCCGACATCATTTTGGAGAATGCCGGACCCGGTGAAATTGATGCCCGAATCCGGATGTGTCTCGGTCGCGGTCAGGCCTCCAGTAAGCAAGACACCATCAACGCCAGCGGTGTGGTGATTGACGAGGGTAGCTATAGCGCCAAGGTGCACGGCAAGCCGCTTGACCTCACCTATAAAGAGTTTGAACTGCTGCGTTTCTTGGCGCAGCACCCCGGGCGCGTTTTCACTCGCGAGCAACTTCTGAGCGAAGTTTGGGGCTACGACTACTTTGGCGGCACCCGCACTGTTGACGTTCACATTAGGCGCCTACGCGCCAAACTGGGTGACCTTGAAGGCCTGATTGGCACGGTTCGCAACGTGGGTTACCGCTTCAATCTCACGCCAGAAGAAAGTTTGGAACCGGCCCAGTTATAGCCGGTTGCCACCAGTTGTTCACCAGTTAGCCACCCGCAAATGGCAGGATTTTAGTTATGTCTGAAGAAACCATGGCAATCAAGATGCCGGCCGATAAAGGCGAGTTTGGCCCCGATCGATTTCTCGACCGCGAAATCAGCTGGCTGGCATTCAACCAGCGCGTACTGGAGCTTGCCGAAGACCCAGACATGTTCCTGCTGGAGCGCCTCAACTTTGCCGCCATTTTTGCCAGCAACCTAGACGAGTTCTTCATGGTTCGCGTGGCCGGACTCAAGCGACGCATTGCCACGGGGCTGGCGGTTACCGCAAGCAGCGGCCTGAGCCCACAAGATGTGCTCACCGAGATCTCTCGTGAGGCCCACGTTCTGCACGAACGTCACGCCAAATTATTCATCGATGTATTGGAGCCCGCGCTCAAGGCCCAGGGAATCAGCGTGGTTGGCTGGAAAGACCTGGCCGATGACGAGCGCTCGGCGCTGAAAACGCAGTACCAGAACCAGATTTTCCCGGTGCTCACTCCCCTTGCGGTTGACCCTGCCCACCCGTTCCCATACATTTCCGGTTTGAGCCTGAACCTTGCCGTGGTTCTGGAAAACCCGGAGACCAAGGCCGAACACTTTGCGCGTGTGAAAGTGCCGCCTCTGCTGCCACGCTTTGTTCGAGTGCCAGGCAACAACGGAGTAACCAACGTTCGCTACGTTCCGCTTGAGGAGCTCATTGGCGAGTTCTTGGAAAGCCTCTTCCCCGGCATGAATGTGCTGCAACACCACACCTTCCGCGTGACTCGAAACGAAGACCTTGAGGTTGACGACGACGAAGGCGAAAACCTGCTGGTGGCGCTGGAGAAGGAATTGTTGCGCCGCCGCTTTGGCCCGCCGGTTCGCCTCGAAGTGGCCAACGACATTAACCCGCAGGTTTTGGAACTGCTGGTTCGCGAGTTGGACATTGAAGAGGAAGACGTTTACCGTTTGCCTTCGCTTCTCGACCTCACCGGCCTGTTTGAGATTTCCAGCCTGAAGCGCCCGGAACTGCACTTCCCCAAGCACCAGGTGGTGACCAACCGCTACCTGATTGGTAACGACGACGAAAAAGCCAGTATCTTTAGCGTGCTCCGCGAGCGCGAGGTTTTGCTGCACCACCCGTACGAGAGCTTCAGCACGAGCGTTCAGGAGTTCCTGGAGCAGGCCGCCAACGACCCTAAGGTTTTGGCAATCAAGCAGACCCTCTACCGCACCAGCGGTGACTCACCGATTGTTGATGCCCTGATTCAGGCGGCCGAAGCCGGCAAGCAGGTTCTGGCTCTGGTAGAGATCAAGGCTCGCTTTGACGAGCAGAACAACATTGCCTGGGCGCGCAAGCTGGAACAAGCAGGCGTGCACGTGGTTTACGGCATTGTGGGCCTCAAGACTCACTGCAAGCTCTCCCTGGTGATTCGCCAAGAGGGCAGCATGCTGCGCCGCTACTGCCACATTGGCACCGGAAACTACAACCCAAAGACCGCACGCTTCTACGAAGACTACGGACTGCTGACTGCGCGCGAAAGCGTTGGCGAAGACCTGACCAAGCTTTTCAACCGCCTAAGCGGGTTTGCACCCGACAGCACTTTTAAGTCGCTCATGGTTTCGCCAAACGGCGTTCGCGACGGCTTGACCGCGCGCATCGAACGCGAAATTGAGCACCAGAAGGCGGGTAAGCCGGCACACATTCGCGTGAAGGTGAACTCCCTGGTTGATGAGCAAATCATCGATGCGTTGTATGCGGCCTCACAGGCCGGCGTGAAGGTTGACGTTCTGGTTCGCGGAATGTGTTCGTTGCGCCCTGGTGTGCCTGGACTTTCCGACAACATTCGGGTGCGTTCGGTTCTGGGTCGTTACCTGGAGCACAGCCGCGTGTTTGCTTTTGCCGGTGGCGGCGATCCAGCAGTATTTATCGGCTCGGCCGACATGATGCACCGCAACCTTGACCGCCGAGTAGAGGCACTGGTTCGCATTGTGCAGCCGGACCAGATTAAGGAACTCACCGGCATGTTTGAACTTTGCATGGCCGACACCAGTGCAACCTGGCGACTCAACGAAGCCGGCACTTGGACTCGCTTTGCCAAAGACGCCGATGGTAAACCGCTGGTAGACGTGCAAGACAAAATCATGCAAGACGTGCTGGCAAAGAAAAACCACAAGAACTAATGACGGTTTACGCAGCGGGCGCCGTGCTTTGGCGCGAGGAAAAGGGCGAGCTCAAACTCGCTTTGGTTCACCGCGGTCGGTACAACGATTACGGCTGGGCCAAGGGCAAACTTGACCCAGGTGAGGTGCTCCCCCAAACCGCGGTACGCGAGATTCTGGAAGAAACCGGGCTCAAAATAAAGTTGGGCGTGAAGCTGCCCACGCAACATTACACGCTCCCTAATGGCCAACCCAAAGAGGTGCACTATTGGGCGGCACGCGTGAGCGATTCGGCCCTAGCCAACACCAAGTTCAAGCCGCACGAAGAAGTAACTGAGGTGCTGTGGCTAACGCCTGATAAAGCTTCAAAACTGCTGAGTTACGAGGCCGATCAAGCCCTGTTGAAACACGTTGTTGATCTGCACAAAAAGGAGCTGCTGCGCACGCGTCCGTTTATTGTGCTTCGCCACGCCAAGGCAACGCCGCGCACCGACTGGAAGGGACCAGACGGTAAACGGACACTGCTCCCCGCGGGCACTGCACAGGCCAAGGCTCTGGTTCCTGCCCTGTATGCGTTTGGACCAAAACGCATTGTTACCAGCCCGTGGGTGCGCTGCTTAAACACGGTTCTGCCGTATGCCCAAAAATACAAGCTCCCCGTGGTTGAGCGTTTGGCGCTGAGCGAGCACGGAAACGCTAACGGTCCGGCGCAAACCCGCAAAGTTGTACGGCAGTTGCTTGAGCTGCAAAAACCCGCGCTGTTGTGCAGCCACAGACCAAGCCTGCCAACCATCATCGATGAGTTGAGTGATAACGCCACCCTTGCTCAGAAGAAGAACCTGCGCGAAGGCCTCACCCTGAAACCGGGTCACTTCATGGTGGTACACATGACCGTTGAACCCAAGGGTAACCGCCGCCAGATTGCCGGCATTGAGCACTACAGCTCGTTCATTGCCGACTAAAGTCACCCGCCCTTATCGCCCACTAGGCTAGCCTGATGTCCCAAACCCAAAACCGCGCCCGCTGGGCCCCGCTAGCCCTCATGAGCGTTGCGTTTGTTTGGGGTGCCGCGTTTGTACTCATGAAAGACGCAATCAAAACGCAGCCGATTTTTGACTTCCTCGGTACCAGATTTGTGATCGCCACCGCCGTGATGATTCTGGCTAAACCGAGTGTGCTTCGCGCAATTGACCGCCAGCTGCTACGCAAAGGCGTGATTCTGGGCTTGATCCTCGGTGCCAGTTACTACACCCAGACCGTTGGTCTGGAGCTTTCCACGGCGGCCATCACTGGCTTTATCACCGGGCTTTATGTGGTGGTGGTTCCGCTACTCACCTGGGCTATTCAGCGCAAGCGCATTCACCCTCGAGTGATCATTGGTGTTGCACTTGCCACCGTTGGGCTCGGGTTCATCAGCATCACTGGCCTAAGTTTTCAGGTTGGGCAGCTCTGGGTGGTGGCCTGCGCGGTGTTGTTTGCCGTGCACATCTTTGGGCTGTCAATCTGGAGCCCCGGTCAGGATGCCTACGCGCTTACGGTAGTGCAACTCGGCACCATGGGTGTGGCCTGCAGCCTGCTAGCCTTCATGGATGGCTATCAAGCGCCGGTTGGGTTCAACGGTTGGTTTGCCATTCTCTTCACCGCCGTTTTTAGCACCGCAATTGCATTCTTTGTTCAAACCTGGGCGCAGGGAATTATGGACGCCTCGCGCGTGAGCATTTACCTCACGTTTGAGGTGGTTTTCACGGCACTTCTCGCCGTGCTGGTCGGGCAGGAAAGTCTGCAGTTCAAAACGGTGTTGGGTGGCGCACTCATGATTGCATCGATGCTGGTTGTGGAGTGGCCCGGCAAAGGCAAGTCTGAGTCGCTCGTGCCTCTGGAAACGCTCCCTCACTAGCTGGGCCAGCGATAAGCCATGTAAATGGCTACAGGTTTAGTTCCAACTCAACTGTCACGTGCTGCCCCAGCTCCAGTTTTTCGGGCAGCCGCACCATGTTCTTAATTGGCACCAGATAAATGCCGTTGCGTGGAAACAGGCTGGTGGTGAATTCTGTTTTGCCAACGCAACCCTTCACTGGAATCACTCCCCAGCCGTAGGTGAGCAGGTTAGCGTTTGCCTTGATTCGGTCCGAAAGGTCCTGCGGAACCGGCACGTAGTAGAAAGGCGCAGGCCCACGCCACTCGATCATCTGGTTGCTGAACTTGAACTTCATTCCGGCCTACTTTGAAATGTGAATTGTGTCGCCGTCTTGAGTTTGCGAAACAACTTTTACTGTGATTCCGCCAACGGTTACAGAATCCCCAACTTTAAAGGCGCCATCGGTGAACTGGCTGGTGTCGGCAACTGGTCGAGGTGTAATCAGGTGCCATGCGCCCTTGATAGACGCAATTTTCATGTCCACCGTATAAACGAGAGTGCCGGCTGGTTGATGAGAGCTGGTTTGATCCATGCCCTCCGCTCTTCTGCTCTCGATCACCAAAATCAAGGAATCAGATAAAGGTACCGCTACCGCTTTCAGATTGGTGTTCACGCGTTCGAGTGGAGCAAGCACAAGGTCTTGTCCCGTTGGTGTGATTTGGCCTGGCGTTAGGCATGCAAGTTGCGACTCTGGCAACCATCCTTGGATGTAACGGTTCCAACTGGTGAGCTCTAGGAACTCGTTGGTCCAGTTGAGGCTCATTAGGTCCCAGGCACCAAAGGTTGCATCCACACCGTTTGTGTAAAGATCCTGTAGGCCAAATAGGTGCCCCGTTTCATGACTCATCCACTTCCAACCCGCACCTGGAAGGCTTTGGTAGGCGTCCGCGCCTGAGAAAGTGCCGGCACGAATCGGGCCGTCGGCGGTTTGGTAGATTCTGGGGAATGCCGGTCCATAGGCAATGCTTTTCCATGGAATGGTGGGAGGGCTTAGGAAGTAAACCACGTCAAACTGGCTGTAGTCAACCACTGGGTCATTCGCTTGCAAAAGTGCCTTGTAATAGCCATTTGAGTCGCCACCGTTCCAAGCCCCTAGGTTGTACTTGTTGCTGGCAAAACTCATTCGTTGCCATGACTTAACCACTTTGAAGTCAAAGGTGACTTTTCCGGCCGACATGCGCTTGTAAAAGTCGTGAGTGCCTTTAGCCATGCTAAAAAACACCGATGCTGGATTTCCAGCACCAGGTACGTCGGCAAAGTCCACGGGCACAATCAAGGCGTGAACAGTCCCCTGATTTGGCAAACGGGCAGAGTGACGAGGAAAACCGTTTGAAACCGTCTCATCGCCAGCTACCTGATAGCGCAGCTGGCAGGGATTGACTGGCTGGTAGGCGTCTGGTGCACTATGACTCGCCTTATCCACGGTGAGTGTGAAGAACCCGGACGCGTTAACTCTAAGTCCTTCAACGGCCACCTGATTATTCGAGTCGACGGTAATGGAATAGGTGTGCCGCTTGAAGTTTGCGGTGTCGCCAAAGGGCTCAATGGTATCCACCGAGTAGACACCGGGCTGCCAGTTCGCCAGGAGGTATCCATTGGAATCAAGATTGTGCAGAACCCATCCCGTGGTGTCATTCACAAAAACGGCGTTGGACGCAATTTGCTGGGTTGGATTGTTAGGGTCAAATACCCAGAGTTTCACATTGAAACCGTCCGACCCGGCCGGAGCTGCTCCAGGCAATGGAACGCTATTAGCGACCGGCGCGGAAGCGTTTCCACCCGGGCCACTACCTCCCGCGTAGTAGGCAAGCAAAGTTGTATTCGGGTCATCGAGTAGATCAGCGCTCGCATCGGGAGCACCGTCCCCCGCGGCTCCGCCTTGGTTGGTGCCACCAACCAGTACCCACTTGAGCTTTCCACTCTTCTTCTTACAAACTACTGACTGCTTTGCAGTTGTTTTAGCTTTGGCATTTAGCTTGGAGCATTTTGCCCCAACTTTGACTGTTGCGGCCTGGGCTTCGGCACCTGAAATCAATAGCGAGACTGCAAGAAGAGTTGCGGTTACTGCCTTGAGTGTTTTCACCATGTGGCGAGTCTATTCCTGCAGGACCCGCATGCCACACTTAGTGCATGTTGATTCTGAGCATCGATGCTGGCACCACGGGCGTTACCGCCCAGCTGGTAAACGTACACGGGGTTTCCGTTGGTCGGGGTTACGCCGAGTTTGAGCAACACTTTCCGCAACCGGGTTGGGTGGAGCACCAACCTGAGCAGATTTGGCAGGCCACTCTCACTGCCGTTTCAGGGGCGTTGGCTGCCGCAAACGCGTTGGTGGCCCAGGTAACCGCAATTGGAATCACCAACCAACGCGAGACCTTGGCGGTTTGGGACAGAGAAACGCTCAGCTCCCCCACACCTGCCATTGTTTGGCAGGACCGGCGCACAGCCAATCTGCTTTCGGATGCAAAATTCGCCGATGCCGCCGAGTGGGTTCGAATCACAACAGGCTTACCGCTCGACCCCTATTTCAGTTCGAGCAAGATTCTGTGGCTGAAGCGGAATCTGCCAGACGTTTGGGCTGGCGTTGAGGTGGGGCGGTTTGCGCTTGGAACCATCGATGCGTATTTGCTAGCGCGAATCACCGCAGGAGCCGTGCACGCCACCGATGCGAGCAATGCCAGCCGAACTCAGCTCATGAATCTGGAGACTCTCCAATGGGATGAGCGTTTGTTGGAACTTTTTGAGGTGCCGGCTCAGGCGCTACCCAAGATTCTCCCCAATATTGGAGAATTTGGCACTTCCAATGCGGAGTCATTTCTGGGTATTTCTGCGCCAGTCACGGGCATGGCTGGCGATCAACAGGCCGCACTATTTGGGCAGCAGGCACTTGCACCGGGCGATGCTAAGTGCACCTATGGAACCGGGGCCTTTCTTTTGCAAAACACCGGCGGTGCGCCTCAGCTGAGCGACCCTAGATTGATTGCCACGGTTGCCTGGGTTGATGCGGCGGGAACGGCAACCTATGCGCTAGAAGGAGCTGTGTTCGTTGCTGGCGCGGCTGTGCAATGGTTGCGTGATGGGCTAAAAATGATTACTTCGGCATCTGAGTTAGAACCGATGGCTCGACAAGTTGCCAACAACGGCGGGCTGTATTTTGTACCCGCTCTGGCCGGTTTGGGCTCGCCGTTTTGGGATCCAATTGTTCGTGGTTCTTTCATGGGCATTACTCGTGGCACCACTCGCGAACACTTTGCTCGAGCCACCTACGAAGCCATGGCTTTTCAGGTGAAGGCGCTCATTGACGCATTCGCAACCGCTGGTGGTCCACAGTTGAAGGAACTCCGCACCGATGGAGGCGCAGCCACCAGCAACCTGCTCTTGGAACTTCAGGCCAACGTGCTGGGAATTCCCGTTTTCCGGCCGGCAAACCTCGACACTACGGGGCTAGGTGCAGCGTATTTGGCCGGCCTAGGTGCTGGAATTTGGAGCAGCCCAGCCGAGTTGGCAACTCAGGTTCGTGAAACTTTCCGCCCCACTGGTTCTCTCGCAGTGGAGTACGAACGTTGGCTAGAGGCGGTTCAAGCCACCCGCTCTTGGTAAACTAGGAACACTGCCGTAAGGCGGTGGCGGGCCTCTAGCTCAGTTGGTTAGAGCAACGGACTTTTAATCCGTGGGTCGTGGGTTCGAGCCCCACGGGGCCTACCGAAAATGAAAACCTCACCCTACCGGGTGGGGTTTTTGTTTTTGCTAGGCGTGGAGCGAAGCACCCACGCATGGGCCCCTTCGTGAGCGAAGCGAGCCAGGGAGGTTCGAGCCCCACAGGGCCTACAAGCAAAAATCCCTAGTCGTATGACTGGGGATTTTGCATTCTCTGGATGGATTAGGTTACCTAACGCCCAGCAGGTCAATAACGAAAACTAGCGTGCGGCCAGATAGGTGGTGTCCAGCGCCGGCAGGGCCGTAGGCATACTCTGGTGGGCAAATGAGGGTTCTACGACCGCCAACCTTCATGCCTGGGATGCCTTCCTGCCACCCGCGAACTAGGCGACCGAGTGGAAACTCGATTGATTCGCCGCGACCCCACGAAGAGTCGAACTCTTCGCCAGACTCGTAGTCCACGCCGAGGTAGTGCACCTTGCAAACTGCTCCTGCAGTTGCTTCGGCTCCATCGCCAATCACGTCATCGATGATGGTCAAAGTGGTTGGAGCGGGCTCGAGCATTGGTTCGAGTTCTGGGCGCGAAAGATTAGTCATGCAAACAGACTACCGAATCGCGCGGCCATGACCGAAGTAGCAGCCAAGTACCAATAGCGTGACACAGAGCGATTGCGAGACTGCTACAACGCGCTCCCACACGCCAACACTGGAAGCACTCGGATCTGTCCAAGTGCTGAGGAACCAGAGCGCCAGAGATACTTGGATCGCAGTGATTGCCACCGATGCTAAAGGACGAACAATCCAGGGTGCGTCTTTACGATTTCTCATGGCGAGGATTGGCCAACCCGCGCTCAACACAAACGACGAGATAGCGAAGACTCGGTGCAGAGTTGAATAACCAATCAATGGTGTTGGGAATATGGTCAAACCAAAGGTACAAAGTGCCGCCAGAAAAAGAGCCACCCGGCCCGGCAGAGCAAAAGTCTTGGCGTAAACCGAGATAACTAGCGTGAGCACTCCGCCGAGAATGAAGAAGGTAGACATAATCCATTTGACTGGCGATTCCGGAGCAGCTAAATCACTTATGGTTTGAGTAACGGGGTTGTATTCAGGCCAAAGGCTTGCCGCTAGGACCCAGCCCAGAACGGACTGTATTGGGCCAATGATTGCCGCTATCAGCGCGGGTTTTTGTATTGGCTTCATGGTCCCAATCTACGCTTTACTTTTTATGGCGCTTGCGCTGAGCAACCGGGTCCGCGATGGGCGAACTTCCTACGAGACGTTTGGTGTACTCCTGCTGAGGGTTGGTAAGCACATCACGAGTTGGGCCCTGTTCAACCAGCTGGCCCCGATGCATCA
>Ga0228703_1002287_pt1 | contig 10824 bp, 15 predicted proteins | sample McNCre217_Aug_MG_3_FD_178020 | JGI IMG/M metagenome (GOLD analysis project Ga0228703, IMG submission 178020) | Freshwater microbial communities from McNutts Creek, Athens, Georgia, United States - 29-17_Aug_MG | ecosystem: Environmental > Aquatic > Freshwater > Creek | place: USA: Georgia... | reverse complement strand
ACCGGAGGCGAGGCGTTGAAGCAGACCGATGCGGCGATTTATATGCTGGCACCGAACGGGATTGGCAGATCGGTTCTGGCCGACAAGCTGGAGCGTTTGGTAAAGGTGGATAAAACGTCCCGCAACCACGGCTCTGCCATGTCGATTTCGGCTTTGGCACGCACCATCGCCGTCTGAAGATCATTGCCCGAGGCACCATGCTAAACCCCGCCACGCCTGCCTTTCTAGCCGCCCTTGCCAGTCAACTGCCCGAAGGCACGCTTCGCCCCGCCGAACCGCGCTATCTGGAAGAACCGCGTGGGCGTTGGAAGGGGTTGGCGGCGGCGGTGGCCTTGCCGCGCAACACCGCCGAAGTGGCGGTGATAGTGCGGGCCTGTGCTGCGGCCCGGGTGGGATTGGTGCCTTGGGGCGGTGGCACCGGCTTGGTCGGCGGGCAGATCTTGCCCGAAGGTCCGCTGCCGGTGCTGCTGTCGCTTGAACGGATGGCCGCATTGCGCGGGGCTTACCCTGACGAAAACGTGCTGGTGGTCGAGGCTGGGATGATTCTGGCGGATGTTCAGCAGCACGCCGAACGCATCGGGCGGCTGTTTCCGCTGGCTTTGGCATCCGAGGGCACCTGCCAGATTGGCGGCAACCTTGCGACCAATGCGGGCGGGCTGAATGTGCTGCGCTATGGCAACACCCGCGATCTGTGTCTGGGGATCGAGGCGGTTTTGCCGGATGGAAGCATTTTCAATGGCTTGAAGCGGCTGCGCAAAGACAACACCGGCTATGATCTGCGCCATCTGCTGATCGGCGCCGAAGGCACGCTGGGCGTGATCACGGCAGCAAGTCTGCGGCTTTATCCGCGCCCGGCGGTGGTTGGCACGGCGCTGCTGGCGGTGCAAAGCCCGGCTGCGGCGCTGCGCCTGCTGTCTTTGGCCGAAAGCCGGATGTCGGGCATGGTCAGCGCCTTTGAACTGATCGGCAAGATGGGGCTGCAGTTTCTGGCCGAAAAGATCCCCGAAGTCAGCGCGCCGATTGGCATGCCAGCGTGGATGGTGCTGATAGAAATCGGTTTGCCCGCCGGGTTTGGCAATGCCGAAGACCATCTTGGCGCGCTGTTCGAAGCGGCACTAGAACAGGATCTGGTGTCGGATGGCGTCATTGCTTCGTCCGAGGCACAGCGCGCCGCACTTTGGCGGATCCGCGAGGCGATCCCAGAGGCAAACCGGATGATTGGCGCGGTGTCCAGCCACGACATCTCGTTGCCACTGTCCGAAGTGCCGGGCTTTATCGAAGAAGCCGGGCGCAGGCTGGCGCAGATTGACGGCTATCGCATCAACTGCTTTGGCCATTTGGGCGATGGCAACCTGCATTACAACGTGTTCCCGCTGCCCGGAAAATCCCGCAAGGACCACGATCACCAACGCGATGCGGTGAAGCAATGCGTGCATGATCTGGTAGATGCGCTTGGCGGTTCGGTGTCGGCCGAACACGGGCTGGGCCGCTTGAAGGTGGACGATCTGGAACGCTACGGCGACGCGGGTAAAGTCGCCGCGATGCGCGCGATCAAGGCCGCACTTGATCCGGCCGGCATCATGAACCCCGGCGCCGTCCTGCGCTGATCCCAGCCTCTTGGCTAACATATCCCACGGGTGTGTGTGCCTTGGCTTTGTGACGGCTTTCAAAAGGTTTGGTTCGGGGTGAAAATAAAGTCAATCAAAATCAATGCCTTGAGGCGCAACGATTTCATTGGGTTTGATGCGTTTTGGGCCAATTTGGCGAGTTTGCCCACGACCCACGACTTTCGGCACCTGTTTAGGTGCCGGTTGTCGTCACTTAGAATCCACTTTGGGAGCATTTAACACCCGGTTAAAGCGGGCGTGAAGCAGCTCGCCCACGCGGTCACCAACAGCGGCCCGCCACTGCATCAAGCTTTCCCTGGTCGTTCCTGCTTTGATAAGATCGCGAACCAAGTCGGCTGCTCGATCGCCCAAATCGAGACCCCACTCAATCGGCGCAAGGCCCAGAAGTTCTTCCCCACCATCAACTAGCGGTTTCCCTTCCTGATGATATCGCAGCAGCGTTTCAGCCATCATCTTGGTGACTTCGAAGGCTGCACGTTCGGCATACAGGGCGATAGGTTCGCTTGCGGAATCGGCACCGAAAACGAGCCAATCCAGTGACACGCCCAAGCCCTTGGATAGCTGACAAAGCGCTTCAAAACCGGGCAGACTCGCTCCTTGGCGAAGTAGGTATTTGTCCAGAGTCCGCTTAGGCAACCCTGTTCGCTCTGCTATATCTGCAACGGTCCAGTTGTTTTGATCCTGCAAATAGCGAAGGCGCGCGGCCACTTCACTCACGGCATTCCCCCTTGCAATTACCCAAAAAAGGGATATTGTATGTCCCATCTTGGAGACATTTTGATCTATGCCTAGCGTATCCCAGAAAGAACCAGTTGACCAGAGGAACGCCCTAATCCGTTCAGCTTTCGTGTCGCAAGGCACGAGTCTTCATGCTTGGTGCCTGTCAGCCGGGATAAATCCGCACAACGCGCGCAAAGCGATTATCGGAAAATGGACGGGACCGAAGGCAAGCCAACTGGTCGCTCAAATCATGGCGGCGGCAGGTGTGGAAAAATGACCTTGCTTTCGGTTTGCAATCTTGTCGGCTTGCCCGGTCTACCTTCAACAGCCTTTGGGATTCGTAAGTGGCTGAAGCGGAATGACATTGCCCTCATACAGGACGGCAACCGCTTCGCCTTTTCCCTGTCCGACTTGCCGCCCGAAGTCCGCCGCGCGGTCATCGAGCGCGACATTGCCGCCGCTGGCTTGCCCCTTGGTGCCTACGACGAAGAGGCACACCGTGCGCTTGCCAATGCCACTGCCAAGATGCGCGCCGAAGCCGAACGTAAGGCGGCAATCGCCCGTGAGCTGAAGGCGCTTGGATCGCAAATGCCGTGGGCCGAACGCATTGCAATTTTGCGCGCGCGGCATGGTGACAACGGCACTTCAAAGCCCTCTTTAACGCGCATTTTAAAGGCCGTTGAAGGCGTTGATCCTATCAACTTCGCACCGGCACTGTTGGCGGAATACTCGCGCGAAGGCGCACCCAAGGCCGAAATGTCGGAGGCAGCTTGGTCGCTCTTCCTGACGATCATCCGGGACGCTGGCGAAGGGTTCAAGATCAAGTCTGCTTGGCGCGATGTACGCGACCTCAAGCACAAATACGGTTGGCAATGGCCTGACGTTGTGACGGTGTGGCGGCGCTGGATGCTCTTCCAGAGGCACAAAGGCTTCACGCGCGCGTTGGGCACTCTGAGGCCGTCAAGCGCCTTGCAATGCCTGCCCAGAGGGACAAGACCACAATCGGGCCGATGGAATGGGTGTCGCTCGACGGTCGCACCAAGGACTTTTGGGCGCACAACGGCGACGGGAAACCGCGCCGCTATACGTTCCTTGCATTGGTGGACTGTGCGACCAACTTCATTCTTGGCTGGACCTTGGCGGAAAGCGAAAACGCCCGTGCGACGCAAGCCCTGATCAAGAGTGTCTGTGCGAAATGGGGCATCTTCGACAGGCTTTACCCTGACAACGGGTCGGCATTTGCCGGGCATCTGGTTGCAGGTGGGGCGGTAAAGAAGTTCCGAAATTCAGGGGCGAAGATGGAAGGGGTGAAGCCCTTGGGCATCTGCCACCATCTTGGAATTGCTATACATTTTGCATTGCCCGGCAATGGCCAAGCTAAGACGGCTGAGCGCACATTTGCGAGCCTTTCGCGGGTGTTGGATGATAGGCCGGAATTCAAAGGTGCCCACGCCGGTCATATGCCGGGTGCAGCGCCCGATTCAAAGGTCGTTCCAGTGCCGTTTGAAACTGCACTGGCGGTCTGCACGCGCGAAGTGGCGCGGCACAATGCAGAGCCGGGACGGCGCGGCCAAGGCATGAATGGCAGATCATATCAGGCAGTATTTGAGGCCGGTCTCTCCAAACGACTGAAGCGGACACTTACCGCGCGGCAGCTTTACCTATCGGGGCTGATTTACACTCCGGTCAAAGTAAACCGTTGGGGCCAGATCGAGATTGATACTTGGACCTATGGCGCGCCTGACACGCAAGACATGCTGCTTCCGTATAATAGGAAGGGCGAGGCTGTGCTACTGGGTCGTGATCCTGACGATTTTACGGCACCCGCTTTGGCATGGAACGCCAAGGACGAATTGATTTGCGAGGGTATTCAGCCGGTTATCCGTGGTGCTTATGGAAGTGTTGACGGCATTCGCCAAGCAGCTACCAACCGGAAAGCCGCCCGAGCTGCCGTCACTGCTGCGGCGGAAGCGAACAACTATCTGGACAATGCGGAACTAAATGCCGCCTTGGCAGCAATCCCTTCACCGGGAGCGCCGACAACGGCACCTGCGGCGGTTGTGGCAGGGCAGTTCTCTGGAAAGCTGAAACAGCGTAAGCGGGTCAACGCCCCTGCTGACGTTGAAGATGAGGAATTGGAACTGGTCGGCCAGCTCGCGCGCGGCAAACGGTTCCTAACCGAAGAGCATTTGAAGAATTTGGACAAGGCTACAGCCCCAAAGCAGGGCCTTGCCTGATGTGACCGGAACGGCGCTGTAACGCCGCCCCGGTCTTCTACCACGGGCGAATGCCCACCAGCCAAGGAGACTAGAATGGCAGATATTGTGAAGCTTAGCAGCCTTGAACGCACGAAGCCAGTGCTTGGCGGCTTTGTCAAAACTGAAGCGGCAGTTGATATCCAGCGCACCCTTCATTTGCTTCAGGCCACGGGCGGCGGGCAGATGGCGCTGATCGTCGGGCAGCCCGGGTGTGGCAAAACTGAGGCCATTCGGGCCTTCAAAAATGCAACTCCCGGCGCGATCATCTACAATGTGACCGCGGGCGAAGTCATCACCTGGTCAAACCCTCCCCATACCGTTGCCGATGTTTCGGCTTGTCCCGCTCTTTTACACCTTATCCCAAGTCATCAAGGCGCAAACAGCAGAGCGCCACACATCGGGAAAAGGACTGTTTCAATGATCGTTAATGCGGAGAGCGTTTCGCTCGCCTTCAAGGGTTTCAAGACTGTCTTCAGGGACGCTTACATGTCTGCCCCCGCCAATGCCGACAAGATCGCAATGACCGTGCCAAGCGGGAGCCGCGACGAAACCTACGGTTGGCTTGGGGCATTCCCGGCGATGCGCGAATGGGTTGGTCCGCGTCACATCAAGAACCTTGAGGCCCATGGCTTCACCATCAAGAACCGTAAGTTCGAATCCACGCTTGAGATCGCGCGTGACGACATTGCCGATGATCGCCTTGGCATCTTCAAGCCGATGTTCTCTGAAATGGGACAAGCGGCGTCACCCCGAAGAGCTGGTGTTTGGGCTTTTGGCATCGGGCTTTGACAGCGCCTGCTATGACGGCCAGTTCTTCTTTGACACCGATCACCCTGTGACCGATGCAGCCGGGGCTACCGCCACCGTCTCAAACTTTCAAGGCGGTTCGGGCACCCCATGGTATCTGCTGGACACGTCCCGCGCTGTGCGCCCGATCATCTGGCAAGAACGCGAGAAATACGAGTTCCAGCAACTGACGCAGGAAACCGACGAATACGTCTTCAAGACGGACCGCTACCTTTACGGCATCCGCGCGCGGATCAATGCTGGCTTCGGCCTTTGGCAGCTTGCCTATGGGTCCAAGCAGACCTTGACCGCTGCGAACTATGCCGCCGCCCGCGCTGCCATGCAGACCTTTACGTCTGATGGTGGCCGCAAGCTTGGCGTCAACCGGAATGTGCTGGTGGTTCCGCCTGCCTTGGAAGAGGCAGCACTGAACCTGCTGAACACCGAATACGGTGCGGGTGGGGCGTCCAATCCGTGGAAGGGTACGGCTCAACTTATCGTGACGCCCTACCTATGAAGGGCCTGACCCTCGCAATCTGTGATCGCGCCCTTGCGCCGGGCGGTGATGCGCCGGAATGGGTGCATCTCTTGCACGAAGGCCACATGACGGGCCGCGACGGTCGCCAGTTCAACCTGTCCGACCCCGAGGCCCTTGTGATCGAGTTCCAATCTTTGGGCATTGATCTGCCCATCGACTACGAGCACCAAAACGACAAGCCCGAGGCCAAGCTGTCTGGACCGGTTCCGGCTGCGGGCTGGATCAAGGAGTTGAAGGCGGCGGAAGGCGGGCTTTGGGGCCGTGTCGAATGGACCGAAACCGCCGCCGAAATGATCCGGCGCAAGGAATATCGCTTCCTCAGCCCTTCGATGCTGGTTCACCCGAAGACCCGCCAGATTGTTCGCCTGAAGGGGGCGGGGCTTGTCCATAACCCGAACCTCTTCCTTACCGCCCTTGCCAGTCAGGAAACCGCCATGTTGCCGCCCGTCCAACCCAAAGACCAGACCAAACCCGGAACCGACCTTGCCGCCGCGATTGCCGAGCTGCTGGGCCTGCCGGTTGAAACACCCGCGACCGAACTATTGGCCAAGCTTGTCGACCTTGTGAAAGCGGCCCCCGATCCGGCCAAATACATGCCCGTCGCGGCGGTGCAGGAAATGCTTTCCGACCGGCGGGCAGAGCGCAAGATCGTGCATGAAGGCCGCTCGCAAGAGAAGGTCAACGCGGCCCTGCGCCAAGGCTACATCACCAACGGGATGCGCGATTGGGCGCTGGAACTGTGCGTCTCGGATGAAGCTGCCTTTGACACCCTCCTTGAAAAGTCGGGGCCGGTCTTCGCGCCCCTGTTCAAGGCCAGCCATCTGACAGGCGCGCCGCCTGCCGCTCATGCTCGGCACGACACGCCCTTGAAGGCGGAGGTTTGCGCACAACTGGGCCTCAAACCCGGTTCGCTGAAAGACTGAAGATCATGCCGGGGAGTCAGCCGCCCCGGCATGTGTGACGCGCGGCAGTGATGTTCCGCGCGAAGAGGCCCCTCGCCGGATTGCTCCTGATGAACAGCTTGGGGCCTCTTACCCATTATAGAACGGAGCCTGTTCCACATGACTGCCCTTGCCCGCCCAATGCCAAAGCCCACCGCCCAAGTTGCCACCTATGTTGACGTGCTGGGGGCCGGCCTTGCGATGGAGTTCATCCTGCAATTCGGCGGTGCGTAGCTTTATTTGCCAAATGACCCAAAGGGCAAAAGCGACGTTGAGAAGCTGCTTGGCTACGACAAGTTGAAAGAGCTTGCCGCCCGCCCTGACCTGCAACGCAGTGTCCCATTGGCAAAGCGCTGGCTTGCCGAAATGCTGCATTGGAAAGGGTATTCCAAGGCAGCTATCGCCCGCACTTTGCGCGTCTCGCACACAACGGTAAGCCGCTATTTTGCGGGCAAGTACGCCCCGGCCCGAGATTGAAAAAGTGGGCAACGGGTTTAAGGGATAAGGCGGGTGATGGAGGGTCGGGGTACCCCTCATGTACTAGCGTTCGGCTTGCGCCGGGACGGTATCATGGAACCCGGTTTCCATGGTCATTACCCTTTTGACGGCAGGGCCCCGCACCCGGTTGCCTGCAAACCCTGCATCGCGCTCCGGTCTGAAGACCGTGCTACGGCCGCGAGAATATTACCGTGTCACGCCCAAGAGGAAGTCTAAGCCATGTCCGGCCCTGTCAGCAAGGCCGACCTATCGCGCCAACTTCGGCAAACGCTGGCAAGCCTCAACACCGCAAACGCCACGATTGAAGACCTTGTGAATACCCTTTTAGCGGGCCTTAAACCCACAGTTAAAGACGACCTTAACGCCGATCACCTTCGCACGCACCAACGCGGCGTCCCGGCCAAGATCGACGCCGACCCCGAGCTGGGCGCCTTTATCATCGCCCGCTTGGAAACCCACACCTTCACAGCAATCTGTGCCGAAGCCGCCGCCTACTTCCCGCCCTGTCGCGCTGGTGGCAACGCGCAGGCAAATACCTCATGCCTGAACCGCAGAATATCACCTGATACCAGTTGATCCTGACAAGTCCGGCATCAGACCGCCGCTTTCGACTTCAAACCCTTTGAAATGACGGATCAGACTGAATCAAAGCACACAGTCGCCAAGGCGCATGGGGGTGTGCCCCCCATGCGCGGCCAGATCGGTGCCGTAGAGTTTGGCCTTGGGGGGCATGAAAACGCCCTGCCGGAAAACCGACAGGGCGCTGGGGTAGGGTGGGTTCACGTGGTGCAAGCAGCGTGGTCACCCAAGGCAAGGGGTTTTGCCCGAGCGATTACAGCTTTAGATTGATTCTCTCTATAAAGCGTTAAAGGCCTTCAAACTCGCACAAAGCATGCACGTCCATGCCCATTGCCTCCAGCTTCTTGCGCCCGCCAAGGGCTGGCAGGTCGACGACAAAGGCGCAGCCGATCACCTGCGCGCCCAGCCGCTCGATCAGTTTGATCCCAGCCTCGGCCGTGCCACCGGTTGCCAGCAGGTCATCCACCAGCAGCACCTTTTCGCCAGGTTGCATGGCGTCGTCATGCACTTCGACCACGGCTTCGCCATATTCCAGCGTGTAGGCCTGCGAAATGGTCTGGCCGGGCAGTTTGCCTTTCTTGCGGATCGGCACGAAACCGGTCGAAAGCTGGTGCGCCACCGCGCCGCCAAGGATAAAGCCGCGCGCTTCCAGGCCCACCACTTTGTCGATGCGCATGCCGGCATAGGGGGCAAGCAACTGGTCAACGCACATGCGAAAGCCGCGCGGGTCGGCGAAAAGCGTGGTGACATCGCGGAACAAGATGCCCTCATGCGGGAAATCGACGATGGTGCGGATATAGTCTTTGACGGTCTTCTTCATCATTCAGCCTTTCAGGACGCGGCCAGCCACCGCATCAAGTTTGTTCAAAACCTCGGGGTCGCGTTTGGCGGGGGCGGTCATCAGCGCATGGTCCAGCGCGCGATCACAGCCGCAGGGGCAGGGCGCGCGGTTTGCCGCAAGCTGTGCCGGAAGCTGCGTCACAAGGCTGCGGGCGTTGCCAGCGTTGGCGGTCAGCGTGGCGATGACCTGTGCCACATCCACCGCGCCATGATCTTGGTGCCAGCAATCGTAATCGGTGACCATCGCGATGCTGGCGTAGCACAGCTCTGCCTCGCGGGCGAGTTTGGCTTCGGGCATGCCGGTCATGCCGATCACGTCTGCGCCCCATTGCCGATACAGCCGGCTTTCAGCCAGTGTGGAAAACTGCGGACCTTCCATGCAAAGATAGGTCGCGCCGGCGTGCAGCTTTACCTGTGCGGCGCTGGCTGCGGCGGTGCAGGCTTGGCCCAACCGGGCGCAGGTGGGGTGGGCAAGGCTGACATGGCCAACGCAGCCTTCGCCAAAGAAAGACTTCTGGCGATCAAAGCTGCGGTCGATATATTGGTCAACCAGCACGAAATCGCCCGGCGCATAGTCGGCGCGCAGCGACCCTACGGCGGAAACCGCCAGAACATCGGTGCAGCCCAGCCGTTTCAACGCGTCGATATTGGCGCGGTAGTTGATTGATCCGGGGGCATGAACGTGGCCGCGGCCATGGCGCGGCAGAAACGCCATCGCGGTGCCGTTCAGGCGGCCCAGCAATACCTCGTCTGACGGTTTGCCCCACGGGGTTTTCACCTTGACCCAAGACGCGCCTTCAAGCCCGTCGATATCATAGACACCCGAGCCGCCGATCACGCCGATCATGGTTTGCATGGTGGTTTCCTGACATTACCTTCGGGGCCGAGTTTAGGGGCGATGTGCGGGCAGGGGAAGGGGGCGGCGGTGGATGGGGTGTCGCACAGTGCGACGCTTTGGGGGCGACTATAAAACAATGGGTTAGCGGTTGATGGTAAGCTTGCGTTAATCTTTGCGGCAGGTCACGCCGTGGTCGACAAGCCGGGCCGCAGCCGCCAAGATAGCCTGCAGCAGCGCCCACGAAAGGGAAAACCGATGCAAGCTTTGTTGACCGAGGTGAAGCGGCTTTTCGCCGCCGTGCCAGAAGCCGCACCGTTCCTTGCAGAGTGGCCAGACGGCGGGGCGCGGGAGTGCGCGCCGCAGGACTTGGCCGTCTGCGCATGGTTGCCGCAGTTGCGCCCCACCCCGGCGACGGCTGCTGTGGTCAGGCTGCTGCAGGCCATGCCATTGCAATGGCGGCAGACCTATGGCGCAGATGATTTTGGGCAGGCGTTTTTGCGCGGCTATGGCTGGTCTGAATTTGTTGGGTTGCGCGGGCCGGTGCCCTCCAGCCAGATCGCCTGTGGTGTGCTGCTTTTGGCCCCCGGCATCGAATATCCAGCCCATGCGCATCAGGCCGAGGAAGTGTATTTGCCAATCGCAGGTGTAGCCGACTGGGCGCGTGGCACCGCAGATTTTGCGCCGGTGCCGGTGGGGCAGCCGATTTATCACGCGCCATGGCAGCCGCATGCGATGCGGGTGGGGGAAGAGCCACTGGCCGCGCTTTACCTGTGGCGCGGTGGCGATCTGGCGGCAAAATCGGTGATTGTGGCACCCAAGTGAAGGCTTGTTGCAACAGTGCCATGATTTGCAAAGCGGCCGCATGGCCGCAGCGCATTCGGTGTTTGACGTAAAGCTGGTTTGGATTAGCGTTTGTCTGGTAGTTTTTAAGCAAACGGGCCGTTTGTTCGCCCATGGATAGAAGGATCATAAGGTGAAGAAAATTATGCTTGCTTCGGCTTTGGTGTTTGCCGCCTCTACCGCCTTTGCCGGTGGCGTTGCCGAACCGACGATGGAACCTGCCGTGGTTGCGGCGCAGACCTCTTCTTCGGCGGGGGGGCTTGTTGTGCCGCTGCTGTTGTTGCTGGTGCTTGCGGTCGCATTGTCAAGCAATGGGGTGTCGCCTCGCTAACCGTCCAGCACCGTATCTTTCACGCGG
>Ga0228703_1002286_pt1 | contig 10826 bp, 10 predicted proteins | sample McNCre217_Aug_MG_3_FD_178020 | JGI IMG/M metagenome (GOLD analysis project Ga0228703, IMG submission 178020) | Freshwater microbial communities from McNutts Creek, Athens, Georgia, United States - 29-17_Aug_MG | ecosystem: Environmental > Aquatic > Freshwater > Creek | place: USA: Georgia... | reverse complement strand
CCTGCAGCAAGGCCAGAACCGCCAGGCAGGATGAAAGAGTCTAGGGTAGGCAGGTCCTTGTTGTAGTGGTCGACAGCCTCCTCGAGGGCATCAATCCACTCCTTGCCTACGCGAAGAGGCTCGTACTCGTAGTACTCGTTTAGAGGGTTAGAAAGGTCCGCGCCAAGGTCGAACAACTCGTTCTGAATCTGGCTCAGAAGTGCGAGGGTTACCTCGTCGAACTCGTTGCGGGCAAGCGCCACCGCTACACCGATGGCCGAGTTTGCCTCATCGACGTCGGCGTATGCCTCGATTCGCGGGTCGGTCTTGCGAGTGCGGCTAAAGTCGCTCAAACCGGTCATACCTTCGTCGCCGGTGCGGGTGTAAATCTTCGTCAAGTTGACCATGCATTTAGTCTAAGCTCGCGTGCGCTGAGTCTAGGCTTGGTACATGCTGTTTCTTTTGCCGCCGAGCGAAACCAAGGCCCTTGGAGGCGGTTCGCTCACCATCGAGCAGGCAGCACTAACCTTTGGCTCGCTGAATCCGGCGCGAGAACTCGTTCTCGGAGAGCTGCTCAAACTTTGCAAGAAGCCGAAGGTAGCGGCGGCCACTCTGAAGCTCTCTCCAAAGCAGCTTGGCGAGATTCAGGTAAACCTAGAGATCCCAACCGCGCCGACCATGCGAGCTTTGGAGCGCTACACGGGGACTCTCTTCGACGCGATCGAAGCGGCTCAGCTAGACGACGCCGGCTGGCTTCGGGCCAAGCAAACCGTGCTGATTCAAACCGCACTTTTCGGATTGATTCCAGCCACCGACCTGATACCGAACTATCGACTTTCCGCAGGTACCAACCTCCCAAAGGCGAACCTCAAGAAGGTTTGGTCGGAGGCGCATCAGGCCGTGTGGCCGAGGCTCACCCAGGCTCCAATCATCGACCTTCGCTCCAAGGCCTACGCCGACCTGGCTCCGATTCCTGATGGCATCGAAAGCTATTGGCTTGAGGTGGTGAGCCGCGAGAGCGATGGCAAACTGCGCGCCTTGAATCATTTCAACAAGTTGGCGAAGGGTTTGCTCATCGGCGCGGTATTGCGAGCCGAAAAGGCGCCGGAGTCCATCGACGACCTCTCGGCCATCGCCAAGAATCTCGGAATGGAGTTGTTCCTCCAAGACGGAAACCTGGTCCTGGTGACCGACCAGATTGTGAAGGCTAAACGCTAAGCCAGCCGTTCTCGGCGGAAGCATCCCGGTGCGTGATCGTTCAACATTCCGGTCGCCTGAATCAATGCGTACATGGTGGTCGAACCAACAAAACTGAACCCGAGTTTCTTCAGGGCTTTGCTCAGGGCGTCGCTTTCTGGGCTTGTAGCTCGCCACTCGAAGTTTGCAGTCTCGATGGTTCGAGCTTCTGGCGCAAAGTTCCACACAAAGTTGCTGATACCGCCTGGAACCTCGAGGGCTAACCCCGCGTTCTTTATGGTGGCCACAATCTTTGCTCGGTTTCTGATGATGCCAGCGTCTAGCATCAGTTCCTCAACATCGGCGTCGGTCATAGCCGCAACATCGGTCATCTTGAAATCGCGGAACGCGCGACGAAAGCCCTCGCGTCGCTTCAAAATGGTGATCCAGGAGAGCCCAGCCTGAAAACCTTCGAGTGCGATTCGCTCGAACATCTCGTCGTCGCCCTCAAGCGGTTGACCCCACTCGGTGTCGTGGTAGTGGGTGTAGAGCTCATCGCCGTGTGGCCAAATGCATCGCTCAATGCCGTCGGCGAAAACTTTGGTGAGCTGCCTGTTCTGCCCTTCGGCCACTAGTCGGCGCTCGCGATGTTTTCGTGAGCTAGCAACCAGCGCTTGGTTGGGATGCCATCGCCACCGCTGTATCCGGTGATGCGACCGCTTGCACCCATGACCCGGTGGCAGCCGATAACCAGCGGAACCGGATTCGAACCGACCGCACCGCCTACCGCGCGAGAAGCCAGAGGCTTGCCAATCGCCACCGCGATCTCGGCGTAACTTACGGTCTCGCCAAATGGAATCTTGGCGATCTCGGCCCAGACCGACTCCTGGAAGTCGGTTCCTGCGGTGTGTACGGGGAAGTCGAGTACCTTGCGGTTCCCTTCGAAGTATTCTGCAAGCTGTCCGAGTGCGTCATCGACCACAGGCGAGGAACCAAACTGCGGGGCCGCATCCCCAGACATTTTGAGGTAGACCACACGGCCGTTTTTTGCGTAAACGCTAACTGCGCCGATTGGTGACGGGATGCTTCCCGAGGCGTCGAAATCAAGTTTTTCTGGCATAACCTCAGGCTAGACCAAACCCCCGACCGTTTGGGTCAGGGGTCTGGGTTAGCTGTACAGAACTCGCGCAATCCGAAGACGGATAACGCGCGCTCCGACTAAAGCATGTGCATCTGCTCCTCGGCCTCAATCAGGCACTTGCGCAAGATGCGCTCAATCTCGTCGAACTCGGTCTGGCCGATGGTCAACGGTGGAGCAAGCTGAACCACAGGGTCGCCACGGTCGTCGGAGCGGCAGTAGAGGCCCTCTTCCATCATGCGGCGGCTAAGCAGCCCGCGCAGTAGGAAGTCGCACTCTTCATCGGTGAAGGTTTCCTTAGTTTCGCGGTCCTTCACGAGCTCAATTGCCCAGAAGTAACCGACGCCGCGGATGTCGCCAACGATTGGCAGGTCCTTCAACTTCTCGAGCGTTGCCTTGAATGCTGCCTCATTGCGCTGAACGTTGCCGACCAGATCTTCCTTGTCGAAGAGGTCGAGGTTGGCAAGTGCAACCGCGCACGAAACCGGGTGGCCACCGTAGGTGTAGCCGTGTGGGAAGAGCGCACCCTCGGCGAATGGCTCGAAGAGCTTCTCCGCCATCAAAAGCGCACCTAGAGGAGCGTAGGCGCTAGTCAGACCCTTCGCACAGACCAGCATGTCCGGCTCGAAATCGTAGCGGTTCGAAGCGAACATGGCACCACAGCGGCCGAAGCCATCGATGGTCTCATCCGCGACGATAAGAACGTCGTACTTGTCGCAGATCTCGCGCACGCGCTTGAAGTACGACTTAGGCGCGGTGAAGCAACCACCGGAGTTCTGGACAGGCTCGAGGAAGAACGCGGCCACGGTGTCTGGGTCTTCGAAAAGAATCATTTCTTCAACGCGGTCGGCCGCCCACTGGGCGAACTCTTCCTCGGTCTCGAACTGATCCTGCGCGCGATACCAGTTGGTGTTCGGCACGCGGAAGGTCGAAGGAACTAGCGGTTCGAAGGCCTTCTTCATCGCTGGAATGCCGGTGAGCGAAAGCGCTCCGTGGCTGGTTCCGTGATAGGCCACACTGCGAGTCAGCACCTTGTGCTTCATCGGCTTGCCCTTGAGCTTGAAGTACTGCTTGGCAAGCTTCCAAGCGGTCTCGTTGCCTTCGCCGCCACCCGATGTGAAGAACACGCGGGTCAGGTTCTTTGGCGCGTAGGACAGGATCCGCTCGCTCAGTTCAATCGCTGCAGGGTGTGCGTGCGACCAAATTGGGAAGAACTCAAGTTCGCGCATCTGGTTGTACGCGGCTTCGGCAAGTTCCTTGCGTCCGTGTCCGGCGTTCACCGAAAACAGGCTGGAAATACCGTCTAGGTACTGCTTTCCGTTGATGTCCCAGAAGTGGTGACCGTCAGCCTTGACGATGATCGGGAACTCTTCTTCGAGCAGTGGTTTGTGTTGGGTGAAGTGTAGGAAAAGGTTTTCTCTAGCTGCCTTTTCCAGCATTTCCTTGGATTGTTCCAAGCCGTTCTTGCGAGCGTCTTGAAGGGGAGTGGCGCGCTCCGCAGCTGCGAACTTTGCCATTGGTATCACTCTTTACTTTGTTGTTTGGGAACCTATCTGGTTCCCCAGTTGTAGAACTGCTTGTGCAACTTGAGGTAGACGAATGTCTCCGTCGAGGTTACTCCGGGCAGCGTCCGGATCTTTGCATTGAGGAGATTGATGAGGTCTTCATCGTTCTCACAAACCACCTCAACCAAAATGTCAAAACTTCCCGCGGTAAGAACCACGTAATCAACCGCCGGCAGGGCAGCCAGCTTCTCCGCAATCTCGCGAGTGTCTCCGCCACAGCGCACACCGATCATCGCCTGGCGGTAGAAACCAAGCTGCATTGGGTCGGTGACCGCCACAACCTGCATCACACCAGACTCGGTAAGTTTCTGAACGCGCTGACGAACTGCAGCCTCGGAAAGGCCAACCGCCTTGCCAATCTCGGCGTAAGACTTGCGGCCGTCATGCTGCAACTGCTCGATGATCGACTTCGAAACGTCGTCGAGCTGGCTGGCTTTTGCTCTTAACATGCGGGACATATGACGATATTGCCACTCAAATGGCCTTTTTGCAAAAGAATCCGTTGTGAAACGCCGATTTGGGTGCGCATTCATTACCTCGCGAGCCATATTTGCTTCGGATTGCCATTTTCAAGTCCTCGGAAATGGTTAGTATTGAGACACCGCAAATAGGTACTCGAAGGAGAGTTGTCGTGGCAGTGCGAGAACTAAAGAATTTTGTAAACGGCGAGTTCGTCTCGGCCACCTCAGGTGAGTTCAGCGAAGTCATCAATCCGGCAACCGGTGAGATTTATGCCCACGCCCCGGTTTCAAGCGCCGCCGATGTGGATTCCGCATTCAAGGCCGCCGAAAAGGCATTCGAGACCTGGGGGAACACTACCCCTTCCGAGCGCCAGCTTGCCCTGTTCCGAATCGCAGATGCGATGGAGGCGCGAGCCGAGGAGTTCGCGGATGTCGAGAGCGAGAACTGCGGTAAGCCTCGTTCGACTCTCGTCGAGTATGAGATTGCAGTATCCGTCGACCAGATTCGATTCTTCGCGGGAGCAGCCCGTAACCTCGAGGGCCGCTCTGCCGGCGAGTACATGGCCGACCACACCTCGTGGATCCGCCGCGAGCCAATCGGCGTTGTGGGCCAGGTAACCCCTTGGAACTATCCACTAAACATGGCCACCTGGAAGTTTGCGCCGGCGCTCGCCGCGGGTAACACCACCGTCTTGAAGCCAAGTGACACCACGCCAATGAGCACCCTGCTCTTGGCTGAGGTTGCGGCAGAGTTCCTGCCAGCCGGCGTGCTCAACGTGGTCACCGGAAACCGCGACACGGGCCGCGCGATGATCGACAACGAGATTCCTCAGTTGGTATCGATCACCGGCTCGGTTCGTGCCGGCATGGAAGTTGCCAAGGGTGCTGCCGCCGACCTAAAGCGAGTGCACCTCGAACTCGGTGGCAAGGCTCCGGTAATCGTATTCGCGGATGCCGACCTCGCTGCCGCAGCCGCTCAAATCGTCATCGCCGGCTACTTCAACGGTGGCCAGGACTGCACCGCGGCCACTCGCGTGCTTGTTCACGAGTCCGTCCACGATGAGTTCATCGCATTGGTGAAGGCCGAGGTTTCGGCAAACGCCAAGACCGGTGAGCCTTCGCGCGAAGACATCCTCTTCGGCCCGCTCAACAACTCCTCGCAGCTCGAGCGCGTGACCGGATTCATCTCGCGCCTGCCAGACCACGCAAACATCGAGATCGGCGGCAACGCCATCGTCGGCCCTGGTTACTTCCACGAGGCCACCGTTGTTTCCGGTCTGAAGCAAAAGGACGAGGCGATTCAGTCGGAGATCTTCGGCCCGGTCATCACCGTTCAGAAATTCTCGGATGACTCCGAGGCGCTGCGCTGGGCAAACGACGTGAAATACGGACTGGCTTCTTCGGTTTGGACTCGCGACCACGGCCGCGCAATGCGTTTCTCGAAGGCCTTGAACTTTGGTTGCGTTTGGATCAACACCCACATCCCGCTGGTTGCCGAAATGCCGCACGGTGGCTTCCGTCACTCCGGTTACGGCAAGGACCTCTCGCAGTACGGCTTCGAGGACTACACCCGAATCAAGCACGTTATGAGCTTCATCGGTTAGTCCAGTTATCAACAGATTTGCCGGTTGTCCGCAAGGATGGCCGGCTTTTCTGTTTTTATCGGCAGATGCAACTGCTCTGGATTCTGCCTTCGCTCGGCTACGGCATTTACCTCTGGGCCACCACTGGGCAGCTGACCGGGCTCATTTTTGGCGGGCTAAGCGTTGTGACCATGGGCCTCAACTTCCTGATGCAAAATCGCAAGCGCGCCATCGATGTGAAGGATCCGGTGTGGTTCAGCGGGCATCGAGTTGCCATCGGTAATCAGGTGCTTCCAAAGGCCGAATGGCGATGGAAGCCCGAGTGGGTAGACCGGGTTTATCAAGAAGTCGAGCATCAGGTGACAGAGCGAAACTCGAGACTCGCTCTCGAGGCTAAACTTTCGGCAACCCTCCGGCCGAGGGAGATAAACCCGATTGGCCTGAGCGCATGGCTAGGTTTCGATTCTTCGAATCCGCTGGAGTTAGACCTCAGCGATGAGGGCTTCCACGCGGTCATCATCGGTGCAACTGGAAGCGGCAAGTCGCAACTACTCACAAGTTGGCTCACCTCGCTCACCGAGACCTATCGGCCAGACCAGCTCGCGCTGGCACTATTCGACTTCAAGGGCGGGGCTTGCCTCGGCCCTTTCGCACAGTTTCCGCATTCACTCGGTTTTGCGACCGATCTGGACCACAACGCTCCCGCGCTGCTTCAAGAAGTTGCCGAGCAGTTGGTTTACCGCGAGCGCCTCCTGGCCTCCGAGACTGTCGGTCGCGTGCAGGACCTTCCGGCTGAGTTGCGCCCGCCAACTTTGCTAGTGGTTGCCGATGAGGTGCTGCCGCTTTTGGCGGTAGCTAATGCGACTCAAACGCTGGATGCGATTGCGAGCCGCGGCCGTTCACTAGGCGTGCACTTGATTGTCACCGGACAGTCTCTGGCGGGCATCCCGAGGAACTTGCTGAGCAATCTTGGAGCTCGCTTCTTGGTTGGTAAACCCGATCCGGTTGAGATGGCCCAACTTGGGATGGGGCGGCTCGAAGGGTCTCTTCCAGCCCCCGTTGAGGGCTGGGCGAGCGCCATCATGGCAACCAATAGGCGCCAGCTGAGATTCACCTTTTCTAGTGCAGGAAAAATCAATAAAAAGAATTTTTCCGAGGCTAAAAACGCCCCACATGCCCCAAATGGAAACTCACTAGGTGCAAATTCGACGGATTCCGCCGCCTTGCCATCGAATATCTACGATTTCAGCAGTTCCTTTGAATAACCGCGTCAGAATACCGCCGAATTTTGGTCCTAAAACAACAAAAAATGTGGCAGTATTTTGTCTTGGGCGCGTAAGCGGCCATCTCTGCTGGTTGGGTCTCTAAGTCCCTAACTATTCAAGGAGTCGGCATCACATGACTAATCCTCAAGACCCAATGCTTCGCGACCTTCTAGCGCTCGCTAAAAGCCCTGTAACTCGTCGTACCGTTCTTGCCGGTGCCGGTGTTGCGGCTGGTGCGCTCACTCTTGCAGCTTGCTCGCCTGGTGGCGCCAAGCACCTAAGCCCAGCCAAGGACCTCTCGGCCGACGAGCACGTGGTTACCTGGGACAACTGGCCTTACTACATGGATGGCGAATCGGACTCTTCGTTCCCATCGATCAAGGCTTTCGAGCAGCAGACCGGCATCAAGGTTCACTACAACATCAACATTGATGACAACAACACTTACTACGCTCGCATCAAGAACCAGCTTGGTCAGGGCAAGGACACCGGTGCAGACACCTTCTGTCTAACCGACTGGATGGCAGCTCGCCTCATCAACAGCGGTTTGGTTCAGGAACTGAACTACAAGAACCTACCTCAGGTGACCAAGAACCTAGACCCATACTTCAAGGGCGCTAACTGGTCCTACGACTCAGACCGAGTTCACTCGCTGCCTTGGAAGGGCATCACCGCTGGCATCGGTTACCACAAGGAAAACTACAAGAAGTTGACCGGCAAGGATGCACCGCAGACCGTTGCAGACCTCTGGGCGCCAGAGCTAAAGGGCAAGGTTGTTGTTCTTTCGGAGATGCGCGACACTCTGGGCATCATGATGCTCGCGAAGGGCGTAGACATCTCGAGCTTCACCGAAGCAGACTTCAACAACGCGCTTGACCAGTTCAAGCAACTAGTCCACGATGGCCAGATTCGCAGCATCAAGGGCAACAGCTATGTTGACGACCTCAAGAACGGCGACGCGGTTGCAGGTATCGTCTGGGCTGGCGATGTTGTGAGCACCAACCAGGAGCTCGGTGGCGACGTCCTAGGCGTAGTCCTTCCAGACTCTGGCAGCACCTTTGCTTGCGACAACTTCCTCATCCCAATGGGTTCGCCGCACGCAGCAAACGCAGAGGCGCTCATCAACTACTACTACCAGCCAGAGGTTGCGGCACAGCTCGCACTTGGCGGAGTGTTCTACGTTCCACCGGTACTTGGCGCTCAGGAGATTGCTGCCGCCAAGAACCCTTCGATCGGTTCAAACGAACTGATCTTCCCTAAGGACAAGAGCCACCTAAAGCAGTTCCGTCCGCTTTCGTCAAAGGAAGACAACACCTTTAGCAAGGCGTGGTCGGACGCATCGAACGGAGTTGTGTAGTTGAAGGAGTTCGTTCCAGCTGGCGCAGACCTAGAACTTAGGGGTATCCGCAAGGAGTTCCCTGGTTTCACTGCAATCGAGGATTTAGATTTACACATCCCAGCAGGCGAATTCTTCGCACTACTCGGCCCATCGGGTTGCGGTAAGACCACAACCCTGCGCATCATTGCGGGTCTAGAAGAGCCAACTCGTGGGCAGGTGCTCATCGGTGGCCAGGATGTCACTTACACCAAGCCGCACGAGCGTCCGGTCAACACCGTATTCCAGTCGTACGCGCTGTTCCCACACATGACCATTCTCGAGAATGTTGCGTTCGGCCTTCGTCAGCGCAAGATTGCCGACCCGCTTGGCAAGGCTCGCGACGCCCTCAACCTGGTTGAGCTTGGCTACGCAGCAGAGCGTCGCCCGCAGCAGCTTTCCGGTGGTCAACAGCAGCGTGTGGCTCTTGCTCGCGCTCTGGTCAACCGCCCATCGCTTCTTCTTCTCGACGAACCGCTCGGCGCGCTCGACCTGAAGCTTCGTCGTCAGATGCAGATTGAGCTCAAGGCCATCCAGATGGAAGTCGGCCTCACCTTCTTGCACGTCACCCACGACCAGGAAGAGGCCATGGACATGGCCGACACCGTGGCTGTTATGAACAAGGGCCGCATCGAGCAGATGGGTGCCCCGGAGGCTCTGTACGAGCGTCCAAAGACCGCATTCGTGGCCAAGTTCCTCGGTCAGTCGAACATCTTCGTTGGCGAGATCGCTGAGCAGTCGGCGAACTCACTTAGCATCAACGTCGCCGGCAACAAGATAAGCGTTCCAACCGCGCGTGCGGAGAAGACCTCGGGCAAGATTGCCATCGGTGTTCGTCCAGAAAAGGCCGAGTTCCACCGCGAGCAACCAGCTGCCTCGGCGGAGCGCAATATCCTCGGTCCTGGAACCATCAAGGACATTCGCTTCACCGGCGTCAGCAACCAGTACCTCATCGAGATTCCAAACATCGGCGACATCATTGTGTTCGCGCAGAACGTTGGAATCAGCCCTGTAATTGAGCTGGGTGAGAAGGTTTGGGTTTCGTTCAAGATTGAACACGCGTTTGGTCTTGCCGATCTTCCTGCCGGCGACGAGGACTAAGCGATGGCCTTCGCAGGTTTTTCGGGCACCGCCAAGGTTCAGGGCGCACCGGCAAAGTCGTCGCGCATCGTTCTTGCGCTGCTGCTTCCGGGCATGCTGTACCTAGCGATGTTCTTCATGATTCCGCTGGTTTCGCTGCTGATCACTTCGCTCGAAACCCCGGCCGCATCGGGTGCCTACGGTGCCTACGACTACGCTCTCGACTTCAGCTCGTACCAGCGCGTTGTCACCTCGTACTTCCCGCAGATCATGCGCTCGTTCGGTTACGCATTCTTGGCTACCGTGTTCGCGCTAGTCATCGCCTACCCGCTGGCTTACTTCATCGGTGTTCGCCTTCGCAGCCGCCCGCTGATTCAGAAGCTAACCCTGACCCTGGTCACCGCGCCATTCTTCATCTCGTTCCTGCTTCGCACCATCGCCTGGAAGCAGATTCTCTCGGATGATTCGCCGACGCTGAACTTCCTGCGCAGCATTCACCTGCTCGCTCCGGACCAGTACTTCTTGGGCACTCCGTTTGCCGTGGTTTGGGGCCTTACCTACAACTTCATTCCGTTCATGGTGCTTCCGCTTTACGGTGTGCTCGAGCGCCTAGACCTTCGTCTTATTGAAGCCGCGGGTGACCTGTACGCATCGCCGGTTTCGGTGTTCCGCCGCATCACCTTGCCACTCACCATGCCGGGCATAATCAGCGGAACCCTGCTTACCTTCATCCCAATCACCGGTGACTACGTGAACGCGAGCCGCGACTTCCTCGGTTCGTCTTCCACATCGATGATTGGAAACATGGTTGAGGCCGACTTCCTGCAGAACAGCGACTACCCTGCTGCGTCCGCGCTTTCGGCAGTGCTGATGGCGGTCATTCTGCTCATCGTTGTGTTCTACGTGAAGCGAACCGGAACGGAGGACCTACTGTGAAGCAGCTAAAGCTTGGCAAGCTGGTTCTGCCGCTCTACTCGCTTATCGCGCTGGTGTACCTGCTGATTCCGATCGTGTACACAATCGTGTTCTCGTTCAACAACTCAGAGGGACGCACCAACACCACCTGGCAGGGTTTCACCCTCGACAAGTGGTTGCACGTTTGCGACCGTCCGGGTATCTGTGAGGCAGTTGGAAACTCGCTGTTCATCGGCATCATTTCCACCCTGGTTTCGACCGTGCTTGGTACTGCCATCGCGATCGCTTT
>Ga0228703_1002283_pt1 | contig 10841 bp, 10 predicted proteins | sample McNCre217_Aug_MG_3_FD_178020 | JGI IMG/M metagenome (GOLD analysis project Ga0228703, IMG submission 178020) | Freshwater microbial communities from McNutts Creek, Athens, Georgia, United States - 29-17_Aug_MG | ecosystem: Environmental > Aquatic > Freshwater > Creek | place: USA: Georgia... | reverse complement strand
TGGAGAAGAATTTTGGTTAAATTGCAGGAATGAAAAAATATAGCTGGCTTCTTTTTGTCTTAATGACTACCTCGCTCTTCGCCCAAAAGAAGAACGAAAACTTCCAAATGCATATCCAGAAAAGTACGGGTCCGATTAAAATCGATGGTGTTTTGGATGAAAATGCTTGGTTTCAATCTGCCGCTGTGAGTGATTTCATGATGTGTAACCCCTTTGATTCACTTTGTGCTCAGGTAAGAACAGATGTGAAGATGAGCTATGACGATAAATACATTTACATTGCTGCGGAATGTTTTTTGAAAGAACCAGGGGCATTTGTGGTGGAGTCGATGAAGCGGGATTTTAGTTTTGGGGTGAATGATAATTTCCTAGTTTTTATTGACACATTCGAAGATAAGACAACGGGATTTGCTTTTGGGGCGAATGCGGCTGGAGCACAATGGGATGGCCAAATGTCAGAAGGTGCAAAAGTGAATTTGAACTGGGATAATAAATGGGAATCTGCGACGACCTACAAGCGGGATTCCTGGATTTTCGAAGCGGCGATTCCCTTTAAATCCATTCGTTACAAAGGTAATTTGAATCGTTGGGGCATTAATTTTTCTCGTTATGATTTAAAGGCCAAAGAAAAATCCGCTTGGGCTCCAGTTCCTCGGCAATTCCCTACAGCTTCATTAGCGTATGCAGGAGTCTTGGTTTGGGATACACCTCCGCCCACACCTAAAAAGAATATATCCTTGATTCCCTATGTCTTATCGGGAGTGACAGCGAATTATGAGACGAAAGATCCTACTTCGATGCGCAATCAAATAGGGGGTGATATCAAGGTGGCGATTAATTCGGGTTTGAATTTAGATATGACCTTAAACCCCGATTTTTCCCAGGTAGACGTGGATCGGCAGCAGACCAATTTGGATCGTTTTGAGTTATTTTACCCAGAAAAACGCCAGTTTTTTATTGAAAACTCGGATTTGTTTGATGGATTTGGAACAGATAATATTCGACCTTTTTTCTCGCGTAGAATCGGTTTAGCCTTAAATGCAAAGACTGGGATTTATGAGCAAACACCTATTACGTATGGTGCGCGTTTGAGTGGTAAATTAAATCAAGATTGGCGCATTGGTGCTTTGAATGTGCAATCGGAGCGAATTGATGCCAAAGGAGTGCCTACTCAAAACTATTCGATGGTCGCCTTGCAACGCAAAGTGTTTGCGCGCTCGAATTTTGGGGCCTATATGGTAAATAAACAATCTTTCATAGATACGGATTTGCAGCGGTCTAATGGCTTTCAGTCCTTTAATCGGGATGTGGGTGTTGAATACAATTTAGCTTCAGCAGATAATTTCTGGACTGGATCTGTTTTCTATGCCAATACAATAAGTCCTTTGCAGAAGGATCAGAGTTTTGCGCAAGCGGCATCTTTGGCCTACAAAGACAATAACTGGACATTTTCTGTGAAGGAATCCTGGGTAGGGGAGAATTATAATCCAGAAACGGGTTATGTTCCTCGCGTTAATTATTTACAAACGCAATTCGATGCGGCGAAGAATTTCTATCCTAAAAACAAATCAACTAACCTTTTCTACACGACTCTTTCGGGGATGACCATGAGTTATTGGAATAACCAAGGGACGTTTACGGATAATACTTCCTTTGTGGCTTTTGAAGGAACAATGAAGGATCGTTCTACTTTTGGGACGTATCTTTCTTATGATTATGTGAAATTATTATATGATTTCGATGCCACTCGAATGGGAAATACAGCCTTGAAAAAAGGGACAGAACATAGTTGGTATGCATTAAATGCCCGTTATATGTCTTCTCCCATTAAATTGCTGACCTATTCCTTGACTTCCCGTTTTGGAGGCTATTATGGCCAAGGCTGGCGTACTGGTATTACGGCTGATATTGGTTATCGTTTTCAGCCCTATGGTAGTCTCTCCGTTGCGTTAGACTACAACGATATAGTGGATGTAGCCATTCCAGGATCGGATGTGGTGGCAGCGAAGAAAGTGTCTTCTAATTTCTGGATTATTCGCCCTAAAATCGACATCACTTTCTCGAATAAGTTGTTTTTTGCTACCTTTTTTCAGCTAAATCAACAGACGAAAAATATTAACTTGAACGCGCGGTTGCAATGGCGTTATAAGCCGGCATCGGATTTGTTTTTAGTGTACACGGATAATTATTTTCCAGAGATTATGCAAATTCGTAACCGTGCCTTGGTGTTGAAATTGAATTATTGGCTTAATTTGTAATCTAAATAAAAACAACTCTATGAAAAAGTATCTATTGTTATTAGTTAGTTTCATCTCATTTAGCGTGTTAGCACAAAAGCCAGCGGCTTCGCCTGCTGCTGTGGCAGCACAAAAAGTGGGAACTACAGAAGTGATGATCAAATATGCGCAACCTTCAGTGAAGGGCCGTTTGGTATTTGGATCAAAAGAGGCGAAGGCCTTAGTTCCTTACGGAGAAGTATGGAGAACGGGTGCAAACGAGGCTACGACTTTCGAAATCTCGAATGATATCACGGTGCAAGGCAAAACTTTAGCAAAAGGTGTTTATTCTTTACTATCTATCCCAGGAGAAACAGAATGGACCATTATCTTTAATAAAGAGGCTAAAATGTGGGGAGCTTACACATACAAAGAGTCCAATGACGTGTTACGTGTAAAGGCTCGTGCCAGTGAGCACGCGCACACAGAACAATTCACGATTGGTATCACAGCTGCGGGTCAAGTGACCTTGGATTGGGATAAAACATCGGTTTCATTTTACTTGAAATAAAATCTTGTATTTGATTAAAAAGCGGCTCAGCAATGGGTCGCTTTTTTTATTGCCAAAATTCGTTTGAAATCCACATTCCTTTGGCTATTTTTACTCGCAATTGACGATAAATAAAGAATATATGAAAAAGGTATTGATAGCGGAAGATAGTTCAGTAATCCAAAATCTAGCGAAAAAGATTTTAGAATTCCAAAACTTTGAAATTCACGCCGTGAAAAACGGACAACAAGTTTTAGACGAATTAGCGAAGGCTGAATTCGATATTATCTTATTAGATATCAATATGCCTGTCATGGACGGTATGGATTGCGCTCGTGCGGTTCGTGCTTTGTCAGACGCGAAAAAGGCTGCTATTCCAATGATTGCTATCACCGGAAATGCGCGTAACTATTCAATGGATGATTTTAAAGCGGCTGGATTCAATGATTTCTTAGCGAAGCCTTTGAACTTCGATTCTTTGGTTTCTCAGGTGAAAGCCTTAACGGAATAAGCCCATGTCCCCTTCTAAAGTGACGTTTTTAGGAACGGGAACTTCGCAGGGGATTCCGATGATCGCTTGTGACTGCACGGTTTGTCAGTCCAGCGATGAGCGAGATAAACGGCTCCGGGTTTCGGTGCATATCGAAATAGGAGGAAAAAGTTTCATCATTGACACGGGACCAGATTTTCGTCAGCAGGTCCTTCGGGCTGGAATTAAGCGGCTAGATGCTGTTCTGTACACGCATGAACACAAAGATCATACCGCAGGTATGGATGATGTTCGCGGATTTAATTTTCACCAGCAATCTTCGATTCCTTTGTATGCTCGCGCTCAGGTCATTGAGCAATTGAAGCGGGAGTTTGCCTATGCTTTTGGCGAAAATAAATACCCAGGCGTGCCTGAAATTGATGTCTATGAGATCGATGGGCAACCCTTCACAGTGCAAGGAATTGCGATTCAACCCATCTTTGTGAAGCACTATTATTTGGATGTCTTGGGCTTTCGGATGGGTGATTTTGCCTATGTGACGGATGCGAATTCCATTGCTCCAGAAGAACAAAATAAATTACGCAATTTAGACGTATTGGTCATTAATGCCTTGCGTAAAACGACTCACGTCTCCCATTTTACCTTAGCAGAAGCCCTTGAATTGATTGCAGATTTAAAGCCTAAACAGGCCTATATCACGCATATTAGTCATCAAATGGGGCTGCATGCAGAAGTGCAAAAAGAATTACCGCCTAACGTTTCATTAGCCTATGATGGGCTTGTTTTAAACTTATAATATGTCTTTCAAAGCTGTTTTATTCGATATGGATGGCGTGATTGTAGATAATCTACCGTATCACGTGGATGCTTGGTTGCTTTTTTGTGAGCGAAACGGGATTCCCCTAACCAAAGAGATTTTTTATAAAGAATTAAATGGTATGAATTCGAAAGATACGTTCGAATGGTTCTATAAAAAGGAGATGTCTCGTGCAGAAGTAGAAGTATTGGAAGAGGAAAAAGAATTACTCTATCGGGAGTTTTATGCACAACACAGAAAACCGGCAGCTGGGCTTTTGGACTTTTTAAAGGAATTGCGCTCGATGGGAATTAAAACTGCTTTAGCGACGTCTGCTGGTCCAGGAAATATTGATTTTATTGTAGATGGCTTAGGAATTCGAGATCAATTTGATGCGATAATTGGCGGAGCTGAAGTGAAAAAGGGGAAGCCTGATCCAGAGATTTATGTTAAAGCTGCTGCTTTAGTAGGTGTAGATCCAGCAGATTGTTGGGTGATAGAAGATTCAATGCAAGGGATTGCTTCTGGTTTAGCGGCAGGAGCTCGGGTCGTGGGAATTACGACTTCGCATACGGCGGAAGAGCTAGCTCACACGCAATGGATTGCCCCTGATTTTGTAGGTTTATATGATCAAATCGCTGTCTTATGAAAAAGCTAACCTTATTCTTCTTATTGATTTGTTCGGTTTCATTTGCGCAAAAAGGGCGTTACAAGATGGAACTAGTTCCGGGTAAAATGATCGAGGAATTTACACCAGAACATTTGGGATTACAACGTGATTTGCCTGCCGGTTATACGGAAAATATGCGTGCCATTTTAGCACAAGCTGCTGCGATAAAGCAAGAAGCGACGACTGCTAATAATGCGACGGCAACGATCGTTTTGACATATGAAACCGTTCCTCCAGCAGATGTAAAAGCCGTTTTTGAGAAAGCGGCAGCTACTTGGTCTACGGTTTTTTCCTCTGACGTACCTATCAATGTCTATGTCAAGTGGGCTTCGCTGGCAACGAATGTATTAGGAAGTGCGGGTGCGACAGCAAATGTTCGAAATTTTGTGGGAGCGAATCGCTTGAATACGTTTTATCCGATTGCTTTGGCAGAAAAAATGGCTCATAAGAACTTGAATGGTACGAATGCAGACATCTTAGCTACCTTTAATTCAGACTTTACGGCTTGGTACATTGGGACAGATGGCCTACCGAATATTAATCAAATTGACTTGTATTCAGTGGTGCTCCATGAGATGGGGCATGGTTTGGGTTTTATAGGACAGGTTTCTGTGACCTCTGGTGAGGCAGGATATCCCTATCCTGGGATTTTTGACCAGTATATGGTTAATGCGGCGAATGTGGCCTTGATGGATACGAATAGTTTCAAGAATCCCTCTGCAGCGTTATATACTCAACTGACATCGGGTAAAATTAATTTGTCTTCTCCTTCCATTTTGCGCAATAATGGTAGTACGGGTAAATTATATACGCCCTCCACATATGCGGATGGATCTAGTATTTACCACGTAGATCAAGTTAAATACAAAGTGGGTGATCCCAATGCATTGATGACCCCCCAGATCGCTAGAGGTGAGGTAACTAGAAATATTGGGTCTATTGTGAGTTCGGCGTTCAATGATTTTGGCTGGTATTCTTCGAATCTGATCGGGGAGGAATATGCTGATACAGAGGACCAGGCCACGGACAAAGTGTTTTCAGTGCAGGTTTATTCTGATACGCTATGGGATGAATCTTCTTTAAGGTTATACATGGCTGTTAATTCGAATACTTTTGCGGCAGTATCCACTTTTTCTAAAGTAGGGAACACGTATTCGTATATGTTACCTAAAAGTGCAACAGCTAGAAACATCAAATATTATTGGTATGCACAGGAGAAGTCGGGGAAGAAATTTGTGACACCAGCGGAGGCTCCGGTGATTTCAGGAACTAAATATGGGAGCTATTTTGAGTTTAATATTGCTCCAGATACGACGAAACCGACGGTGGTCTATTCGAACCCATTGCAATATGTATTCACGTCACAGACTTCGGTTCCTTTGCCTACTTTGCTAGCCGCGGATAATATTGGGATTGATACCGTGTACATGGAATATTCGATTAATAGTGGGGCTGCGATTCGGAAAGGCTTTGCAAAGGTGTCAGGGCTGAGTTTTAGTTATACGAATAGTTTTGAATTTGCGGCAGGTTTATTGAAAGCAGGCGATGTGATTCATTACCGAATTATCGTGAAGGATAAGGCCAAAACCACCAATATAGTCACGCTTCCAGCCACAGGGACCTATAATTTTACGGTCTTAGGATTGCAGTCTGCGGTAGGAAATTATAAGCAGAATTTTGATACTCCGCCTGCCACCGATTTTTATTTGAAAGGATTCAGTTTTATTCAGCCTACTGGATTTACTTCGAATGGTTTACATAGTGCCCATCCTTACGCAGATGGATCAGAGGAGTCCTATAATGGTGCAGGGGGAACGGATAAGTTTACGAATAATGATGCGATTCTATTGAAGCCTATCACGGTGCGAGCAGATACGGCCAAAATCTATTTCGACGAAGTGGTCCTAGTGGAACCAGGGGAGGCGGGTGCCTCTTTCTTGAATTCAGATGGTACTGTGAATCGTAGTTTTTACGATTATGTGATCGTTCAAGCATCGAATGATGCAGGCAAGAACTGGTACAATTTAATTAATGGCTGGGATTCGAATTTTTCAACGACTTGGTTAAATGCGTATAATACAGGTTTTGATGCAGCGGGTAATTCGACAGGAGTGGGGTCGTCTACTTTGGTGAAAAAACGTGAAATTGATATTTTCTCTTCTGGTAAATTCAAATCAGGAGATCAATTGGTTTTCCGCTTCCGCTTGCATGCTGACGTGGGTGCACACGGATGGGGCTGGGCGATTGATAATTTGAATATTCAGGCACCTGTTACAGGGGCTGTTCAAGCCCTGGTTTTAGGAACGGAACCTACCTCGTATTCCTCGGAATTACAGATTTCACCTAATCCATCTTCGCGCTGGGTGAATTTACGTCTCGCACTAGGTTCTGAGGATGAAAAGGTGATGGCAGGGATTGTAGGGTCGCAAGGTCAATGGGTGCAACAAGAAAATATACACGTGATAGGTGGGGTGTTAGAGAAACAATTTGATATTTCTACATTGCCAGCTGGAACGTATTTTGTGCAAGTAATTACCAATAGAAATGTATATAATAAGCGAATTATTGTAGTTCGCTAAGGCCTAGCAAAGCTTTTTACTTATCTTTGTAGACTTAATCATTAAAATTAGCACTATGTCTTGGTTTTCAAGAAAAGAAAAAGGAATTGTTACCCCCACTGCTTCTAAATTAGACGCGCCAGATGGTTTGTGGTACCAATGTCCTTCTTGCAAAAAAGCGATTCATACGCGCGAACATCGTCTGTTTGCCTACACTTGTTCGGGTTGCAATTACCACGAAAAAATCGGTTCTCAGGACTATTTTGAATTGTTATTTGACAATTCTATCTACACAGAATTGGATCCGATGATGGGTTCAGGTGACCCATTAGAGTTCACTGACACAAAAAAATATACGGATCGTATCAAAGCTACCGAATACAACACGGGCTTGAAAGACGCCGTTAGAACGGCTTACGGTGAGATTAATGGCTTACCTATTTGCATCTCAGCAATGGATTTTAACTTTATTGGTGGATCAATGGGTTCTGTAGTGGGAGAGAAGATAGCCCGTGGAATGCGCCACTCATTAGAAACTGGAAAGCCATTCTTGATGATTTCTCGCTCCGGTGGAGCCCGTATGATGGAAGCTGGTTTTTCTTTAATGCAGATGGCCAAAACCTCTTCATTAATCGCCCTTCTTGCAGAAGCTAAGATTCCTTATATCTCCTTAATGACAAATCCGACAACCGGTGGTGTGACGGCTTCATTTGCCATGCTTGGAGACTTTAATATTGCAGAACCAGGAGCTTTAATTGGTTTCGCGGGTCCACGTGTGATCAAGGAAACGATTGGGAAAGATTTGCCTAAAGGATTCCAAAGTGCCGAATTCGTCGAAGAGCATGGCTTCTTAGATTTTATCGTCGATCGCAAAGATTTGAAAGATAAATTAAGTTCCTTATTAGGGATGTTGAAATAAAGGAACGTTTTTTTACATCATAAAAAAAGCCCGCTATCACTAGCGGGCTTTTTCATTTTGTCATTTGAAATTATTCAGCTGCTAAAGCTGCTGCTGCTTTCGCGCGTGATTTCTTTTCTTTCTCTGGAGCAGGAATCACATCTTCCACACCCGCGAATATACGTCCACAATGCTCGCAAACTAAGATTTTCTTCTTGTCTTTGATGTCTGTTTGACGTTGTGGTGGAACAGAGCTGAAACAGCCGCCACAAGCACCACGCTTCACTAAAACAACGGCTAAGCCGTTACGTGCGTTATCGCGTAATTTCGTGTAAGATTTGAAAAGACGCTCGTCCACTGATTTTACTGCTTTCTCACGATCTTTTAATGATTTTTGCTCATCTTCCTCGCTTTCAGCGATGATCACTTGCAATTCATTTTGTTTGATCTCTAAATCTTTCTTGCGCTCGAATAAATTCGATTCTACTGAAGCGATTTCGTCGTTTTTATTCAAAACTTTGAAGTCGATTTCTTTGATACGCTTGTCAGCAATCTCCATCTCGATTCCTTGCAATTCAATTTCTTTAGAAATTGCATCGAATTCGCGGTTATTGCGCACATTCATTTGTTGTTCCTTGTACTTAATGATTAAGTTATCAGAATTTTTCTTTGCGATTCGATAGTTGCTGATTTGTTCTTCGAAATCAGCTACGTCTTGTTGGAATTTAGCCAAACGAGTCTCTAAACCCATGATCTCATCTTCTAAATCACGCACTTCTTCGGGCAAATCACCACGTACTTTACGGATAGAATCTAAGTTTGTATCAATCGTTTGAAGCTTTAAAAGGGCCTCTAACTTTTGGGCAATCGTTGTTTCGGTAACTGTAGCCATTATTCTAATTTATTTGAATTGTCTAACCTCTCTCGTTTTAAGCGAAACGTACCGGATTGGTATTGGTTTCACTTTTCAGAACGGCAAAATTACTAATTTTTTTTGATAAATAGTTATATATCGCATCAATAATCAGTAATTCAGATTCGTAATGCCCCACATCGAGGAGTAAAAATTGATTTTCAGCATCAAAAAACTCGTGGTACTTGATATCTGATGTGATATACGCATCGCATCCTTGTTTCAAAGCCTCTGAAATTAAAAAACTTCCGGCCCCACCACATACGGCAACCTTAGTGATAGGATGTGCGGGTAATGCGGTATGCTTTAGTGCATGGAGGCCTAAGGATTTTTTGACAAAGGTTAAAAAATCAGCTGGCGTCAAAGGCTTATCCAAGATCCCCACATAGCCAGATCCCACTTCTTGCCAGGTATTGTCTAGCGAATGTATGGAATAGGCCACTTCCTCATAGGGATGAGCCGCTTTCAAGGCCTTTAGTATGGTAGCAGAAAGGTGAGCAGGAAATATCATTTCTACCTTTACTTCGTCTACTTTGGATAATACGTTGGCTGTGCCTGTATGGGGATTGGAATCGGAAGAAGGTTGAAAACGCCCTGTTCCCGCTGAGCTAAAACTGCAATTCGAATATTCTCCTATATTTCCTGCGCCAGCGACGTGCAATGCTTCTCTGACAGCTGATTCATGCGCGGTAGGAACGTAATAATGTAGGGACTTTAAGGCATTGCGCATTGGTTTCATCACTTGGCCTTTGATGCCTAGCTTCGTGGCTAAATGAAAGCTCACGCCCTTAGGTGCATGATCCAGGTTGGTATGGCTGGCGTACAGTGCAATGTTGTTTTGAATGGCTTTAATCACCGTTCGTTCTACATAATTTGCCCCGGTGAAACGTTTTAATCCAGCGAAAACGATGGGGTGATGGGAGATGATGAGGTTGCAGCCTTTTTGGATCGCTTCTTCTACCACTTCTTCTGTACAATCAAGGCTGATTAAGATGCCTTTTACGGTCGTATTCGCGTCCCCCACGAGTAAACCCGCGTTATCGTAGGATTCTTGCCAGGCCAAAGGTGCCCAAGCTTCCATCTGCTGACAAATTTCTCTTATTTGCATGCTATACCATCATTTTGCCTGCAATTTAGGAAATCTAATGGTATATTTAACCTTTCATTGTTTTCCAATCTTATGCGAATTAGACCTGCAGCACTTATCATCGAAAAAAATCACGTGCTTTTCTTGCGCTACGATTATCCCGCTGGCAGCAAATTTGCTTTGCCAGGTGGTAATGTAGATGCTGGCGAAACATTTCCGGTTTGTATAGCACGTGAATGTGAAGAAGAACTAGGGATAGAAGTAGAAGTAGGGGATTTAATTGCCGTGGGTCAAGTACACGCTACGACTGATTTTGCGGCCTGTACGCACCTGGTTTTTGAAGGCGATATTGTGGGCGGTATTCCACAATTGCGGCCGGATGAAACGACAGCGAACGATTTAGTTTGGGTCTCCGCAGATAAAATCGCAGATCTGAATATCTACCCCGCCTTGAATGACGCTATTCTAGATTTTATACATTCGGGTAAGAAGGGGCAATTTGTGGGGACGCTTAAGCAGATTTGGCTTTAATTTGATTGCCTAGCAAAAGTCCTACCAGGCCAGCCAGCAATCCAAACCATACCGCTGGAATTTCAGAAGGCTTAACGAAGTGGAAATAAGCCCAAAATACCAATCCCAATACCATACTCAGATGACTTCCCC
>Ga0228703_1002282_pt1 | contig 10845 bp, 8 predicted proteins | sample McNCre217_Aug_MG_3_FD_178020 | JGI IMG/M metagenome (GOLD analysis project Ga0228703, IMG submission 178020) | Freshwater microbial communities from McNutts Creek, Athens, Georgia, United States - 29-17_Aug_MG | ecosystem: Environmental > Aquatic > Freshwater > Creek | place: USA: Georgia... | reverse complement strand
CCATGATGAAGTTTGCAGCAGACACTTTTGGTGGTGTTGATATTCTGGTCAACAACGCAGGCATTCAACACGTTGCCTCGGTCGAAGATTTCCCCATCGAACGTTGGGACGCCATCATTGCCATCAATCTCAGCAGCGCCTTTCACACCACGCGTCTGGCACTGCCTCATATGAAGAAGGCCAATTGGGGCCGCGTCATCAACGTGGCATCCGTTCACGGCCTGGTCGGATCGGCACAAAAGTCTGCTTATGTTGCAGCCAAACATGGCATTGTGGGTCTCACCAAAGTCACGGCGCTTGAAAACGCCACCACAGGTGTAACCTGTAACGCCATTTGCCCGGGCTGGGTTCTCACCCCCTTGGTTCAAAAACAAGTGGACGCCAAAGCAAGTGCCTTAGGTATTTCTAATGACGAGGCCATCAAATTGTTGTTGGGCGAAAAAGAGCCGTCTATGCAATTCACCACCCCCGAGGAATTGGGTGAATTGGCCGTGTTTTTCTGCTCGAAAGCCGCTCAAAATGTGCGCGGTGTAGCCTGGAACATGGACGGTGGTTGGACTGCACAGTAAAAATTTATTTACAAATAATTTATTTATTTTTAAATAAATTTAAGTTTTAATTAACTATTTTGTTTAAATTTGCATTAACTTTGGTGCATGACACAAACCTACACGAAAGAAAATGGCAAGTTCGCAGAACGGTTTCGCGCCGCGTTGAAAGACGCGGGTGTGCGTGTCTCTGCAACTGTGGTCGCCCACGAATTCAACCTGCGCTACTGGGGAGAGGGAGTTTCCTCTCACGCCGCGCGCAACTGGTTGATGGGCGTTTCTATCCCCAAGCAAGACAAGCTCTTGGTTCTGTCCAAATGGTTGAAGATTTCACCTGAAGGGCTCTTGTTTGGCACCCCACCACCACGCCCTATTGATGCAACCGCCAACGATGAGAAGATCAATCTGGTTGACCAGCAGCTTATCTCGCGCTACTTCACGTTGGAGCCGGAGCAACGCCGAGTCATTCGTGAAGTCGTGGACGGCTTGGCAGCTCTCAATTCTAAGAATTAGAAAATCACGGCCAACGCGCGCGCTTCCATGCTTTGGCCAAGGCCCACAGGGCCCATTTTTTCAGCCGTCTTTGCTTTGACATTGACCTGCTGTGTTTCAATTTCCAAGGCTTGGGCAATCCGTTCGCACATCGCAGGCATGAAGGGCGCGAGCTTGGGCGATTGCGCAATCACCGTGCTGTCAATATTCCCAATGCGGTAACCCGCCTCTCGAATCAAACGCCCTGTGTGTTGCAACAACACCCAAGAATCAGCACCTTTGAAGCGCGCGTCCGTGTCAGGAAAATGCCGTCCGATATCGCCCAACGCAGCAGCGCCTAACAAGGCATCGGTGATCGCGTGAAGCAAAACATCCGCATCGGAATGCCCCAATAGTCCATGCGTGTGTTCAATCCGAACCCCACCCAACATCAGAGGACGGCCTTCAACCAACGCGTGTACATCCCAGCCCTCACCGACGCGAAATGGGGGCTTTGTGATTTGTTCAGTCATGTGATCGTGTGCTCAAAATAGCCTCTGCTAAGGCGAAATCTTCGGGATAAGTGACTTTGAAGTTGTGAGAGCTGGCCCGCACCAGCTTCGGGGACAGACCTAAAGCCTCCATGGCACTGGCCTCGTCAGTGACCAAGGGGCCTGCCGACTCCAGCGCCTGAATCAAACCTGCGAGATGAAACATTTGCGGTGTTTGAGCCAGCCATTTGTCTGATCGATCGACGGTTTGAGCCACACGCCCCGAAACTTCTTGCTTCAAGGTGTCGGCCAATTGATGAGCCAGCAAGCCACCCACCACATCGTTTTGACACGCATCGATCAATGCGTTGATCTGCTCGGCTGTCACCAAGCAACGTGCCGCATCGTGCACCAACACCCAATCTGTATCGTGCGCGCCTTGTGTGCGAAGTTCACGCAAGCCCGCCAGCACACTGTCAGCGCGGCTTGCCCCCCCCACGTAAGCCACATCAAAGAGAGGCTGCGGATGTGCAAGCAATAGCTCGCGCATGTGCGCATCATCCGGCGCCAACACCAGTAAACCGCGCGCCATGCGCGGCACGTTGTCAAACGCCTTCAGGGTGTGCATCACCATGGGCAGACCTGCAAGATGTTGGTACTGCTTGGGCTGCGCCGTACCCGCGCGACTGCCTGAGCCAGCGCAAGGGATGACGACATAAAAACGTGGAGAGACAGAGGTGTGTGAGGACATAAGACTTGGAACGGACGCTTGGTCCGCCCCCCATTCTAGAATTACGTCAATGCATCTGCCCTCTTTGAGTCCCGGCAAACGATTTGCCATGCCCCGCCCTGTCGGCTCTGCCGACGCATTGCTGCTCGCACAGCTGGGCACGTGCGAAAAAGCCAAACAACAACGTGTCGCCATCATCACCGCCGATGCGGTGGATGCCCAGCGCCTGCAAGACGAAATGGCGTTCTTCGCCCCCGACTTGCGCTGCGTGCTCTTCCCCGACTGGGAAACGCTGCCCTACGACAGCTTCTCGCCCCACCAAGACCTCATCAGCGAACGCTTGGCCACCTTGTGGCGCATTTCGCAAGGCGATGCCGATGTGGTGCTGATTCCAGCCACTACCGCGCTGTACCGCTTGGCACCGCCTGCATTTTTGGCAGGCTACACCTTTCACTTCAAGGTCAAGCAAGCGCTGGACGAAGCCAAACTCAAATCACAGCTCACGCTGGCGGGCTACACCCACGTCACCCAAGTGGTCAGCCCCGGTGAATACGCGGTGCGTGGTGGCTTGATTGACCTCTTCCCTATGGGTTCTCTGGTGCCCTACCGCGTCGATTTGTTTGACAACGAAATCGACTCCATCCGCACCTTCGACCCCGACAGCCAGCGCAGCCTCTACCCTGTGCCCGAAGTGCGTTTGTTGCCCGGCCGCGAGTTCCCCATGGACGATGCCGCGCGCGCGCTGTTTCGCAACCGTTGGCGGGAAATGCTCGATGGCGATCCGACCAAGAGCCGCATCTACAAAGACATTGGCAACGGCGTGGCCACGGCCGGTATTGAGTACTACCTGCCCCTGTTCTTCGAAGACACCGCCACGGTGTTTGATTACTTGGGCACATCGGCCACCGTGGTGTTGCACGGCGACTTAGAACCCGTATTTCAACACTTTTGGCAAGACACGCAAGACCGCTTCCGGCTCGTGCAAGGCGACCCCGAACGCCCTGCACTGCCACCCACCCATTTGTTTTTAAGCGCCGAACAGTTTTACGCCTCGGTCAACAGCTACGCCCAGTTTGCGTTGCGCCCGCACGTCACCGATGTGATCGACAACGCCTTTGCCCAAACCCTGCCCGACCTCACCGTGGTGCGTGGTGCGGCAGACCCGCTACAAAAACTGCAGGCGCATGCAGGCAAAACCACCAGCCGCTTGCTCATCTTGGCCGAGAGCGATGGCCGCCGCGAGAGCTTGCTCGACTTCTTGCGTTCGTCCAACGTCAGCCCGCCTGCGTTTGACTCGCTGGACGAGTTCGAGGGCAGCGCCGAAAAAATTGGCATTGCCACCGCCGCACTGCAAGTGGGCTTTAGCTGGACCGAAGCGGGTTTAGACCTCATCACCGAAACCGAGCTGTTCGCGGTGGGTGCCACCACGCGCCGTCGCAAAAAACAAGAACAGGTCAGCGATGTCGAAGCGCTCATCAAAGACCTGTCCGAGCTCAACTTGGGTGACCCCGTGGTGCACAACGCCCACGGCATTGGCCGCTACCGTGGCCTCATCAACATGGACTTGGGCGAGAAAAACGCCGACGGTTCACCCGCCTTACAAGAGTTCTTGCACCTCGAATACGCCGACAACGCCGTGCTTTATGTGCCGGTGAGCCAGCTGCACCTGATTGGCCGCTACACCGGCGTCAGCGCCGACGAAGCGCCGCTGCATAAACTCGGCTCCGCCCAATGGGACAAAGCCAAACGCCGCGCTGCTGAGCAAGTGCGCGATGCAGCAGCCGAGTTGCTCAACATCTACGCACGCCGTGCCGCACGCGAAGGTCACCCCTTCCGCTATTCACCGCAAGACTACGAAACCTTCGCCAACGACTTTGGCTTTGAAGAAACCGCCGACCAACGCGCCGCCATCCACGCCGTCATGCAAGACATGATCAGCCCACGCCCCATGGACCGCTTGGTGTGTGGCGATGTGGGCTTTGGCAAAACCGAGGTGGCCTTGCGCGCCGCCTTTGTGGCCGTGACCGGTGGCAAGCAAGTGGCCTTCTTGGCCCCCACCACCTTGCTGGCCGAGCAGCACTACCAAACATTGGTGGACCGCTTCAGCAAGTGGCCGATCAAGATTGCCGAGATGAGCCGCTTCCGCTCGGCCAAAGAAATCACCGCTGCGGCCAAAGGTTTGGCGGAGGGCCAAGTCGATATCGTGGTGGGCACGCACAAGTTGCTGAGCGAATCGGTCAAGTTCAAAGACCTGGGGTTGCTCATCATCGACGAAGAGCACCGCTTTGGCGTGCGTCACAAAGAGGCCATGAAGGCCATGCGCGCCGAGGTGGATGTGCTCACGCTCACGGCCACGCCTATTCCTCGTACGCTGGGTATGGCGCTCGAAGGTCTGCGCGATTTGAGCGTCATCGCGACCGCACCACAACGCCGCTTGGCCATCAAAACCTTTGTGCGTAACGAAGGCAACGGCGTCATCCGCGAAGCCGTGTTGCGTGAACTCAAACGTGGCGGCCAGTGCTATTTCTTGCACAACGATGTGGCCACCATCGAGAACCGTCGCGCCCAGCTAGAAGAGCTGCTACCCGAAGCCCGTATTGCTGTGGCCCACGGCCAAATGCCCGAGCGTGAACTCGAGCGCGTCATGCGCGACTTTGTGGCTCAGCGCTACAACCTGCTGCTGTGCTCCACCATCATCGAAACCGGCATTGACGTGCCCAGCGCCAACACCATCATCATGAGCCGCGCTGACAAGTTTGGCTTGGCCCAGCTGCACCAACTGCGCGGCCGCGTAGGCCGAAGCCATCACCAAGCCTATGCCTACCTCATGGTGCCCGACACACAGGGGCTAACCAAGCAAGCCGCACAACGCTTGGACGCCATTCAACAAATGGAAGAGCTGGGCTCTGGTTTTTACCTCGCCATGCACGACCTTGAAATTCGCGGCGCAGGCGAAGTGCTGGGCGAAAGCCAAAGCGGCAACATGCTGGAAGTGGGCTTTCAGCTCTACAACGAAATGTTGTCTGAGGCTGTGCGCGCGTTGAAGAACGGCGAAGAGCCAGACTTGCTCAGCCCCTTGAGCGCCACCACCGAAATCAACCTGCACGCCCCCGCCTTGCTGCCCGACGACTACTGCGGCGATGTGCACCTGCGCTTGTCGTTCTACAAAAAATTGGCCACAGCCAAAACGGGCGACCAAATTGACGCACTGCTCGAAGAAATCGTGGACCGCTTTGGCAAACTGCCTGTACAAGCGCAAACCTTGATGGATGTGCACCGACTGCGCGTGCAAGCCCGCAACTATGGCGTCACCAAGGTCGATGCTGCGCCCGGCGTGACCCACATCAGCTTCAAGCCCAACCCAACGTTTGACGCAATGCGCATCATCGAGCTGGTGCAAAAAAACAAGCACATCAAACTGGCTGGCAACGACCGCCTGCGCATCGAGCGCGAGTTGTCCGAACCACAAGCCCGTGCGCAAATGGTGCGCGATGTGTTGCGCTCGCTCGGTACACCCACCGCTCCTGTCGCTAAAGCAGCGCAGGTGCACTCATAAAGTGACTGGCTACTTGACCAGATCATCTACATCACAAGTCTTACTTTATTTATGCAACAAGAATTCGCTCCTGGTTTGGTCATCCAAGGCTTCACCGCGCCTCTGAGACTCCAAGACTTCAAACTCATCGCGTTTGACATGGACTCAACACTCATCAACATCGAGTGCATTGACGAAATTGCCGATGCGGCAGGCCGCAAAGCCGAAGTGGCGGCCATCACCGAAGCCGCCATGCGCGGTGAAATCACCGACTTCAAAGACAGTTTGCGCCGTCGTTTGGCCTTGCTCAAAGGTGTCCCCGAAGCCGCTCTGCACGAGGTGTTTGAACAACGTTTGCGTTTGAATCCAGGGGCCAAAACACTGGTTGATACCTGCAAAGCCCACGGCATGAAGGTGTTGTTGGTCAGCGGTGGCTTTACCTTTTTTGCCGATCGCGTGTGCGAGATGTTGAATATCGACTTTTCTCGCAGCAATGTGCTGGACATTGCAGATGGCCATTTGACGGGACAAGTCGCCATGCAAGACTGGGGTGATATTTGCGACGGCGCTGAAAAGCACAAGATGCTTCTCCACATCTGCACACACATGGGCATCAAGCCAAACGAAGCCATTGCCATGGGTGACGGTGCCAACGACTTGCCCATGATGGGAGAAGCGGGCTTATCCGTGGCCTACCACGCCAAGCCGAAAGTACGCGAGCAAGCGATGGTGGCGATCAACGAAGGGGGCTTGGACCGTTTGCTGGAAGTGGTCCAGGTTTAACGTCACCCAGACCGCGCACCTTGAGACAATCACACGCCTTCGGGTTTGATTTGTGCGCGGGCAATCACCTGTTTCCAACGGGCTTGCTCAACTTTGATGAAGGCTTCAAACTCAGCACCTGTGCTGCCAATCGCCAGTGCGTTGTCAGCCGCGAGTTTTTCTTTCACATGCGCACTGCGACCCGCTTTCACCGCCTCAAGTTCGAGCTTGGCCAGATTAGGCTTGGCCCATTTGCTCGGCGCCATCAAGCCGTACCACTGCGTCATTTCAAAACCTTTGTAGCCTTGCTCTGCCACCGTCGGCACATCGGGTAGCTGCGACAAACGGGTGTTAGAGCCAGTGGCAATACAGCGCAACTTGCCCGCTTTGATGAACTGGATCAACGCGGGTGCACCTGCCGCACTGGCTTGCAAACGACCTGCCATCAAATCGGTCAGCATGGGCCCCGTGCCACGGTAGGGCACATGCAACACAAAAGTCTCCGTCGCCATCTTCAAGTACTCAAAGGCCAAATGGCCTGCGCTGCCGTTGCCCGCCGTGCCGTAGTTGAGTTGGCCAGGCTTGCTTTTGGCATACGCCACAAACTCTTTGAGGTTCTTCACCGGTAAATCAGGATGCACCACATACAAGCTCGGCACTTTGGACACCAAGGTGATCGGCGTGAAGTCACGCGCCGCATCGTAGGAGAGCTTGTCAAAGATGAAGGGGTTGACTGCCAATGTCCCGATGTGACCCAAGATCAGAGTGTGTTCATCGTGGCTGTTGGCGACTTCTTGCATCGCGATATTGCCTGCACCACCAGGCTTGTTGTCCACAAACACGTTCTGCCCCAGACCCTTGCCCATTTCTGCAGCGACAGCGCGGGCCACAATTTCTGAGCTCCCGCCAGGTGCAAACGGCACCACCAAGCGCAATGGTTTGTTGGGCCAAGCACTTTGCGCCCAAGCGCTGGGGAGCAACCCATTGACAGAAGCCAACCCAGCAGTAGCCAGCCAGTCGCGGCGGGTAAATGTGTTCATGATTTTTTCTTTCTTGTTTTCAACGCAAGGCGTTGTAAATGGTTTGCGCCAACTCTTCTGAAATACCTTCCACCGTACACAAGTCTTGGACGCTGGCATCGGCCACACCGCGTGCACCGCCAAAACGTTGTAAGAGCTTGGCACGTTTCTTCGGCCCGACCCCTGGAATCTCTTCAAGCTTGCTGCCACCCACGCGCACTTTGGCACGTGCAGCGCGCATGCCGGTGATGGCAAAGCGATGTGCCTCATCGCGAATTTGGGCCACCAACATCAAGGCGGCAGAGTCACGGCCCAGGTACACCTTCTCGCGGCCATCGGCAAACACCAGTTCCTCCAAGCCCACTTTGCGGCCCTCGCCTTTTTCCACGCCCACGATGCGCGACAGGTCGAGGCCGAGCGATTCAAACACCTCCCGCGCCATCGACACTTGGCCTTTGCCGCCGTCAATCAGCACGAGATCGGGCAGCTTGCCCTCACCCGCACGCACGGCCTCGGCCAGCTTGCTGTAGCGACGCACCAGCACTTGGCGCATGGCGGCGTAATCGTCACCCCCGGTGATGCCCTCGATGTTGTAACGGCGGTATTCCGCGCTTTGCATTTTGTGGTGATGGAACACCACGCATGAGGCTTGAGTGGACTCGCCCGAGGTGTGCGAAATGTCAAAGCACTCCACACGGAACTGCTCTAAATCTTCGGGCGCCAAATCCAAGGCATCCACCAACGCACGCGTGCGTGCTTGTTGCGAACCTTCTTCGGCCAGCAAGCGGGCCAGTTGAATGTCGGCATTTTGTTGTGCCATCTCCAGCCAGACCCGGCGCTGCTCACGCGGGTTGTGCACGGCCGTGATCTTGACGCCAGTTTGTTCGGTCAGTGCTTGCAACAGGTCTTTGTCCACCGCGTGGCTGGTGATGAGCGCAGGTGGTACGGGCACATCCAAGTAGTGCTGACTCAAAAACGCTTCCAGCACTTCGGCAGGTTCGGCATCGTCCACATGCACGGGGAAGTAAGGCCGATCGCCCAAATGGCGACCACCGCGCACCATGGCCAAGTTGACACAGGCCTTGCCACCCTGCACTTTGACAGCGAGGATGTCCACGTCTTGGTCGCCCACCGTGTCCACCGCTTGTTGGTGCAGCACTTTGGAGAGCGCGCTCATTTGGTTGCGTAGTTCGGCAGCTTGTTCAAACTCCAGCTTCTCGGCATGCGCCATCATGCGTGCCTCGATGCTGGCCATCACCTCTTGGGTTTCACCACGCAACAAGCGCATGGCGCTGTCCACGTCGCGCTGGTAGTCGCCCACCGAGATGTGCCCCACACACGGCCCTGAACAGCGTTTGATTTGAAACAACAAGCACGGACGCGTGCGGTTGTTGAACACTGTGTCTTCGCAGGTGCGCAAACGAAATACTTTTTGCAGCAACTGAATCGCTTCGCGCACGGCCCACACGCTGGGGTACGGGCCAAAGTAGTCGTGGCGTTTGTCTACCGCACCTCGGTAATACACCACGCGTGGCACTTGCTGCGGGTTGACGCTCAGAGGGTTGATCGTGTCCGGCGTGGACAAGCCAACTGGCGACACAGCCGGCTTTGCAGCATCATTGACCTTGACTGGCACGCCGCGCGTCATCTTCAAATACGGGTAGCTCTTGTCATCGCGAAACAAGATGTTGTACTTGGGTTTGAGCGTTTTGATGAGGTTGTTTTCCAGCAGCAGCGCCTCGGCCTCCGAGCGCACCACCGTCGTTTCCATGCGCACAATCTTGCTCACCATGTGACCAATGCGTGTGCCACCGTGGTCTTTTTGGAAATAGCTGGACACCCGCTTCTTCAGGTTGATGGCCTTGCCCACGTACAGCACCTGCTCTTGCGCATCAAAGTAGCGGTAGACGCCTGGCAGTGCGGGCAAGCTGGCAACAAGCTCTAACAGCTCGGGGGGGTGGCGTGGCGTGGCGTCTGACGGGGTTTGGGACATGCCCGTATTGTGGACAATCTGCAGCGTGAAACCCAGCCGATCATCATCCATCTCGCCACCACATGCCCTGCGTTGGGATATTTTTTGTCGCGTCATCGACAACCATGGCGACCTGGGCGTGTGCTGGCGCTTGTGCGCGGACCTGGCCCAACGCGGCCACCGTGTGCGTCTGTGGGTCGACGAAGCCTCGGCCCTGGCATGGATGGCACCGCAAGGCTGCACGGGCGTTACGGTACATGCATGGCCCGACGACGCCACCCTACAAGCACTGACCCAAGATGCTGTATTTCAGCTGGGCGATGTGGTGGTCGAAGCTTTTGGCTGCGAGCTGCCCCAGGCCTTTCAAGCCCACATGGTCCAAAACAAACCGCCCGTATGGATCAACCTCGAATACCTGAGCGCCGAAGGCTATGTAGCACGCTCGCACGGCCTGCCTTCGCCCGTGATGAGTGGCCCTGCTCGCGGCCTGACCAAGTGGTTTTTCTTTCCAGGCTTCACACCCGACACCGGTGGCTTGTTGCGAGAACCTGATTTGCTGGCGCGTCAAGCTGCATTTGACCGCAGCACCTGGCTGGCATCCTTGCCGCTAGACACCCCCATCTCAAACCACGAACGTGTAATTTCCTTGTTTTGCTACGAGCCGCTCGCTTTGGCCGCTTTGCTGCAAGACCTCAGCCAAAGCGAAGTTCACACGCGCTTGCTGGTCACGCCGGGTCGACCACAGCGTGCCGTGGCACAGGCCTTGGCGCAACTGAACATACCAAGCTGCGGTACTGGCCTGCTGCACATCAGCCAATTGCCTTATGTGAGCCAAACTGAGTTCGATCACCTGCTGTGGGCCTGCGATTTGAACTTTGTGCGCGGCGAAGACTCGCTGGTACGAGCTTTATGGGCCGGTCAACCGTTTGTGTGGCATATCTACCCGCAAGACGATTTGGCACACCATTCAAAGCTCATGGCGTTCTGCCAAGCGCTGCAGATGCCCCAAGACTTGATCGCTTTTCACGTCGCCTGGAATGCCGTGCCAAACACCTCACATTCCGGCCTCCCCCGCATCGCGCTTGACGATTGGCGGGTCTGGAGCCAGCAAACACGGCAACTTTTGTGCGATCAAACCGATCTCACAAGCCAATTGCTGGGGTTTGCGGCTCAAAAACGCTAAAATAAGCGGCTTTGCGAACCCCGGGCAGCTTGAGCTGCACGGGCCACATTCCACCCACAAGAACCTCATCCTATGAAAACCGCTCAAGAAATCCGCGTCGGCAACGTCATCATGCACGGCAAGGACCCCATGGT
>Ga0228703_1002281_pt1 | contig 10847 bp, 10 predicted proteins | sample McNCre217_Aug_MG_3_FD_178020 | JGI IMG/M metagenome (GOLD analysis project Ga0228703, IMG submission 178020) | Freshwater microbial communities from McNutts Creek, Athens, Georgia, United States - 29-17_Aug_MG | ecosystem: Environmental > Aquatic > Freshwater > Creek | place: USA: Georgia... | reverse complement strand
CATCGGCAAATTCATTTCTTTTGCCAGAGCCACCAAATGACGATCATGCAATGCACGATATTCATCATTTAGTTTGTGTAAGTTTTCAATTAATAAATCACGACGATGAGGGGCGTTACCAATTAACTGTCGCACTTCAGCAATTGAAGCATCGTCTGCTTGACGACCCTTTAACTTGCTTTTGCGTCGAATGGTATCCCGCAAATCCTCTGCGGTAGCTACCGCTACAGCACTGACTTCCTTAGAAGGCTTTGGGTGATTCATAATTTGTCGTCTCTTACTTTTTTATGTAATTAGTTTTATTTAAATTGCACCAATGAGAGTTTCCCCAAAAATAGGGTTTTATTTGCTCAATAACAGCAGATTTTGGGTTATTTACTCCCACAAGTCCTTGACGGCGCTCAAGGGAGATTTGTAGGGATATTCTAAGGGTTAACCCTAGTTATAACAGCGAGGGAGATGGCTTGTCGCCCGGAGGTAAGGAGTAATCTAGTTTGCGCTCATAAAGCCTTGCTTTGTAGCACTCTTGGTAGCCTTTACTACCAATCTGCCAGCCAATGGAAGTGCAATCATCTTGGGCAGCCTGCTCTACTGAGCCGCAAGCGGTCAAGCCTGTAGTTAAACCGATAGCCAAAAAGACAGTAGCAACCCAAGTTAAGCGCAATTTTGATGATTTCATAACGCAAGTCTAATGGATTTCAATAAGCATCCAGCCTAAATTCAGGGAAAGCGTGTACTTGTTATCTTGAATTCTTATCAGTAACAATGGATATTAGTTAATCACATCCAAAAATGGAGATCTCATGAAATTCATCCCAAAGAAAATTGCCTTCTTATTGCTCTGCCTGCATCTTGTCCTTTTTGCCCCTGCGATGGCACAAAATCAGGACGGCTATGTAGAACTTATTGATGGTGTCAGTCTAAATGGATGGAATATTGTAGGTAATGCTAGCTGGGTTATTGGCAAAGGGAATATTGAAGGGAATAAGCCCATGGGCTTTTTAGTAAGCACTAAATCCTACAAAAACTTTGTGATTAAAGCGGAGTTTTGGGCGGAGTCAAATACTAATAGTGGCATCTTTATACGCTGCCAAGATCCCAACAAAATCACTGCAGCAAATTGCTATGAGATAAATATTTGGGACACACGCCCTGAACAAGCGTATGCAACAGGAGCCATAGTGGATGTTGCCAAGGTTAATCCCATTCATAAAGCTGGTGGCCGTTGGAACACCATGGAAATTGTGGCAAATGGGTCGCATTTCAAAGTTAGCCTCAATGGTGTTGTGACTGTAGGCGACGGACAAGATAGCCGCTTTGCCGAGGGCCCAATTGCATTGCAGTCTGCAGGCGGTGTTGTGAAATTCAGAAAACTAGAAATCAAACCGATTTAGGTTGATATATATGTTCCTACAAATAGAGCCACCAAATTGGTGGCTCTATTTTTTTAGACATTCAATCAGCAATTAAATTGCCGGAGGGAACCCCACTTTTTGCGCCCACATATTATTGAAAACGTGGATAACCGGTTTTTCATAAACGCCAGCCTTTGTGAACGGCTCGTTACTCAACCACTCATCAACTGTCGCCCTATTTGGAAACTCCATTACCAATAGACTACCTACAACAGTTTGACCATCCTCAGAAGTGAGTGGACCAGCAAACGCCATGCGTTCAGCTTGCTGACCCAGATAAGCTCGATGCTCGGGACGTACCTTTACACGCAAATCCGCAGTGCCTGGTCGATCCATTAACAAAATAGCAAAAATCATATTTATTCCTTAGTGATTGGCTAAATTACTTAATTACCAAGTCTGTTTTTTACCATCAATCCAAGTTTCTTTAACCTGAATGTTGCGAATCTGGTCTACAGGGGTTTTCTTTGGGTTTGCTGACAAGACCACTAAGTCAGCCTGCTTGCCGACCTCAAGACTACCAACCTTATCATCAGAGAACATTTCATAGGCAGCATTAATGGTTACCGCACGAATCGCATCATCAACTGATACACGCTCGTTGGGACCTAAAACTTTGCGGGGCTCTTTTTGCCAAAGTCGACCCGCTCCCTCTGAGATGTAATTCAAAGGCCCTACATTTGATACTGGAGAATCGCTATGGTATGCAAATCGTCCACCCTCTCTTTTAAAAGAGCCAGATGGATCAATCCGATCTGCACGCTCTGGGCCTACGATCTTGTCATGGAAGGCTTCACCCCAATAATCAACGTGCCCGATGGTAAAACCTGGAATCACTCCTAACTTCACTGCACGCTTGACTTGCTCTGGAGTATTGATCGTGAAATGCTCAATACGTAAACGACGAGCTTTTGGATCAGGAGAATTAGCTAATAACTTAGCGTAAGTATTGAGCGTCTGCTCAATCGTCCGATCACCATTGGCATGAGTAGCAATTTGCCAGCCTTGATCAAAAATGGGTTTAGTCATCTTGTAGATTTGATCATCGGCATAATCTAAATTACCGCGAAACTTTGTTCCCTTGGGGTAGATATAAGGTTCATTGAGCGCTGCTGTAATGCCCTGAGTGGAGCCATCTGAAACAAACTTCACGCCTACGTATCGCAGCTTATCGTCGCCATCATTAGGCTTAAGACCATTAGTACCGTTTGCTAGTAATGGTCCATATAAATACGCTCTAACTCGCAAAGGAAAATCGTCCCTACGTACAAGTGAATTAAATAGTTTTACTTCATTATCCAAGCCCAACATCAAACCTAAGGTGATTTCAGCTGAAGTAGTTACACCCTTAGAGGCAATCAGCTTCGCGGTCTTTTGCATCGCTGCTGCTAATTCCGCTTCGGTTGGAGCAGGCGCATGCTTGAGGATAGACAAAATTGCTGATGGCTCAACCACCACACCTGTTAGACGACCCTGAGCATCTCGCATGTAAATTCCACCATCGCCCGGGTTGGGGGTTTTGTCTGTAATGCCTGCAACTTCGAGAGCCTTGTGGTTGACATACAAAATATGGCCCGATTGATTCATCACTGCAATTGGCACTTCAGTTGAAACTTTATCTAAAACATCTGCGGTCAACTCAGCCATAAAAGGTTGCGTGCGAGATGGATCAACTCCAAAAGCACCTAACCACTGACCCTTTGGCAGCGTCTTTAATCTCTCCTTTAATTTTTGACTAAGCGTATCTAAGGTGTCATATTGAGGCGTAAAGTTTGACAGGTTTAGCCAAAGCACTTCTGTCATTGCTGTCATCACAATATGAATATGGGGCTCTACAAAGCCAGGCATCAGCGTTTGACCTTGCAAGTCAATGATCTTGGTGTTGGCACCCTGCCAGTTTTTTACAACAGCATCTTTGCCACCAACAGCAACAATTTTTCCATTTTGTATAGCCAAGGCCTGAACCTCAGCATTTTTTGCATTAACAGTCAGAATTGGTCCGCCATAAAAAATGGTATCCGCAATTTGATTGGGGGCAGCATAAGCAAATCGCAAACAGATCAGCAAGCCAATTAAGAGTAAAGCTCTGTGGAAAAGTCGGTTCATTTAAAGCCTCTTCATTGTGATGAATTGAGATACAGAAAGCATAGCGGATATTGAGACATGTACTTAACAATCTCAGCTAAAAAAATAAAACCACCCTAAGGTGGTTTCAGAACATTTGGCGGAAGGGGCGGGATTCGAACCCGCGGTAGGCTATTAACCTACGCACGCTTTCCAGGCGTGTGACTTAAACCGCTCATCCACCCTTCCGGAACCGAAGATTATACGATTGCCGAAAGGGTTTTACCCCAAATCCTGACAAATACAGCTTAGAGAGACTCTTTAAGTTGCTCCAAAATTGCTGGATTTTCTAAGGTAGATGTGTCTTGAGTGACTTCCTCGCCCTTAGCGATCACGCGCAAGAGACGGCGCATGATCTTGCCTGAACGGGTCTTTGGTAAGTTATCACCAAAGCGAACATCTTTAGGTTTGGCAATCGGACCGATTTCTTTACCAACCCAGTTACGCAATTCTGTTGCAACCTTCTTAGCATCTTCACCAGTTGGGCGACCGCCTTTGAGAACCACAAACACACAAATTGCCTCACCTGTGAGCTCATCTGGACGACCCACAACAGCAGCTTCCGCAACCAATGGATTTGCAACCAAGCAAGATTCAATTTCCATCGTACCCATACGATGTCCAGAAACGTTTAGAACGTCATCAATACGACCGGTAATGGTGAAGTAACCAGTTTCTTTATTGCGAATAGCGCCATCACCAGCTAAGTAAAGATTACCACCCAACTCTTCCGGGAAATAAGACTTCACGAAGCGATCCGGATCATTCCAAATGGTTCTGATCATAGAAGGCCATGGGCGTTTCACTACTAAAATTCCGCCATTTCCGTTTGGCACATCATGACCAGCTTCATCCACAATCGCTGCCTGAATGCCAGGCAATGGCAATGTGCAGGATCCTGGAATCATTGGTGTTGCGCCAGGCAATGGAGAGATCATGTGACCACCCGTTTCGGTTTGCCAGAAAGTATCAGCTATAGGGCAGCGTGAGCTGCCTACATTTTCGTAATACCACATCCACGCTTCTGGATTAATTGGCTCGCCAACTGAACCTAACAAACGTAAGCTTGATAAGTCATAACTCTTAGGATGAACGGCCTGATCATTACTTGATGCCTTGATCAAGGAACGAATCGCAGTAGGCGCTGTGTAGAAAATCGTTGCTTTGTGCTTTTGGATCATGTCCCAGAAACGGCCAGCATTCGGATAAGTTGGAACGCCTTCGAACACAATCTCAGTGGCACCCACTGCTAACGGGCCATAAGTAATATATGAGTGGCCAGTTACCCATCCAATATCAGCAGTACACCAGAACACATCGGTTGGCTTGATATCGAAGGTCCACTTCATTGTGAGAATTGCCCACAGGAGGTATCCGCCAGTGGAGTGCTGCACTCCTTTTGGCTTACCGGTTGAACCAGATGTATAGAGAATAAAAAGGGGATGTTCAGCACTAACCCACTCAGGCTCACAAGTCGTTGCCTCATTAGCAACAATATCTTGCATCCAAACATCACGACCTGCTTTCATCTCGATTGCAGTACCAGTGCGCTTACTCACGATCACATGCTTCACTTTGCCGCACTCGCCTGTAGAAAGAGCTTCATCGCAAATTGCTTTTAATGGCAGTGACTTACCACCACGATACTGGCCATCAGCAGTAATCACTGCTACCGCGCCAACGTCGATGATGCGGTCACGCAAAGCTTGTGCAGAGAAGCCACCAAACACTACCGAGTGAATTGCACCAATACGAGCACATGCTTGCATTGCCACAATGCCTTCAATAGTCATAGCCATATAAATAATGACCGTGTCACCAGACTTGATGCCCATCTTGCGCAGTGCATTTGCCATCTTGCAAACACGCTCAAGCATTTCTTTGTAACTCACTTTAGTTACAGTGCCATCGTCTGCTTCAAAAATAATCGCTGTCTTATCACCGAGACCAGCTTCAACTTGACGATCTAAACAGTTGTACGAAGCATTCGTGGTGCCATCTTCAAACCACTTATAAAAAGGTGCCTTAGACTCATCTAATACCTTAGTAAATGGCTTTTTCCAGTAAATATTCTCTTTTGCGAGACGACCCCAGAAACCGTCATAATCTTTTTCAGCTTCAGCGCAAAGCTTTTTATAAGCATCCATACCTGGAATGGCCGCACTCTTAACGAAGTCTGCAGGTGGGTTAAAAATGCGGTTTTCTTGCTTTAATGGTTCCATGCTTCACTGCCCTTTATTAAATAAACAATGTTCTCTTTTTGCCAAAATGCAGCAAAATGACGGGTTCTGACCCACCAAGACTTACGAAGATAAGTGAAAACACTTGGGATTTGCTCTATGGCAAACCCTTAAAATAGGGCAAACCTTACTAATAATGTGGAAATAAGCCTAAAACCATGACTCAGATTAAACAAAACGACCTCATTCAAAGCGTTGCAGACGCATTTCAGTTCATTTCCTACTACCACCCTAAAGACTTTATTGATGCAATGGGCAAGGCATACTCCCTCGAAAAAGGCGAAGCAGCCAAGGATGCTATTGCTCAAATTTTGACCAATAGCCGCATGTGTGCAGAAGGCCATCGCCCGCTTTGCCAAGATACTGGTATTGCTGTGGTCTTTTTGAAGATTGGTATGAATGTTCAATGGGCAGATGCCACGATGAGCGTTACTGAAATGGTAAATGAGGGTGTACGTCGTGCCTACCTCAACCCTGACAATACGTTACGCGCTTCTGTATTAACTGACCCCGCAGGTAAACGTAAGAACTCCGGTGATAACACCCCTGCAGTTGTTCATTATGAAATTGTTCCGGGTGATGATGTTGAAGTTATTTGCGCTGCAAAAGGTGGTGGCTCTGAAAATAAAGCCAAGATGGTGATGCTCAACCCATCTGACTCGATTGTCGATTGGGTACTGAAGACTGTTCCAACTATGGGTGCTGGTTGGTGCCCTCCTGGCATTCTCGGCATTGGCATTGGTGGTACACCAGAGAAAGCCATGTTGATGGCTAAAGAAGCATTAATGGGTCCGGTAGATATTCAAGAACTCATTGAGCGCGGTCCTAAGAATCGCGTGGAAGAATTACGCCTTGAAATCTACGACAAAGTAAATAAGCTCGGTATTGGCGCTCAAGGCTTGGGCGGTCTAGCAACAGTTTTAGATATTAAGATTTTGGATTACCCAACCCATGCTGCCTCATTGCCGGTTGCGATGATTCCAAACTGCGCAGCTACACGTCACGTACATTTCCATTTGCATGGAGATGGCCCTGCAAAACTTGAGGCTCCTTCTTTATCAGATTGGCCAGATGTGACTTGGACTCCAGATGTTCAAAAATCTAAACGCGTGAATCTGGATACCTTAACTGCAGAAGAAGTGGCTAGCTGGAAACCAGGCGAGACACTGCTATTGAACGGCAAAATTTTGACTGGTCGTGATGCAGCACATAAGCGTATTCAAGACATGCTCGCTAAAGGCGAAGAATTGCCAGTAAGCTTTAAAAACCGCGTGATCTATTACGTCGGTCCAGTAGATCCTGTGCGTGATGAAGTTGTTGGTCCAGCAGGCCCAACGACCTCAACTCGGATGGATAAGTTCACTGAAATGATGCTTGCAAAAACGGGTCTTATTTCCATGATCGGCAAAGCGGAGCGTGGTCCTGTTGCCATCGAAGCAATCAAGAAACACAAATCTGCTTACCTTATGGCTGTTGGTGGTGCCGCTTATCTCGTATCCAAAGCGATTCAGACATCTAAGGTTGTTGGCTTTGCCGATCTCGGCATGGAAGCAATTTATGAGTTTGATGTGAAAGATATGCCAGTAACTGTTGCTGTGAATTCAGAAGGTATCTCTATGCACGAAACTGGACCAAAAGAATGGCAAGCAAAGATTGGTGGAATTCCAGTAAAAATTGCTTAACACTTTTATTCCAACCTCTGCAATAAAACTTTATTGGCTTTAAATTGTCACTAATCGGTGTATTTGATTCTGGTGTTGGTGGCTTATCCATTTTGGATGAGGCGCTACGCCAGCTTCCGGAGCACGACTACATCTACTTGGCCGATTCTGCGAACGCACCTTATGGTGAAAAATCTCCTGATTGGATTGCGCAGCGCAGTTTGAGTCTTTGCAAATATCTCGCTCAAGCTGGCTGTAACGCCATCGTAGTTGCATGCAACACTGCAACAGCACAAGCAATAAAGGATATTCGAGCAGCCATCCCAATTCCTATTGTGGGGGTTGAACCAGGCATTAAGCCAGCTGCCATGCAGTCAGCGAATGGTGTTGTTGGCGTCTTGGCAACTGAAGCAACCCTGAAGAGTGACAAGTTCAATGCCTTGCTCTCCACCCTGCCCAATCATTGTCAATTTATTAAACAAGCAGGCGCAGGCTTGGTGCCATTAATCGAAGCTGGTAAAGCAAATGACGGGGAAACTCTGGAATTGCTTGCTAAGCACTTGGAACCCATTCAAGCGGCAGGCTCTGACACGATTGTCTTGGGCTGCACGCACTACCCATTCTTAAGAAAAGCGATTCGTAAACTCCTTGGAGACAAAATTACGCTGATCGATACCGGTGAGGCGGTAGTAAAGCAATTGAAGCGGCAATTAGAAGCACTCGCTCTTAATCAAACAGATTCCGCTATCAGTAACGCCTCTCAATACGGTGCCGTACATTTTTTCAGTAGCAAAGATGAGCACGCTCTTCTGAAGATGGCGCAAGATTTAATGCAGGCTGATCTCAAGAACCATCGAGTTAGTTCAGCGCAATTAGGGTTGGTGTCATGAGCGCATTTTGGCAAAAGGTGGATGAGCGTTTACCATTTACCAAAAGCGAACGCATCATTATTGCTATCGTACTTTTGCTGCACGCTCTGCCAGCCTTGGATTTTTTGCATTGGTCCTCTAAGCCTACCCGCATTGATGATGAACGCGTGATGGCAAATCTTGTCAGCCCAGATACTGCTTCAAGCAAAACTCAGGAGCCCCCCGCTCCAATGCCAAAACCAAAAGAAGAACCTAAAAAGAAAACTGCAGAGGACAAGTCTTCTCAAAAGACAGCGCCCACTCAAACACAGAATACCCCCACTCAAAAGAGTGACTCAAATACCCAAACTCAAATGCCAAATGCCGCTGTGGCGCCTTCAAGTGCTGGTGGAGCAAGCGGCACACCAATACAAACAGACATTGGTAAACTGATTGTCGTTTTTCAGCCCGATGCTGATGCCTACTACCCATCATTCTCAAAAAGATCAGGAGAGCAAGGGACAGTGGTGGTACGTTTAATTATTTCTGAAAGTGGCGAGGTTGAAGATGTCGCAATATTACAGTCAAGCTCCTTTCCAAGACTTGATCGTGCCGCAACCGACATTGGTCGACGCTACCGCTTTAAACCTTTTTTAGTCAATGGCTCACCCCAACGAATCTCAACTAATCTTTTAATTAAATTTAACCTCAAGAATTAAGTACTATGAATACACCATTTGGAATTGCGAATCTCTGGCTTGAAGGCGACGGCATTACCCGCTTTGTTGCAATTGCATTACTTGCATGCTCAATCATCACTTGGGTAATCTTACTTACTCGCCTGTGGGAGTTGCGCAATCTACGCAAACTCAAACCCGAAGTAGATCAATTCTGGCATGCAAGCACCTTTGAACAAGGCCTGCATTCGTTTAGCAACCCCACTACCAACCCTTATTATCTAATTGCCAAATCAGCAAGCAGCTCCTCTGTCCACCACCAAGGCCAATCGAATAATCACCGCGAGTTACTACAAACTTTGAATTACTCAGAATGGATGGCAAGAAGCATTAAAAATAAGATTGATAGCCTTGCTACCAGCCTTCAAAAGGGGCTAACTTTTTTAGGCTCCACTGGTGCAACTGCGCCATTTATCGGTCTATTTGGAACTGTATGGGGCATCTACCATGCCCTCATCTCTATCAGTAGCTCTGGAAGCGCACAAATTGATCAGGTTGCCGGCCCAATTGGCGAGGCATTGATCATGACCGCCTTGGGTCTTGCTGTAGCGATTCCGGCCGTATTAGGATTTAACGCCATCAATCGCGCAAATAAATTATTTATTGCGGACCTTAATCGATTTGGTAATGATTTACTTGCCTATTTTGTAACTGGCGCACGCGTGAATACTGGAGATTAAGTATGGCGCTTCATATTCAAGACGATCAAAATGATGATGCCATCATGGCGGAAATCAACATGACGCCAATGGTTGATGTCATGTTGGTATTGCTCATTATTTTTATCATCACTCTTCCCGTTATTCAGCAAGCGGTAAAAGTGGAACTCCCCAAAGCGAATAGCGTTCGCAATGAAGTAAAACCTGAATCTGTGCAATTATCAATTGATGCGAAAGGTCAAATTTTTTGGAATAGCACTCAGATTGACCTAAAAACCTTTGATGGTTATGCAGAAAAAGCAGCTCAAAAAGATCCGCAACCTGAGATCAATTTGCGCGCCGATAAATCCGTGAAGTACGAATACGTGGCACAAGTATTAGCCGCATCCCGCCGTGCAGGCCTTACCAAACTGGGATTTGTTACGGAGCCTAACTAACAGGTCTGCCGAATTACTTACCCGTTACTCTATAAGGCATCTTCGTAAGTGCGCAACTCTCTTCACTTACATGCGTACCATTACCAATAGTGGCACCCAGAATGCCGCCTTGGATTTTCTCGACTTTTCTAAGCTTACCGGTAATCGGATCTAGAGTAATTTGTGTAGTTACTGATCCAGCTGGATAATCTACGTCCATTACTTTTTCTGGATCGAAATTTGCTTCGATCAAAATTAGAATGTTAGGACGCGCCAAGGTGACGCTCTTCACCATTTGCCTACCATAAGCATCAGACTGATCTAAATCGCGATCATCTAGATATACCTTGGCTTTTTGACTTCCTGATGCCAAGGTAATTTTCATATCGTACTCTTCTGTGTAGCCCTTTTCTGAGCGTGTGCAACTAAACTCCAAAACATCAATTGACCACGCTGAAGTAGCAAATAAAAACAGGCAAAAATAAGCTAGGGTTTTTGAAAAATTCATAAAAATGAATATTGAAGAGTATAGAGATGGTGCCCGGGGCCGGAATCGAACCGGCACGACTGTTTAGGTCGCAGGATTTTAAATCCTGTGTGTCTACCGATTTCACCACCCGGGCTCGCACTAGCAATTACTGCCGCGCTATGTAAATCAAGACAGCCCAAATTTTAGCATGCACGCCAAAAATAGCCCTCAGTTCTCACCACCGCTTCAGATCTATGAGCATGCCGGGCAAAAACATT
>Ga0228703_1002280_pt1 | contig 10849 bp, 9 predicted proteins | sample McNCre217_Aug_MG_3_FD_178020 | JGI IMG/M metagenome (GOLD analysis project Ga0228703, IMG submission 178020) | Freshwater microbial communities from McNutts Creek, Athens, Georgia, United States - 29-17_Aug_MG | ecosystem: Environmental > Aquatic > Freshwater > Creek | place: USA: Georgia... | reverse complement strand
AGTAATCCATATAGCGCGCCGCAGAGGCGATCCGCAGCGGCAACGCGCCGTCGGTAAGGGCGCGATAGGCTGCGTGCACCTCTTGCAGCAATAGTGGGACGACGGACATATCCGCATGCAGATGGTCAATGCAGGCGAAGCAGGTGAAGCCAGTTTCACGCTGCAGAATGCCGAAACGGAAGCAATCCCATTCGAATGGTGCCGGGGTCGCCATAGCTTGATTCCGCCAATCATCCAAGCCCATCTCGCCCAAGGGCGTAGGTTCCATCTGGATGGATTTCGGGTCTGACAGCACGTGCCGCACAAGCGCGTCGCCGCGATCCTCGAACCAACTGTGGTATGTGTCATGCCTGCGCAGATGGTCGGTCACGACCTGGGTCATGACTTGCAGGTCACATTGGCCGGGCTCTTCCCATTCGACGATGATCAGCCGCGCCATCTCTTCGTTGCGGTGTGCGTAGGCGCGAAAGGCGCAAAGATGCTGCGCCTGTTCGTAGCTTGGCGGCAGGTCGGAAACAGGGGCGACTCGCGCCTGTTCCACGGACGCCTTGGATGGAAGCCAGATGGTCGCCTTGCCAAAATCAGCTACGCTGTCGTGCTTGATGCACAAATCAGCCATCGGCTTGTTCCTTGAGCCGTTGACGTCTGTTCAAAGCGGTTACCCCGCAGCGATTGGGTGGATCGCGACGTTCCTTCAAGGGCATGGAATTGACACGCAGGATGCGGCGTTTTCCGAAAGCTGCAGTTTCAATCACGTCTCTACCTGTGGTAAAATTTTCGCCATGACGCATTCTTGCGCAACGTTCGTTCGGCTTGGCAAGCTGTTTTGATCGTAATACATCTTATACTAATTCTATAAGAATATGTGCTTGAATATTTAAGTCGTATTTCGATCTGTTTTATCTTTTCTGCGCGACGCGAAATTTGGCCAAATCGTAAGTCTGACTTGGCAGGAATCCCAGTGTGAATGGGGAAACTGCAAGCGAGGGAAATCGCAGCCTTTGTCTGTTTCAGAAGCATAGAGGCAGATTTAAATGGCAAACAAAGCGTCTAATTGATCCGCAAACAACGCTGATGATGCTTGGTTTCGTCCTGCGGCAGCGGTGTTTTGCAGGCGGCGGTTGCTGCATCGCGCGGCAGCAATGTGAAGGGACGGAGGCATGAGCGTTCGATCGGCGAAAAAAAAGCGCGTGCGGCGCAGCGGCGCAATCGAACCCGAGGTCGATCTAGGCAACGTTTTGTGCTATGCGGACCAAGGATCATTCTTGGGCCTGCGTGCGCTTGGGCGCCAGCCAACGCTTCATCTTACCTGGATTTATCCGCACCCGCTCGAAAGGGCCGCGGTATTGCAATTTGCCCGGCGCATCGCACAGGGCTTGCTTGGGCGCGTCGTGCAGCGTTCGGCTTTGCCTTGGGGGCGGCACCGCTGGGTGGCCAGTCCCGTGCCGCCGGCGGTGACGTGGCGCGAGACGCCAGTTGCGATCGAGGCCCTGCAGGCGACGCGAAGCGATTTGTTCGATTTGCCTATCGACCCCGAACACGGCCCCGGTTGGCGGCTGGTGGTGCAGCCCCTGAATGGTGGCGGCACGGCCTTGTCGATGCTGGTGTCGCACACCATTGCCGACGGGCAAGCTTGTGTGCAGGCCCTTGTCAGCGCAATCACAGGCCAAGGCCTTGTCCATGGCCTTCCGGCGCGGTCGTGGCGATGGTCTCCTTGGATGTTGGTGCGCGACAGTGCGCAAAGCTTGCACAGCCTGCCTGCGGCATGGCGGGCCGTGAACGAACTTTGGCGCAATGTGCACATGATCAAACCCGGAAAGCTGCGGCCGGTGCCGCCATTGCGGCACCGTGAAGATACTTTATCCGATCCGGTCGTGGAGGTTCCTCTGGTGTGCGTGGGGATGGACGCGGGACTCTGCGAACAACTGGCAATGGATAGGGGCGTTGCAAGCAACACTCTGCTTTTGGCTTTTGCAACAAGGCTTGCCTTTCGATTAGGCCGTGTCGATGCCGCCGGACAAGTGAAACTGGCGCTGCCGGTCAGTAACCGTCAGCCGGGAGATCGGCGTGGCAACGCGTTGCAGCCAGCCAGTGTGGTGGTGGACCCCACGGTTTGCCACGCTGATCTGCCAGGGTTGCAACGGCAGGTCAGGAGAGCCTTTGCTGATATTCTGCGCAATGGCGACGGGATATCTATGCTTGCTCCACTTGTGCTTTATGTGCCGCGGTGGCTGGTTCGCAAGATGGAATGGCACGCGCTTGGGGCGGACCTGCCCGTGGGTTGCAGCATGTTAGGCAAACTTCCCGCCGAACTGGGCAACCCGGTTGGCAAAGGTGAGCTTATTCAGTTTTCTGCGCTGGAGCACTATACGAAATCCGCACTGGAACGGCTGGAAGGGCTACTGTTTATTGTGAGCTACCGTATTGGCGACCGTCAAATCGTCACTGTGTCCGGCTACCAACCGGATCGTGCAACGACCCGTGCCACGCTGGTTCCCGTTGTGCGCGCGGCGCTGGACGACATAGGTCTTGCGGCGACGGTTGTCTAACACGCTGCTGAAAAAACCCACCCTGGGCGTCGGACCTGGAAAATGATTCACATTCCGGGCGGTTTGGTGGGGGAAGACGATGCGAAGATCGGACGAGACGAGCGGGTCGCTGTTCAGCTATGTCGATCTTGAGGAGCGCATTCCGGCCCGGCATCCGCTGCGCAAGATCCGACAGGTCGTCAACTATGCGCTGGTCAGCCTTGATGCTGAGTTCGCGCCGGTTTATGCTGACTTCGGCCGTCAGCCGATTGCGCCGGAGCGGTTGATCCGGTCCAGCCTGCTGCATCACCCGGCATCCCGGCTACGCCGTCTCGCAGAAATATGCCGCAAGAGGGTCGAGGAGCCGTTCGGCTGGGCCAAGACGGTCGGACCGATGGCGCAGACCATGCGGCGGGGGCGGCCTGCAATCTTGAGCAGCCCAATTTGCCCGCGATTGCCGTCAGCGCCACAGCTTCGCTTTGATACTCATCGCGGTGTTGCATCGCCAACCGAACCGCACGCTCGCGAAACTCAGGGGAATACGACTTCGAGGTCTTCTCTTTGATGTCTGTTCCATAACGGGCAAGTCTCCGAGAGTTTTGCCCTCCGGTAAATCCGGGGCGGTTCAGGTCTAAGGGCGATGCTCGCCGCAAGGATGGCATGTTGGGAGCGATCAATTAGCCCGTAGCGCATCGACGATTTTCATCCGCGAGGCACGCAGCGCCGGAAGGAAGCCGCCAAGAAACCCCATCACGATTGCGAAACACAAGGATTGCAGAACGATGCCAGGTGTCAGAACAAACCGGAAGGCAAGCTCGGACAACGACGCCCAATTCAGAGTCGTAACCTTTACCAGCATCATCAGCGAGGCAAGTGACAGGCCAACGACCCAACCGACCATCCCGAGCAGCATAGCCTCGGCCAGAAAGGCGACGAGGATACTGGAGCGCCGGAAACCAAGAGCCCGCAAAGCCCCGATCTCGCGCTTTCGGCTGGCGACGGCCGCATACATCGTGATGGTCGCACCGATAACGGCGCCGACTGAGAAAAGAACCGAAAGCGTAACACCAAGGATCTGGATGAACCCCGACATCAGGCGTGACTGTTCTTCGTAAAAAACACCCTCGCGCTTGGCTTCGACGGTAAGACGGCGATCTGACTCGAGACGTGCCTTGATAGAGTTGAAACCGGCGCGGCTCGCAAGGCGGACCACGACCGAAGAGTAGGCGTCGCGTCGGAACGCCTGCATGAACTGCGCGTTGTCCCCCCAAATCTCGGAGTCAAACCCACTGCCGCCAGCGTCGAACTGCCCGACCACCTGCCAATCCCGCTGGGCAAACCGGAGGGTCGATCCCTCCTGAAGACCACTAAACCGCCCGACAAGCGCGCCGCCGATCATGATCTCGTTTGACCCCGGACGGAACATGCGCCCCTTTGCGATGTGAATCTTTGGGCGCAGGGTCAGAACTGCCGCACCAACACCGCGGGTCACGATGTTGCTTGTCTGACCGGACCCCTGCCTTGGCAAGGCGATCAATACCACCACTTCCTTTGATACGACCGGCGCGCCATCGGAGCCAAGCAGCACCTCGGGCTGGCTCTCGATGATGCCTGCCTGTCTGCGATCAACCATGCTTTGGATTTCGACCTCTGCCGAGCGGCGCACGAAGATAGCGTTCGCGTCTTCGCCAGTTGAAACCAACGTCTGCTTCAACCCAGAGTCAAGCATCAGCACTGCTGCAAAGACAAACAGCACAAGGGCCATACCGCCCGCCGTAAGCGCAGTGGTGATCTTGCGTGTGCGAAGGTTCCGCAGGCTGTAGGCAAGTAGCAAACGCATGATCAGCCCACTGCCCGAAGGCCCTCGATGATGTTGACGCGGGATGCCCGCCACATCGGAAAGACCGCCGAAAGCACGCCCACAGTCAGCGCCGCGACAGCTTGCAACGCAACGGTGTCTTTGCTGACGACCAAAGTCGGGAAAAGCGCCTTGGTCAGCACGGCGATCTGCGCGGCAACAAGGGGTGTGAGCCAGATGGCGACAGCAGCGCCAACAAGTGCAAGCACGACAGACTCCGCAAGTATCAGACTTGCAACATAGCCCGGTCCGAAGCCCAGAACCTTGAGTGTGGCGTATTCTGCCAGTCTTTCACGTGCCGTCATGGCCATCGTGTTCGCCATCACACTTAAGATTATAAAAATCACCACGAAAGAGACGACGCGGATGGAAATAAGGATCGATTCAGTCTGCTTCATGAAGCCGATCTGGAAGGCGCGCTCTGTCTCGGTGCGTGTTTCGGCGAAAGAGTTGCGGAAGGTGTGGTCGATGGCTTCGCTTACTTCAGCGACCCGGTTAACGTCGGCCACGTCCACAACGAACACACCCACCTGTTCGGCTTGCGCTTTCGAACGCATGCGGAGCGTTTCGTTCAGATAGTCCCAGCGGAAGAACAGTTGGGTCGTGTCGATCTTCGGATCGCGGCCATCGAAGATGCCCTTGACCACGAATTCCCAAGGGCCGGGATAGATTGTTCCCTCTAGCTGCACCACGTCGCCCGGTTTCAGGCCGAAGCGGTTGGCAAGCTTGCGCCCGATGATGGCGCCACGGCGATCATGCTGAAATTCGCGCAACACATCCTCTGGTACGACATTCTCGGGATACATGCGAAAATAGCTCGCGCTGTCGACGGCGTATTGTGGAAAGAAATTCTTGGCATCCTTGTAGATGCCGCCGAACCAGGTCACGAACGTAACGTCCCGGACCCCATCGACCTCGCGGATGCGCTTTTCATAGGCACGCGGCAAGGGTGAACTGAACGAAATGGAGTTCCGCGTGATTAGGCGCGATGCAACTGCGCCATCGACGCCCGCGAACCACGCCTCGACGATGGTCTGAAGCAGACCGAAAGCCAGGATCGCCGCGACAATCCCGGCAACCGTAAGCGCCGAACGTAGCCGGTTTCGCAGCGAATTACGCGCGACGAGCTTGAAGAACTGCATCATGCGTAGAAGTCAGTCATGGGGTAACTCCACCCGCTGTGACAGCTCACCCTTTTCAAGCTGCATGATCGAGCGAGCGTGCTCCGCCGCGCGGCGGTCATGCGTCACCATCACAATGGTCTTGCCCATTTCGCGGTTCAGCCGCTGCATGATGGCCAGAACGTCTTCTGCGGACTGACGGTCGAGGTCGCCGGTAGGCTCGTCGGCCACCAGCACTGTCGGGTCTGTTACGATTGCCCGCGCAATGGCGACGCGTTGCTGCTGCCCACCCGAAAGCTCGGATGGGAAATGGCGAACACGATCACTAAGGCCGACGAGGTCAAGCGCAAGCAACGCGCGTTCACGGCGGTCGCGCCGGCCCAGCCTTGTGAGGGTGAGAGGCAGCTCCACATTTTCAAGCGCGGTAAGCACAGGCATCAGATTGTAGAACTGGAAGATAAATCCCACGTTCGCCGCACGCCAGTCTGCAAGTTCGGCCTCTGGAAGGCGGGTGATATCGGCGCCGCCCATCGTGATCGATCCGCCATCCGGCGTGTCGATCCCGGCAATGAGGTTAAGCAATGTAGACTTCCCCGAGCCTGATGGACCCATCAGGGCCAGAAACTCTGCCCGGCGTATGTCAAATGTTATGTCCGAAACCACGGGGATGATCTGACCACCACGTCGATAGCTTTTGCTTACATGCCGCAGTGCGATGAGGACATCAGCCCCTGACGCAGCTCCGGTACGGGGAAGTATGCTCACGTTGCTTCCTCGTTCACCGCATGGCCGTCGGTCAGTCCTTGCGGTGGGCGGATGACAACGCGCGTGCCCTGATCGAGGCCGTGGACTTCGATCTGGTCACCAATCTTGGCGCCACGTTTCACGGGCCGCATCCTGGCCTTGCCATTCTCGACCACAAAAACCTGCAGCTTACCTTCCGCCTCGAACAGGGCTGAGGCAGGCACGGCGAGAATCGGCTTGTGCTCTGCTTCGGTCAGCCCCCGATCCAGAAAAGCTGCCCGCGCGCTCATCTCGGGAAGGATACGCGGATCATGTTGCCTAAAGCGGATCTTGACAAGTGTAGACGCTTTGGCACGGTCCACCGTCGGCACCATCCGGCTAACAACACCTTCGAATCTTTGCCCCGGAATAGCGTCCAGCTGGATTTCAACCGGCTGGCCTTCGTGGATGGCCAGATACGATGCCTCGGCCACGTCAGCCTCGACTTCCAATGTATCCATGTCCGCGATCGTGACCACCGCACCCCTGGTGTCGACAGCCTGCGAGAACGGCGTGATCGTATCGCCCACACCGGCGTTCAATGTCAGCACGACACCATCGAAGGGAGCACGGATGAATGTTTGATCAAGGGCGACATCCGACACGCGGAGGTTTGCCTCGGCGACTGCAACTGCCGCCTCGTATCCCGCAACTGCGGCCAAGGCCTTGCCACGAAGTGCTGTGGCGCTGTCATGGTCTGCAGCGCTAACAAGCTTCTTGTCGGAGAGGACATCGGTACGGGTGAACGCAAGTTCCGCTTCCACCAGATCCGCGCGCCCCATGCCAAGATTGGCCTTCGCAACCAGTACATTGGCTGCTGCCAGATCGCGCATAGCCTGTGTGTCGCGGTTTTCAAGCCGGGCGATCACCTCGCCTTTACGCACTTTGGTCCCTTCTGTCACGCTCAGCCATTCAAGACGGCCTGTCGCCTTTGATGCCACGGACGCCCTGCGCTGCGCTACGACGTAACCTGTCGCATTAAGCAGGGTCAGCGCTTGTGCGGGATAGACCGTGGAGACGACGGCGGTTTCGACCGCAAGTGGCGCGCTTTGTCGCCACAGCCATATCGCGCCAGCAAGGCACATCAGCACTGACAGTAAAATCAGACGCCGATGAGCGCGGCTCAGCTGTTTGCTGTGCTGCGATCCGGCGCTGCGATCTATCGAAAGTGCGGAGAGGTCTCGGAGCGGTGTTGCGCCATCAACAGCGCCTTTTTGCAGGTTCATAGATTGATCACGAGTTTCCAGAAATCCGGGCGCTTGGCCCAAGATTAGAGCCGAGGTTGCCGCGTTTCATTTTGCGTTTCAGCGTAAGCGAAACCGATCCATTCGGCGACACGTCCTCGGTTTCCGCTCCTTTCCGATGGATTTAAGACGACGTTAAAACGCTATCCGCGGAAAGGCAAGAATCGGACAGCAATCAAACACCGAGGTTTTCGCGTCGTGTTGCTAAACCTACGGGATTTGGAAAAGGGAAACCGAGTATTTCAATTCATCACAGGGCGTAAAATTGTGATATTAATCAATGTCGGCAATCACCTATACAGTCCGATTTAATAGCAATAAAGCGAAGCCTGAACGTGCCCACCGAGAACCTTGCCTGCGCTTGAAACCCTAAACAACAAAGCTTGCCAATGAAATTCGCCATTGCAGTCCACGGCACACGCGGCGACGTCGAACCCGCAGCGGCCCTCGCCCTTGAATTACAGGGTCGTGGTCATGAGGTGATGATGGCTGTGCCCCCCAATCTTGTCGGTTTCACCCGGTCGGCTGGACTGCCTTCAGTCGCGGCTTACGGGCGGGATTCACAGCAGCAATTGGAGGCTGAGCTTTTTCGCAAACTGTGGACGTTGCGTAATCCGTTCACTGTGTTGCGGCAGGCAAGAGCGTACCTGATGGATGGCTGGGCCGAAATGAACGAAACGCTCACAAGCGTCAGTGCAGATGCCGACCTGATATTGACTGGCACAACCTATCAAGAGGTGGCCGCCAACGTCGCCGAGGCCAGGGGCATCCCTTTCGCTGCCCTGCATTATTTTCCCGCAAGGGCAAACACCCATATCCTGCCGGTTCGGTTTCCGCGACGTTGGGCGAACTGGCTTTGGGCGATCGCGGAATGGGGACACTGGCGTCTGTTGAAGCCGGCCTATGATGCGCAGCGCTGCACGCTCGGGCTGCCCGTCTCAAAAATCCGGGCGGCCCGCCGGATCGTCGATGGGGGGGCGTTGGAAATTCAGGCCTATGACAGGGTATTTTTTCCCGGACTAGAAGAGCAATGGGGTGGAAAAAGACCGTTGGTCGGCGCGTTGACCCTAGAGTTGACCACTGCGGGTGATGCCGCTGTCGCGTCCTGGATCGCAGAAGGCAGCCCGCCGGTCTATTTCGGATTTGGCAGCATGTCAGCCGACCACATCAAGCGGTCTCTACCGATTATAACCCAAGTATGCCAAGAACTTGGCCTGCGCGCGCTGATATGTCTGGGTGCGCTGCCGATTGATGGCATCGCCTGTGCCGACGACATCATGTTGGTTCCGTCGGTAAAGCATGCCGATGTGTTTCCGCACTGCCGGGCCATTGTCCATCATGGCGGCTCGGGAACCACGGCTGCCAGTGTTCGCTCCGGTGTGCCAACATTGGTGCTTTGGGTCGGGGCTGACCAGCCTGTCTGGGCGAGACAGGTCAAGCGCCTGGGTGTTGGCACTTCACGTCGCCTGTCCAGCATCACTGCGGACACGCTGCGCGAAGACTTGCAATCGGTTCTAAAGCCCGCATGTGTGTTCAGGGCGCGAGAGGCGGCAAGCTGGATGACGTCTCCGCGCCAAAGCGTTTTGGTCACGGCTGACCTGATCGAAGCGCGTGCGGCCCAACGCGCGTGATGCTGAACCGTTTGCACAATCAAGCAAGCCCCTTCGAAAGCTGCAACAGATGTGGATGACTGTCTTGCTGCTGGCTATTACAGTCAATTTCGAACCAACGCGGATCGGGTTGGTTCCTTTACTTTTGGCCCGCGACAAACCGTTGCTACAGCTTTGGGCCTTCCTTGCTGGCAGTGTGACAGTTAGCTTGACGGCCGGATTTCTGGTTCTTTTTGTGTTCCACCGTGACCCGTTTGGCATTGGTAGGTTTGACCCCGGCTGGATCCAGATTACACTTGGCATAATTGCTTTGGTTTCATCAGTGATCATACTGCAGCGGTGGAAAAACACGCGCCCAAGAAAAAGCTTGGCATCCGCTGATAGGTTGTCGCTGAGTACAAAACCAAGCTTGGGTCGCCGTTTCGCCGAACTGGTGCGCCGTATCCTTCGAAAAGACAGCGCCCCGTTGGTGGCTGCACTGGTTGGCATCTGCGTTGGACTGCCCTCGGTCGATTATTTGGCGTTGCTGGCATTCATTGCTAAATCCGGCACGCCTCCCTTGGATCAGGCTGCCGCTTTGATCACGTTTGTACTGATCGGTAGTTTGGTCGTCTTTCTGCCGCTTGTCGGGCTGATGGTGGCGCGCGAACGACCCTTAGGTCGCCTACATCGTTTCGGCCAGTGGATCAGATTGAGATGCCACACCCCGTTGCATTATGCAGGGCTGCTGGCAGTCGCCGGTTGTTTACTGATTGGTCTTGGGCTGTAGGACCTGTCGATTCAGCAAGATACCTTCCGCAATCTCCATTTTGGAGTGGGAGGGTGGTCATCGTTGCCTTCTCGGGTGCATTTTGGAAAGGGTGCGGATCTGGGCAGGTTGCCCCAAGTCTTACCAACTCAGGATAATATGTGCCTGCGTCCGAGACGGCCTAGCCCATTCGTCGCATGCGCCTAGATCACCCCCACTGACCTTCCAGCGCAGCCAACCGCGCTTCCAGCTCGGTGACTTCCAGCGTTCGCCTATAGCTGTCCACCAGCCCCATTACCTGCGCACCCTCTTTTGGGGGCGCAGGTCGCCCACAGCACAGACACGGCTTCCAGCGCGGCTCCAGCGACCCCAGCGGCGGCGTGGGCCGAAGACATGCGGGGCAGCGGGAACTGGACGGGGCTGCCCTTGCGGGGCGGTGCCAGCCGGTCGAGGCAGAGCCGCAGCGCCACGCCCGCGCCATCTCCACAGCCTTTCGCCCCAATGCTTCGGCTTCTCCTTCCAGCAGCGCCGGAACCGCCTGCGTGGTCCTGTTGCGCGCTCCCTTGAGCTGTCCGGTGGTTCCGGCGGTGAAGGTGCCATCCGCAGATCTGCCATCTATGCGGAAAGCTTCCGCAAGTTGTCTTCCAGCATGTCAAGCTGGGCGAGAGTCATCTGGTCAATGTCCACTGCCAGCCACAGAGCCAGCACCGTAGGATCGAGGTCATTGGCGTCCACCATCTGCGCAGGACCCTGTGCAGGGCGGCGGGCTTCAAGTTTGGCGAGGCGGCGGGATAGGGCCGCTATGCGTTATAACATAACAAATTTCTAGGCCTGCGCAAACGGAGTGCGCATGTTTTTGCCACAGATTTGGGTTTGTGGGGGCGAGAAGTGTCACGATGGCATGACTTCAGGCTTTCACGATCCTGCCTTTGGCAGCCCAAATTTCAGGCACCTGCT
>Ga0228703_1002279_pt1 | contig 10851 bp, 13 predicted proteins | sample McNCre217_Aug_MG_3_FD_178020 | JGI IMG/M metagenome (GOLD analysis project Ga0228703, IMG submission 178020) | Freshwater microbial communities from McNutts Creek, Athens, Georgia, United States - 29-17_Aug_MG | ecosystem: Environmental > Aquatic > Freshwater > Creek | place: USA: Georgia... | reverse complement strand
GCCGGGTCGTCTTCAGGTGGTTTCGCGCGAGCCGCTGACCATCCTTGATGCAGCACACAACCCAAGCGGTGCCGAGTCTTTGGTTCAGGCCCTAAAGACCAACTTTGGTTCGCCATACGTCGTAGCCATTATCTCGATTCTTGCCGATAAGGATGCCCGCGGGCTCCTTGAGGCGCTTGACTCATCGGTGGTCGAGGTAATCGTCACCCAGTCGAGTTCTGCACGCGCCATCCCAGCAGCCAAATTGGCCGAATTGGCAACAGAGATTCTCGGCGCCGATCGAGTTAAGGTGCAAGAAAACCCTCAGTGGGCACTCGCTGAGGCAGCCCTTGCGCTTCCCGAAGGTCAAAAGTCTGCAATCCTAGTAACCGGCTCAATCACTCTCGTCGGAGAAGTGCTGGCCCTCAAGCAAATCGAGGCGGAACAAGATGTCTAAGCAACGCGCTCCACGACAACGCAACCGGTCAACCAAGCGAGCACTTAGCTCGATTTTGATGGCTTTTGAGTCCTTGGTCGTGTTCTTTGCCACTTTGGTGGCCTTCGGCACCAAGGCCTTGGGGCCGACCACCGAGAATGCTGCAACGGTATGGGCGGCCGGGCTTACCCTTGCCGTGGTCTTTATCATCACCCCAGCTCTGCTCGGCAAGCCAGGTTCTTACATCTTTGGCTGGGCCCTTCAGATAATCGTCGTATTTACGGGTGTTTGGGTTCCGTTGATGTACGTAGTCGGCGGAATCTTCTTGTGTCTCTGGATTTGGGCGATGGTTGCCGGTGGCACCATTGACAAAGCCCGCGCAGCCTATGAGCGCAATCTTGGTCAAATTTCGGTGGACGACACCTCAGCAAAGGAGCAGTAAATGACTGACGCAACCCTAGTTCTAATCAAGCCAGACGGTGTTAGGCGCAATCTAATCGGTGAGATCATTTCTCGCCTCGAGGCAAAGGGCTATGTTGTGGCCGACCTCAAGAAGTTCACTCCTTCACGTGAGCTTCTCGCGGCACACTATGCCGAGCACGAGGGTAAGCCTTTCTATGAGCCGCTTGTCGAGTTCATGAGCAGCGGTGACGTTGTCGCCATCAAGCTAACCGGCAACCGCGTGATTGAGGGTTTCCGTTCACTGGCCGGCGCCACCGACCCAACGTTGGCTGCTCCTGGCACCATCCGCGGTGACCTTGGCCGCGATTGGGGCCTGAAGGTTCAGCAGAACCTGGTTCACGGCTCGGATTCACCAGAATCGGCTGAGCGTGAGCTATTGCTTTGGTTCTAAGACAGACATAGAAAAAGGGTCCCGATTGGGACCCTTTTTTATTTACTTCCAGAGCGCTGGCCAGTAAGACCAGAAACGAACAATGATGATCGCGATGATGATCAGATCAGTTCCAAGAGTCCAAGCCCAAGCCTTTTCATAGGCTCGGTCGAAGAATCCTGCGAAGCGAAGCGGTGTCTCGATGACGCCCTCGCGAAGCATAAATAGGGTTACAGTCCAGAAAAGTGGAATCATGCCTGCCCAGGCGATCATGCAGTAAGGGCAAAGCACGTTGATCACGAAGGTGCTTTGGGTCCAAAGCCAAACCACGAACAAGAAACCCATCGTGATGCCGGTCGCAAACATTCTCCAGAACCAGAGTGCAAACTTGGCACCGGCCAGGATGGCGGCACCGACGGCAATCGGGAAGATGAATGCTGCAAGTCCGATAAGCGGATTGGGGAATCCGAGCAATCTAGCCTGCTCCGTGAGCATTACCGACTTGCAGGAGATAAAAGGATTAAGGTCGCAACTCAGTGTGGCGTTTGGATTACTTGCCACGTGCAGTCGCTCCAACGTGAGAGTGAAAGCTGCAATCCAGCCAATGATTCCGGTGATGATTAGGGTCCAGGCAAATCCCTTGCCAGGTGCTGGAAGAACCTCTGCACCGTTAGAAGATTGTTCAGTCACCATTTCAGTATTACACGCGCCGTTGGTGACTTTTGACCGGTCAGGTGTCATACTTGAAGAAGTTAAGTCAGACCACACCTGGCTCGACCCAAAGATTTAGCGAAAACTTCAGCGTTGAAATCGCATAAGACCCATCGGGCAGCGAGTGCCGCGAAAGCAAGTGGTTCGCATTTAGTTTTGGTTGTTTGCAATCGCAGGCAACATGGTTTTACGCCTTAGGGCCTGGTGAGTGTGGCCTAGGTTTCAAAGGCAGCTTGGAGTGCACCAGAAATGGTGAAAAAAGAAGATACCAACGCACCTGTAACCGACGCGTCGGCAGTTGCCAAGAAGCCTGCCCGCAAGTCGGCAGCGAAGACTGTAGCTAAGCCAGAGGCCGACGCTAAAAAGCCGGCCGCCAAGAAGGCTCCTGCAAAGAAGGCTGCGTCTAAGAAGGCACCGGTCGAGCCAATCGCAGACGAGGCATCTCTCGAAACGGTTCCGGCGAAGAAGGCTCCTGTCAAGAGAGCACCGGCCAAGCGTGGAGCAAAGAAAGCCACTGACGTCTCGGAAACTATCGAAGTAACTGCGCCGGCAGCGGCTCCGCTGGCCCCGATTTCTGCCACCTCTCTCATGTTCATGGCACCTGATCTGCCAACTCCAGTAATTGACGCTAAGCGTGGCCGTCCGGTTGAAGACAAGGGTGATGACGGTGAGAGTCACCGCCGCACCCGCACCCGTCGTCGTGCTGGCGAAGAAGGCACCATTGATTCGGTTGCACCAAACGCAGTCGTCAAGGTGCGCACCCCACGCGAACCAAAAGAGCCAAGCAACGAGCCAACCCGCGTAAAGGGTTCAACTCGTCTCGAGGCTAAGAAGCAGCGCCGCCGCGATGGCCGCGATGCAGGACGTCGTCGCACTGTTATTACCGAGTCAGAGTTCTTGGCGCGTCGCGAGGCGGTTGATCGCACGATGGTTGTTCGCTCTAAAGACGGCAAGATTCAGATTGGCGTCCTAGAAGACGGCATCCTGGTTGAGCACTACGTGGCTAAGGCCTCAGAAGCTTCTCTAATTGGCAACGTCTATCTGGGCAAAATTCAGAACGTTCTACCTTCTATGGAAGCTGCATTCGTAGACATCGGTCGCGGCCGCAACGCTGTTCTTTACTCGGGTGAAGTCGACTGGGAGCTGGCTGAAACCGGAAACCAGCCTCGTCGTATTGAATTGGCGCTTAAGTCTGGCGACACTGTGCTGGTCCAGGTCACCAAGGATCCAGTCGGTCAAAAGGGCGCGCGCCTCACCAGCCAGGTCTCGCTACCGGGACGCTACTTGGTATACGTTCCAAACGGTTCAATGAACGGCATCTCGCGAAAGCTTCCTGATTCAGAGCGTGCGCGCCTGAAGAAGATTCTCAAGGAGATCCTTCCTGAAGACGCAGGCGTTATTGTTCGTACCGCAGCCGAGGGCGCTACTGAAGAGCAGCTAACGCTAGACGTTCAGCGTTTGCAGCAACAGTGGGAAGACATCAGCAAGAAGGTCGAAAAGGGTCAAGCTCCAGTACTCCTTCACAGCGAGCCAGACCTATTGGTCAAGATTGTCCGCGATGTTTTCAACGAAGACTTCCAAAAGATGGTTATCTCGGGTGAGGATGCCCGCGAAGTAATCGAGGAGTACCTAAAGTCGGTAGCTCCTGATCTACTTGAGCGCGTTTCCAAGTACGACGGAAACAAGGACATCTTTGATGAGTACCGCGTTGGCGAGCAGATCGCCAAGGCGTTAGAGCGCAAGGTGTACCTACCATCTGGTGGTTCGCTAGTTATTGACCGCACTGAGGCAATGACCGTAGTCGACGTAAACACCGGAAAGTTCGTTGGTTCGGGTGGAAACCTGGAAGAAACCGTCACCAAGAACAACCTCGAAGCCGCCGAAGAAATCGTTCGTCAGCTTCGACTTCGCGACATCGGTGGAATCATCGTGGTCGACTTTATTGACATGGTTTTGGAATCAAACCGCGACCTTGTTTCTCGTCGCCTAATGGAATGCCTAAGCCGCGACCGCACCAAGCACCAGGTCGCCGAGGTCACATCCTTGGGTCTGGTTCAGATGACACGCAAGAAGTTGGGTATCGGACTTCTCGAGGCCTTCAGTGAGCCTTGCGAGGCATGTGCAAGCCGCGGTGTAATCGTCCACCACGAACCGATCATGCGTTCAAAGAACAACTCTCACGAAGAGCAGCGCCCCCAGCAGCAGAAGCAGGGCAAGAAAAACCGTGGCAACGGCAACAACTCGAACGGCAGCTCAAACCAGCAGCCAAAAGTTGAGGCAGCCAAGGTGGTTACTCCTGAGCGTGCCGTTGAGCTAAACAATGTGATTGGCAAGATCGCGGCATCAACTGTGGCAGCTCATGAGGCGGCTGGTGAAGAGTCGCCAATCGTATTGCCAACCTCAAAGATTTCTGACGAGTCGGCTCAGCCGGCTGAAACAGAGAAACTACTTGAAGCAGTTCTAGATGCCCTGCCAGAGCCTAAGGCTCCTGGTCAGGGACGTCGCAAACCGCGTCGAGCAACAAGTGGGGCAGCAGCGGCACCCGTCGCTGACGCCTCCAGTTCGGAAAATTAACGGTCAAATAGGTTTGACCCCAGCGCAAAGGCAATGTAGACTAAATCCTCGTTGCCTGCTGAGTTTTTTCGCACGAGCAACATCCAAGTCTTTTTGAACAAAGGGTAGATCTGTGGTTTTCGCAGTAGTCCGCGCAGGCGGCCGCCAGGAGAAGGTGTCGGTAGGCACCATTGTGACTCTCGACCGTATTAAGGCCGACGCTAATGGCAAGATTGAGCTTCCAGCTCTTCTTCTAGTTGATGGTGACAAGGTCACTACCGATGCCAAGGCACTTGCCAAGGTGAAGGTTACCGCTGAGGTCCTAAACGACCTTCGTGGCCCAAAGATCATCATTCAGAAGTACAAGAACAAGACCGGTTACAAGAAGCGTCAAGGCTTCCGTGCGGACCTAACCCGCGTCCAGGTCACCGAGATCAAGTAAGTAAAGGACTGATCCAAGATGGCATCGAAAAAGGGTGTAAGTTCCACTCGAAATGGTCGCGACTCAAACGCACAGCGCCTAGGCGTTAAGCGTTATGCAGGTCAGGAAGTAAACGCAGGCGAGATCATCGTCCGTCAGCGTGGTACCCACTTCCACCCAGGCGCAAACACTGGCAAGGGCAAGGATGACACCCTGTTCGCACTAGTTGCAGGCAAGGTCGAGTTCGGCACCAAGGGTGGCCGTCGCGTCGTAAACATCGTCGAGGCTGCGTAAGCGGTTCGAGTTTTTCTAGGGAGGCGAGCCTTTTGGCTCGCTTTTCCTGTTTCTAAAGCATTTTGAAAGGGGCTCACCATGGTTTCATTTGTTGACCAAGTGACGCTTCACCTTCGCGCGGGCGATGGAGGCGACGGTTGTGTCTCTGTTAAACGTGAGAAGTTCAAGCCGCTAGCCGGCCCGGATGGCGCTGATGGCGGCAAGGGCGGCTCAATTAGCCTAATTTCGGACCCAAACGTCACTACTCTGCTCGACTACCACTTCCACCCACACCGTGCCGGTGGCGATGGTGGCGATGGCGCCGGCGACTTCCGCAACGGAGCTCACGGTGAAAGTTTGGTTCTTCCAGTTCCGGTCGGAACTGTCGTAAAGAACGAAAAGGGCGAAGTTGTTGCCGACCTGGCTGAGCCAGGAATGGAACTTGTCGTCGCGGAAGGCGGCATCGGCGGCCTCGGAAATGCGGCGCTTTCAAGCTCGAAGCGCAAGGCTCCTGGTTTTGCTCTGTTCGGCGTGCCAGGATGGCGCGGAGACGTCATCCTTGAACTAAAGACTGTCGCGGACGTAGCGCTGGTTGGTTACCCAAGTGCGGGCAAGTCATCCCTGATTGCCGCGCTTAGTGCAGCTCGACCAAAGATTGCCGATTACCCATTCACTACTCTGCACCCGAACCTAGGCGTTGTTCAGGCGGGTCAGACTCGTTTCACTATCGCCGACGTCCCAGGACTAATCGAAGGTGCCAGCGAGGGTAAGGGTCTCGGTCTCGAGTTCCTGCGTCACGTCGAACGCTGTGCAGCCTTGCTTCACGTAATCGACTGCGCGACTCTCGAGCCAAACCGCGACCCAATCACCGACCTCGACAAGATTCTCAAGGAACTCGACGCCTATGAGGTACCAGAGGGTCAGACTCCGCTTACCGAGCGCCCGCAGCTCATCGCACTCAACAAGGTCGATGTTCCGGATGCCAAGGAACTTGCCGAGTTTGTCCGCCCCGACCTCGAGGCCCGTGGTTACCGTGTATTCGAGATTTCAGCCGCTAGCCATGAGGGCTTGCGCGAGCTCAACTTTGCTCTCGCACAGTTAGTTGAACAGGCTAGAAAGGATGCCGAAGGTGCCCCTGTGAAGCCTCGCGTTCAGCTTATGCAGGCAAAGCGTGACGAAAACAAGTTCACCATCACTCGTGAAGAAGTCGGTGGCGAAGAAATTTTCCGCGTTCTTGGTCCTAAGCCAGAGCGCTGGGTTCACCAGACCAACTTTGCCAATGAAGAAGCCATCGGTTACCTTGCCGACCGCCTCGGCAAGATTGGTATGGAAACCGAACTGTTCAAGATCGGTGCTTCTGCCGGTTCTACCGTGGTTATTGGCCCTGGCAAGGGAATCATCTTCGACTGGGAGCCAAGCATTGCTTCTGCTGGTGAGCTCATCGCTGGACCTCGCGGTACTGATGCTCGATTCGACATGCGTGAGCGTCGCACCACCAAGGAGCGTCGCGCTACCTACACCGAGCGCATGGATGCCAAGGCTGCTTTGCGCGAGGAAATGAAAAAGGAGGGTGAGGCCGGAATCTGGTCAAACCCTGAGGACTTCGAAAAGGAAGACTAAGTGGGACTTCGAGACAGAAGCGAATTGGCATCTGCCAAGCGCGTTGTGGTCAAGGTTGGCTCATCGTCGATTAGCGGTGCCAACGAAGGCAAAATCGAGCACCTAGTTGATGCCCTTGCTGCCGCTCACGGCCGCGGGGTAGAGGTCATCCTTGTTTCTTCGGGTGCAATCGCCACCGGCCTTCCGCTACTCAAGCTGACCGAGAAGCCCGACGACCTCGCTACTCAGCAAGCACTAGCTTCGGTTGGCCAGAGCCGATTGATTTCTCGTTACCAGCACAGCCTAGAGCGCTACAACATCGTTGCTGGCCAGGTGCTACTCACGTCCGGAGACATGGAGGTTGAGGAGACTCGCCTGAACGCCAAGCGTGCCATGGACAAGTTGGTTTCGCTACGCGTACTTCCGATTGTGAACGAAAACGACACCGTTGCGACCGCAGAAATTCGCTTTGGCGATAACGATCGTCTTGCAGCGCTGGTTGCCGTTTTGGTCGAGGCTGACGCGCTAGTTCTTCTGAGTGACGTTGATGCACTTTATGACATGCCTCCAACTAAGCCGGGTGCCAAGCGAATCGAAACCGTAGCATTCGGAGCCGACCTTTCTGGCGTTGAGGTTGGCGGAAGTTCGTCGGCAGTTGGTACCGGAGGTGCCGTCACCAAGGTGGGTGCCGCGAAGCTTGCCACCGATTCGGGCGTCAGTGTTTTGCTGACCAGCACCGACAACGTTTCTGCCGCGCTTGAGGGTCAAGCTGTGGGCACTTGGTTCGAGTCAGAATAGGCTAAAGACATGGCAACTGCACTAGACAAGATTTCGCTCGCCAAGGGGGCCGCTAGCGCCTTGGCTCAGGCTTCAACTGCCCAAAAGAACTCCGCCTTGGCAAACATCGCCGACCTTTTGCCGGCACGCGCCACCGAGATCATTGCCGCAAACCAGATTGACCTGGCAAACGGTATTGCGAACGGCATGACCGAAAGTCTTCAAGACCGACTTCGCCTTGACGAGACCCGCATCCAGGCGATTGCAGACGCTGCAAAGAAGATCATCGGTCTTGCTGACCCAATCGGTGATGTGGTCCGCGGCATGTCGCTGCCAAACGCCTTGAAGCTGACACAGGTTCGAGTTCCGCTAGGTGTAATCGGAGTTATCTACGAGGCTCGCCCAAACGTCACCATTGACATCGCGGTATTGGCTATCAAGAGTGGCAACGCGGTAGTTCTTCGCGGCGGAAGCGCTGCCGAACAAACCAATGCGGTGCTCGTAAAACTGCTTCAGGATGCCCTCGATTTGGCCGGAATCAACTCGGCTGCGGTTCAAACCGTGGATGAGTTTGGTCGTGATGGTGGCGTCGAGATGATGCGTGCTATCGGACTGATTGACGTTCTTATTCCTCGCGGTGGAGCAGGGCTCATCCAGCAGGTTGTTCAAGAAGCAAAGGTTCCGGTAATTCAGACCGGCGATGGCGTCGTTCACATCTTCATTGACGAAACAGCCCGGCTCGACTGGGCAGTCGAAATTGCTCACAACGCCAAGGTGCAGCGTCCGAGCGTCTGCAACGCGGTTGAGACCCTGCTCATTCACGAAAACGCTGTTGAGCGAGTCTTGCCGGCGGTTCTAGACCGTCTTGCCGAGTCAGGTGTAACCATTCACGGTGACCAGGCCACCCAAGACAACTTCTTTGCAGCTGTTCCAGCCACGGATGAATCCTGGGCAACCGAGTATCACGACCTCGACATCTCGGTAAAAGTAGTCAAGAACCTGGATGAAGCCCTAGCTCATATTGCTAAGTACTCAACGAAGCACACCGAATCGATCATCACTGAGAACGTCGAAAACGCAGAACGATTCCTGAATGAAGTAGATTCATCAACCGTTATGGTCAATGCATCAACTCGTTTTACCGATGGTGGCGAATTCGGATTTGGTGCCGAGGTCGGTATTTCAACCCAAAAACTTCATGCTCGTGGTCCGATGGGTCTTCTCGAACTAACCAGCACCAAGTGGCTCGTTCGTGGCGCAGGCCAGGTTCGCGCCTAAATCTCGGGTTTTCTGGGTTATTCTTTACTTAAGTTTTTAGGAGAAAAAATGATTTCGCACGTAATCACCGCAGCAGCAGAAGCTGGCCTAAAGTTGCCATTTCCTTCGTTCGTCTTCGGCATCATCGCCATCTCAACCTTCATCTTGCTCGGTTTCGTGACCTTCTCTTACCGCGACGTTGCTAACCGTCACGACCACAAGTCAAGCAACAACAGCGCACACCACTAAGCCCCGCTTAGCCTTTTAGCATGAGCAGGCTTCGACTTGGCGTGATGGGTGGAACTTTCGACCCGATTCACAATGGCCATCTCGTTGCCGCCAGCGAAGTAGCATCGGCCTTCAATCTCGACGAAGTTCTTTTCGTTCCCACCGGTGAGCCATGGCAAAAAGCTGAGGTTACTCCTACCTCAGATCGTTACCTGATGACTGAGATCGCCACGGCCGCTAATCCTCGTTTCAAGGTGAGCAAGGTCGACATCGACCGAGCAGGGCCGACTTACACCGTAGATACTCTCCGAGATCTGAAATCGGCCTACCCAGACGCTGACCTGTTCTTCATCACAGGCGCGGACGCAGTCACGTCGATCGCTGGATGGAAAGATTCGACTGACCTTTGGGGCTTGGCTAAGTTCGTAGCGGTTACCCGACCGGGACATGTTCTTGACCTTCCGAAGGCACCTGAGGGAGCCATCGAGGTGCTAGAAATCCCTGCCTTGGCAATTTCTTCAACCGACATCCGTGATCGGGTTTCTCAGGGCAAGCCGATTTGGTACCTGGTTCCAGACGGTATCGTCCAATTCATTGGCAAGCATGGTCTTTACGGGGGAGTGAAGTGACCGAGTTCAAGAGCCGTCGTGAGCTTAGAGAAGCAGAGCGTCAGGGGTTGGTTCCAAAGCCCGAGGTAGTTTTTGACCTTCCGACTGGTCAGATTGACCTACCGAACCAAAATCAGGTGCTGCCACAAGATCTGCCTAGCGCAAGTGAAATGCTTACCCGCAAGCGCATCCGTGAGATGGAGCGTCTTGGCCTACTTGACCCTCTGACTGGTGCGATTGCCGTTAGTGCAGAAGCTGTGTCTGCTGAGCCTGCAGATGAGGTTCCTAGTTCAGCTCGAGCCTACGACGAGGTTCTCGCCGAAACCGAAGAACCTATAACCGCCAGCATAAATGCCATTTCGGCACCAGTAGTATCTGTGTCTTCAGTTTCAGCGGCGCCGGTTGAGGCTCCGAAGGTCGCAGTAGCTCCGGTGGCGCCAACCGACATCTTCCACAGCATGGCAGTCGATTTGAACTCTCGAAAGCCGCGTGTTGGGCTCATCCTCGGAATCATTGTTGCCGTTTTGGTCGCACTGGGCGGCGCAGCGTATATGCTTGGTATCTTCAAGTAATAATAAGGAACTCGTGACTGCAACCGCTAAAGCCATCCAGGTAACTAACATCGCTGCTAATGCTGCGGCAGACAAGCTTGCCGAAAACCTTGTGGCACTCGACGTCACCGCCGTAATGCCGTTGACAGACGTCTTCTTGCTTGCTTCGGGCCGTACCGAACGTCAAGTTGCTGCCATTGCCGACAGCATCGAAGAGAAGATGCTTGAAAGTGGCTTCAAACTTCTTCACCGCGAGGGTAAGACCACCGGACGATGGATCCTTCTTGATTTCGGTGACGTTATTTGTCACGTCATGCACGAAGAAGATCGCATGTATTACTCGCTTGAGCGTCTTTACAGCGATCAGCCAGTTGTGAAGCTGGATGTAGTTACACAGGCCTAAATCTGTTGTAAACTTGTCAGGTTGCTTAGGCAACGAAACGGGCCCGTGGCGCAGCTGGTAGCGCACCTGCATGGCATGCAGGGGGTCAGGGGTTCAAATCCCCTCGGGTCCACAAAGATAATCCTCGCTTCGGCGGGGATTTCTTTTTAACCGGATTGGCTTTGTTGCCTCGTTTAGACGTCGACGTCAATCCGTTTGATTCGCGAGGTGAAACCGGCCTCGA
>Ga0228703_1002277_pt1 | contig 10856 bp, 10 predicted proteins | sample McNCre217_Aug_MG_3_FD_178020 | JGI IMG/M metagenome (GOLD analysis project Ga0228703, IMG submission 178020) | Freshwater microbial communities from McNutts Creek, Athens, Georgia, United States - 29-17_Aug_MG | ecosystem: Environmental > Aquatic > Freshwater > Creek | place: USA: Georgia... | reverse complement strand
CGTTTATTAACTTCCCCTATTAACCAAAATAGTCGTCGCAAGCAAGTGCGCGGTTTGATTTTGACACCTACCCGTGAGTTGGCAGCTCAGGTTCATGCCTCAGTTCAAACATACGGCAAATATACGAAGTTAAAGTCGGCTGTTATTTTTGGTGGTGTTGGCGCCAACCCTCAAATTAAAGCAATTCAAAGTGGTTTAGATATTTTGGTTGCAACCCCAGGTCGTTTATTAGATTTGATGGGTCAAGGTGCTATTTCTTTGCAGCACATAGGGATTTTGGTGCTCGATGAAGCAGACCGCATGTTGGATATGGGTTTTTTGAGAGATATTAAAAAAATCTTAGCGGCTCTACCTAAGCAACGTCAGAATTTATTATTTTCAGCGACTTTCTCAACTGAGATTAAAGCGCTCGCGAATGATTTATTAAATGGCCCTTCTTTGATTGAAGTGGCACGTAGCAATAGCACCAATGAAGCCATCACCCAAGTGATTCACCCCGTGGATCGCGGCAATAAGCATCCGTTGTTAGCTCATTTAATTAAGAGTAATAACTGGAAACAAGTGCTGGTGTTTACGCGTACCAAGCACGGCGCAAATAAGTTGGTGCTTCAGTTAGAGAAGGATGGCATTACCGCCATGGCCATCCATGGCAATAAGAGTCAAACCGCCAGAACTAAAGCATTGGCAGACTTTAAAGCTGGAAAGATTATCGTGCTAGTTGCCACAGATATCGCTGCCCGAGGAATCGATATTGATCAATTGCCTCATGTCATTAATTATGATTTGCCAAATGTGCCAGAGGATTATGTACATCGGATTGGACGAACTGGTCGTGCTGGCTCGAACGGTGTGGCAGCTTCATTAATCTGCGTTGATGAACACATCATGTTGAGAGATATCGAGCGTTTAATTAAGCAGACCCTACCAAGAGAAGTTATTGCAGGTTTTGAACCAGACCCTAACGCAGTTGCTCAGCCTATCCAATTACGCAGCCAACAAGCTCCTCAACGCCACGGTCAGCCTAGACATAATGCATCCGCCCCCAAAGGAACCAACCAAAGTAAGCGTAGCGGACAGCAAAAGCCAGCATCAGGAACTATGGCAGCTCCTAAGAAACCTCACAGAAAGACTAATACCCAAAAACCTGGGCATTTCTCTAAAGGTCCTAGAGCAGCAAGTAAATCTTAATAATTATTTATGATAAAAAGTCCTTTCAAACATTACTACAAACATAAAACAAAGGACTAAGATGAAAGCCAACACAGAAAATATAAAACTGATTAAAGGCAACGTTGAAGCTTGGGAATCTAGAGAACTTGGTTGCGATGAAAAATACGCAGAAGTGGATCAGGAAGCTACGGAAGAAATTAATAGCGGCTTAAATCAATTAAGTATGAATTAGTATTTTTCATAAAATACCGTACACATGTACAGTATGCATAAATTCAGCCAAGAAAAAAGCCACTCCTAGAAGTGGCTTGGGTATTACCTATGAATGTCAGGAATTCCGACAAATTCAAAAGCTAGACTAAAGGTGACCTTTTTAGCAAGTGAACTATTAATTACTTAGCGGATCCGAGCCAAACCTATTATCCCCTACAGTCCCCCGCATACAGAACCATACTAACAGTAGGATATTAGCAATTGGAACAATCGCCAACAAATACCACCATCCACTTTTATCTAGATCATGTAATCGCCTTATGCATACGGCAATTAAAGGTAATAAAAATCCCAGATACACAACTATCATTAAAAAAATATTAATCAAAGCTACAAGATTGAGAACCACACCAAAAAATAGATTAAACCACCAAAGTTCTGAGCGAGATGCCCTACCATTAAAGTCTGAATATTTGCTAAAACATACTTTTATTGACTCTTCAAATTTCATAAAAACTTTCTAATAAAAATTAATAAATAACAACATTCAAAATGACCCTAATGCGATAGTCATTTAAACCCAACCCCGTCAGGCTCCAAAGCTCTCTCTTGTCTATGAGAAAATCTTAGCTAGAAAAAAAAGAATACCTATGACTTTCAAAAAAGGAATAAACACAAAGAAAAAGAGCGCTATGCCAATCGCCAAAAATATATAACTTTTTTCACTTGCAATGGAACTCGAAGTATCTCTAGCACCGCACTGAGGACAGCTAGCGGCTCTTTTACTTATTTGCGCACCGCATTCTCGGCAATAAATTAAGCTCATTTCAACATGTTCCAATTATTAGAAAATTCTTCCAGCCAAGATATTCCGATATAAAAAAACCACCCAAGGAAGATGCCGAAAACATCGCCAATATCTCTTACTGATGCCTGATAAAAACTAGGCACAAGCCCCTCAAACCATAATGCAATTATTGTTGTCGAAAAAAAAGTGATGATTATTTTTAGGGAAAATCTATGGAATTTAATAGAATCAGCCAACTCCGTCACTCCAAACATCACAGGTGCAACCAAAATACTTGGGAATGAATCCTTAATAAAACTTATTGGAATGATTGACCGCACCCGATGAAATAAAAAATACATCAAGGCACACACGAGCAATACCAACAACCATCTTTTCTGATGAGCAGACACCAAATGTAGACTTTAGAGATTAATACATGTACATAACGATTCCCAAAAGAATCAGAAGTACTAGAAACTTGATACATCCATCCATAGCATCCTCGCTAAACATTCATTAAGGCATATCAATACCACCATAGGGCGGTCGACAACGGCAAATTCTCACAAGTCCTTTTGTTACACCCATTAAACTTCCATATTTTTCAATTGAACCAATCATGTAATCAGAGCAACATGGGGAATATAAACATGACCGTCTCACCCAGTCAGGCGCATATTTTTGATAGATTCTAATTAAAAAAATTAACAATTTATTCAAGGAATAACACTACCAACTTAATTCGGACAGCCATATATTACAGTATTTATAATTAAAAAATTATAATATTTTTTAATTGTTAAAACGATAGATCTCTGAGAAATATGGCGACTGATAAAGATCTTTAACAACAATGATCTCATCAGGTTGCTTTTTTAAATTAAATGGATCAAACCCATAAATCTTTTTATGAACCAACCAAACATATTGAGTGCAATAAACACTTTTAATATCGTCAGTTTTTAGTCGCAAATTAAATTTCTTAAATTGATGTTCACGAAGAGTTCGATGAAAAACCATCTCATCAAAACCATATGGCTTATTAAAACGTTTAATTACTCCTCGCTGAGCCAATCTAATATAGGAGCAATAAGACTCACTAATAACGCCATCAATTTCTCGACTAGGATCATATTCAGCATGCGTAATCTTCCACCCTTGATCCGTTCTTAGCGCCATTCCAACATGAGAAAAATTAGAATCGCCTTGATATGCCAAAACAACCTTAGAGATGAGTGAATCCTCATATCTAAAAACCAAATCTCCCGTCCTCAATTTATCTTCACCAACACAACCTGCAAAAGACAATAAAGGCTGCCAAAGCAGCCCTATAACTATCACTTTCCAATTAATGCGACTTTCCATTGTCCATTTTCCATAACAACAATAGCCTCCTTAAGAGCACCACTACCCTCACGATAACGAATAATATAGCGCTGATCATTAACACGTATCTCATCAACAATGGCGCTACCCTTGTGACATTCTTTAGCAAATTCATCTGCAAAATTCTGCCCACTCATAGCAGCACCTAACATCGCAAACGTGGAGGTTAATTCCAACATGGGCTTAGATGCTTCGGTGACATAAGGAGCTGCATCTGCCAAATTAAAATTTTGACAAATCGCTCTTTGCATATCAATAACCACTCTAGCCTGGGGTGAGAATGATCCTCCACAAGCTGCCAATAAGAAAGTGGAAGAACAAAGAAATGCACCCAAAGACCTCAATATGATTCTAGCCATATAAGTTTCCTCATCATTAAATGAATTGACAATTATTAACTCTTATCCCACTTATCCATACGTTTCTCAACAATGTAACCAATCGCCCACCCCACCATGGCAACAAGAGACCCCAAAGAAAGATAGTCCCCTTCTGGGTGAAATTTATACGATAAGGGGTTAATGAATTGATACAAAGTTGAACTATGTATGAGATTAGCGATAATCCTTAATAAAAATAGAATGCCATCTCCTAGTACATACAAAATCGACAAAACTAATTTCAATAAAAAGTTCTGACCAGGATCTAACAACCCTTTATCGATCAACTCCCCCATACACATTATCAGGCCCAAAAAACCAATCCCCAATCCAATTAAAGCTAATTTTATGGTTGGCCAACGTTCTTTTAATATCTCCCACACAGCACCACTCCTTATTTAGAATATTTCATTGCTTAACAAAATCAGGCTCCAACTTCAACTCCTCAAAACCTAATCTAATTAATCGAGAAGTAAACATATAAGCAACAATACATAACAAAATAATTTTTAAAAAATCAAACTCCGTCGATAAATCCCATACCATGTGCAAAACAACAGCTATCAGAAACAACCTCAAAAATTTCCACGAAGTTAATGCTGCGTAAGTAGTTCCATATAGTTTTTTAGAATGCCAATAAGCAGCTGCAGCAATCGCAGTCCAGGCTATATGTGTGAATGGGGCCAATATTCCACGAACATGGATATTTAATACGGCATCATGAGAAACAGTTTCAGAGAACTTAGCTGGCGATTCAAAAAGAAATGTATCAAATGCGTAACCAGCAGATTCAAAGGCGCTAAAGCCAACACCAACCGCTGCCCCAACCAATAAAGCATTTAACCTATATTTAAATGAAATCTCTGGCAATGCATTCATAATGATTATTAGCCCGGCCAGTTTTGCCACTTCCTCAACAATGCCTGCCGAGGGGTCTCCTAATGACGCAATCTCAGGAAAGAGAGTGGGTAATATTTGATAGATTATTAAACTAATTAATATCGCCAAAACACCACCAATCAACGTAATGTGAATTACTTTAATAAACGATATGTTTTTGGGGGTATTAAATTCATAGAACAAAATCAGCAGACTAAAGGGCACCACAAAAGAGCCTACAACAATTAATCCTGGCAATAGTAAATAATTATCAAATCGATACCAACAAACTAACAAAATTGAATAAATAACTAAGCAGCGAATAAATACCCACGAAAATAACCAAGGCCTAGGCATTTGAGCCATACCGGCATGAAATAAAGGTGTTGTAGTAGATGTTCCTGCAATCAGCAATTGCTCTGCTTCATCTAAGGTATGACGCTTAAAACAATCAGAAAGAAATCCTTTCTTAAATTTGGCTGGCTCTTGGATACCATACGAAGCCATCTGACTTTCAGTCACGTCGCGCAATAGAGCATCTTTTTTCTCCCAGATCTCTTCTGTATGCTGCCTCAGATTAATAACAGACCCCATCACTCCCAATATCAAAAAGAACTCAATCACATTGGCAATAAATTGATCGTACATAACAGCCAAAAATGCTAAAGAACCTGATGGGAATCTATAAGTTCCAGAGGTATATCTATCAAATAAATCTTGTGCATTTAAAGCATAGAAAAAAACATAAAATAATAAACAAGCAATTGCCCAGCGCACACTCTGACGCTTCATGACTTGATATTTAATACAAAAATAAACCACCAAAAAAAGAATCAAATAAGAAAAAAGTTGCTCAACAAAAATAGCCCCTAAATCTGTTGAGTTTTGGGGGCTTAGTTTAGCGATATGAAGATAAGCAGATAGCAAACCATTGAATAGAAAAAGCTTGACCAATGTGCGCCACTTTTTCTGAATAAAAGATTGCTCATCTTGGAGACGCTGAATTAAAAGACTTGGCTGCTCACTCACTGAGGTTGCAGTGTCGTTATTACTCATAAGAATCCTTATCCTTTAAGAATAGTTAATTTTTAATACCTAACTTTTGTTTAGTTAACTCAATATGTGCGCGCGCATGAAATAATTCTTGAACATAGTGGCTATGCATAATTGGCAGCCGTAAATTCTGAATACCCTCTTCGATTTCTCGAATCAAATCTAAATAATGCTGCCGTTCATCTTCATGTAATGTCGGATAAATTTTCTCTAAAATCTCCAAATCACGATACCAATGTGTTATTTTGTGTTTGACATAAAAACCATAAATCGAAGGCAAAAAATGTAACAAAGGCCAAATAATCGTGAACAGTGGCAAAAAGATAAATAATAGTTTTGTTACGAAAGCAGAAATATTTGGCGGTAAATATTTATTCAATAATGGTGGGCCATTTTTATAGTAATCCAATGCCACCGGATTAGGCTTAAACTGATTGTCCTGTAAAAAATTAGGAAACTCATCTTTCTCATTTAATAGAGTGGGTTTCGAATACATTCCTTGAAAAGCTTCCGTTAGCCCAAGAACCAATACTGGATCAAGTCCATTTCTAACAATTACACCTCTATTAGCCATGAGAACAGGTAAATCTAATGTCGGCACATTAGCAGAAGGATTAAATGTGGATGCGGGAATTGTTGATAATTTAAGATGATGTAAATTTCGAGAAACTCCGGGTAAATCTTCTAAATTGAGAAACTCCACCTGATGATTAATTACAGAGGAATACATCACATTATTATGGCTATCCTTAGAAGGCATCCCATAAGTTACCCAAACATCCCAATCCTGATCAATTGAAACAGGCTTTGGCCAACTATTGGTAATTTTTGTATTACTAGGTGTTACACCCATTCGCTCAAACAAAGACTCTAAAATATAGTCATCAGAATATACTGAGGCCTTTACTTCAGATGACGAAAACAATGGTTTATCATGTCCTTCTGGGCTAGACCAAAAAATAATTTTTTTACCAATCAAATCTTTTGTTACCTTGATACGGCCATCACCTTTTCTTACAAACATCAATATAGGTGTTTGACTCATAGCTCCTAAAGAAGAGAAATTCTTAGTAACTTTCTCATCAAGATTTGCTCCAGTATTCCATCCATAAACAAAATCAGCATCACTATCACTGTCAATTAAGGCTTCTAAATCTGGCTTCTCAGCAGCTTCATCACGCCCAATTTTTCTTTGCGTGGTGTATTTAAGTTGAATACCTTTTTCAGCTAATTTAGTTTTTAACTCATGATATCCCTTATACCTAGCTACAGGTTCATTTGTTTGACTATCAATCGATTTAATCTGAACCCCTATTACAATTTCTGATTTTGGTTTTGCAAGATAAAACAAGGTATAAGATAAGGCTCCAATAAAAATTAGAAAAATGATTTTCCATTTATGAATATTTAAAATATGAGCTAATTTAAAAAATGTGTTTTGCATAGAATTCCGTAAGCAATATATCAATCTCGAACAATCTTAATGAATATTTTCATCTCGACCACCTAAAAATTTAGGGTATCTCCATTCATACCGATAGATCATTAATCGAGCAACGATAATCGAACATAAGCTCAGCATCACACTAACACCAACAATCATTGAGTTATGTTCAAACTGGCCAGCAATAAATAGTCCCAGCAACAAAATACCAGCCCCAAAAATTGCAGCCTCTTCATAAATAACACCCTTGAAGGTGCTGGGCTCTTGATTAATCACAATATCCCTTAACATACCACCACCAGCACAAGTTAAGGCTGCACAAATTGGAGCCCAGTACAAAGGCATATTGGAAGTTACTGAAATCGAAGCTCCCACAACAGCTAAAGCAGAGAACCCGAATACGTCAGCATATTTTTTGGTTTTCTTAAATACTGCACTCTGGTAAGAATTGGGATAAATGGCAGTAATCGCAGAAGTAATTAGAACCACCAATAAGATACCTAAGGTGTAGTGATAATCCTTGACGTAATAAAAAGGAATACGATCACCGCCAATAATGAAATCACGTAAAGTACCACCACCAACGCCAGACAAGAATCCTAAAATTAACCGGCCCCAAATATCATAATTTCTGTGAACAGCCTCCAGAACACCGGACAGAGCATAGGTAAACACTCCAAAATAAACCAATATCTTGAAAAAGCTCAATGACATGAATTTTTCCAAATAATATTTAGTAGATGAAACAATTGGCGAAACTTTATGATCATCCTTAGCCAATTCATTCCAAATAACATGGGTCCATATTGTTTGAGAAATAGCCTCCGGCTGATCTTTCAATAAACTTTCTTTTTCTTGGTAATACTTAGCTAAATCAAAATATCCAAATTGATTAAAATTACTAGGCAACAATGTCAGCACTGTTTCAAGTGCATGTTGTTCATGTAGCCTGTCAAGTTTCGGGGAAATTCTAAATACTGTCTCTAAAGCCAAGGTAGGTGATGACTTAGCTTCACGCCATCCCTCACGAATGGCTTTCATAAAACCAACTAATTGAGCTCTATACTCTCCAGACTCTAAACTTTTATGGCGGACATAAACACCATCTTCTATAGCGGATACATTCAGTGATTCAGGCTTAATAACCAACAGGTCCTTAAAGGGAACACCTGAAGCAATAACACTCCAATACTCGTCGTAAATCATGACCGTACTACAAGCCACAGCACCGTTAACTAACTCAGTCGATTCAGGACTTTGAGGAATAAATTCCACACCATCTAAAGGTATCGCTAGCTCTTTGAGCATTTGGATAACAATTTTTTTATCCGACTCATCCCAAATTCCAATCCGTTTACCTAAAACATCCTTAGGTGTATAAACACCGGCACTCACCCGGCACAATAACGCCAAAGAAGGTTGAGAAAATATTTGGCCTACGTTTGTTAATTCTTGATTTACCTTTGACGTATTTGATGCCAACGACAAAGAGCCAATTGCTATATCAACTTCACCATCCTGCAACCGTTTCATCCCGTTAATACCAGGCCCTCCTGGGATAAATGTGACATCTAAACCCTCTTGCTCAAAATATTTACGCGCCTGGGCCACATACATACCTGCAAATTGACTTTGGTGGTACCACTGCAACTGAACTTTTAATGGCTTTAATTTTTGCTCAACAGCAAACCCTAGAGATGAAAAAAATAAGCCAATAAAAATTAGCAATATGAGTCTTAGTTTTGACATGAGAATGGCGCGCCGAAAAATCTTATAAAAAGTATTAACAAGTATTGTGCACAATAGCACAATACTGCAACTCCACCACTAAAGAATTAAACCAAATCAGCGCATTAACACACCAACAAAAGAATGTACCAACACCTCGCTTTAATTTGATAATTTATTTATTTTCAAATACCGTCAATTTAAATCCACAGCTAAAGAGAGCTCCTCTGTAGTAAATTATTGCAGCAAAATAGGAGCATCTATGTTTAACGAACTATGGGATAGAGTTGTTGATCTTGATGAAACCTTAAGTCAAGGTTATAAAAATCATCAAGAAGATCTTTTATATTTGATTGAGGATTTAGAGGATGCTTTTCATGAAGAGTATGGGCAGGTTCCACCATGGGAAAAGTCATTATTGGGTGCGGCAAGAAGCCATGTTCAATTTAATTTTTTAAAAGCAGCATTGAATGCAATCTCAACTGCCCTCGAAGTTTCTCAATATCCCAATGAGGAATATTGGGGTGGCTATAGATATACAAATCCTAGAGCTCAAATTATCGATAGAAAAATTAACTATTAATGTCGGGTTACCCAACATCTTCCATTCAAGCCCATAGCATTCCATGAGTACCCAATAACACCAAGAATAGTTGCGACTAACTGCCAAATTCATTCTTTGATAAATTTTTAATTAAATTCAATTAGTTATTGGAGGCGGAGCCCAGAATCGAACTGGGGTACACGGCTTTTCAGGCAGCGCATAATACTCTTCAGAAAAGCAAAAAGCCCCGTTAGGGGCTTTTTGGGTAGCGACTCCTGCTTTTCAGCAACAGCCGCCTTGTTGGCGGAGCGGACGGGACTCGAACCCGCGACCCCCGGCGTGACAGGCCGGTATTCTAACCAACTGAACTACCGCTCCAGTTGAACTTGGCGTCCCCACGGGGATTCGAACCCCGGTACCCACCGTGAAAGGGTGGTGTCCTAGGCCTCTAGACGATGGGGACCCTGGACTTACCTACTACATTTACTACAACTGCTTTAGCTTCTGGTGGAGCTAAGCGGGATCGAACCGCTGACCTCTTGCATGCCATGCAAGCGCTCTCCCAGCTGAGCTATAGCCCCTTAATTAAATGATCTTCTTTTAAGTAGCTCAAGCAATCAAGACCGTAATTCTAGCTTATTTTTATACCACTTTGCAAGCGAAGTTTTACTTCTTCTTTACCAATCAATGCGATAACCGCATCAATAGCCGGCGTTTGAGTAGTCGCAAACAAGGCATAACGGACCGGCATGGCCAAAGCAGGCATTTTTAGACCATGTTTGGCCAATACGGCCTTAAAAGCAGCCGAAACCGCTGCTTTTGAGCCATCACCAGCATCTAGCTCTTGAATGAAGTCACTCATAGCCGGATGGATCGATTCCGGGATATTGGTAGCTAATTCAGCAGCCTGATGTTGAGGCCTGTCCATGTAGAACAATCTTGCACCCTCAGCAATTTCAATTAAGGTATTCGCACGGTCTTTAAGAAGATTAACTACCCCAACAAAGTCTGGACCCTGCTCAGTCTTAATACCCAAATTAGTTGCAAATGGTTGAACACGCTTCACTAGATCAGCAGCATCCGCCTGCTGGATGTAGTGATGGTTTAACCAAAGAAGTTTTTCTGGGTTGTGTTGCGCCGGCGATTTACCCAAATGATCTAAATCGAACCATTCAACAAATTGTTCTTTTGTGAATACTTCCGCATCACCATGCGACCAACCTAAACGCGCCAAGTAGTTCAACACTGCCTCAGGCATATAACCTTCAC
>Ga0228703_1002271_pt1 | contig 10872 bp, 10 predicted proteins | sample McNCre217_Aug_MG_3_FD_178020 | JGI IMG/M metagenome (GOLD analysis project Ga0228703, IMG submission 178020) | Freshwater microbial communities from McNutts Creek, Athens, Georgia, United States - 29-17_Aug_MG | ecosystem: Environmental > Aquatic > Freshwater > Creek | place: USA: Georgia... | reverse complement strand
CGAAGAAGCAACCAGACCTGAACTGGGAAAACCCCGATGTTCGTGCCGCTGTGTACAAGATGATGAACTGGTGGATCGATCAGGGCGTCGACGGTTTCCGCATGGACGTCATCAACCTGATTTCTAAAGACTGGTCGAAGAAAGATCAGGGGACCTGGCAGATGTGCCAGAACGGGCCTCGTGTTCACGAATGGCTTCAGGAGATGAACCGCGAAGTGCTACGCGGTAAGAACCTAATCACTGTAGGTGAAATGCCTGGCGCTTCGGTTGAGTGGGCTCGCGACTACACGAACCCGGAGCGACACGAGTTAAACATGGTCTTCACGTTTGAACACATGGATCTCGACGGAACCGTTGGCAGGAGTAAGTTCGACTACACCAAGATGCATTTGCCAGATCTGAAAGCAAACCTGGGCAAATGGCAGAAAGGCCTCGAGTCGGTTGGTTGGAACAGCCTCTACTGGAACAACCACGACCAGCCTCGAATCGTCAGCCGCTGGGGTAACGATGGTATGCACCGCGTTGCCAGTGCTAAAGCTTTGGGAACAGTTCTACACCTGATGCGTGGAACCCCATACGTTTACCAGGGTGAAGAGCTGGGCATGACCAACTGTTACTTCACTGAACTCGATCAATACCAAGACATCGAGTCGGTGAACTGGGCGGCCGACGCCATCGCCGAAGGTTCGCGCTCGATGGAACGCATCCTTGATTCGCTTCAGGTCAAGAGCCGTGACAACGCACGCACGCCAATGCTGTGGAACGACTCAGAGAATGCTGGCTTCACCACTGGTAAACCGTGGCTGAAGGTGAACGACAATTACACCGAAATCAACGCCGAGGCGGCTCTAGCCGATAAGGATTCTGTTTTTTGGCACTATCGCGACTTGATTGCTCTTCGACACAACCTGGACATCGTGGTAAACGGTTCGTTCGACATGATTTGGCCGGAGCATGAGCAGATTTTCGCGTACCAGCGAAAGTTGCACGGAAAGACTTTGACCGTGGTTGCCAATTTCAGCGATCACGAGGCGCAATTGCCAAATGCTCTTGAGCAGGGCGAAGTTTTGATTGGTGAAGCAATTGTCGAAGGTGCCTTAGCGCCTTGGCAGTCGTTCGCAATTTTGTCTTAGTTCAACTCGCCTAAACTGGCTTTGGGGAATAGGGCGCAAGTTGCGTTGGTTTATTTTCAGGTAAACCCCCTTTGAAAGTTTTAGGTATATCTTTTGGCAAAATTACTTCAACGCCTCGGGGCTTTTTCCGCAAAACGAGCCTGGGCAGTTGTAATAACTTGGCTTCTGATTCTCGTGGGTTCTGGAACTTGGGCGGCCCTAGGAATGGGCAAGCTTTCAACGAGTATGTCGATCGATGGAGTTCCGGCCCAAACCGTTATTGACCAGCTGCAGAAGTCTTTCCCCGAAGCTGCCAGAGGCAGTGGTTCGGTTGTATTCCATACCACCAACGGCAAACCGTTTACCTACGACCAGAAGTCGGCCATCGCCGACATTCTCGAACATGTGAAAACCATGGAGGCCGTTGCCGACACTATCGACCCTTTCAAGCTGGCAGTAACCAAGGCTGATGCCGAGGCGAAAATTGCCGATGGCAAGGTGAAGATTGCTGAAGCTAAGGCAACCATTGCGACTAACGAGAAGAAGCTCAAAGATGGCAAAGCACAGTTAGTTTCGGCCAAGTCTCAACTTGATTCGGCTAAACACCAACTGTCGGTTGCCAAGGCACAAATCGATGCCGGCAGGGCTCAGTATCAGCAAGCGAAAGACAATTTAGCTGCGGCTCAAGCGGGTGTTCAATACCTTCTACTCACCCAAGGTGAGAGTAGCCCGGCTTACCAAACCGCTTTGGCTACCCTGAACCAAATGACTGCAGGCATTGCCCAGTTCGAGGCTGGTTTATCCCAGTACAACGCCGGTAAGGCACAGTACCAGGCGGGGCTTTCAAAGTATTATTCCGGCCTTTCTGCACTTGCCGATGGTGAGAAGAAACTGGCAGAAGGTAAGAAGACTCTTGCCGACAAGGAAACCGCGCTGTTGATTGGCGACAGATTGTTCCAGGCATCGAAGGGTTTCGGGTTACTTTCTAAAGACGGAACCACGGCAGTTGCCCAGATTCAGTTCACAAAACCCGGTACCGAGCTCGAGACCTATCAAAAGATGAACGTGGTTGATTATGTAACCGCGCACCCAATCTCCGGGGTTCAAGCAGAATTTACGAAAGAACTAACCCAAAGCATCGGCGGATTGCTGGGTATTGGTGAAATCATCGGTCTGATCATTGCCGCAGTCGTATTGTTCCTAATGCTCGGCACCCTAATCGGTGCCGGTCTGCCTCTGGTGTCGGCGGTTGTGGGTGTGGGTATCTCGGCGTCAATCACCTTGGCACTCTCAGGTGTCATAGAAATGAGTTCAACCACCCCGGTACTTGGTGTGATGTTGGGTCTAGCCGTGGGTATCGACTACGCGCTGTTCCTCTTCAACCGTCACCGCAAGCAACTCAAAAACGGGATGGAACTTCGGGCATCGATTGCACTGTCTAACGGAACTTCCGGAAACGCGGTGGTGTTCGCCGGTCTGACCGTGATCATCGCGCTACTTGCATTGAACCTTACCGGTGTTGGATTCCTCGGCCTGATGGGAACCATGGCGTCGATGTCGATTTTGGTGGCCATCATCTTGGCGGTCACCTTGACACCTGCTTTGATGGCGCTGATTGGAATGAAGGCTTTATCGAAGAAAGAGCGTTCCCTGATCGGCAAGGAAACCAAGAAGGAAGTAAAGGCTCGCGAAGCGGGTGTGGCTAAGCCGGCTCTGGTGGTTCGTCACCCTTGGATCACGATGGTTACCGGTGTGGTGGCTTTGGCGATCGTGGCGATTCCGTTTTTCAGTATGCGTTTGGGGTTACCAGACGGCAGTGCTGAACCAACCAGTTCAACTCAGTACAAGTCGTACCAGCTCATTTCAAAGGCATTTGGACCTGGGGCAAACGGCCAAGTTCTAACCATCGTGACGCTTCCGAAAAAGTTGGCAGATACCAACGCCGAAAATACTTTCAAGGCAGAGATTTCGGAACGCCTCGACACTTTGAAAAATGTTGACACCGCGCTTCCTGGTTCAATTTCGGCGGACGGCACCAAGTACCTGTTTGTTCTGATTCCAAAAACCGGGCCATCCGAAATTGAAACCACAAACCTGGTTTACGACATCCGTGATTTGGCTTCGGAGATGAAGAACAAATACGATGCTGAAATTGGTGTGACCGGTGTTGCTGCCATGAACATCGACATCTCGCAGCGCATGTCTTCGGTGCTTCCGCTGTATCTAACCGTGGTGATTCTGCTCTCGATTTTGCTAATGATTCTGGTGTTCCGTTCCATCGCAGTGCCGATTGTTGCCAGCGCTGGATTCTTGCTTTCGGTCTCTGCGGCGCTTGGCTCGGTCGTTGCTATCTTCCAGTGGGGCTGGCTCGGTTTCCTAACCGATGTGCACGACCCCGGTCCGATCATGAACTTCCTTCCAAGTATCTCGATCGGTATCCTGTTCGGTTTGGCGATGGACTACCAGTTGTTCTTGGCTACCGGCATGCGCGAAGCATACGTTCACGGAAAGAGCCCTAGAGATGCCGTGAATCACGGTTTAAAGCTCAGCCGATCGGTGGTTCTCGCCGCCGCATCCATCATGGTTTCGGTGTTCGGTTCATTCATGTTCTCCGAATCAACCATGATTCGCCCAATCGGTTTTGCACTCGGTGCTGGAGTTTTGTTTGATGCCTTCATCGTTCGGCTTCTGCTAATGCCAGCGGCTTTGACTGTACTTGGCAAGGGAGCCTGGTGGATCCCCAAGTGGCTTGATCGAATGCTTCCCGACGTTGACGTTGAAGGCGCCAAGCTGGAACGACACGGACATTAAAACGAAAGTGCCCTCTCTAAAGCGAGAGGGCACTTTTTATGGGGTCGTTAGTCGTGAAGCAGCGAAGCCATCTGTTTGTGGATGAGTTTCGCGGCAGACTCTGGTGCAATGCGAGCGATGCGATCCATCATCTGGGCGTCGCTACCGGCAAAGCCGTGGTAAACGTTGTTCTCGAAACCTTCAATGATCTTGGCTGCGGCAACCGGTGAAGAAGTCATCTTGAACTTTGCGGCCGCGCCAGACATCGCCTTGGCCTCTGCCTCGGTAACAGCCTTGGAGTTAACTGAAATGTTTGTGGCAACCGCTCCGGGGAACACGAGTGAGACACCAACATTGGTGCCGAGTAGCTCCATGCGAAGCCCCTCGGTGAATAATTTGATTGCCGCTTTGGAGGCTCCGTAGATGGTTTGTCCTGGAACTGGAACGTAGGAACCCATGCTGGAGATGTTGAGAATCTGGGCTTCCGGCCTCTTGAGCAGGTGGGGTAAAAACTCCTTCACCATTTGCACGGTGCCGAAGAAGTTCACATTGAAGATTCGGTGGAAGTCTTCGTAGGAAAGATCGTTGACCTTTTTGAACTGGTGGATGATTCCGGCGATGTTCATAAGTCCGTCAACTCGTCCGTGTTTTTCAATTACCGCGGCAGGAAGTTTTTGAACGGCAGCCAGGTCGGCGATGTTCACAACATGCAGTGAGAGCTCCTTGTTCACACCTCCGGCAAGTTTTTCGGTTTCTTTCAAAAGATCTTCGTTTAGATCTACGGCGGCAACAGTTGCACCGGCCTTAAGTAGTTGTAGGGTTACGTCGCGTCCCATGCCGTTTCCAGCGCCTGTAACCACGATGACTTTTCCTTGAACCTTCATTGGTATCTCCTCTGCCGATGATTTGTATTTCCCAGCAATTTCAGACTACGCCTGTCTAGAATTCAAGCCAAACGGCTGACCTAAACTGATGTAATGATCGGTTTCGGAACATTTTTCAACATTGCCACCATTGTGATTGGTACGCTCTTGGGAACATTGCTCGGCTCCAAACTTTCCGAAAAAACTAACCGTACTGTTACCGATTCTCTCGGCTTGATCACCATTGTTTTAGGTGGGCTCAACCTAATGTCGCTTTCCGACTCCGCCTATGTAAAGGCGGTTACCGGTGCCGGAACTTTCTTCATCGTGATCTTCGCGGTACTTTTCGGAGGTATCGCCGGATCACTTTTGAAGATTGAAGACCGTTTGGAAGGATTCGGTGGCTGGTTACAGAGTCGTTTCAATAAGAAGTCTCAGGGTGCAGAGTCAAGGCAGCGTTTCATTACCGGATTTGTCGATGCCTCGCTTATTTTTGCGATTGGTCCGATGGCTATCCTCGGGTCGATGTCTGATGGTCTCGGTCAGGGTTCTAATACTTTGGTCGTTAAGTCCATCCTGGATGGCTTCGCATCAATCGCCTTTGCCGCAAGTCTTGGCTGGGGTGTGGCCGCCTCGGCGATAACGGTTGGAATTTGGCAGGGATTACTCACAGCTGTTGCCTATTTCGGCGGTGCTGGGATTCCCGATGCGATGATTGCTTCCATTACTGCAACGGGTGGAATCTTGATGCTCGGAATCGGTCTTCGTCTGCTGAACCTTCGTAAGGTTGCTGTGGCAGATATGCTTCCGGCACTAGTACTAGCCCCGCTGTTCACGTGGCTGGTGTCTTCGATTCTCTAGAGCCCGTTGTTCTTACGGTAAACGGCAACGATTGCGTTCGCGTGGCCGTGCCCCATGGCGTGCTCGCTTTTGAGCCAGTTGACCTGTTCGAGGTGCTTTAGATTTTTGACCTGATCCAGCAGGGTCATCCAGTGCTCGATTGGTTGCCCATACTTCTTGATGATGGATGGGAAGTAGCTTGCGGGTCCTTGAACTTTTTCGGTCATGCTTTTACTTTCTCGCTTAGTCCGTCCAAAATCAACTGAATTCCAATTTCTAAATTAGGACTGCCCTCTAGATTGAGGTTGTCCACAACTCCGAGTGAGTTTGCCTGCATGCGCTGTTGCTCATGCCAGACCTGACCGAGAATCAAAAACAAAATAGATTCGGCGGCCGTGTGTGCGAGGTTTCGGTCGGAGATTTCGATTGAAGTTTCGATGCGATTGAGGGCTTGATCGGCGCCAAGCCCCAGTGCCAACGTGCTCGAGACAACTTCTGCGCCATCGCGAAAAGCGAGGAGCGCATCGCGTAGGCTGAGCGCTTCGGCCTTGGTGTTGGCCTGCCAACTTTCAGTTTTCTTTGGCTCTTTGGCAAAGGCGACGATGGTGTTGGAAACTTCGGCGAGCAGGCTCTGTTTATTGGCGTAGTGCCAGTAGAGAGCACTCGGCTGAACATCAAGTGTGGCAGCAAGTTTTCTCATGGTTAGATCTGGCAGACCAACCTCATCTAACAGGCGGATGGCGGCTGCCAAAACATCTGCTTTGCTGTAGCGACTTGCATTCATGGTGAACTAATACTAACCTGAACACTGTTCAGGAAGGAACCCCAAATGCGCTTCGAACTAAAACTACGCGACTACCCACGTATCGCAATCTTTGTTGGCATCATCGCCGCACTCGGCTTTCTCCCAGCCGTTTACATCATCCCTCAGGTACCGGTTACGGCACAGACCCTAGGAGTCATGCTTGCCGGTGCAGTACTCGGAAGTTACCGTGGCGCCCTAGCCGTGCTGATCTTTGAACTACTAACCCTGGTGGGCTTACCACTACTTTCCGGTGGCCGCGGAGGCGTAGCTGCATTTGCCGGCCCAACCGCAGGCTACCTAATTGGTTGGCTAATTGGCGCCTGGGTTATCGGTGCAGTTCTTGCAGCACTCCCAAAACTGAACCTAGCCGTTAGCTCGCTTCTGGCATTTGTGCTCGGTGGAATCGTCGCCGTCTACGTGCCCGGAATCCTCTGGTACGCCTACACGCAGCATGCCCCACTCTTGGCGGTTGCCCAAGGGAACCTGGTTTTCCTAGTGGGAGACTCCGCCAAAATCGTCATTGCAGTACTAGTGCTACTTGGTATCAAGGCAGCCAACCCGAAGCTACTCGAAAACTAGTATGACTATTCGCCTGAGTGAGGTGAGCGTCAGTTTTGGCGCTCACCTCGCGCTTTCGAACATCAACCTAGAACTCAACGCTCCGACCGTGGCAGTGATTGGCGCCAACGGTTCGGGAAAATCAACATTTGCCAGATTGCTGAACGGGCTAACGAGCCCAACCAAGGGAACCGTCACCGTTTTCGGAAACAAACCGAACACCAAAGAAACATCTTTTATCTTCAGCAACCCAGACCTGCAAATCGTCATGCCAACCGTCTACGAAGACGTGGCTTACAGCCTGCAAGATCAGAAACTAACGAAAACCGAAATCGCAGCGAAAGTTGGGGCTGCGTTAGCTGAGCTGGGGATTGAAGGTCTTGCCAACCAAACCTGCCAAAGCCTATCCAGCGGTCAGAAACAGCTACTTGCCCTAGCCGGCGCCTACGTTCGCAAACCGAGATTGTTGGTAGCAGACGAGCCCACCACCCTGCTCGACCTCCCCAATACCAATCGAATTTCAAAAGTTCTCAAAAACTTTGGCGCCGAGCAGTTGGTAGTGGTTACCCACGATTTGGAACTTGCAAACAGTTTTCAGGAAGTCATCTGGTTTGATTCCGGGCAGGTTCGGTTACAAGGCGAAGCGTCGAAGGTTATCAAGGCCTATCGAAAGTTCTACGCGTGAAAAGCCTCTACCAGCCAGGCCACTCCATCGTTCACAAGGCGTCTGTTGGATACAAACTAGCCATGCTAACAGCCTTGCTAGCCACGCTTTTGATAATTCCAAAAACTGCCGAGCTAGCCACAACTGCATTGCTACTGACTCACGGTTTGTTTTTTGTTTCAGGGTTCTCAATTAGGCGCATGCTGGAAACCCTCGCCCAATTGAAGTTTCTACTAGTCATTGTGCTCATTCCACAGGTTTACTTTTTCGGGCTCAAGCAAGGGTTAGTAAATTTCGAAGTCACTATCACCGGTATTTTGCTCGCGATTCTATTTACGGCAACCACCAAAACTAGCGACTTGGTTTCCCTCCTGGAAAAACTCTTCAGATCCAAAAGTTTGGCCCTACTCATCGCGCTAAGTCTCAACTCAATTCCCCTAGTAGCTGCAATCTCAAAAGGAATCGTTGAGGCAGGCAAGGCTCGTGGCGTTCGAATTAGGCCGGTTAGGCAAATAATCAACCTTTTTGTGATCTCGTTGAAACAGGCCGACGACTACGCGGAAGCGCTGGCTGCCCGTGGGGTGCAGATCTAAATCTCAGTGGGCTTAGTGAATCTGCTCAGTGCCGCAGAAGACACCATCAGCAGGAGCGGCACTGTAAAGGCTACAAATAACCCAAATTGGTTTCCAATCGCTCCAAGCAAAGGGCCAACGGATACGCTCGAAACATAAACCAAAGTAATCATTAGGTTGATTCTCGCCGGTGAACGAACGGGATCATCGCTCAAAGCATTTGCGGCCATTGGGAATCCCAAAGCTAAGCCGCCGCCCCAGAGAACCAAACCCAGATATGGCTGGTGGATTACAGTGTCGAAAATGAAAACACTGATACCGGCTGCAGTAATTAGTGCCGAACCCAAAACGGTCGCGAAGCGTCCAATTCGATCAACAACTAATCCTCCGATGGCTCTGCACGATGTGATGATCAACCAAAACATTCCAAAAGCCGCGGCAGCCTCGGATGAGGAAAGTCCAGAAGTTTTGAGAGCGATTGGAACCCAGGTTCCAGCACTCAGCTCAGCGAGAATGAATGACAGCCCGATGAAGGCAATAACGAATGTACGAGACTCGGCCCAAACCTGACTCGTGATTGCCTTTTGGCTTTTATTGGAGACGGATGCGGTGCCGGAATTTTTAGGAAATGCGGTGGACGCCCAAATTGATAGTGCCCAGACCAAGATTGCGACTGAAATGTAGTTTGTTAGAAGGTCAACTCGATACTGAATCATGGCGCTGCTAAGTGCGGCCGCCAAGATCATCCCCACGCCGAACGAAGCGTGAATTGCTGGTAGCAAGCTCTTTGAGGCTCGCTTGTCAACCTCAGTTCCTTCGTAGTTACTCGTGAAATCTGCAAGCGCCATCGGGAGGCCCATGAGTAGAAGAGAAATGCTGGAAAGCCACACATTTCCCTGAGTGATTGCAGAACCTAGCAACACCATCGCAACAGAACCAACCGTAAAACTTGCAAATGTAACCTTGCGAGCCCCGAATTTCTGATTCAGGTGGCTGGCGAATGCGATTCCAAGCAGACCCCCAACCGGGTAGAGCATCACCAATAACCCCATCTGAGTGGTGCTTAGTTTCAAAGATTCCATTACCTCTGGGCTGCGACTCTGCCAGGTTGAAAACAACAAAGCTCTGGTTAGAAAAGTGGTTGCGGTGGCCAGGAACCACCTACCAATGCGAAGGTTTTGGGTCATTTGCTAAGGCTAACAAGCGGAATGTGGAAAACTGAAGGCATGACTAATGCTCAACAAACCCTCGAAGCCATGTGGCCAAAAGCCAGCGATTTTGCAGTTGTTGCCAAATTGGAACGAGCTGGGTTGGTTGAATCAATCCACCACGGAATTGTTGCTCTGGTAGGTCCAGACGGCAAGCTCATCGATGAGGTTGGTAAAGCTAAGAGACTTATTTTTCCAAGGAGTTCGGTCAAGCCGTTGCAGGCGGTCGCAACTAAGGCACTCGGTGCAAAACTTTCAGGAGCTCATCTAGCCATCAGCTGTGGCTCGCACCAGGGAACCGAAGAGCACACCAAACTCATTACCGAAATCCTTGCCGACAACGGGCTAACTGGCGAAGCACTTCAGTGCCCAGTTGCCTGGCCTGGTGATTCGGAGGCTCGCCATCGAGCACAGAGTGAAACTCGCGAATGTTTCAACTGCTCAGGAAAGCACGCCGGGTTTTTGGCCGCCTGTGTTGCTGCCGGGTTCCCAACCCAAAACTACCTAGACCCGGAGCATCCGCTTCAAGTGAAAGTTCGCGCAGTGATTGAAGAATACGCGGGCGAAAGAATCTTGTTCACTACCCCGGACGGTTGTGGTGCACCACTTCATACTCTCAGCGTTGAAGGTTTAGCTCGAGCCATCGGAAGATTCACCAAAGAAAACACCGAGATTGTTGACGCAATGTTGCTCAACGCCTGGGCGGTAGATGGCTACAACACCCCAGACACCCTGATCATGGAAGCTGGCTTTATTGCAAAGCTCGGAGCTGAGGGTGTATTTGTAATCGGAACTCGCGAAGGATTCGCGGTGGCTGTAAAGATCGCCGATGGAAATCTTCGCGCAGCACCTCTCGCGGCTCTCAACATGCTTAAAAAGCATGATCTTATTGACCCCAAAACCTACCAGGACCTAACCGACAAAATCGCCCAAAAGGTTACCGGTGGAAACCAGGTAACCGGCAAACTGACGGCAACGAACTAGGACGCATCATTTACAACTCACCTAAGGCAAACCGCTACGGAGTTATCCTCGCCTTCGTCAGTGCCATCCTCTTCGGGTTAAACGCATCCACAACCAAGGTGGTAATTGATGCAGGTGTTCCTGCGGATCAACTGGTGCTCATCCGGTCTGGGGTGTCTGCGCTTTTAGCCGGCCTAGTGGTTCTTTTCACCAACCGAGCCGCATTCAAAGTTCGTCTAAAAGAAGTTCCAATGCTTCTGGCGTTCGGTGTGATTGGTCTTGCTTTGATGCAGTGGGCTTATTCGAATGCGGTTTCAATGCTCCCGGTAGGTATCGCTCTGCTTTTCGAATACACCGCGATAATCATCGTGCCGATTGCGGCGAGAATTATCTTCAAAGAAAGAACTACCAAAAGTTTCTGGATCGGGGTTGCGCTAGTTGTTTCAGGCCTTTTGGTTGTCAGCCAAATTTGGGTTGGCGGCCTTCGAGCCGACGGT
>Ga0228703_1002267_pt1 | contig 10893 bp, 9 predicted proteins | sample McNCre217_Aug_MG_3_FD_178020 | JGI IMG/M metagenome (GOLD analysis project Ga0228703, IMG submission 178020) | Freshwater microbial communities from McNutts Creek, Athens, Georgia, United States - 29-17_Aug_MG | ecosystem: Environmental > Aquatic > Freshwater > Creek | place: USA: Georgia... | reverse complement strand
ACCCCAAGATGGAGCAATTAACATGATCGAGAAAACAACACCCAGTGATTGTGCCCAATCAGGTAATGATGAATACAACAAGTGGTGAGGACCCGCCCAAATGTAGATAAAGATCAACGCCCAGAAGTGTAAAATAGATAATCGGTACGAGTAAACAGGACGATTTGCCATTTTAGGCAAGAAATAATACATCATTCCTAAGAATGGAGTCGTCAAGAAAAAAGCAACCGCATTATGTCCATACCACCATTGAATTAAGGCATCTTGAACGCCCGCATACACATAATAGGACTTTAAGAAAGAGATAGGTAATTGAACCGAGTTTGTTAAGTGTAATACCGCAACAGTAATGAATGTGGCAATGTAGAACCAAATCGCAACGTATAAGTGACGCTCTCTTCTCTTGAAGATCGTTCCAAACATGTTAATTCCAAAAGCTACCCAAACTAAAGTGATGGCAATATCAATAGGCCACTCTAATTCAGCATATTCATGCGAAGTGGTAATACCCAGTGGTAAAGTAATGGCCGCAGACACAATAATTAATTGCCAGCACCAAAAATGGAAATTTGACAAGAAATCACTAAACATACGGGCTTTCAAAAGACGTTGAAGCGAATAATAGATCCCAGCAAAGATAGCGTTACCCACAAATGCGAAAATGACTGCATTCGTATGCAGTGGTCTAATACGGCCAAAAGTACCATATTGGGTAATGTTAGCCGAAGGTGCAAAAAGTTGGGTGGCAATAATCACCCCCACTAACATCCCGACAATTCCCCAAATGATAGTCGCAATGGCGAAATTTCGAACAATTTTATTGTCGTAATAAAATTGCTCTAATGAGGTAGTTTTTGTGCTCATAGATTGTTTGTTTTTTCGTCTTCTTGTAAAATGCGCATGGCTGGAGTAATTAAATCCTCTTGTTGTCCCGTTCTAATGGACCAAACAAAGGCAATAACAAATCCAATCGCCATAAAAAGGCTTAATCCGATCATTAGGTACATTATTTCCATAGTCCACGCATTTTATTGTATGCAATTTCGGGACAAAGCCTGATGCAAAACCTGACTTTACTCAGCTTTTAACCTGATTTTCTGCTGCATTAAGTTGTGTCCCTTCCAATTCATCCCCCAAGTAGCGATGATTAACATACTGATGGAATTGATAGGCATAAGTATAGCTGCAATTAGTGGATATAGATTACCTTGAATCGCGTAGCTTAATCCGAATCCATTATAGACGAGAGATAGTAGGAAACTAGCTTTGATGAGTTTCAGTCCAAATTTGGCATACTGAAGATATGTCCCCAATTGTGGCAATTCGGATCCATTCAAGATAGCATCTGAGGATGGGGTAAAATGCAAATGATCATCCGAAACAGCAATACCGACCTGCGCTTGCTTTAATGCCCCCGCATCATTAAGCCCATCTCCTATCATGGCCACGACTTTCCCTTGTTTTTGTAGCGCCTGGATATATTCCATTTTCTCCAATGGACTACATTCAAATTTTACTTGATCTTGATCCTCAAACCAATCCAATAAATGAGCTGCATGTTCCTTCTTATCGCCCGAAATTAAATGAATTTCATATTGATGCCGCAAGCGATGCAATAATGCCTCTATTCCCGGTCTGTTTTCCCATGGAAACTCGATGAAACCCAATGCTTCCTGATTGATGGATAGAAATAAGCGAGTTTCAGAACTGATAAAACCTTCAGGAGCTTGGAGTTGATTGTGAGTGAATTTTGCACTACCGATTCGGATAGGTAAATCATTGAATGAGGCTTCTAGGCCTTTGCCACTTATTTCTTTGAAGTCTTCAAAGGGAATTAATGAACAGTGCGGAAGGAGTTTTTTGACTTGCTTAGAAAGTGGATGGGTTGATTGAAAAGCGAGTGAATACACGGCGTTCCACTCAAAATCGCTTAATGGACGCTTAAAATGTACAGTCGGTTCTTTTTGACTTTGTAAAGTTAGTGTACCCGTTTTGTCAAATACCAAAGTATCCACTTGTGCCATCCGTTCAAAAGCTTGGATGTCTTTCACGAAGAAATTGAATTTTGCGAGCCAACGAATGCCATGTCCTAAAGCAAATGGATAGGAAACAGCCAATGCACAAGGACAAGCAATAACCAAAATGCTGACAACGGCATTTGACCATTTACTTGGATCAACTTGGTACCAATATAGTCCAGCAATTGTAGCAAGGCTAAGCAGCACCATGGTGAAATACATTCCGACTTTATTGGCAAAGTTCTCCCAGTTTTCCGTTTTGTGGTTAGGATCTTTAAAGGCTTGTTGTTCCCAAAGCTGAGTTAAATGACTCTGATTTAATTCTTTACTGATTTGAATTTCAATGGCCTCCCCTAGGTGTTTTCCTCCTGCATAGATCGATTGACCTGCTTGAATAGGGATTAATTCACTTTCTCCGGTGACGAAACTATAGTCCATTTGACTTTGCCCCTTCAGCAAATAGGCATCTGCCGGTATGATTTCCTGATTGCGAATCAGTAAGCGATCTCCGATACTAATTTCTTCCAATGGCGCTGTTTCTTCCACTCCATTCGCTATTTTAGTCACCACTAATGGGAAATAGGCTTTGTAATTTCGTTCAAAAGAAAGGAAATCAAAGGATTTTTGCTGGAACCATTTTCCGATTAATAGAAAGAAGATTAAACCGGAAACGGAGTCGATATAGCCAGCGCCACTATGGGACAAAATTTCATATGCACTACGGCCATAACCCACTAAAATGCCTAAAAGGATGGGTAACTCAATGGTCATCTTGCGCAATTTTAGGTGCGCATACACATTGCTGAAGTAGTCTGATCCGGCATAAAATACAGCCACACTTCCCAGCGCAAGGTTTAAATAGCCAAATAAATGTTGCAATGACCCATCTTCTATGCCTAAATATTCTGGAAAACTAAAAAGCATCGCATTGCCTGCGCAAAATCCAGCAATGCCTAATTTGAGAAAAAGCTGTTTTTGATTGGTATTTTGTGACTTTTCTTCGGCATTGCTAATATGTGGTTCATATCCTAAACTAGCAATTAAAGTAGCTAATGCGCCTAAACTGAGTTGATCTTCCTTAAACCATACGGTTAAATCTTTCTTCCCAAAATTAAGGCTAGTCTTTATTATTTGCGGATTTATGCGTTGTAGGTTTTCAAGCAAATACAAGCAAGAACGGCAATGAATAGCGGGTAAATGAAAACTTACTTTGGAAAATTCAGCATTAGAGAAGGTAATCAATCGATCCCGAAAAGCTTTGTTATTTAAGAAGTCAAAATTCTTGTCTGTAGGTGAAATTCCCGGATTTATGTCGCAATTGTAATAGGCTTCTAGGTGATTATCATTCAATAATTCGTACACTTGTTCGCAACCATGGCAGCAAAATGCTTTTTCTTCATGGAGAATGGGAGTTTCTAAACATACATCTCCACAATGGTAGCAAATAACTTCTTCAAGGACTTCCGTGTACATATTATCACATCAATAAAATCAAATTTCCGGAGTTTTTCGGAGGAATTACGTGACAAACAACACATTGAAAACTGATCAATGTCAGGTATTGACATCGATTATCCCTGTACTTTCGCATTGTTATTAAAGCCGATGGATCATTTTTCAGACACAGAACGGAAAGTACTAGCTAGTGGGATTGAACTCCGCTATTTGCCAGATGAATATATTTTTCGTCAAGGGCAAAAAGCTGAGTTTGTTTTTTACTTGCAAGAAGGCAGTTTGGTGCTAGAAGGACCTGCTGGTTTTGTGACCATCGATCGCAAAGGAGTGTTTATCGGAATTTCAGAGGCTATAGGTGAGCAAAAACACCTGTATACGGCAATGACTTCAAGTTATTCTCAGTTTTTGGTATTTGAGCGAAAGTATTTTCAGTTATTAATCGATGAATTTGATTTAGCCCTTCCCTATTTTGAGTATAAAAAAGCAGAATTCAATGCCCTGTTAGAAAAGGTGCAATTGAACTATGCAACGGTATAAATTTTAGAGTGGTATTTAATTGGGTTTTGGCTCCTTTTTGCTTTTGGCGAAAGGGAGCTTTTGTTTTATTTTAATGGGCTATCTTTTTCTTTTTTTAAGGTATTGTAGACCATTTTGTCGAGGAATCCATTGAGCCATTTGTTCAAGAAAACGGTTAATCTCCCTTGGAAGGTTAAGACTAAGGTCTTCTTTTTGGCATCATAGGCTTCTGCAATACGTTTTGCTACTTCTTCTGCAGACATCATTGTTCCTTCATCCCGCATCGAATCTCCGGTCACTTTTCCTTCACTGTTTAATGATGCAGCACGGATATTGGAGGCTGTAAATCCAGGACAAGCGATTAATACATGTACCCCTGTTTCTCGTAATTCTGTTCTCAATGCTTCTAAGAAACCATTCATCGCAAATTTAGAGGCAGAATAGCCAGTTCGAACTGGAAGTCCTCTGTAGCCAGCAATGGAAGATATACCAATAATTCCCCCTTTTACAGCTTTTAAATGCTGTAGTGCCGCATGAGTGGCGTAGACTGTACCCCAGAAATTGATGTCCATCACTTGCTTTAGTACTTTTAGGTCAACCGTTTCAAACATCGAACGCATCGAAATACCCGCATTATTGATTAATAGATCTATTCTGCCAAAAAGCTGTATCACCTGGGCCACCATCGCACGCGATTGCTCCTCAGAGGCGGAGTCGCATACAATTCCTCTCGCAGCGATTCCTGCTGCTTTCAATTCTGCTTCAGTGGAGAGCAGATTTTGTTCGTTTCTTCCGGTAATCACGATTTGTGCCCCTTTTCTACCGAATTCAAAGGCTAAGGCTTTTCCGATTCCCGAACTGGCTCCAGTGATGATAACTACTTGATTCTTCATGTGAATTAATTTCATCGCGAAGTTAAGGTTTTATCTTGAATTGGTTGGCTTGCCCACATAAAGCCGTATTTTTGTGCACATTTTTAGCATATGAGTAAGAAAAAAGAAAAGAAAGCACCGGTGGTGTTGGAACAAGTAGCGATTTTGGATTTTGCTGCTGAAGCAAAGTGTGTTGCCAAAGTGAATGATGAAGTTATTTTTGTACAAGGAGCGGTGGCTCCTGGCGATATCGCTGATTTGCGCATTTTAAAGTCGAAAAAAAGCTTTAAGCAAGCCCAGGCAATTCATATTCAGCCACTTTCAAAACACCGCACAGACGTAGCTTGTAGTCATTTTGGTATTTGTGGAGGATGCAAATGGCAGCATGTTTCTTATGCCTCTCAAACCGCATTTAAAGCACAACAAGTCAAAGATAATTTGACACGCATTGCTAAAGTTAAATTACCTGAATTTCAACCCATTCTAGGTTCAGAAGAAACCTATTACTACCGTAATAAATTAGAATTTACCTTTTCATGTGCACGCTGGTTAACTGAAGATGAAATAGGGAAAGAAGATTTAGGTTCCATGAACGCGTTGGGTTTCCATGTTCCGGGCCGTTTTGATAAAATTCTACCAGTTGATCATTGTTATTTGCAACCAGATCCATCTAATGCGATTCGCAATGGAGTTCGTGATTTTGCAGAATCGAAAGGGATATCTTACTATGAGTTGAAAAATCAACAAGAGGGAGCTTTGCGTAATTTGATCATTCGAAATACGGTGACCAACGATTGGATGGTAACAGTCCAGTTTGCTTATGCAACGGAGGATGAAATTAAAGGGGTGATGGACTATTTGAAGTCAACATTTCCAATGATTACTTCATTGAATTATGTCATCAACCAAAAAGGGAATGACACCTTCCATGATTTGGAAGTCGTTTGCTACCATGGAAAGCCTTTCATGGTGGAAACAATGGAAGATTTACAATTCCAAATTGGTCCTAAATCCTTTTTTCAAACGAATGCCAAACAAGCCCTGAAATTATATCAATTAGTTCGTGAATATGCTGATTTACAGGGTAATGAGGTAGTTTATGATTTGTACACGGGCACTGGAACGATCGGATTATTTCTAGCAAAACATGCTTCGAAAGTTGTTGGGTTGGAATATGTTGAAATGGCCGTAGAAGATGCCCGTATCAATGCAGCATTAAATGGCATTGAGAATGCTACCTTCTTTGCTGGAGATATGAAAAAAGTATTGACAGAAGAATTTATCGGCATTCATGGTAATCCTGATGTCATCATTACGGATCCTCCTCGCGCAGGAATGGATTTGGATGTAGTTAATCAGATTTTAGCCGTAAAACCGAAAAAGATTGTCTATGTTAGTTGTAATCCCGCTACACAAGCGCGCGATTTAGCCTTATTAGATGTGGCTTATGAGGTAGATGTAGTTCATCCTGTGGATATGTTCCCTCAGACACATCATGTGGAGAATATCGTTAGACTTAAATTAAAATCGTAAGAATATTTCACTACGCGATTCTGAAATGGTGCTTTGCAATAATTTCTTGAATCGCGTAATAAAATATTCTTTGTGCTTTAAGTTTTAAAAATTGCTTACGCAATTTTTAAAACGGAGTATTCAACGGATCATAATCTTCCGGCGGAAGATTCATCTTGCTACCCTTAAAAACGGAATCATTACTCGATTCAAAAGCAGAAGTTTGATCACCTAAAGCACTTAAATCAAAGTTTCCGCCTTCATTGTTAGAGAAAGGTTGGAAGTCTAAATCGCAGTATTTGGTGAATTTACCAATGAATTTAAGCCAAACACTATCAAGTGAACCGGAACGGTTTTTGGCCATAATAATCTCTCCCATACCCGTAATGGAATTTCCTTGATCATCTGCCGTAATTCCATAGTATTCAGGACGATAGATGAACATTACCTGATCGGCATCTTGCTCAATCGCTCCAGATTCACGAAGGTCAGACAATTGAGGTTTCTTGTTCCCTCCACGTGTCTCAGTAGAACGGTTTAACTGCGATAAGGCAATAACGGGTACATCTAATTCTTTCGCTAATTGCTTTAATGCACGCGATATTTGGGCGATTTCTTGTTCACGGTTACCGCTTGCGCCTTTTCCTGAACTATCCCCTGTCATTAGCTGCAAGTAATCGATGACGATGAGATCGATGCCTTTTTGGGCTTTTAAACGACGGCATTTTGCTCTTAATTCCAAAATCGATAAAGCAGGCGTATCATCAATAAACATATTCGCTTCGAATAATTTATTGATTTTCGTATGCAATTGCTGCCATTCGTGCGGCTCTAACTTTCCTTTACGAATCTTTTCAGCTTCAATCTCAGCCTCGGCAGAAATAATACGATTAACTAGCTGAACGGCACTCATTTCGAGTGAGAATAGCGCAACGGAATGATTGAAATCGACGGCCGCATTACGGCAAGCTGATACGACGAAGGCAGTCTTACCCATACCAGGTCGAGCTGCAATAATAATTAATTCTTGTCTTTGCCAGCCAGATGTAAGTCGATCGAGGTCAGTAAATCCGGATGGTATACCCGTTAGGCCACTTTTTTGAAGTTGTTTCTTCTCTAATTCATCCACCGCTTTCTTCAAAATATCAGACATACTTTCGTAGTTTTTGCGGATATTCGATTCTGCGATGGTAAATAGCTCTTGTTCCATTTTATCCAGCAAATGAAACACATCCGATGTGTCTTCATACGATAAGCGCTGGATTTCGGAAGATATTTGGATAAGCTGACGCTTTAAATACTGCTCAATTATGATTCTGGCATGGAATTCCACGTTAGATGTGGAACTTACTCGAGAAGTTAATTGTGCTAAATAACTAGTTCCGCCTGCTTTTTCAAGGCTACCATTTTGCTTTAAAAAATTATTAACGGTAAGTAAATCAACGGGTTGTGAAGCTTGGAATAATCCTTGGATGGCTTCGAAAATCAACTGATGCCCTTCTTTGTAAAAGGAATCTGGTTTTAATAATTCGATCACATTTGCCAAAGGCTCTTTCTCTAACATCAAGGCCCCTAATAAGGCTTCTTCTAAATCAACCGCTTGAGGAGGTAATTTTCCAAGTCCCAAATCACTTAAACGTGTGGGTCCCGTTTGCGTACGAACGCCAGCAGACTGATTTCCTTTTTTATAAATGGATGAAGGGGTGTTAGATTCCATACCGCAATTTTACGTTAAATTTTCAAAATTATCTTATAAAGGAAGATATTAAATTTCAGGAATTTCTTATTTTTACTCCCATACGATTTAAACCCATTTTTACTTGTTAGAAAAAATAATTTCCCTCTCAGAGGTCTCTCTAATTGACTTTTTAGGTGTAGCAAACACGAATATCAATTTGTTGATTCATGCCTTTCCGCAGTCTAAAATCATCGCTCGTGGTGAGCAATTAACCGTCCGTGGATCGAATGATCAAATTGCCTTAGTGGAAGCTATCGTGAACTCATGTGTAGCCCATTTGGACAAGCACCATACGCTTACGGAAAAACATATGCAGGCTTATATCGATGCGGTACTCAATCCAACCGGTGAAGAAACAGAGCAGCCTTGGGTGGAGGATAAAGATGTGTTGCTTTTTGGGAACAAAGGGATCGTTATTAAGGCCAAAACGCCTAATCAACGTAAACTGGTAGATGCGGCCACAAGCAATGATATTGTATTCGCAATTGGACCTGCTGGTACAGGAAAAACATATACGGCGGTGGCTCTTGCTGTTAAGGCCTTAAAGAATAAAGAAGTTAAGAAAATTATCATTACTCGACCTGCTGTTGAGGCGGGTGAAAACTTGGGATTCTTGCCTGGGGATTTGAAAGAGAAAATTGACCCTTATTTGCGTCCCATATATGATGCCTTGGATGACATGATTCCGGCTGAGAAATTGAAATTTTATTTAGAAAACCGAACGATTGAAATCGCCCCTTTGGCCTATATGCGTGGTCGTACGTTGAATAAGGCCTTTATTTTGTTAGATGAAGCTCAAAACACGACTTCGATGCAAATGAAGATGTTTTTGACGCGTATGGGGATCCAATCTAAGACCATTATTACAGGAGATAAATCGCAAGTTGATTTACCCAAAAACCAAACATCGGGTTTGGGAGAAGCGGAGCGAATTTTGGCAGGGATCAATGGTATTTCCTTTGTTGAATTAGATGGTTCTGACGTAGTTCGTCACCGATTAGTACGCAAAATCATTGAGGCCTATGGAAAGCAAGAAAAGTAAGATTATTCAGGCCCAGAGTCCAGCGGAAATTGCTCAGGTATTTGCGATTCGCACGGAGGTCTTTGTGAATGAGCAACAATGCTTGCCCTCAGAGGAATTTGATGAGTTAGATGCAGTAGCAAAACATTATGTATTGTTTGAGGGTGATTTACCCGTTGCAACCGGTCGATACCGTAAAACAGATAAAGGAATTAAAGTAGAACGCATCGCTACATTGGAATCTGCCCGAGGTAAAGGATTCGCATCTCAGATAATTCGCCATATTTTGGCAGAATCAGCTATTGAATTTCCCGATTGCGCGTATTATTATTTGCATGCACAGGTTTCCGTAATGCCACTTTATGCCTCTATAGGTTTCAAACCCTATGGTGAGACGTTTATTGAGGCGGATATTGTGCATCAAGCGATGGAGTTAAATTACAAAGCATAAAGAACAAAGTACAAAGATGGAATCTCCTCCGGAGATAGTTTTTTGAAATGTTTCTGAAACAATAAAAAAGGGGGCTGTTAGGCCCCTTTTTTATGCAAAATTTGTACTTTTTGCTTTGATCTTTGTGCTTTCATTTAAGTAGCGAAGCTAGTTAAATGAAGTAGCGAAGCTATTTAGAATGGCAAATCATCCCCACTCTCAGCAGCTAACGGAGGAAACTGATAACCACCTGCTGCAGGTGTAGGCTCCACTCCTGCTGGGATAGATCCAGTACGGTCTAAACGATATGCGCGGATTTCAGTATACCAACGTTCGTTATATTCTCTTGATTCTACGTTGAATTGAACTTTAACGATTTCTCCCTCTTGTACGGGTGCTAAATCTTGTGTTTTATCTCCCCAAACGGACATACATACTTTTTTAGGGTATTGATCTTGTGTTTCGATCACAAATTCTTGTTTGATCCAGTTGGTACCATTTTTACCTGTTCCTGTAACCTCAGGTAATTTCTTGATTAATTTTCCGCTTATTTCTAAAGCCATTGTACGAATTTTTTGAGTTCTGTAATTGTTGGCAAGTAAGTAAATAATTGGTAATTTTACTAACCGTTTTTGGCGATGTGGTGAAATTGGTAGACACGCTACCTTGAGGTGGTAGTGCCGTTTAGGTTTGGGAGTTCGAATCTCCCCATCGTCACTTAATTATTTGTTTAATCTGTAAATCATGTTGAAGATGAAACCTTACAGTGTATTGCTTTACTATAACTATACTCCTATTCCGAATCCGGAAGAGTACCGAGTAAAACATCACCTTTTTTGTATTGAAAATAATCTTTTAGGGCGCGTAATTGTTGCTGCTGAAGGTTTAAATGGGACAATTTCTGGTCTGAAAGCGGATTGTGATGCCTACATGCGTTGGCTAGAATCGGATCCTATTTTTGAAGGAACGGATTTTGATTTCAAAATGGAGGAGCATGAAACGCATACCTTCAATAAATTACACGTTCGTGTGAAGAATGAAATTGTTCATTCGGATTTGCCTGTAGATCCTCGTGTGCGTACAGGGAAGCACTTAAAGCCTAAAGACTTCAAGCAATTATTGAAGAATGATCCTGATGTAGTGCTTGTAGATATGCGTTCTAATTACGAGCACGAATTAGGTCGTTTTAAAGGGGCCTATACCTTTGACATGGAGAACCTGCGGGATTTACCGGAACATGTGCAGGAAATCGAACATTTAAAAGATAAAAAGGTCATTACCTATTGTACGGGTGGTATAAAATGCGAGAAGGCATCTGCTTATTTGATTGA
>Ga0228703_1002265_pt1 | contig 10895 bp, 11 predicted proteins | sample McNCre217_Aug_MG_3_FD_178020 | JGI IMG/M metagenome (GOLD analysis project Ga0228703, IMG submission 178020) | Freshwater microbial communities from McNutts Creek, Athens, Georgia, United States - 29-17_Aug_MG | ecosystem: Environmental > Aquatic > Freshwater > Creek | place: USA: Georgia... | reverse complement strand
CCACCCACTCGTTCAAGTCCCCCATGATTTACAACCCGTACTTCGCGAGTGCGGGCATCAATGCGGTGGTTGTGCCTATGGGTTGCCAAACACCAGACTATCCGGTGTTCTTGAAGTCGGTGTTCAGCCTCACCAATATTTGCGGTGCGCTCATCACCATGCCTCACAAGGTGGTAACGGTGGGCTTGCTCGACGAAGTGACGGCCACCGTGCGTGTGGCCGGTGCTTGCAACGCTGTCAAAAAACTCGCCGATGGCCGCTTGGTGGGCGATATGTTTGATGGCGCAGGTTTTGTGCGCGGCGTGCAACGCAAAGGCTTTGACCTTGCGGGCAAGCGCGTGTTGGTGGTGGGCTCGGGTGGCGTGGGGTGTGCCATTGCAGCCTCGCTGGCGGGCGCTGGCATTGCAGCCATCAGTTTGTTTGATGTGAACACTGCCTCTGCTGAAGCCTTGGGCCAACGCCTGAAACAAAACTACCCACAGATTGATGTGCGCACCGGCTCGAACGACCCAGCTGAGCATGACCTCGTGGTCAACGCCACGCCCATGGGCATGAACGAGGGCGACCCTCTGCCAATGGATGTGTCACGCATTTCCCCCGATGCCTTCGTGGGCGAAGTGGTGATGAAAACCGAAATGACCGCTTTCTTGCAAGCTGCCAAAAACCGTGGCTGCCGCGTGCAGGTGGGTTCAGACATGTTGTTTGAACAAATCCCCGCGTATTTGGAATACTTTGATTTGCCCACCACCACCGCCGATGTGTTGCGTGACGTGGCGCAGTTAAGCTATTGATGTTCGATTGATTTTTGGAGTACCCGATGACCCTGACATCTACACACCGCGAGTCTGTGCCAGACATGCCCAACCGCTTGGGTTTGGAGGGCATTGAGTTCATCGAATACGCCACCAGCCGCCCCCAAGCTTTGGGTCAAGTGCTAGAGAACATGGGCTTTCGTCCCGTGGCGCGTCACCGTTCACGTGAAGTCACCTTGTACCGCCAAGGCGGCATGAACTTGGTGGTCAACGCCAGCCCTGATGATGCGCGCGTGAGCGCCACCACCGATGGCCAGCCCGTCATTTCTGCCGTGGCCTTTCGCGTGCGCGATGCCTTGCAAGCCCACACCCGCTGCATGGACCTCGGCGCATGGAACGTGAGCAGCCAAGCGCAAGCGATGGAGTTGCATATTCCCGCCATTCATGGCCCAGGCGGCAGCCGCTTTTACTTTGTGGACCGTTGGCAAGAGTTCTCGATTTACGACATCGACTTCAAACCCATTCCCACGGTGGACCAACACCCACAGGCCACAGCCGACATGAGCTACTTTGGTGTGGTGCAGTACATCGGCGCGAGTCGCAGTGCCGATTGGTTGGCCTACTTTGAACACATGTTCGATTTCAGCTTTGTGCCCGATGACCAACGCTTTGGCATCTTGCCCAAAGGCAAGTTGATGAAGAGCCCCTGTGGCAACTTCTTGTGGCAACTCATCGAACCCGATCCTTGGATGGACACCGACGAATCGCCCGAGTGCTTGCAACGCATTGGCTTGGGTGCGAAAGATGTCGGCGCAGCCGTGACGGCACTCAAAGCACGCGGTGTGGAGTTTGTCGAGTCCACCCAGTTGCACCCCGAAGACCGTGGCGCGCTCACGCGCAGTGCTTTGGGCTCGGTGTCGTTTGAGTTGGTTCACAAAGATTAAGACAGAGGCCACGTCATGAACTTACTCGACGGTTTTGGGATGGACACCATCACGATGGCAGGCTCTTTAGAGGCCAAGCTGTCGGCGATGAAAGACGCAGGCTTCTCGCAAGTCATGCTCATGGCGCGTGACTTGGTCACCCACCCCGGTGGTGTGCCCGCCGCAGTAGCTGCAGTGCAAGCCAGCGGCTTGCGCCCCACCGGTTTTCAAGTGCTGCGTGACTTTGAAGGTTTGTCTGGCCACTTGCACGGCTACAAGGTAGACATCGCCAAGTCGATGCTCGAGATGTGCGCAGCCACGGGAAGCAAGGTGTTGTTGGCCTGTTCGTCCACCTCACGCCACGCCACTGACGACTTAGACCAAATCGCACGCGATTTGAAGAAGCTCGCCATGTTGGCCTTGCCCTTAGGTATCAAAGTGGCCTACGAAGGTTTGTCGTGGGGCCGCACGGTCAACGAGTTCACCACGTCGTGGGATGTGGTGTGCCGCGCCGATTGTCCCAACCTTGGCATTGGCATTGACTCCTTTCACATCTTCGCGGCCAACACGCCGCTCGATGCGATTGAAGACCTCGACCCCGAGAAAATTTTCTTGGTTCAGTTGTCGGACTTCATGTGGCACGAAACGCCCACCTTTGAAGACCGCATGACCACTGCCCGCACCTTCCGCGTGTTCCCGGGCGAGGGCGTGCACAGCGAAGCCTTGGCCGATTTGGTGTTGCGCCTCGACCGCATTGGCTATCGCGGCGACTACAGCTTTGAAGTCTTCAACGACGACTACCAACAACTGCCTTTGGCCACCGTGGCCGAGCGCGCACGCAAGAGCGCCACATGGCTGCACGACAACGTGCTGCATCGCTCAGCCCCCTTGCCAGCTTGGACACGCACACACGCTTGACTATGAAACAACGCCAACTCGGCCCCTACACCGTCTCAGCCATCGGCCTTGGCTGCATGAACCTCAGCCATGCCTACGGCGCACCGCCTGCGCCTGAAGTGGGCGAGGCCTTGATTCACCGCGCCTTAGACCTCGGCGTGACGATGTTTGACACCGCAGCCTTGTATGGTTTTGGCACGAACGAGTTGTTGGTGGGCCGTGCGCTCAAGGCGCATCGCCATGAAATCACTTTGTGCAGCAAGGGCGGCATGGCGGGGGTGTCGTTCCCCGATGGCGTCAAGCGCGTGATCGATGGTCGCCCCGAAACACTGCGCAAAAACTGCGAAGACAGCTTGTCGCGTTTGGGCACCGATGTGATCGACCTGTATTACCTGCACCGCTGGGACAAACAAGTGCCCATCGAAGACAGCGTGGGCGCCTTGAGCGACCTCGTGCGTGCAGGCAAGATTCGTGAAATTGGTTTGAGCGAAGTCTCGGCCACCACGCTGCGCAAAGCGCACGCTGTGCACCCCATTGCCGCCGTGCAAACCGAATACTCGCTGTGGACGCGCAACCCTGAAATCGCAGTGCTCAAAGCCTGTGAGGAACTGGGCACCACCTTTGTGGCCTTCAGCCCCGTGGCGCGTGGTTTCTTGTGTGGCGACTTGCGCGACGTGAATACCTTGGCAGCCAACGACATTCGCCGTGCCATGCCTCGCTTTGCGCCCGACACCTATGCTGCCAATTTGCCTTTGCTCGATGCGTACCAAGCGATCGCGCAAGAGGTGGGCTGCACACCTGCGCAGCTGGCCTTGGCTTGGTTGCTGCACAAAGACAGCAAGCTCATTCCCATCCCCGGCACGCAAAACATCCATCACCTCGAAGACAACATCGCCGCTGCCGATGTGGTGTTGTCTGCTGATCAGATGCAGCGCCTAGAAGCGCTCGTCAATCAGCAAACGGTCAAAGGGCCGCGTTACAACGCGTTGAACGCCTCCGAGGTCGATACCGAAGAGTTCGCCTAACTGTGGTGAGCGCGGCAGATTCTTTTTCGCAACTCTTGGCCGAACGTCGTTCAGTGCGCGGGTATTTGCCAACGCCTGTTCCTGAAACGTTGTTGCACGAGCTGTTGGTGCAAGCGCGCATGGCCCCCAGTGGCGCGAATTTGCAACCCGGTTCATTTGTGCAGGTGCGTGGCGTTGTGCGCGAAACCTTGAGCGCAGATTTGATCGACGCGTGGCGACATGGCCGCCAAGAGATCGAGGACTACAGCTACTTTCCTCAACCGATGCCCCACACCTTGCGTCGTCGTCAGGTGGCTGCGGCGCAAGCCTTGTATGGCGCCTTGGGTGTCGCTCGCGATGATCGGGCGGGGCGCGATGCGCAGTTTGAACGCAACTTTCGTTTCTTCGATGCCCCCGTGGCCTTGATCGTCACCATGGAACACGGCTTTGGCAGCGGTGGCTTCATGGATTTGGGCATGACGCTGTATGGCCTGATGCTCGCAGCGCAAGCCAAAGGCTTGTCCACCTGCGCGGTGGGCGCGATGGCCTCGTTTCCGCAACTGATTCGCACGCATTTGAGTTTGGATGAAGGCTCCCAAATTGTGTGCGGCATGGCGCTGGGCTATGCCGATCCGCATGCGCCTGTGAATCAAACCCAAACCACCCGTTGTGCGTTGGGTGAGTATTTTCAAGTTCGGGGTTAGAGCGTCACCACGGCAGCGGCGCCTAATCCGCCAGCGCCTGCAACGGCCACCAAGCCGTGTGAGTTTTGTGACCCTTCGCGTTCCACATGGGCCAGCTTCAGGTTGCTCAACAAACGCACCAACGCGATGGCCGCCGATGCCCCAATCGGATGACCGCGGGCGAGGCCGCCGCCCAGCGGATTCAACTGCTCAGGTGTGAGAGACAGGCCTTGGGCAAAGCTCAAGCCTTGCACGGCAAACGCATCGTGTAGCTCAACGCAGGTGAGCGTTTGTGCATTGGCCAAACCTGCGCGACGCAGTGCTTCACGGGCTGCTAACTCTGCTGCTAACAGCGGAAATTCAGGGGCGCTACCCACCGAGGCCGCGGCCATATAGCGGGCTTGGGCAGAGATCCCCAAACGTGCTGCGGCGTTGGGCGACATCAGCAGCACAAACGCTGCGCCATCGGCTTGTGCGGAAATGGTTACGGCGCTCAATGCAAACGCATCGGCGGCCTCGACGGACATGGCATCTGTGCGCGCCACCACAGGCATGCGCTGTGCGCGATCCGTGTCAATCAACCTTGGGTACACGTCGTGCGAGATACCTGCCACGGGCACAATTTCTTCTGCCAACTGGGCTTGGTTCGCCACCGCTTTGGCGTGGCTTTGCTGGGCATACGCTTCTTGTTGTGCACGTGTGTATCCCGCTTGCGCGGCATAGCGCGCGGCGGACAGCAGCATGTCTGGGTCTTGCTCTGGACGTGGGGCAAACGCAGGGCGTTCGTACGGCACCGCCGCTTCGTTGGCATGCAACGGGCGATGCATGCGCATGGGCGAGCGGCTCCATGCTTCAGCGCCTCCCGCGATCACCACCTCGGCTTGGCCGGAGGCAATCAGGCCGGAGGCCATCGTCACGGCATCGAGCCCTGCGCAGCATTGGGTGTCGACTGTGAACGCGGCACAGCTTTGGGGCAAGCCTGCGTGCAACGCCAACATGCGCGCCGGATTGCCGCCTGCCCCGAGCGCATTGCCCAGCACCAACGCGTTGACGTGTGTGGCATCCAATCCCGCGCGTTGCAACAAGGCTTGCACCACGGGTGCGCCGATTTCATGCGCCTGCAGTGACTTGAATGCGCCTTCGCGCGGCACCACCGCGCTGCGGGCCCAAGCGGCGATCAAGGGATGAGAGGAAGACATGGCAATGATTGTGCGATGGCTGGATGGTCGGTTTTACCGCTGGCTGTGGTCGGCCAGTGGCCGGCGAGGAAAAAGCGTTTTGGTATTTTGTAGCTTTCCAAATGTGCGCGGCAATGCGCCGATAACTGTGCGGCATTGAGCACAGAGGTTGGGCTTGCGGGGTGAATCACCGCCACGACTTGTTGGCCGCGCAGGGCATCAGGCACGCCGAGCACCGACACCTGTGCCACATCTGGGGCCGCCGCGAGGACCGACTCGACTTCTTCTGGAAATAAATTTTTCCCTTGTGTGACCACCATGCGGTTTTCACGCCCGATCAAACATAAATAGCCCTGTGCATCCAAGTAGCCCATGTCACGCACCGAGAGCCACTCGCCATCACGCACAGCGGCGGTGTTGTCAGCAGCACCCACATAGTCCATGAACAGCATGGGACTGCGCACAAAAATTTGGCCGATGCCTGACGACGGTTCAGGAGAATCGATGCGAATGTCGACGTTAGAAAACGGTTTGCCAACGGCGTGTGGCGGTGCGGATGCGTCGGCATCCATCCACGCCATGAAGCTGGTTTCAGACGCACCGTAGAACTCCACAATGCGCGCCTTAGGAAACAGCGTTTGCAGCTCGGCAGTGCGGTCGCGCATCCAACGTGCACCGCTGATCAAAATCAAGCGCACCCCTTCGATGGGGGCGAGTTGGCGGCGTGCTGCCAACTCCAGCATGAGCAACAGTTGGCTCGGCACGGCGACAAGGCAGGGTGTTTGACCCGAGCGCAAGGTGTCCATCATGCGTGACGCTGAAAAACGCTCTTGCACCACCACCCCTGCGCCACTCCACAGCCCCAGCACCATGCCAAATAAAAACAGCGAGTGCGAGAAGCGCCCGGGTGCCATCACGCAGCTGGCAGCATCAGGGCCAAAGGTTTCCAAGCAGACACGCAAGCTCTCCGTCCATGACTGGTGATGGCGACGAAAACCTTTGGGAACGCCGGTACTGCCGGACGTGAAGCCGATATAAAACGGGCTGCTGGGTGTGGGCGATGGTGGTGTGGCGGGTGTTTGTGTGAATGCGTTTTGTACGCTTTCACGCACAGCGCTAGGCCAATCGGGATCGCTCACTGCAGCGCAACGGCCACTGCTGATGATGCCCATGAAGGCCACCATTTGATCGAGGGTGCTGCGTTGATCGTCTACAAAAACAGTCTCGGGTGCGTGGCTGCTGTTCAGCGTGTCGGCGTAGTGTTGGGCAGCCGCATGCAGTTGCGCAAAGGTCAGTTGATGCTGACCGTCGGTCATGGCCACCGCGTGTGCACGGGCGGTGGCCCAGTGCGCAAGCGGGGCGTGAACCAGTGTGTCAGCCACCAAAACGCCAGTCGGGTAACCCACGTGCGACGGTGTGAACCACCGTGGCGCACAGCGCACACTTGATCAAGTCGCCGGGCGCAAACACCAAGGTGCCCATGATGGCTTGCTCCCAAGTGAGGTTGGCAATTTGTACCAAACCAATCACGCCAAAGACATGCACGACCAGCAAGCCACCGATCGCTGACGCAATGAAAGCATGGATGGCGGTTTGACGTGGTGTGGTGTGCGGTAACAGATGCATGATCCAACCCGTGACCAATGCCCCTACCGGCCAGCCCAACAGATAGCCACTGGCGGGCGCAAAAAACACACCCACACCACCGCGGCCACCTGACAACAACGGTAACCCCATGGCGACAGCAGCAAGGAACAAAAGCAAGGCTTGCAAGGCGCGCTTGGGGCCAAGCATGCAACCCGCCAACATCACGCCCAAGGTTTGCAATGTGATGGGCACACCCAGAGGCAAATCAATTTTTGGAATCAGACCAAAAACAGCAATCAAGGCTGCGAACAAAGAAACCAACGCAATCGACAAAGAAGAGGTGTTCATAGAAAAAATAGGTGTGGCTCGCCGCATCAGCGGTGAAAGCGCACATGCAAGGTATCGGCCACGCGTCGTGCGGCAACCAACATTTGAATGGTGAGCGGAGCCAGTATTTTAAAACCGCCGGTCTTGCCCGTGCGCAGACGATGCGCATCATCCAGACGACGCCACAGAACGAAGAAGTGTTCGGTGAAACGCAGCATCAATGCCACTTGCAGTGATAAGCGTTCAGGATGAAAACCCAAAGGACGCAAGGGCTGGAGCAACCACTCAAACACGCGCAACAAGTCGGTGTGGCGCGTGCTGAGTGTGAGGGCAATGCCCATCAACGTGGTGGACAGCAAACGCAAAACACCCACCAAACCCACCAGCGGTTGTTGCAGCAAGCCATGAAACACCGCGATCATGAGGCTGGCAACAGCCAGCCCTATCAGCAAGGGGCGAGCACGAATGATCGCTTGACCCAATGACGCAAACACCAGCACACAACAAGCCGCACTGGCAGATAACACCCAAAGATTGGGGGTGCTGAAAACACCGGCACCCAGCAGGGCCAAGACAAACAGCTTCACGCCGGCAGGCACGTTGTGCAGCCAAGTGGGGTGATCGCTGTAAAGACTGCCCATGCTCAAGCCATGCGGCGGGCCACGTCGGCCTCGTATGCCGCACAAATTTGTGCGCCGGGCCCATCGCCGCGTACACGGCCTTGGTCGAGCCAAATCACGCGCTCAAAGTGCCGCACGTGGTCCAGCACGTGGGTCGACACGATCACTTGTTGGGGGGCTGCCGCAATTTCTTGGCGTAACAAAGCTTGTCCGGGTAAGTCCAAGCTCGAGAACGGTTCATCCAATAACAAGGTGCGGTGTTGAGCAATGAGCAAAGCGAGCCAGCACACATGTTGGCGCTGCCCTTGGCTCAGACTGCCAATTGCACGCGGCGCCCACTCGGCCAGCCCTCTGGCGGTCAACCATGTGCGCACTTGGGTATTCGTCTCTGCACGTGACAAACGCAAATGGCGCAAGCTCAACGCGAGCTCTTCTTCCACAGTGGGAAAAATGATTTGCTCGTCTGGGTTTTGAAACATCATGCCCACCACGGGGGCTGCGTGCTCGACGTGGGTGGTGGGGTGTTGAACTTGTCCTGATTGCGCTGTGTCAAGACCACAAATCAAGCGGAATAAACTACTTTTTCCCGCGCCGTTGTCACCGATCAGGCCAATGCGTGCTTCGCGCAGGTGCAGGGTGAGCTGGCTAAAAACGGGGGTGTGGCCACGCGTCAAATCAACCGCCGTCAGTGTGATGCCTTGGGTGTGATCAATTTGGGAAGAATGAGAGACGGATTGCATGGCCAGACTTTGTAGAGCCGCTCATTATCGACAAGAAACCCATGACGCAGCAGCGACAAGCTGTGCAGCGTTTCGGTGCTTAAATGCACCGCAAACCTGAGGAGCTTTCTATGTCGTTCAGAGCGTTGGTTCTTTTGTCGTGGTTAGCCGTTGCCCCCTGGGCGATGGCGCAGACCTTTCCCAATAAACCCATTCAAATCATCGTGCCGGTTGCCGCCGGTGGTGGCACCGATTTGTTGGCTCGCACCTTGGGGCAAAAAGTGGGTGAGTTGTTGGGGCAGCCGGTGGTGATTGAAAACAGACTGGGTGCGGGTGGCAATATTGGCGTCGAAATGGTGGCCAAAGCCAAACCCGATGGCTACACCTTGCTGGTGTCGCCCGGCACCATTGCCACCAATGTGGCGGTGTATCGCAAATTGCCCTATGACTTGCTGAAAGATTTGCAGACCGTCACGTTGGTGGGGCAAACAGGCTCGATGTTGGTGGTACATCCGTCTGTGAAAGCCACCACGTTGCGTGAGTTTGTGGAATTGGCCAAAGCCTCGCCGGGTGAGCTGAACTATGGGTCAGCAGGCATGGGCAGTCCGCAACATTTGCACGCAGAGTTTTTCAATCAACTGGCGGGAACCAAAACCAACCACATTCCCTACAAAGGTCAATCGCAAGCGATGACAGATTTGGTGGGCGGTCAACTGGCTTATATGTTCAGCCCTGTGCAAAACGCGTTGCCCTACCTTCAGCAAGGTCGCATTCGTGCCATTGCGATGGCCTCTTCGCAGCGCAACCCCAATTTGCCCAATGTGCCTTCGTTTGCTGAAAGTGGCTACAAAGGTGTGGACTTGGCCAATTGGTTCGCCGTGTATGCCCCAGCCGGAACACCCCCTGCCGTGGTCAAAAAACTCAACGCCGCTTTTGTGCAGGTCGGTAAGACACCCGAGATGAAAGCTAAATTTGAAAAATTAGGCTTTGAACCATTTTTCACCTCAGCCGAAGAAGGCACCGATTTCATGCGTGCCGAACTCGTGCGCTGGGCCCGTGTCGCTGCCTACGCAGGCATCAAAGCGGAATAACACCATGACAACACAACACTTCGACGATCTGGCGTTGGCCAATCACATCTTGGTCAACGAAGGGGTGCTGGATGGCTTTGGACACATCAGCGTCCGTCATCCCGAAAGACCCGACCGCTTTTTCATTGCACGCAGCATGGCACCCGCCTTGGTGGAAGCACAAGACGTGGTGGAGGTGGATTTGGAGGGGCAAGTGCATGATGCCCAAGGTCGACGTACGTATGTGGAGCGCTTCATCCATAGTGCCATCTACAAAGCACGTCCCGATGTGAGGTCGGTAGTGCACAGTCATTCGCCTGCGGTTATTCCGTTTGGTGTGACGGGCGCACGCCTTCGTCCTATCTGTCACATGAGTGGTTTTTTAGGGGCGGTGACGCCCGTGTTTGAAATCCGTCTCAGTGCGGGAGAAAGCACCGATTTGCTGGTGAGCAACCAAGCGTTGGGCGAGGCCTTGGCCCAAGTCTTGGGTAGCGCGAATGTGGCGTTGATGCGTGGGCACGGCAGCGTCACGGTTGGCAACTCCATCAAGCAAGCGGTATTTCGTGCCATCTACACCGAAAGCAATGCACGCTTGCAAAGCGAGGCATCTCGCTTGGGTGACATCACTTTCTTGACGGAGGCTGAAGCCCAAGCCACCTCGGACATGAACGATATCCACCTCGATCGCCCTTGGGAGATGTGGAAACGAAATGCCTTGAAGATGCGTTAGTACGTGTTTTTGCCTAGGGCTTTCCCGAGTCTAGCGGTCTCTAGAATGCAGAGTCCTATTCATTACTTCTTTAACTGGAGCTTCACATGAAAAAGCAGTTCGTTACTTTGGCTGTGGCCACTTTGTTGGCTGGCACCGCCTTCGCGCAAGCCAATGACACCCTCGCCAAAGTCAAAGCCGCAGGCTCAATCACCATGGGCGTGCGCGACTCGTCTGGTGCTTTGTCTTACACCTTGGGCGACGGTAAATATGTGGGCTACCACGTTGAGATTTGCCAGCGCATCATTGCCAACGTTGAAAAAGCAGCAGGCAAAAAGTTGGAAGTGAAGTACACCCCTGTGACCTCACAAAACCGCATTCCTTTGGTTGAGAACGGCACCGTCGACATCGAGTGCGGCTCCACCA
>Ga0228703_1002259_pt1 | contig 10915 bp, 10 predicted proteins | sample McNCre217_Aug_MG_3_FD_178020 | JGI IMG/M metagenome (GOLD analysis project Ga0228703, IMG submission 178020) | Freshwater microbial communities from McNutts Creek, Athens, Georgia, United States - 29-17_Aug_MG | ecosystem: Environmental > Aquatic > Freshwater > Creek | place: USA: Georgia... | reverse complement strand
CCAATCGGCTGCGTGAAGCGTGCTGGCCGACAGGGCCGCGATCAATGTCATTTTAAGTTTGTGGTTCATGATGTATTTCCTTTTGATGCACCAAAAAAGACCGTAATTGGCCGGCCAAGTATGGCATAGCAAAACGCATGCCATCGAGTTGCAGTTAAGCTTGAAGCCTGGAGGCCCACGTCATGGAAACCAAGTGGTTGGAAGACTTTGTCAGTCTGGTCGAAACGCGCAGCTTCAGCCGCTCGGCGCAACTGCGCCACGTCACGCAGCCTGCGTTTTCCAGGCGTATTCAGTCGCTGGAAGCCTGGGCAGGGGCCGACCTGGTGGACCGTTCGTCCTATCCCATGCGGCTCACGCCGGCGGGGGAAACCTTGTACCCCCAAGCGTTGGAGATGTTGCAGGCCTTGCAAGGCACGCGTGCCATGTTGCGAACCCATGCCTCTGCGGGCCAGGACGTCATTGAGTTCGCTATTCCGCACACCTTGGCCTTCACCTTTTTTCCGGCCTGGGTGTCAGGGCTCAGGGAAGGCTTCGGCCCTCTGAAAAGCCGCCTGATGGCCTTGAACGTTCACGATGCCGTACTGCGCCTGATTGAGGGCAGCTGCGATTTGTTGATTGCCTACCACCATGCCTCACAACCGCTGGCGTTGGATGCAGAGCATTACGAAGTCACCAGTTTGGGGCAGGAAGTCTTGGCGCCTTATTCTGCGCCCAACGAGCGCGGGACGGCTCAGTTCATGTTGCCCGGAACGCGCGAGCAACCCTTGCCTTATTTGGGCTATGCGCCGGGCGCTTACCTTGGGCAGACGGTGGAACAGCTTCTGAAAAAAGCCTCTAGCCCCGTTTACCTTGACCGTGTGTATGAAACCGACATGTCCGAAGGCCTCAAGGCCATGGCCTTGCAGGCGCATGGCGTGGCCTTTTTGCCGCAAAGCGCCGTCAAGCGCGATGTGGAAGAAGGCCGCCTGGTGCATGCCGTGCCGCAGTCGTTGGCGGCAGATTTGCAAGGACATTTGCAAATTTTGGCGTGTCGCGCCAAACCCACTGTGCGCCACCCAACCAAGCCCTTGGTCGACAGCTTGTGGCATTTTTTAACCCAAAAAAACCAGGCCCAAGGGGTTGTTCCCGGTGGCAAAGCTGTGACACCTGGGTAAGATGGCGCTCATTCGTATTCATTTTTTCCCAACAGGAGTGATTGCCATGAAAAAGCAATGGATGGTTTTGGCCTTGTCGGCCTTGTCAGTGGGTGCCGTGTGGGCGCAAGCTTCAGACACCGTGGCCAAAGTGAAGGCCTCTGGCACGGTCACCATGGGCGTGCGCGACTCATCCGGTGCCTTGTCCTACACCTTGGGCGATGGCAAATATGCGGGCTACCATGTTGATGTCTGTCACCGCATTCTGGACAATCTTGAAAAAGCGGCCGGCAAGAAGCTGGACATCAAGTACCTGCCGGTCACGTCCCAAAACCGTATTCCGCTGGTGCAAAACGGCACGGTGGACATCGAGTGCGGCTCCACCACCAACAACGCCACGCGCCAAAAAGACGTGGCCTTCGCGCTAACTACCTACGTGGAAGAAGTGCGCATTGCGGTCAAGGCCAACTCGGGCATCACCAGCATCAACCAGCTGAATGGCAAGAACGTGGTGACCACCACCGGCACCACTTCGGTTCAGCACTTGCGCAAGCACGAGCGCGCCAATGGCGTCGATTTCAAGGAAGTGTTTGGCAAAGACCATGCCGAAAGCTTCTTGCTGCTGGAAGCCGGCCGTGCCGATGCGTTTGTCATGGACGGCCAAATTTTGGCGGGCAACATTGCGCTGGCCAAGAACCCCGCCGATTTCAAAATTGTGGGTGAAGTGCTGTCGGTCGAGCCCATTGCCATCATGTTGCGCAAGGACGACCCGGCCTTCAAGAAACTGGCCGATGACACCATTCGCGATCTGGCCAAATCGGGCGAGCTCGCCAAGATTTACGACAAGTGGTTTGTGCAGCCCATTCCCCCGAAAAACACCCGCGTCGGCTTGCCTGCCAGCGACACCACCAAGGCTGCTTGGGCCACCCCCAATGACAAGCCGATGGAAGAGTACGCCAAGAAGTAAGCCATGGCTTTGGAATGGCAGGTTTTCCTGCAAGACGACGGCGGCGGACGCACCTACCTGTCCTGGATGATCGACGCCTGGGGGTGGACGCTGTCGGTTGCCGTCTGCGCCTGGTTTGTGGCCATGATTGCGGGCACGGTCATGGGGGTCTTGCGCACCTTGCAGGACAACCCATGGCTGGTGCGCTTGGCCAATGTTTGGGTGGAGCTGTTCCGCAACATTCCCTTGCTGGTGCAAATTTTCTTGTGGTACTTTGTGCTGCCCAAGCTGATTCCGCCGATGCAGCAGTTGCCAGGGTTTTTGTTGGTGGTGATTGCCCTGGGCCTGTTCACTTCGGCGCGCATTGCAGAGCAGTTGCGCGCCGGCATCCAGGCCATGCCGCGCGGCCAGCGCTATGCCGCCATGGCCATGGGCTTCACCACGTTTCAAACCTACCGCTATGTGCTGTTGCCCATGGCATTTCGCATCATCCTGCCGCCGCTGACCAGCGAGTCCATGAACTTGCTTAAAAATTCCTCGGTCGCGTTTGCGGTGTCCATTGCCGAGCTCACCATGTTTGCCATGCAGGCCCAGGAAGAAACCTCGCGCGGCATTGAGATTTACCTCGCCGTGACCTTGCTGTATGCGGTGTCAGCCTTTGCCGTCAACCGCTTGATGGCCTGGGTAGAGCGCCGTGTGCAAATACCGGGCTTCATAGTGGCGGGCGGCACGGGCGGGGGCCACTGATGGGACTCGACCTCTCGTTTCTCAGCTGGGACCTGCTGACCAAGTTCATTCTGAAAGGCTTTGCATTCAGCGTGCAACTGACCGTGGTGGCCACGCTCGGGGGCATCGCCTTGGGCACGGTGCTGGCGCTGATGCGCTTGTCGGGGCGCAAGCTGCTGGCGTTGCCGGCCACCGCCTATGTCAACGGCATGCGCTCGGTGCCACTGGTGATGGTCATCCTGTGGTTCTTTTTGCTGATCCCGTTTTTGATTGGCAAGTCGATTGGTGCGGAATGGTCGGCCGTCATCACCTTCATTGCGTTTGAGGCGGCGTATTTCAGCGAGATCATGCGTGCCGGCATTCAGTCGATTCCGCGTGGGCAGGTCATGGCCGGGCAAGCCTTGGGCATGACCTATGCGCAGAACATGCGCTTGATTGTCTTGCCCCAGGCGTTTCGCAACATGCTGCCGGTGCTGCTCACGCAAACCATCATCCTGTTTCAAGACACCTCGCTGGTCTATGCCATTGGCGCTTATGACCTGCTCAAGGGCTTCGTCACGGCCGGCAAGATTTATGGCCGCCCTGAAGAGGCCTATCTGCTGGCTGCCGTGGTTTATTTCATCATTTGCTTCAGCTTGTCGACCCTGGTGCGTCGCTTGCAAGCCAAGATCGCCATCATCCGCTGAACGGACCTCGCCATGATTGAATTGAAAAACGTTTCCAAATGGTACGGCCCGGTGCAGGTGCTGACCGATTGCTCCACCAACATCGCCAAGGGCGAGGTGGTGGTGGTGTGTGGGCCCTCGGGCTCGGGCAAGTCCACCCTGATCAAGACCATCAATGCGCTGGAGCCTTTTCAGAAGGGCGAGATTTTTGTCGATGGCATCGCGGTGCACGACCCCGCTACCGATCTGCCCAAGCTGCGCAGCCGCGTAGGCATGGTGTTTCAGCACTTCGAGTTGTTCCCGCATTTGACCGTCACCGAGAACCTCACCATCGCGCAAGTGAAGGTATTGGGGCGCACGCCGGATGAAGCCCATCAGCATGGCCTGCGCTACCTGGAGCGCGTGGGCTTGATGGCCCACAAAGACAAATTCCCCGGCCAGCTCTCCGGCGGGCAACAGCAGCGCGTGGCGATTGCGCGCGCCTTGAGCATGGACCCCATCGTCATGCTGTTCGACGAGCCCACTTCGGCGCTCGACCCGGAAATGGTGGGCGAGGTGCTCGATGTCATGGTCGGCTTGGCCAACGAAGGCATGACCATGATGTGCGTGACCCACGAAATGGGCTTCGCCCGCAAGGTCAGTGACCGCGTGATCTTCATGGACGTGGGCGGCAAGATTTTGGAAGACTGCTCGCGTGACGAGTTTTTCAACCATCCGGAAAACCGCCAGCCGCGCACCAAAGAATTTCTCGCCAAAATCCTGCAACACTGACCGTCATTGCGAGGCCCGCAGGGCCGCGGCAAACTCGCTCCGGAGAAAGACCGCCGCGCTGCGCTCGCGGTGACGAAGCACGGGGGATGACGGATAATTTCTCCATGACCTCCCAAATCACCCTCACGCGGCCAGACGACTGGCACTTGCACGTGCGCGATGGCGCACCGCTTCACACCGTGGTGCCTCACACCGCCGCCCAATTTGGCCGTGCGGTCATCATGCCCAACCTGAAACCGCCCGTGACCACGGCGGCGCAGGCCCTGGCTTACAAGCAACGCATCCTGGCGGCCGTTCCCTCGGGCGTGCAGTTTGAGCCCTTGATGACGCTGTACCTCACCGACAACCTGCCCCCCGACGAAATTGCCCGCGCCAAAGACGCTGGCGTGGTGGCCTTGAAGCTGTACCCCGCTGGCGCCACCACCAACAGCGATGCCGGTGTCACCGACATTCGCAAGACGGCGAAAACACTGGAGGCCATGCAACGCCATGGCTTGAAGCTGTTGGTGCATGGTGAAGTCACCAGCCCCGACATCGATTTGTTTGACCGCGAGGCGGTGTTCATTGACACCCAGCTGATTCCTTTGCGCCGCGATTTCCCCGAGCTGAAAATCGTGTTCGAGCACATCACCACCCAAGAGGCAGCCCAGTACGTCGCGTCCAGCGATCGCTTTGTGGGCGCCACCATCACTGCCCACCACTTGCTGTACAACCGCAATGCCATCTTCATCGGTGGCGTGCGCCCCCACTACTACTGCTTGCCGGTGCTCAAGCGCGAAACGCATCGCCAGGCGCTGGTGCAAGCGGCCACCAGCGGCAGCCCCAAATTCTTTTTGGGCACTGACAGCGCGCCGCACCCGGCCCACCTGAAAGAGCACGCCACAGGCTGCGCGGGTTGTTACACCGCCCATGCGGCGCTGGAGATGTACGCCGAAGCCTTTGACAACGCCGGCGCGCTGGACAAGCTGGAAGCTTTCGCCAGTTTCAACGGCCCGGACTTCTATGACCTGCCTCGCAACCAGGGCCAGGTCACGCTGCAACGCCAGAATTGGACACCCCCCGAGGCCTTTGCTTTTGGCGAGGCCGAACTCAAACCCTTGCGCGCGGGTGAAGCGCTGCCATGGCAAATGGTGGCCTGAGCCCGCAGTCTGGCGAGGTGGCGCCTGAACTGGATGGGGCAACGCCTTGGTTCGCCCCCTGGTGGCCCTGGATCGCGCCCGCGTGGGCGCATTGGCAGCTTCATGGCCAGGTGGCAGCCGCCTTGAATGCTTTGCCTTTCCGGGCGCCTGTCGAATTTGTGGCGCAATCCGAATTGCCTGCCGGCCAGGCCTACGAAGACTTCATCTACGCCCAAGGCCGGGTGCCGACCCGCGATAACCTGCATGATTTTTTCAACGGTTGCTGTTGGCACCATTTTCCTCAGACCAAGCGGCGGCTCAATCAATTGCAGGGTGAGGAGATACAGCGTATGGGCGTGCACGCGACGCGCGGGCCGGTCCGTGATGCCTTGACCTTGTTCGATGAAAACGTGGCGCTGCTGCAAGCCCCTGATGAACTATGGCAAGCCCTGGAAGGGCGTGACTGGCATCAGGTGTTTGTGACTTTGCGCCCGCTCTGGCAAGAGGTGCGATGGGTTGTGTTTGGCCATGCGCTGTTGGAAAAATTGGTGCAACCCTACAAATCGATCACGGCGCATGTTTACCGCGTGGCCCCCGAGGTGGCGGCGGGCGACCAAGCTTTGGACGCATGGTTGGCGGCCACCTTGACGCCGCAGCATTTGGCGACCAAACCTTATCAGCCCCTACCCGTGATGGGCATCCCTGGCTGGTGCCTGGCCAACGAAGACCCTTCGTATTACGCCGACCGCGAGGTGTTCCGTCCCCGCCGCTGAGCCGCGCTATCCCTGACAAGTTTCAGGGGTAAGCCTTGCAAAGCTTGATTTCTGCCAGGGCGCCCCTACCATTCGCCTCAACGGCTCCTCGGGTGGGGCTGTTTAAAGGAACCCATGAAACGCATTTTTCTCTTCGTTCTGACCAACCTGGCTGTCATGGTGGTGTTGGGCGTGGTGGCCAGCTTGCTGGGCGTGAATCGTTTTCTCACGGCCAACGGCCTGAATTTGTCGGCCCTGCTGGGCTTCTCGCTCATCATGGGCTTTGGCGGCGCCATCATCTCGCTGCTGATGAGCAAGTCCATGGCCAAATGGAGCACGGGTGCGCAAGTCATCACCACGCCGCAAAACCAGGACGAGGCCTGGATTGTGGACACGGTGCGCCGCTTGTCTGAAAAGGCTGGCATCGGCATGCCGGAAGTGGCCATTTACGAAGGCGAGCCCAATGCGTTTGCCACCGGCGCCTTTCGGGACTCGGCCTTGGTGGCGGTGTCCACCGGCTTGCTTCAGGGCATGACGCGCGAAGAGGTCGAAGCCGTGCTGGGCCATGAAATTGCGCACATTGCCAACGGCGACATGGTGACCCTGACCCTGATCCAGGGCGTGTTGAACACCTTTGTGGTGTTCCTCAGCCGCGTGGTGGGCTATTTCGTTGACAGCGCCTTGCGCAAAAACGACGAAGAAAACACCGGCCCGGGCATGGGCTACTACATCACCAGCATCGTGCTGGACATCGTGCTGGGCTTTGTCGCCAGCATGATCGTGGCCTGGTTCAGCCGCCAGCGCGAGTTCCGCGCCGATGCCGGCTCGGCACAGTTGCTGGGCCGCAAGCAGCCCATGGTGAACGCTTTGGGCCGTTTGGGCCAAATGCAAGCTGGCGCTTTGCCCAGCAGTGTGGCGGCCATGGGCATCACGGGCGACTTGGGCAAGCTGTTTGCGTCGCATCCCCCGTTGGAAGAGCGCATCGCCGCTTTGCAAGCCGCGTAATCTGCCCTGACGGGCCTCGCAATGACGGGTATTTAGCATTGGATAAGGGCGCGGGCCACGGCTTCACCTACCTTGATGCCATCCACGCCCGCGGACAAAATGCCGCCCGCATAACCCGCGCCTTCACCCGCCGGGAACAAGCCCCGCACGCCCGGGCTTTGAAAATCTCCATCACGCTGTATGCGCAGGGGCGAGGAGGTGCGGGTCTCCACCCCCGTCAGCACCGCGTCGGGCAAGTCAAAGCCTTTGATCTTTCGGCCAAACACGGGCAAGGCCTCACGCAGCGCTTCGATGGCGTAGCTGGGCAAGGCGCTGTCCAGACTCACCATCTTCACGCCTGGTTTGTAAGAGGGCTCGACCGAGCCTAAAGCGGTCGATGCGCGGCGCGCCAAAAAGTCGCCAACGCGCTGGCCTGGCGCTTCGTAATTGCTGCCCCCCAGCACATACGCCTGCGATTCCAACTGCCGCTGCAAAACAATGCCGGACAAAGGATGAAAGCCGCCGGGGGCATCGCTGACATCGTGGCGAATCGCTGGGGTATGGCTGAGCTGCGAGGCCTCGGCCAGGGGCGCAAACGCCGCTTCCAGCGCCGCCGGATCGGTGGGGTAGTCGCTGGGGTCAATGCCCACCACCATGCCCGCGTTGGCATTGCGCTCGTTGCGCGAGTACTGGCTCATGCCATTGGTCACCACCCGGCCGGGCTCGGAGGTGGCGGCCACCACGGTGCCACCCGGGCACATGCAAAAACTGTAGGCCGTGCGGCCATTGCTGGCGTGGTGCACCAGCTTGTAATCGGCGGCGCCCAGCAAGGGATGGCCGGCGTGCCGGCCCCAGCGGGCTTGGTCGATCAAGCCTTGCGGGTGCTCAATGCGAAAGCCCACCGAGAACGGCTTGGCCTCCATCGGCACCTGGTGGTGGTGCAGCATGGCGAAGGTGTCGCGCGAGCTGTGCCCCAGGGCCAGCACCACATGCCGTGCGGGCAGGGTGTAGCGGGTTTGTTGGGCTTGGTCAAACACTTCCAGGGTGGCCAGGTGCTGCAAGCCGTCAGCGCCGGTTTCCAGCTGAACATCGACCACCCTTTGTTCAAAGCGTACTTCGCCACCGAGGGCGATGATTTGCGCGCGCAGGTTTTCCACCACCTTCACCAATTTGAAGGTGCCGATGTGGGGATGGGCGGCGTACAAAATTTCCTCGGGCGCGCCGGCTTGCACAAACTCTTGCATCACCTTGCGGCCCAGGTGGCGCGGGTCCTTGATCTGGCTGTACAGCTTGCCATCGGAAAACGTGCCGGCGCCGCCCTCGCCGAACTGCACATTGCTCTCCGGGTGGAGCTCGCGCTTGCGCCACAGGCCCCAGGTGTCTTGCGTGCGTTGGCGCACGGTTTTGCCGCGCTCCAGAACAATCGGCTTGAAGCCCATTTGCGCCAACACCAGTGCGGCAAAAATGCCGCAAGGCCCAAAGCCCACCACCACGGGACGCTCGTCGCTGCGGGTTGGCCAATCGCCCGGGGCGCGGGCGGGCGCCTGCCATGCCATGTCGGGCGTGGCTTGGACATGCGGGTTGGCGGCGTGCTTTTTCAGCAACTGTGTTTCTTGCGCCGGGTTGGCCAGGGTCACATCAACGATGTAGACCACTTGCAACTGGGCTTTGCGCGCATCAAAGCTGCGCTTGAAAACCTGCCACTGCTGCACGTCTTGGGGAGTGATGCCCAGCGTGCTGCAAATTTTGTCGAACAGCGAGGGTGGCGCCAGGGGCGGGGGGGTGGCCTCGTCGGGGGGATCGAAGGCGGCGTCGAGGGGAAGCTTGAGTTCTGAGAGTCGGATCATGGCGGCGAGGGCCCGTGTTCATCAGGCGAGGCTGCGGTAGAGTCGTGATTATGGCCTCATCCGCTGTTCTACAGGGCTTGCCCCCCGTGCTCTCGCCCGCCACCCGCCTGGTCATTCTGGGCAGTTTCCCGGGCGTGGCCTCGTTGCGGGCGCAGCAGTACTATGGCCATCCGCAAAATCAGTTTTGGCGTTTGTTGGCCACGCTTTTGACGGACGATCCCATCGCGCTGCTCCAAGCCTCTTACGCTGATCGCTTGAACTGGCTGCTGACACAAGGCCTGGGCGTGTGGGATGTGTACGCTTCATGCGAGCGCGCAGGTAGCCTGGACAGCGCCATTCGTGCGCCGGTGTTGAACGATCTGGCTTCGTTGCGGGTTCATTGCCCGCAACTTGCAGCGCTGGCGCACAACGGCGGCGAAAGCTTTCGCCATGCGCGCCATACCCAGGCCTTGGGGTTGCCGGTTTACCGCTTGCCCTCCAGCAGTCCGGCCAACGCTTCCTGGTCGTTTGAGCGCAAGCTGGCGGCCTGGCGCGAGGTGCTGCAACACGCGGGATGCCTGACCCGGCGATAATCCCCCTCGTGAAGCACGCCAGACCGTCGCTGGTGCAAGCCGCAAGGCCCATGCCGAAAGGCATGGGGTGGAAACACCGCACTGGAGGAACGTCCGGACTGCACAGGACAGCGCAGGAGGTAACACCTCTCCACCGTGAGGTGAGGATCAGAGCAACAGAGACGAGTCGCAGCGGGCAACCGCTGCGGGTGAAACGGGCAATCTCTGCGCGCAGCAATACCAAGTAGGCCAGCGTTGATGTGGTTCCGCAGAGTTGGCGGGTAGGTAGCACCGAGCCGTGTGGGTGACCCACGGCCCAGATTAATGGCGGTCACATGGGGGCAACCCCATGCACAGAATCCGGCGTATCGGCGGGCTTCACACTTTTTTGGCGCGGGGGTCTGTCAGACCATCTCGCGCAGGCGCTCCACATGGGCCGTCAACGAGCGCATGGCCACCGGCCACAGGCGCGGCGGCACATCGTCGTAGGCGCGCTCCACCCACTCTTGCATGCTGCCCTCGGGCAGCGCGCGCATGACGCCCAGAATTTTGGCTTCGCGCTGCAGGCGGTGCTTTTTCAGGCGCTGAATCACATCGGCGGCGTCGTACGCGCCGGGTTCCAGATTGCCCAACACGTAACCGTGTGCCGGCAGGATGAAGTCGATGCTGTCTTGGGCGCAGGCCTGCAGCAGTTTGTCCAGCGACTCCAGGTAGTCGCTCATGTGGCCATCGGGCGGGTCAATCACAGTGGTGCTGCCGTTGAGCACATGGTCACCGCTGAACAGCAAGCCGTCTTCTTCCAGCACCAGGCACAGGTGGTTGGCGGCGTGTCCTGGGGTGTGGATCACGCGCAGGGTGTGGCTGTGTTGTGGGCCCTGCAGGACCAGTTTTTCGCCATCGCCCAGTTCGCGGTCGGGCACAAAGTGGCTGTTGGGACGGGCCGTGGGTTGCGATGGCAAACCCAGGATGGGCGGCTTGTGGCCGTGCTGCTCACACAGGGCTTGCAGGGGCTGGGCGCCGGGGGAATGGTCGGAATGCGAGTGGGTGCAGACAATCATGCGGATGTTGCCGCCGGCGGCGCGCCATAGCTTTTCCTGGTGTTCCGGGGCGACCGGGCCGGGGTCGATGGCGATGTAGCCTGTGTCGGGGTCGCCGACCAGGTAGCTGTTGGTGCCGGGGCCGGTCATCACGCTGGGGTTGGGAGCGGTGAGGCGCTGCAGGTTTTTCAGCAGCGCCACGGGGTGATCGCTTTGCCAGTCCAGGGTGTGGGCAATCTGGCCGTCGGGGCAGGTCAGGGCCAGCTCGCCAAACGGGCCTTCGTGCTCCATGTAGCGTTCTTCATGGCCATTGAGCAGGCCGGCGCGCGGGCAGCTGGTGAACCAGGGTTGCTCGCTGGCGCAGGCTTGCAGCACAGCGTCCACG